>JGI12635J15846_10001113_pt1 | contig 23507 bp, 15 predicted proteins | sample BlaSpr_A8_OM2_M2_FD_15846 | JGI IMG/M metagenome (IMG submission 15846) | reverse complement strand
GCTCACGCCTCCCTTTTCTTCTTTCACAACCATCGTGTTGTTGTTAACTACTGTGGTTGTGCCTGGAGCCGCTCCGGTCGTCGTTGTGGTTGTCGTCGTTGTCCCGCCGCTTGTTGTCGTCGTGGTCGTCGTTCCGAAGACCTTGCCCGGATCATACTGCGGGATGTAGACCGTCTTGGTATCAGCTGGTTTCAACTCCACAACCTGCTGTCCCTGGTCTTGCTTAACATCCACTTTCATCTGCGGAGAACTTTTCAGGGCGCCGTTGTCCACCGCTTCGGCGCGCAACCGCTGAACCGACGCAAGGACTGCCTTGGGAGTAGACTTGTACGACGCACCCAACTGCTTCGTCCAATCGAACTCCGTGCACATCAAGTCCACGACGGTCGGATAGTGCAAGAGCGCCTGCATCACCGGAGTAAAACCCGCCTTCTCCGAAGCCTGGTCCAACGCCGCTTCTTTCAGATTGTGGTTATCACCGACCCCCAGCCAGTTCCCGCCGTCCATGACTTCCTGCGGGTTCACGGCGGCTTGCAACATCACCGCAAGTACGGGGTCAGGATAGAGCGCGATCGGTGCCAGTAGCTCGTCGAGGCCGTCCGCAGTCAGATTCACTTCCGGAAGTTGCACGGCCTGCTGAGCCTGGTCAGCGGTGGCTGCCTGCCCGGTTGCATTTGAAGGTTGCTGTGGTGTTTGCTGGACAATTGGCGCGGGAATGGCATCTTTCGCGCCGCATCCTTCGATGCTTAGGGTTCCGCTGAAAAACAGAATGCTGGTCATCCAACTTATACACGTCTTGAGAAATTTCATGACTGCCTCGCTCGCGGAGACCTGACCCCGTCGGATGGATAGACGTTAACTTTTTTCTGCGGAAAAACTTCGGGCGGATGCGAGACTTTTGGCTCGCGAGACGAGCATAGCACACTGTGGCCAGTAGGCTTAGGAGTAAGGAAGCGGAGGACACGTTGTTCGGGAAAGAAGCCCGTCAGTCGCTGGCCGCGGCGGATTTGCTGGTGCCAACGCCGGCTTCGGTTATGCCCGTCGCCACAGCGCGGTATCGGACCACCAGGATCGTCAAATCGTCCGCTTGGCGTGCGCCGCGCGCGAAATTTTCCACGGATTCCAGCACCGTTTTCTGTATTTCATCCAGCGGCAAATCGGTCTTTCCCTGTAGCACGGCGCGCAATCTTGCCACGCCGTAAAGTTCTTCTTCGGGATCCATCGCTTCGGTTACGCCGTCGCTGAAAAGCACCAGCGTGTCGTCCGGCTCCAATTGCAGCGAAGCCGTCGTGAATTCCGCTTCCGGCACCAGCCCCACCGGAAAGGAACCCTCCGTGAATGCTTCCTGTGTCGTTTCCTTGCGCAACAATATAGGCGAAGGATGCCCAGCATTGATGTATTCGAGCTTTCCGCTCTCTTCCAGAATGCCGAAAAACATCGTCGCATAACGCCCCACTTCCGCGTGGTCGCACAGGAAGCGATTGACGTGGTTGAACGTCCGCGCCGGGTCCGTGCCCAGCGTCATGCCGGAAAGCGCGCCCTGCAGCATCGTTGTCAGCAGCGCCGCCCCTAATCCTTTGCCGCTGACGTCGGCCAGGAGAAAAGCGGTGCGCCGGTCATCCAGCGGAAAGACGTCGAAATAATCTCCTCCCACCGACAAGCATGGGAAATTCACGCCGGACACCGCCAGATGCGGATACTCCCGCAAATTTTTTGGAAGGAGCGCCTGCTGGATGTCTCGCGCGATGCCGATTTCCTGTTCCAGGCGTTGCCGTTCGCGCTCGCGTTCCACCAGCCGCGCGTTGTCCAGGATGCTCGCTGCGTCGGCAGCCAGCGCGTCCAGAATTTGCCGGTCCAGCTTAGAAAACGCCGTCGGCCGCTTGGAATCCATGTACAGCACGCCGAGAAAATCGCCGCGTCGCACGTCCGTGGACGAAGCGTCCGTGCTCGCACGCGCGCTCGCGTACAGAGGAATCACCACCACCGCGCGCAATCCCTGCGCCACAATGCTGGCCGCTGCCTGCAGGTTCATCTCCGCTTGCGCCAGGTCTTCGGTGATCACCGGCGACTGCTGCTTCATCGCCAGTTGGATGGCCGTCTGGCTGGGAGTCATGCTCTCAGGAGGCAGCCGCTGCCCGCCGCTGCGCCGCGCCAGCCGCACCCGCATATTCTCCACTTTCCCGTCCACTGCTTCTTGCAGCAGCCCGCGGTCCGCATCCGTCACCGCGATCGCATGATCAATCATCTTCGCCAGCACAGAGTCCAAGGGCAGCTGGGAATGCAGCAGCGACGTCGCTTCCAGCAGCATGTTCAATTTCCGCAGCCCGCCGCCGGTGGACTCGGAACTCGTCATGTGATCAATGCGCGTCAACAACTGGGGAATCGCTTCCTCGGCGGTGCCCGAGGCGGAACGGAATATCATTTGGTAGGAATCTTCCAGCCCGAACGTGACTGCATCGCCGTCGTTCAGCATCCGGCTTTCCACTTTTTCGCCGTTCACAAACATCCCGCGCCGCTGCCCGCGGTCTTCCAGGTAGTAGCGGTTCGCTTCCATCACAATTGCCGCGCAATTCCGCGAGATGCGCCGGTCGGTCAGTTGCAAATGGTTGCCGGTTTCCGCCCCGCGGCCGATCAGGAAAGGCACTTGGGTCACGCGAACGTACTTCCGCGCTCCATCGGGTGAAATCACCTCAAGAACCGCTTCGCTTTGCACCAGTGGTTCCGTCATGCCCTCCGCCCTTGCTCCCCCACTAAGCCGCGCATTGTAACACGCGCTCGCGCGCTTCGCCTTTCCTCTTGTGCATGGCGCAGCCCTCATCCACCATACCACCGGCCGCTCGCCGGCGAATCATTAAGATTTGAGCTGGGCACCTGCTTCTGTTCGGCTGTTCTCCGGCCGCTCCATGGGCAGGCTCAACCGCATCTCCGGTTTAACCTGGCAGGCGCCTCTAGCGGTTTGTGGCCAGTCTTCGCTCCACATAATCCTTCACGAACGCATCAAACGCGATGTCTAGCCTCCTCGTGACCTCTCCCATGGTTCCATTTCCGATTTTCCGTCCGGCGATTTCGCGGATGCCGATCACGTTCCGGTTCGTCGAGGTGATGAACACCTCCTCCGCGGCAAATAAATCCTCCACCCGCAGGGTTTGCTCCACTACCGACGTGCCCGCCTCAGCCGCTACTTCTGTCAACACTCCTCGCGTCACGCCCTCCAGGCATCCCGAGTTCAGCGGCGGGGTCAAAACTTTGTCGCCCCTCACCGCGAAGATATTTGCCGCTGTGCATTCGCTTACTTCGCCGCGTTCGTTCAGCAATACCACTTCATCAAATCCCTCGCGCTGCGCCTCAGCCACCGCCCAGACGCTGTTCAGCCACGAAGTGGTTTTCACTCCTGCCAGCGGTGAAGCCGCATGCCGCCCATGCTCGCGCACCGCGACGCGCAGCGTGTCCGGATACGTCGGCACATCGGCGCTCGTGATCACCAAGTCCACTTCGGGCATCTTCTCTTCGCTCTTCCAGAAACCCACGGTGTTCCACACCAGATAGATTCGCGCGCATCCGTCTTCAACTTTATTCGCGCGGATCACATCCTGGAGCTGCACCCGCACTTTGGCGCTGGAATAGTTCAGCGGCAGCCGCGTGAGCGCGGCATCTTTTTCGAGCCGCCTCCAGTGCCGCTCGTACGCGAACGCCTCCCCGCGCACGATTCGTACCGTCGTGAACAGCCCCCAGCCGCAGATCAATCCGGCTTGCCCCGGCGACCACCGCACCTTATCCACTGTCTTCAGCCCTTCGTTGTGAAACACAAATCGATGAATCACGCTTCCACCTGTCAGGTAATCTTCCAATCTTCTGCAAGTCGCATTGTACTGGAATACCCGTGCGTCCCAGTAGCGCCCGAGGTTCGGTATCCCAAATGCTCACATTCTCTTCGGCCATCTATGGCCAATGGAGCGAGCTTTCGTCCCTGCGAATCGCGGCTCTCGAAAGCTCAACAACATACAGAGGATTCGTGGCTCGTCGGAAAATCGAATCTGGCGCGAGTGTTGGTGAGGGCAAGCAAACCGCCCCCAACAGAGAGCACGTCTCGAACAAACTGTTTCAAAATGGAGCAGTCCCTCCTTCCCCGAATCCTTCCACAAGGAATTTCTCTTTACTCTTCCGTCGTCTTGTTTTTGCCGTTGTGTGCGTGTTCATTTATGTGCTGTTGGATCGCACCACAGTCTACCTGCAGATTTGGCCCAGCATCAGCGCCTGGTATCCGCCTGTTGGGCTCTCTGTTGCGTTAATTGTGGGGCTTGGGATGGGAATCCTCCCGGCACTCGTCGTGGCTGGATATCTCGCCGGATATATCAATTACCATCAGAGTGTCACTGGTCTGCCTTTTCTTTTGATCAATCCGCTCATTCCGCTCATTTACGCTTCAGCTAGCTTTTATCTCCGCCGCAAGTTGACGGGCAATTATCGGATTCGCTCTATCCGTGACGTCACTAATATTTTGGGAGTTTCCCTTCTTGCCTCTCTCGCCTCTGCTACGAGCGGCACGGCGATTCTTGTCTGGAGCGGCCAAATCTCGTTCGCCGACTATACCCAGGCCGCGTTTAACTGGTGGATTGGAGACGCCGTTGCTCTTTCGAGTCTCACTCCTTTTCTGCTCGAGTTCGTCCTTCCCTGGTGCCGCCGCTATCTTGGGTTTGCCACAGCGGAAGAGTCGGCGCAGGCGGGTGAACCCTTACCGTGGAGCCGCACGGGAATTCTGGAATCTTGTGGCTTCCTCGTTGCTCTTGTCTTCCTGATTTACCTGGCTTTCGGCAATAGTTTCGCTCGCAGCGCTCATCTCTTTTATTTGTTCTTCCTGCCGCTCATCTGGATTGCCATTCGCCGCGGATTGCGGGGCGTTGTCGCCGCATTGATCCTCGTCGATTCCAGCCTGGCCATCATGATGCACGTGGCCCACCAGGGAATGGAAGACCTGGCCATTCTCCAGTTCCTCATGCTGATTCTCGCCCTCACGGCTTTGATCCTCGGCGCGATCATCGGGGAGCGCAAGAAAGTCGAGCAGCGGCTTGCGGACGAGGAAGAACGCATTCGCCTAATCCTCGAATCCGCTGCCGAGGGCATCTACGGCATTGACACCCAGGGCGTCTGCACGTTTATCAATCAGGCGGCGTTGCGCATCCTTGGTTTTTCCTCCCGCGACCAGGTCCTCGGGCTAAACGGCCACCTGCTCTTCCATCATTCCCACGCCGATGGCACTCCGTTCCCCATGCAGGACTGCCGCATCGTTCATGCATTTCGTTCCAGCAATGGCGCGCATTCCGATGAAGAGGTCTTCTGGCGCAGCGATGGCACAAGTTTCCCCGTCGAATACTGGTCGCATCCTCTTCTCCGAGGGGGGCAGGCCATCGGTTCGGTCGTTACCTTTTTGGATATTTCGCAACGCCGCTCCTTTGAACTCGCTATCCGCGAAAGCGAGCAAAAATTCCGCGCTGTCTTCGAAGGCGCTGAACTTGGAATCGCCGTCGCCGAGATCAAGAATGGTCACACCACTGTCAACCCTGCATACCGGCGCATGCTCGGCTGCACCGCCGACGAGATGCGTTCTCTCAGCATATTTGACCAGCTCACTCATCCGGATGACGTCGAGCGGGACCTGAACTCCTTCCGGCCGCTGGCTAGAGGCGAAATTGATCGTCTCCACATCGAGAAGCGCTATCTCCTCCGCGACGGCCGCCTCGTTTGGGCCAGCGTCGAACTCTCCCTCTTGCGCGATGCGGCGGGCGCCCCGCAATATATTCTCGGCCTTGCCGCCGACATTACCGAGCGCAAGCGCGCCGAGGAGGAGTTGCGCGCCAGCGAGCGCCAGCTCCGCGCCTTCATCGAGGACGCTCCCGTCGCCGTGGCCATGTTCGATCGCGAGATCCGCTACCTCGCGGCCAGCCGCCGCTGGATCACTGATTACGGATTTGGCCGCAACGACCTCTTTGGCGTGTGCCTCTACGACGCGATTCCCAACTTTCCAGAAAAGTGGAAGGACACCCACCGCCGTGGCCTCGCTGGGGAAAAGCAGCATATAGAGGAGGACCACTGGTTCCGTTCGGATGGTACCCCGCAGTGGGTAAGCTGGGCTCTGCATCCGTGGCGCGACCCTTCCGGGAACATCGGAGGAATCATCATTTCCGCTGAGGACATCTCACAACGAAAGCTGAACGAGCAACTCTTGCACGACGCCAAACGCGCCGCCGAAGCTGCCAACGCCGCCAAGAGCACATTCCTGGCCAACATGAGCCACGAAATCCGCACGCCCCTCAACGGCATTCTCGGCATGACCGAACTTATCCTGGACACACAACTCACCGCGGACCAGCGGGAGAATCTCAGCCTGGTTCGTTTCTCCGCGGACTCGCTCCTCGCCATCATCAACGACATCCTGGATTTCTCGAAAATTGAAGCTGGAAAACTCGATATTGAGCTGATTCCGTTCCAGCTTCGTGACAGCCTGCAGCCGATCCTGAAAACTTGCGCCATCCGAGCTCAACAGAAGGGGCTCCAGTTTGCCTTCAACGCACCTGCCGATGTTCCCGATGCGCTCATTGGCGACCCGGGCCGCCTCCGCCAGGTGCTGCTCAATCTGATCGGCAATGCCATCAAGTTCACCGAGCGCGGCCAGATTCTCGTCGCCGTGGCGGCCGCGTTTCCCACTAAAGGCCGCGTGCTGCTTCACTTCGGTGTGAAAGATACTGGAATCGGCGTACCGCTCGAGATGCAGGAGAAAATATTTGCAGCATTTGCCCAGGCCGATGGCTCCATGGCCCGCAAGTATGGCGGCACCGGGCTCGGCCTCGCCATCTGCGTCCGGCTGGTACAAATGATGGGCGGCCGGATCTGGGTTGAAAGCGTTCCCGAGCGGGGCAGCATCTTTCACTTCACTTTGGACTTGGCGCTCGCGCAGGAAAACGCAATTCCGATCGGCGGTCAGCCGGTATGCTCGGAAGAAGCCCCGCAAACTCAGCCGCTGCTTTCCGCAAGCCTTGAAGCAGCCGCTGGCCGCGGTTGTCGCGTTTTACTGGTGGAAGACAACGCCGTCAATCGCACCCTGGCGCAACGCCTGCTCCAAAAACGCGGCTTTACGGTCTCCATTGCTGTTGATGGCAAACAGGCGATTGCGGCTATGCAAAGTGCGGAGTTCGACCTCGTCCTGATGGACATTCAGATGCCGGAGATGGACGGCTTCGAAGCCACCGCCGAAATTCGCAAGCGCGAGAAACTCACCGGCCGGCGCACCCCCATCATCGCCCTCACCGCGCATGCCCTGAAAGAAGATCGTGAACGCTGCCTCTCCGCTGGAATGGACGCCTACGTCACCAAACCCATACGGCCCGCGGAATTATTCAGCGTGATCCAGACTGTCCTCCAGTCATCGGCTGCCCAGGATGCATCAACACCCACCACGCCGGCCCCTTCCTCCCGCTAGCATTTAGGCACCGTTGGCTGCGCTTGCGAATTCTGCCACTAAATCAGGCTGCGGCTGGGCGCGAAGAAACTACAAATCCACAGGCCACCAGATACCCGAACAGGAATTTTATAGGCTCGATTGGATGAAGGTTCTCCACATACACCAACCCATCCGTGACCTCATAAGTCCACGCGTCCGCCCCGAGCTCTTGCAATCTGGCCTTTAGGGCGGCCTCCTCCATCGGATAAACGCTCAGCCGCACGTTCTGCGTGAACAGCCTGGCTGTCCCTTCCAGCAGCGCTCCCGCCAGATCCTTGTAGCGGTCGTGCAGCGCATGGACGAGCACCGAAAGGCCCACGGCAAAGTACACCTGTGATTTCGTATAGCGGCTCGCATAAGCGCTCATCGTATACAGCTCTTTCGCGCGAAAAATCAGCGTGCCGAATCCAAGTTTTTGAAGGTCATGCACGTGCTGCATCAGGTGCTCCGCTGTCGGCGCGTGTCCTCCCGGAATCATGGACTGCCCCGGCAGGCAAAACAGTCCCAGGCTTCCCTTGCTCTGTTCGAGTTCTTCTTTCGGAAGTTGCGCCAGCGTGCACTGAATCAATTGCCCGTGCAAGTCCGATGCGATTTCGAAAAGCCCGGGTGCCAGCACGAGCGCCTTCTTATACAGCAATTCCGTGGGAGGAATCATCTCGCCCTCCGCGGAAAAGGCCACCGCCTCGGCATAACCATTCGTCACCAGCGATGCATGCAATCGACGCTTGTCCCACGCTTCGAATGCCGGACCCTTCAGGTCGACCAGATCAATTTCCAGCCGCGCCAGGGTCAAATCCTTGAACACCCCGGAGAGAAATACTTCCGGAGATTCAAGATGGTGCACCGCGGCGTAAATCAGATTCACGCCAAGAATCCCGACCGCCTCCTGCTGTTGCAGATTGGTCGGATCCTGCAAATTAATGTGCAGAATCACATCGCTCACGGGGCCGCCCGGCGCCTGCTGGAACCTCAGCCCCACCCAGCCGTGGCATTCGTTGGTCCCGGCGAAATTTCGCGCCGACACCGTATCCACATACGCGAAAAACCGCGACGTTGCTCCTCGGCTGGCCTGCAATTCCGCCAGCAACTGCTTCCATTCGCTTTCCATCATTGCTTCCAGGCGCGGCTGCGAAACGTATCGCGTTCCGCCCCCGTACAAGTCGTCGCTCACTTCCTTGTCGTACGCGGAAATGGTTTTCGCGACTGTTGCCGATGCGCCCCCAACGGTCAGAAACCATCGGGCTACTTCCTGTCCCGCGCCGATTTCCGCGAACGATCCGAAAATCGAGCCGTCCAGATTGATGGTAAGCGCCTTCTGGTGTGTCCCTAATTTTTCGTCGATAGGCATTTGCGGTCCCCCAAGAGCGAGGACACATTTTCCCACGCCGTGGAAAAATTTGAAAACAGGTCCTTTCGAACTCCGTTTACTGCTAAACCGGGCGAAGAATCTGCGTTTTCTTTTAATTTATCCGAACAGTCCGTGGTTCGCGCGACGAATCAGTGGCCGAGGAATTTCTCGACCTTGGAAATCTCCGCGTCCGCCAGGTCGAAATACTTTTGCGCGTTCGCCATGTCCTTCGCTTTTAGAGCCGCGTCACCCTTTGCCAGGTACATCTGCATGCGCTCCGTCGCCGACGCGATGTCGCCGCGCAGGTTGTATCCCGCCGCTTGTTGCTGTTGCCTCAGGGTGTCCACGCTGCGCGAAGCCGTGGCCGCGCGTATGTTCAAGCGGTCCGCCTCGTCTTCCATTTTTGCAATTTCCTCCGGCGACGGGCCGGCAGGAATAGGCGGAGCGGCGGCCTGTCCGGCGGCGCCCCCCTCACGCAACGGCTTCGGATTTCCATCTGCCTTCGCCTTCGCGCCGGCATGCACTGAAGCTCCGGGCGCGATCACATTCACGTTCCCATCTGGCGTCGCACTCACGGAAACTCCCGGAGCCTGGACCGAAACATTTCCCTGGCCATCCACATTCACCGATCCCACCGGCGTGGTGATCGAAACCGGCCCGTCCGTGCCGCTGTTCGGCTTCGGGGTGGAATCCGTTGAGGATTGCGATGGCATGTTCGACTGTTGCGGGTCCGCATGCGTCTTCATTCGCCGTGGAATATAAACTCCGGCGGCAATCAGCACACCCGCACCGATCAGCGACCCCATCGCCAGCCATAATCCGCGGCTCGAAGAACGTGCCGGCGGTGGTGCATACGCGGGAGGGGAGGATTCGGCCGCCGCCGCTGCCACACCCGCAGCTTGCCCCATGGGCACAGTCGGGATGGCGGAAGGCGTCCGCGGCGCCGGGGGAGGCACCGGCACTCTCACCGCCGCCTGCGTGGTGGCCGGTGGGCTTGCCATCCGGCCCATCGCCCCGGCTCCCGGCGCCAGCGTTCCCATCAACGTATCGTCAGCTGACATCGGCACTGGCGTTCGTGGCGTCGGTGTAAACGTGGTGCCCGGGCTTGGCAGCGCCGATACCGGCACGCTTTTCAGCGCGTTGCAAAACGCATCCGCGCTCTGAAATCGCTCCGCCGGCTCCTTGGCCATGGCCATCAGAATGATCTCGTTCAATGCCGGCGGAAGGTCGGCGCGCAAACTGATCGCTGAAGGCGGCTGCTGGTTCAGTTGCGCGGTCATCAGCGAATACTGCGAATCGCCCTGGAACGGCAGCTTCCCCGTCAGCAGCTCGTAAAGCGAAATGCCGAACGAATAAATGTCAGACCGCGCATCCGCCGACTCGCCGCGCACCTGTTCCGGCGGCATGTAGTTCAGCGAACCCAGCGTTGTGCCCGTGGAAGTCAGCGAACCGTCGGTTCCCGAGCGCGCGATACCGAAATCCATCAGTTTCACCACGCCCTGCGGCGTCAACATCATGTTTGCCGGCTTGATGTCTCGGTGAATGATGCTGTGCTTGTGCGCGTAACTCAGCGCCGAAAGAATCTGTTCCGAGTAATTGACCGCCTCGGCCGTCGAAATCGGCGCGCGCGCGATCCGGTTCGCCAGCGTCTCGCCCTCCACGAATTCCATGATCATCACAAGTTGGTTTTCATACGTCAGCGCCGTTCGCAGCGCCGCGATGTTCGGATGATTAAGCGAAGCCAGCAACCGGATTTCCCGCAGGAACCTGTCCGCCAGGCTCTGGTGCGAATTCAGGTCCGGCAGCAGCACCTTCATTGCCTCCACGCGGTCGGAAATGACGTTGCGGACCTTGTACACCTTCCCCATGCCGCCCAGTCCGAGAATGGAGAGAACCTCGTAGTCGCCAACGTTTTGACCGACGGTGAATTCGGCAGTCATGAGAGCCTCCAGGCGGGACGCCTTAATTGCACTGAGGATACACCAAACAAAGGGCCGAAAATAGAACGAGTCCGGGCAATTACCGCGCCCGGACTCGTAAGTGATTTTGAGACCAACGGCGTGTCAGGGATTGTTCTTGGCCACGTCGCCGACCTTTGCCGCTCCCGCTCCGCTGAACGATGCCGTGCACGAATCGTCGTCCACGTCCGTCACCGTCGCCTGGCCGATCTTGTCCGTCACCGCCTTGATCACTTTTCCCGTGGTGGGATCCTTCACCACGCGCACCTGCCGGCTGATTTCCAGCATGTCCCCCACTTTCACGCCGGCCTTCTTGCCGACGTTCAGGATCAGCGTGCTGCCGGTCACATCGGCAACCACCCCGTTGATCGGGTGCTTCAGCGCCTCCACCTTCGACGAAGCCGCGTTCAGTTGTTCCGCGGTGCTGTCCACCGCGGCCCGAACTGCTTCCCCAAGAATGGTGTTGGCGAAATTGCTGCTTCCCATGTCCAGGCCTCCGCCGCCTCCACCGCCACCCCCTCCTCCCGCGCCGATCAGTGAGGTGCTGCCCCGGGTGGACTCCCCCTTCCCCGTAACCGCGGCCATAATCTCCGCCGTAGAGGTATTGATTACCCGGGCGCTGACGGCCACCACCGCTTTCGATTTACTGGTGCCCACGCCGCCCAAGCCGAACTTTCCGAGGCCGTATCCGCCGCCGCCGACATTGGTGTGCTGGTCATCCCGGCCGAACTGCGTGATCGAGCCGATGATAATCGCATCCACGCCGAGCACCGCGCCGATTTTCGCCGCCGAGTTGGCGTCCGCGCGGTCGCTGTTCGAAAAATTCTGTTCCTTCAGGATCTTGTCGAGCGCCGAGCGTTCGATCACCGAGTACTGCCCGCCATTTACAAGCTTTTCCACCAGCATGTCACTGATGCCTTTGCCGACATCCTGATCCGTGCCAAAAATCTGCGCCACTGTTGTGCGCACCGTGCCGTAGTCGAAATTCATCACCGCCACGCGCTTCTTCGCCCCAGCAGGCGCTGCTGGCGCTGCAGCGGGTGGAGCAGCCGCGGTCTGCGCCCGAGAAGGCAGGGCGAACAAAGCTGCCAGTATGCAGCCAAGTGCCAATCGTGGAATGCGTGCATTCGACATAGGAGGACTCCTTGGGGCGGAGCGCAAATTGCGGGGGCCCGGTAGAGAAGCGCGCTCCTGCGGAAATCTGCCCGTATGTTAATGAAGGAAGCCGCCCTCCGCAACGGGGAAATATGCTGCGTTGCGCTCGGCGGCATCACCAAAAGAAAAAGCGGGGTGAAGAATCTTCACCCCGCCAAAAAACTGTTTTGGCTTCACCCTAGGCGGTCCGCTTGCGCCGGATAACCCCAAGACCGATCAGCCCCGCCGCTAGCAAGGACAGCGATGCCGGCTCCGGTGTAGGTATAGAAAGTTGAATGCCTTCAAGCTGTGGCGCACCCGGTGATTGTAGTTCAGCGAAACCCCATGTACTCGAAAGGAGGTTGCCACTGAAGGTCAAAGCAATTGTGCCGGCGCCTATATTGTCAACCTCCGAAATCGTAGTTACACCTTCCTGCGAGCACAGAATATTTAGATTCTGTCCGCCGGTGGTATAAATCCCGGGAAGATTACTTGCGCTTGTAGGATCGGACCCGCACTCCAGGATATTGAAATAGTTCGCGCCGGAAGCATCCACCCCGGGGAAACTTGAAAAAGAGAACGTGACCGTCGAGCCGTCCGTTACCCCCTCAACGCCGAAAAGCGAGTATTCTGTGATCGTCGTTCCGTTCCCAACTTCCAGTAAACCCCCGGACGACAAACCCACGCATGGGTTGCTACCGTTAGGGCAGGTATCTCCGTTACCAGACGGAGTAACGCGCCCTCTAGCGTAACCGTAGGTGTTCTGAGTTCCAAGAATCAGGACAACCAACAAGATCGACAGGAAAATCCAAACCTTTCCGCTACGCATAACACACCTCAAATGAGAATTACAGCAATTGCGCGGGGACTTTCTGGTGTGAGTTTCACAAAAGGGGCAACCTGCGTCAAGTAGTTTCTTAGTCAACGTAATGATTTCTTTACTTGCGACTCATTTTTGGCGAAGCAACGGAAAAACTCTGCACATTTTCATACCTTCCTTGCTAACTCTCGTCCATTCGCTGCATGTTCCGTTTCACTTCGATACACTCGCAACCGTTTCCTGAACTATTCATCCGCCCTCCTTTTCGCGCATCCGGCTTCCCTTGTGGCATAATCGGCGCAACCGAGCGTCCCCCAAATCAATGGATAAGCCTCCGCTCAAGCCGCCCGAGAACGATCGCAGCCAGGACACGCTGGAGACCCGCGCCGGAAGCGCTCCTCCGCAGATCAGCTCCCCCGACCACAACCATTCCGCTGTTCCTTCCCCGCCAACTCATCAATCATCCTTCGCCCCGGGTGACACCGTCGCCAAGCGATTCAAGATTCTGAGATTCATCGCCCAGGGCGGCATGGGTGAGGTCTACGAAGCGCTCGACATCGAACTCAAGCAAAAAGTCGCGCTGAAAACTGTGCGCTCCGCGTTCCTCGATGACGCCAACGCTCTCGAACGTTTTCGCCAGGAAATCGTCGTAGCCAAGCGAGTCACTCATCCCAATGTCTGCCGGACCTACGATTTGTTTCGCCACGAAGCGGCGAAAGACGGAGAATCCGATCTGCTCGTGGTCAGCATGGAATTTCTCGCCGGCCAAAACCTCGATCAACTCCTCAAAGAAAAAGGAAAACTGAGCACCACGGAAGCTCTGCCGCTCGTGAAGCAGATGGTGGCCGGACTGGCGGCAGCACACCAAGCGGGAGTAGTCCATCGCGACTTCAAAGCCAACAACGTCATGCTCGTCCCGGGCGGCCCCGGCTCTGGTTCTCTTCGCGTGGTAGTCAGCGATTTTGGCCTTGCCCACTCGCTCGACGCCGGCGAATTCGCGCTCACTCGCACTGGCGAAATGCTCGGCACGCCCGCCTTCATGGCTCCCGAGCAGGTCACCGGCAAGGAAATCACACCCGCCACGGACATCTACTCCCTCGGCGTCGTAATGTTCGAAATGGTCACCGGCCGCCTCCCCTTTGAAGGAAAAAACTGGCGGGAAGTCGCGTTCATGCGCATCGAATCACCCCCGCCCACGCCAAAGAATTTAGTGCCGGATCTGGACGAAAAATGGTCGCGCACGATCCTTAAATGCCTTGAGCGCGAACCCGCCGACCGCTTTACCGATGTCCAGGATGTCGAGCGTGCGCTTGCCGGCGAAGCTGACACCCTGCTCCGCGCGGAGTCCGCCACTCGCCAGCGGCGCAGGCGCGCTCTGCTGACGGCGCTTGGCTTGGCGGCCGTCGCGTTAATCGGAATTGTTTTGGGCATCGCCTTCCCCAATCTTTTCCAGTTGCGGCGCTCGCCCTCGGTCACGGTCCTGGGTTTCAAAAATGTCAACGGAGACAAAAATCTGGATCCCTGGGGCGACCAGTTTCGCAACACTCTTCAATCCAGGCTCGACATCAAACCCGTCACTTACAAAACGCTGGGCAGCATGGCGAATCCCTGGACTCCTCCCGCTCCCAGTCAGATGCCAGACGAGCCTGCGCCCGATCTTCTCACCAGAGTCCACCAATTCGGCTGCCGCTACGTCATCTACGGAACCTACGCGGTGGAAGGAAATCCCGGCGCGCGGACCATCGTCTGGGACATCCACATGTTCGACGTCGAGAAGGGGCAAAGCGGAGGCAGCCTGCATAAACGCCTTCTCGAGTCCGACCGCGAAACCGTCGCCGTCTCCACGGGCGGCGAACTTCTCAATTTTTTGGGTGTCTCCGAACTCACTCCGAATCTCCAGGTGAAGTCAAACCCCGTTTCCGAATCCTACGGAACCGGAATGCGCAAAATGGAAAATTTCGATTTCGAAGGCGCGCGCGCGGATTTCCAGAAAGCTCTCGATGCCGATCCCGCTAATGCCGAAATTCGCAGCGCATTGGCCGAGGCCTTCTGGAACCTCGGCTATGAAGAAAAGGCCAGGGAAGAAGCCGCTGTGGCGCTCGAGCAGGCGAAAAATCTCTCCAGCGATCAGAAAATTCGCATCGGCCTCCGTCAAAAGGAGTATGCCAAGGAGTGGGACTACTCCGCGGATACCTATCGCGCCCTATGGAAAACACAACCCGACAATTATTTTTATGGCCTCGAGCTTGCCAAAAATCAGATGGAAGGCAATCACTTGCGAGAGTCTCTCGCGACTCTCGAACAGCTCAAGGCAAAAGAAGTGCCGGTCGGAGTTCAGGCGCAGGCTGATCTCAGCCTCGCCGTTCTGCAGACCAGGCTGGGCGACAACCAGCAAAGACTCAAAGCCGCCGAACAAGCCGTACAGGAAGCCCAGGCGATCGGTTCCCAATTCCTCCTTGTGAATGCAGGTATCGAGCGCTGCCTGGCTTTACAGGATCTCGGCCGCGTCAAGGAAGCCGATTCCGTCTGTGCGGAAACTGTGCAGCAGAGCCAGAATCTGGGAATCCCCTCAGTGATCGCCCATGCAAAAACGGCTCAGGCCAATCTTTTTCTTTCTCGCGAGCAGTACCCGGAAGCGGACCGTTTGTATGAAGAAGCGCGCTCCGCAACCCATGCGGTCGGTGACCTGCACGATGAGGCGGGCGCTCTTTTCAATCTGGGGGCCGTTCAATATAAGTTGAATAATTTGCCCCAGGCCCGCAAGTGGTGGGAGAAGAGCCTGATGGTTTCACGCCAGCGTGGCGGCGTGAACAGTGACCTGTTGCGCGGTCAGGAAGCCATGGCGAACGTCGATGGTGCTATGGGCAATCCGAAAAGCCAGATTAGCGTGTTGCAGGAAGTGGCGAAGGAAGCCGGGTCCATTGGCGACAAGGAACGCCTGGCCAATGCCCTCGGAAATATCTGCAGCACCCAGATCTCCAGTGGCGAACTCCTGGCGGCCAAGCCGAATTGCGAGCAGGCACTTAAGCTCCGCAAGGAAATGCAGGATCAGTCCGCCCTCGCGCGCTCCCTTACCGACATGGGTGACTATTTTTCCGCTTCCGACATGTTGCCCGAAGCCGAAGAGAAATACCGCGCGGCGTTGGCAATCCAGACAAATATCGGGGAGAAAGCCACCGTACGCACAACGCGCCGGGGAATCGCGCAGATAGAAATGGAGCGCGGGAACTTTCCGCAGGCAGAATCCGAACTGAAAGCGCTACTGCCCGAATTTGCCCAAGCCAGTGATGCGGATGATGAAGCGGAAACCCGCGGGATTCTTGCCGATCTCTATCTGCGGTTGGGGCAATTAAAGGATGCTCAGGAAGAAATTACCAAAGGGTTGGACCTCGCCGCAAAATCTGCCGACCCGTCCATCGCTGCCGCCTTGACCATTCAAAAAGCGAGATTGGAAGCCAGGAGCCAGCGTTCCACTCCCGTGACAATCACCTTAGGTAAAGTCGAGAATCAAATGAGGTCCGCGGGGTATTTCGAACTGGCGCTCGAAGCCCGCTTGGCACGCGCTCAAGCCCTGGCAGGGCCCGCTCGCAAATCCGAACTCAAAGCCGTCACCGAAGAGGCCCGCCAACACGGCTACCTGCTCATCGCCCGCAAAGCCGCCGAAACGCCTGGCGCGTAACTCAATGGGGTAGTTTTGTTCTCAGCACCCGGAATGCCGCCCAGGTGCCTTCGTGCTTCGTGGGCACGTCGCGCGATTCCACTTCCACTTCCCGCCACACGTGCTTCAGAAATTCCGAGCTCACAATGATTTCGTTGGCGCCTGCAGCGGCGCAGAAGCGAGAGGCGCGGTTCACCGCATCTCCCACCACCGTAAATTCCAGCCGCTCCTGTGTCCCGACGAATCCGTGCAACACGTCGCCCGAATGAACGCCAATCCCGATTTCACAGGTAGGCTGATTGCGCTCCTTGCGCGCGGCGTTCAGCTTTTGTACCGCTTCCTGCATCGCCAGAGCCGCGTGCAACGCCTGCCGGTGATGCTCCGGATCGGGGTCGGGACTCCCGAAGACCGCCAGGATCGCATCCCCGATAAACTTGTCCACTGTGCCCTCGCAGCGGAAGATCGCTTCCACCAGGGCCGCGAAGTAGGCATTCAACATATCCAAAACGTCATCCGGCTCCATGGTCGCGCTCATCCGCGTGAACCCGCGGATATCCGAAAAGAGAATGCTTACTTCCGATCGCTCGCCGCCCAGAGTCAGCCGGCCGCGCCCGGCGCGCTCCAGCAACCGCTGCCTCACCTTCGGTGAAAAATGCGTCAGCAGCCGCTGCAGCAGCTGATTCTGCGCTTGCAGGTCGCGCGTCAGCCGCTGCGAATAGATCGAGAGCGCAACATGATGTGATATGGCAATAAACAGCCGCAGATCGTCCGGCGTGAATGTGGAGCCAGCCCGCCGCGTGTCAACACAAAGTGCGCCCAGCCGTTCGTTCTGCCACGAAAGCGGCGCGTACATCGCGCAGGTCGTCTGCATCCCGATCAGGCTGCGCGCCCCGATGTCGTTCTCCGCCGCCGCGGCCGGATTCCAGATCACCGCGGAGTTCTGCTGCAGCACATGCTCCGCCAGTTCCATGCTCGCCGACGGCTCCCCGGCGGGCACGTGCGCCTGCAACAGCAGGCAGTTCGAACCGCGATCCCGCAGCAGCATCACGGCATGGCTGGCGGCTGGAAAAAATTTCAGAAGGGAACTGACCGCGCAATCGAGCATCGCCTGATAGTTCGCCTGCGACGCCATCTGCAGCGGAAGATCGTAAAAAAGCGCTTCCCGCGGCGTCGTCTTCAAGTGTTCCAGCGGCTCCTGCACCGACGTCCGCGTGGCATCCAGCAATAGTGTCACACCCGAAACCGGAGGCGGCGCCATCAGCGTCTCCAGTTTGTGCAATGAAGCCCCGAAATGCGTGGGGATTACAGTATCTTTCTCGAGCATCGCCGGCAGCAGGCATGCCAGCAGATCGAACAAACTCACCAGCGCGTGCCCCACCAACGCCGCGCGCTGTTCCGCCTGATCAAACGCCACCCGCGTCGCATCGGAGCGTTTTGCCACGTGACTCGCGGGCAACGCGATGGAATTTTGCGGAAGTCGCGCCCGAACTTCTCTCCGAAGATGGATCGCGTCAAGTCCCGCCAATGCGGCCGCGGAGCTGACCTCGTTCCATTCCTGCCGCACGCTCTCCAGCCGGCTGGGAGAAACCGCATAGCGTTCCCACGCCTCTTCCCGGATCACGCGTTCCACGCCGCAAATCCCCAGCAGCAAATGAGGCGGTTCGATCTGCGGACGCCCCGCATGCACTGCCTCTTCGGCTGCCAAACGCCACGCAAGTTTTACTGTCTCGGAAAAAGGCGGCAAGGACTGCTGGGCCATGAACGCTCCCGGTTCACTTCCTGCATAACTAAGCGGTAAGAGTTCGCAAGTTGCCGCGAAGCATACCAAAGGAAATGCGCATCGTCTACGCCTCCAACATCCACAACATTCATGGCTTAGCAGCGATCGCCACGCTTCCGAGCAAACTGTTTCGTTGACAAACCTGCACTCACCCCCTAAACTTAGGTTTTGTCTTTACAGGGAAAGGTGTGACTGTTGCGATGAGGACGTACGTAGCCAAGGGAGCAGAAGCTGAAGCCCTGAAAGTGGGCGCTCAGTGGTTTGTTGTGGACGCGAAAGATCAGGTGCTTGGGCGCCTGGCCACCAAAGTGGCGCGCTTGTTGATCGGCAAGGACAAGCCCAGCTTTACGCCGTATCTCGATTCCGGTGATCACGTCGTGGTCATCAACGCCGACCAGATCAAAATGACCGGAAACAAGATCGAGCAGAAGGTGTATTACTCGCACAGCGGTTACCCCGGCGGTTTGAAAGAAGTCCCGGCGAAGCGCGTTCGCCAGGCCAAGCCGGAATGGATGGTTCGCGAAGCGATTCTCGGCATGTTGCCCAAGAACAAGCTGCGGGCGCGGCGCGCCAAGAAATTGCGCGTGTATCGCGATGCAGTGGGGTTGGCGCGGCACGCCGGGCAGAAGCCCCAGGCCGTCGCCATGTAACTGCGGCCTTCGGGCCGCCAACGATTTTCCGCACGTGGGTGTTCCTTTCTAAGTTTTGCCTTAGCAGGGATCCAGCCGAGCGTGAATTCGATGAGACGAGCAGGACCCGTCTCGTCAAAAAGGGTTTGAGGAGGAGCATTGAGTACTGTTGATTCGCCCGCAGCGGGCAGCAAAACCTGGTTTTACGGCACGGGACGCCGCAAGGAATCCATCGCGCGCGTCTTCATCCGGCCGGGCTCGGGAAAGTTTACGGTCAACGGCCGTACCGCCGAGCAATATTTCCCGAATCACGCGTGGCTGCATGACGCCACGGAGCCGCTGAAGTTCACCAGCCTGGGCGAACAGATCGACGTGGTGGCCACGGCCAAGGGCGGCGGCGTGGGCGGGCAGTCGGGCGCGGTGCGCATGGGATTGTCCCGCGCGATCAGCCGCTTCAACCCCGAACTTCGTCCGGCTCTTCGCAAGAACGGATTCTTGACGCGCGACTCCCGTATGAAGGAACGCAAGAAGTACGGGCAAAAGGGCGCACGCAAGCGCTTCCAGTTCACGAAGCGTTAAAGAATTGGGCGGGGCATTCCCCGCCGCACGAGCTCTGGCGGCGCCGCGCAAGCGGCGCCGCTAAGATCACGGCCGGCAAGCTGCCGGCAAGAGGCTGCTGCGAGGCAAGTAGCGGCCACCTTCAGGTGGCCCCGAACGCTCCGAAAAGCAGCTATCTAACTAGGAGGAAAAGTGGCAGTAGAAATCACCATGAAGGAGCTGCTGGAGGCCGGCGTTCATTTCGGTCACCAGACGCGCCGTTGGAACCCCAAGATGAAGGAGTACATCTTCGGGGAGCGCAATGGCATTCACATCATCGATTTGCAGAAAACCCTGAAAATGTTCCGCGAAGCCAGCCGCTTTGTCGGCGAGATCTCCGGGCAGGGTCGCACTGTTTTGTTTGTCGGTACCAAACGTCAGGCTCAGGAAGCGGTTGCCGAAGAGGCGAAGCGCTGCGGTGCGTTCTTCGTGAATCATCGCTGGCTGGGCGGTACGCTGACCAATTGGTCCACGCTCCAGAAATCCATCAAGCGCCTGAAACTTCTGAAGGCCATGACCGAAGACGGCCGCATGCTGGAGCTCTCCAAAAAAGAGCGCGCGCGTCTTGACCGCGAGATGAAGCACCTCTTTCAAAACCTTGAAGGCATTGAGAACATGAGCCAGTTGCCGGACACCATGTTCGTCATCGACTCGAACGCCGAAGAGATCGCCGTCAAGGAAGCCCGCCGCATGGGCATCCCCGTCGTCTCCGTCGTGGACACCAATTGCGATCCCGACATGGTCGACTGGATTATTCCCGGCAACGATGACGCCCTGCGCGCCATCCGCCTGTTCACCACCAAGATCGCCGATTCCGTCGCCGAAGGCCGCGCCCAATTCGAACAGTCCCAGGTTGCCGACCAGAAGGCTGCCGCCGATCAGGCCGCTCTCGAAGCCGGACCGGATTACGTGGACACCAGCGCCTACGAGCAGTACGAGAAGCAGGAAGGCGACTTCGTCGAAGGCACCGAAGCCTTCATCGAAGCGGCCGAAACCACCGTTCCTCCCGACGAGGAACCCCGCTAAACAACGGCGCAAGGCTAAATCATTCTGTTGGCCCGGTGCTGAAAGCGAAGTCCACACCGGGCCATTTTTGTAAAAGTTTGTAATCGCGAATTCAAGAAAGAGAAAAGGATGAGTACTTCAAAACCAGTTATGGAAATTCCAGCCAAGCTCGTCAAGGAACTGAGAGAACTCACGGCCGCTGGTTTCAGTGATTGCCGCGCCGCTCTGGTGGAAACCGCCGGCGACGTTCAGAAGGCCATTGACGTCCTTCGCAAGAAAGGCCAGGCCGCCGCGGCCAAAAAGGCCACGCGCGAAGCCACCGAAGGCCTCATCGGCCACTACATTCATGCCGGCGGCAAAATCGGCGTGATCGTCGAAATCAATTGCGAAAGCGATTTCGTGGCCCGCACCGATGCCTTCCAGTTGCTCTGCCACGATGTGGCCATGCACATCGCCGCGGTTGACCCGCGCTATGTTCGCCGGGAAGACGTGACTCCCGAGATGCTCGAAAAGGAGCGCGAAATCTACGCCGCCCAGGCGCGCGCCACCGGCAAGCCGGACCCCGTCATCCAGAAAATCGTCACCGGCAAGATGGAGAAGTTTTACGAGGAGACCTGCCTCTACGAACAGCACTTCATCAAGGACGAGACCATGACCATCGGCGAAAAGGTCAACCAGGCCATCGCCAATCTCGGCGAGAACATCTCCATCCGCCGCTTCGCCCGCTTCAAGGTCGGCGAAGTCCCCAACCAGCTAGCCGCGCCCGCTCCCGAGCAGGCCTGAGTAACCAAATTTCTGGTACCCTTGCGGCACGTAGTTGCCGCACCCAAAACGCCCCGGCCTCCGGGGCGTTTTGCTTTATTTTGAGTGCGGAAGCTCAGCTTCCGCATTTACGGTTTCCACCCAAACACCCAAATTGTCCGGAACCTCTCGATGTTTGTTACAATCGGCAGGGTTCACTTTCCCCCAACGGAGACACATGACATCGCAATCGAAAGCGGTGAAGAAAAACGGCAAAAAGCGCCCAGCCTACCACCGGATTCTGCTGAAACTTTCCGGCGAATCCTTCCAGGGCCCGCAGGGATTCGGCATTCACGGCGAAACCATCTACGCCATCGCCAAGGAATTGCGCGAGGTTCACAAGCTCGGCACGCAAATCGCCATCATGGTCGGCGGCGGAAATATTTTTCGCGGCGCGCGCCAAAAGGGTTTTGAAATCGACCGCGCCACCGGCGACTACATGGGCATGCTCGCCACCGTACTCAACGCGCTGGCCCTGCAGGACGCCCTCGAAAAACTCTCGGTCCACACGCGCGTGCAAAGCGCCATCGAAATGCACCAGGTCTGCGAACCATTCATTCGCCGCCGCGCCATACGCCATCTCGAAAAGGACCGCGTCGTCATCTTCGCCGCCGGCACCGGCAATCCCTACTTTTCCACCGACACCGCCGCCGCCCTGCGCGCCATGGAAATCAAAGCCGACGTAATCCTCAAGGCCACCCGCGTGGACGGGGTCTACGATGCCGACCCCGAAAAAGTGACCGGCGCAAAATTTTTCGCGGAAATCACCTACCGTGAGGTCTTGCACCAGAATTTGAAAGTCATGGACTCCACCGCCATCTCGCTGTGCATGGATAACGGCATGCCTATCGTGGTCTTTAATATGAATCAGCCGGGAAACATACGTCGCGCAGTTCTTGGGGAACGCGTCGGCTCGACGGTAACTCCCGCCTAGGGACACAGTTTGTAACAGGCCAGCCATTGAATTCCCGAAGTAATTTGCAGCAAGATGTTCTTTATTTAGGGAAGCACCATGCCATGCGAGGGGCTGTCTTTTTTATTGATTACTGATTACAGTTTCCGCACCACGGAAATAGCAAACTACAAATATCGAGGCTCGCTACAATGACGACAATTGCAACCACAAAAGACGCCATCGCCGCGGCAAAAACCCGCATGGAAAAGGCCGTCGACGATTTTCGCAAGGAGCTCACCAGCGTGCGCACCGGCCGCGCCAACGCCGCAATCCTGGAAAACGTTCGCGTGGATTATCACGGCACCCCGATGCCCGTGAACCAGCTCGGCAACCTGACTGTGCCCGATGCCTCCATGCTGATGATCACCCCGTGGGATCCCAGCGTCGTCCCGCTCATTGACAAGGCGATTCGCAGCTCCGACTTGGGCCTCAATCCCACCAACGACGGCAAGGTCGTGCGCATTCCGATTCCCTCTCCCACCGGCGAGCGCCGCAAGGAACTCGTCAAGCAGATCCACAAGGCCCTGGAAAATCACCGCACTGCCGTCCGCAACATCCGCCGCGACATCAAGGAAGCCATCGACAAACTCGAAAAGGACAAGAAAATCAGCCAGGACGAACAGAAGCGCTCTCTCGACGAACTAGAAAAACTCTCCCAAGCCGAAACCAAAAAAATCGAAGACCTATCCGCCACCAAAGAACGCGAAGTCATGGAACTTTAGCGGTAAACTCTCGGATGTAGGGGCGGCTTTACGCCGCCCTCTTTCTTTTTTCCGATCTTCTTCTCCGACTCTGTGCCCTCTGTGTCCTCTGCGGTGAAATCCGGTTCTTTTCGTCCTCCTAATCTTTCTTTCCCTTATCTGCCGGTAACAAGACAATTACCTGCGCCTGGTCATTCTGCACCGCCCGCAAAAACGCGTTGTAATCCACGGCGCGCTCCGCTGGAATCTCCCGCTTCAGAAAATTGATGTGCCGCGAAACGCTAACCGTGCTCAGATGCCCGTCGTACTTCGACGCAAACGTCGCATAATCCCGCGCCACCGAAGTGGCCGCCGGCGTCTGCACGGTCGTCCCCTCTGGAAGCTTTAGCGTCAAACTCGTCTGCACATCCAGCGGCGTCCCCAGCTCAATTTTCCCCGCCGTCTTCCCTGGCAAATCCGGCAAGGCAATCTGCGGCAGCAGCGCCGGAATCCGCACCGGCTTCTTCGACCAGTCCACAAACTTCGGCTGCGTAATCTCATACTCCACGGTGAACGGGTCCTTTGTCGCCATCGGGTCCGAAGCAGTCACATTCGTGATGGCCCCCCGAAACCCATCCGACAGCGCC
>JGI12635J15846_10001112_pt1 | contig 23514 bp, 21 predicted proteins | sample BlaSpr_A8_OM2_M2_FD_15846 | JGI IMG/M metagenome (IMG submission 15846) | reverse complement strand
AGCAAGCCGATTCAGGAGGCGGTGGGCGGCTATTTCAGAGATCCCAGCGGCACGGCCGAAAAGAAAGGATCTGCAGTGGCGGGCGCCGGCGAGAATTTCGTTCTCACCAAAGACAACATGCCCAAGCTGAAAGATCAGCTCGAACAAAAAATTCGAGAAATGGACGACTTCGAAAAACTTAAGAACCACATCGAGATGACGGTCACCAACGAAGGCTTGCGCATCGAACTCAGCGAGTCCGCTGCCGGAACTTTCTTCGACAGCGGCAGTTCCAGGCTCAACGCAGACGGCAACGAGCTACTGATTGCGCTGGCACAGGAATTGGGCAACCTTCCCAATAAGCTTTCCATCGAAGGCCACACTGACTCCAAGCCTTATGTCGGATCCCGCAATTACAGCAATTGGGAACTTTCCACGGACCGCGCTAATGCTGCTCGTCGGCTCATGCAGGGCAAGGGAATCGGAGCGAACCAGATCACACAAGTCCGCGGCTTTGCAGATCAACGCCTGCGAAAGTCCGACGACCCACTCAATCCGTCGAACCGACGCATTTCTCTCATCGTGCAATACATCGTGAAAAGCAGCGCAGACGATCATGCCCAACCTTCCTCTGAGAGCGATGAGAAGAAGCCAGAGGAAAAGACCGCAGCACCAGCCGCAGAACAATCTGGCAAGAAAGAATAGATTTCAACCTGTCGGTTATCTTTGTGCGTGGACCGTGGAGCATCCCCAATGCGTGACACGGCCTTCGGCCAACCCGCACACAAACTAATACGGCAACTCTTTCGACGCGGCGAGGAATCTTAGAATTGTGACTACGAATTGTAGGAGGAATTATGGAAAGCGTGGTGGGGATTTTTCATTCGCTGAATTCCGCAGAGCAGGCGGTAGAAGAGCTGTTGGGTAGCGGCATGACCGAGCAGTCAATTATTTTTTTGAGCAATGAGGCTCCGGGGACCGCCGCTATGTCCGTGGCGTCGGAAAAGGAATTGGACAACATCCCGACCTCTGATGCCGAGGGCGATGGCATGGGGAGAGCCATGGGAGCGCTGGTAGGCGGAGCGATGGGCGCGAGCGCAGGATTGGCCGGCGGCGCAGCAGTGGCAAGTTTGATGGTGCCCGGCGTGGGAACAATTTTTGCCATTGGCATTGGCGCCGCAGCAGCCCTAGGACTGGGCGGAGCGGCGGCCGGAGCGAAGGCGGGCGACGTTGCCGAACATGCCATGGACGTTGGAGTTCCAAAAGACGATGTGCGGTTTTATCACGAGGTGTTGCGGCGTGGGCATTCCATAGTAATTGCAAATGTGGAAAGAGAAGAGGACGCCGCAAAGGCGCGAGCCGTGTTCAAGCAGGAGGGCAGCGAAGATGTTGACGCCACCCGAAAGGAACTGAGGGAGGCGGCGTAAGCACTGGGCAGTGCTCGGTGATCTGAGCTTTTACTAACCACTGACCACTGGCCACTGTCTTTACTTTATGGGAGGCACATACGGGATATAGCGGGCAAACAGCCAGCATAAGAAGAAGACTACCGGGACGTGAACGATTAACTGCAGTACGCCGTAGCCCACGATGTCCCGTGCTTTCAGTTTCAGGATGCCCAGAAGGGGCAGCATCCAAAAAGGATTGATCAAGTTTGGCAAAGCCTCGGAGGCGTTATAGATCTGGACGACCCAGCCCAGATGAACCTGATGCAAATTCGCCGCCTGCAGAACGTAAGGCGCTTCGATCACCCACTTGCTGCCGCCGGAGGGAATGAATACTCCGAGGACTGCTGAATAGATCGCGACCAGAAGTGGATAGGTGTTGTGCGTGCTGATGGATACGAAGACTTTCGCGAGTGCCTCCGCGATGCCGGTACCGACGATCATGCCGAAAATGACCGCGTAAAACGGAAACTGGATGAGGACTCCGCCGGTCGCGGGAACGCATTCGGAGACGGCGCGCATAAAGCGCTTTGGACGCCAATGCAATAAAAGCCCGACCGTGATGAAGATGAGGTTATAAGTATTAAGGTCCAACTTTGCCAGCGCGCTTTGCGGAGATGGGCGAAACAGGTCGACTAGATACCAGCAGAGCAGCGCGGCGACGAGGATATTGAGCAGCGGGCTGTATTCGAGCCATTCGCCGGGCTTGCTGCGAACTTCGAGGCTGGAGCGGATGGGCTCATACTGGATGCCGTAGTATTCGGCGGTGCGGGCGTTCTCGGGCGAGGGAGTGGAGAGATAGGCGATCAGAACGGAGAGCACGATCAAGATCGCCGTGGTCGCAATGCTTGGCCACAGAAAGAGTGTTTGCGTGAGGGGGATCAGGCCACTAATGTTGAACAATGTCGGCGGAATGGCTGACTTCGTGGCCATCAGCATGGCGGCAGAAGACGAGAGGCCCATGGCCCAGACCGCGCCGAGACCGAGGTAGGCGGCAGCGCCCGCCGCGCGGTAATCCATGCCTTTCACGCGGTGCGCAAGCTCGCGGACGAAGAGGCCGCTGAAGATCAAACTCAAGCCCCAGGAGATAAGTGAGGTCAGCATGGAAAACAGTGCGATCATCGCGACGGCTTGTCGCGGCGTCTTCGGAATTGCGGCCAGGGCGCGAATGGCACGATAGACCAGCGGCGTAGAAGCGACGACATATCCTCCCACGATGATCATCACCATCTGCATGGTGAATGGCACGAGCGCCCAGAAATTCTTTCCGCCCTGGATAGCCAATTTGGCTGCAGGCTGGTGAAGCAAAAGTCCAACGACGAAGACCACCACGATTCCCAGCAGGGCAAAGACTAGCGGATCGGGGAACCAGCGCTCGCTCCAGTTGGCGAGGCTGAGCCCGAAGCGGACCAGGCCTTGCTCTTTATCTGTCGCTGCGGTTGCTGGTGAATTAACGGGTTGCGGATTTTGGGTCATGTGCATACGCGATCCTCTCGGTTCGGACGCAATCTTTCTTACGCGCCCTTTAGAAGGCGTCTTGCAAGATGCCCGCCATTGTAGCGCGTGTTGGAGGCAACGAAAGTTGTTTGTGTCGGATTCTAAAATAGGTGTAGGATGCCTTCGATTGGGCTGGCAGGATCGGCCACTTCCCTGCCGCTTTGGAGCGATGAATGAATACTTTCCCGATTTTATTGGGTGCGTTGTGTGTGTATGCGATTGGCTATCGTTATTACAGCGCGTTCATTGCGGCGAAAGCTTTAGCACTCGACGATCGGCGCACGACTCCGGCGCACGCTTATCCGGACGGCCACAACTATGTGGCATCGCCGAAATGGGTGCTGTTCGGCCATCACTTCGCCGCAATTGCGGGAGCGGGACCGCTGATCGGGCCAACGCTCGCGGCGCAGTTCGGATTTGCCCCGGGATTTCTGTGGATCCTGATCGGATCGGTGATTTGCGGCTGCGTGCAGGATTTCACTGTGCTGGTCGCTTCCGTCCGGCATAAGGGTCGGTCGATCGCCGATGTGGCGCGGACCGAGATCAGTCCGTTTGCCGGGCTGGTCGCAATGATTGCCGTGCTCTTCATTCTGCTGGTCACCCTGGCGGGATTGGGCATCGTGGTGGTCAATGCCCTGTCGAATAGCCCGTGGGGCGTGTTCACGATTGGGATGACGATTCCTATCGCCGTGATTATGGGATGGTGGATGTTCAAGAGTCATGCGGGCCAGGTAACAGTGGTTGGGCCGAGCATTTTTGGCGTTGTGCTATTGCTGGCCAGTGTGGTCGCCGGACATTGGGTGGCGCAGACGTCATGGGCGGGGGCGCTGACTTTTAGTCCGCATGCCATCACTTTCATGATGGCCATTTATGGGCTGATCGCGTCGGTGCTGCCGGTGTGGCTGGTCCTGGAGCCGCGCGATTATCTTTCGACCTATGTGAAGTTAGGCACGATCGCGGTGCTCGTCATCGGAGTGTTCGTCGTACATCCCAACATTCAATTTCCCGCCTTCACCCAGTTTGTGCACGGAGGCGGACCAATCATCAAAGGAAAGCTGTTTCCCTTCTTATTTATCACGATTGCGTGCGGGGCGATTTCGGGCTTTCATTCGCTGGTATCTTCAGGCACGACCCCGAAGATGCTGGACAAGGAAACCGACGCCCGCTTCATCGGATACGGCGCCATGGTTTGCGAGTCGCTGGTAGGAGTGCTGGCGTTGATTGCGGCCTGCTCGCTGGCGCCCGGCGATTATTTTGCCATCAACACAACGCCGGCCGTGTTCAGCCATTTGGGATTGGGCACAGTAAATCTCGATATGTTTTCAAGCGAAGTGGGTGAGAAGCTGGCTGGGCGCACCGGAGGAGCGGTTTCACTGGCGGTCGGCATGGCACAGATTTTCAAAGGGCTGCCCGGCATGGCAACTCTGATGGGCTACTGGTATCACTACGCCATCATGTTCGAGGCGCTGTTCATTCTGACCACCATCGATACGGGTACGCGCGTGGCTCGCTATGTTTTGCAGGAACTAATGGGCAAGGTTCACAAGCCGTTTGGGAACAGCTCCTGGCTGCCGGGAAATCTAATCACCAGTTTTGTGGTGGTCATGGGATGGGGATATTTGATTTACACCGGGAACATTACCACCATCTGGCCGTTATTTGGCACCGGCAATCAATTGCTGGCCACGATTGCGCTAGCCGTGGTCACAACCTTCCTCATTAACATGGGGAAGCAGAGATATGCGTGGATTACGGCGCTTCCAATGTGCTTCGTCGGAGTAACGACGCTCAGTGCGGGTGTGCTCTCCATCAAAAATATTTTCTGGCCATTGACTTCGAAGCCGGGGCAGGTGTTCACGGGGTATCTGGATACGGTGCTGATGTGCATCTTTATTGCGGGCGTCGTGCTGGTGTTGTTTGATGCGGTGCGACGGTGGATTGCGGTGCTGAAAGGGGCTCCCGCGCCACAAGAGGCGTTCGGGCCTCCGATTACGGCGGCGGGCGAAGTGAAGATGGGGTGCTGCTAGCACCTCTCAACTAGGCTGGAAATAGAAAACTCCTGCGTGGCGTGAGGGCCGCGCAGGAGTTTTTGCTTTGGAACGAGTTAGAAGGTGAAGATCGGTCCGAACTCGTTGCGCCAGTTGTGAGCCTGCCGGGTCACCGTAGGCCCGAACTGCAGGTACTCTGGTGTGATCACTCCGTTGGCTCCGTGGTTGTTGGCGGTGAACGTGACAATGTAGCTGGCTTCGTGCACGAAGGTACACCACTTATTCAGTCGATAAGTAAGTGACGCGGTGTCGAGGTCCGTGCGGCCAAGGTGGTTACCGTGGGCTGCATCCGCGTAGTTGGCGCGGTCAGTGCCCCACATCAGGTGGAGTACCCATCCGGCATTCTTGCCTTCAGGGTCGGCATGGAAAACACGCGAGAGCGGAAAGCTCATTTCCGCGAGTCCGCCGGATCCGCCGATGGGTTGAAGTTTAGCGGAAAGCACGGGAGAGCCGTTGCAATTTAACGTTGGAGCGGCGGCCGTTCCGCCGGCGACACCGCCCGCGCATCCGAACAGGATGGCGCGTCCGGCTTCGGAAACTCCATTCCCCGCTTCGGTCATACCCAACAGGTTGGAATAAACATCGTTGAGCTGGCCGCCGAAGAAGAATCGCAGGTCATTGCCTCGATAGAACTTGGCGTCGAAGGTAACCCACGGAGTAGGCAACTGGATTTCAGCGTCATATGCGTTTTGGGGATTACCCGCCTGAATACCGTGGGGGAATAGCTGCTCCAAGTTGCAAATCCCCGAAGCTTCGCTGCAATTTGAGGCTCCGGAGATGGCGGTGTTGGTGGTGAATCCGATGTTGGGAACTGTGGTGCTGTTGAAAACCGTAACCGGGCATGGCAAAAGCAGGCATGTGGGAGACGTCTGGTTAATGACCTGCGCTGCGTGGGGAATGAGTTCACTCATGCGGGAGTGGTGGCCGGCGAAAATCAACTGCGCGGGCGCCACGCCCCTCCAATGGTGGGAGAGCGGAAACTGGAACACGACGCGGCTTTCCACTCCAGGTTGATCGGATTCTGCACCAACGGAGTCACCGAAACGCAAATGCTGGTCCGTGGTTAGGCCGGAAGTGCCCCCCACCGAGAGGACCATGGCAACCTCAGGTTGAATTTTCAGATCGCCCACATGCAGTTGCACGCCGGTTTTGAACTGCGGAACGCGCTCGTAAAACCCGCCCATGCCGACACCCAATCCGGTGGTTTCGAAAAGGGAGGGAAGAGTTGATGAACCAAGCAGAGACCAATCCTGGCCAAACTCGGCGAACCAGGGCAGGCCGCCGATTGTGTGGTCCAGGCGCATCCAAGCCAGGCGGAGAGTGAACTGGTTGGAACGAACGCTGCTGATGTTGCGATTGCTTACGTCGGTGTAGTCGCCTTCGAAATCGCCCTCCACGCGACCTGTGATGGTGAAGCCTGAATCCTTCGGAACCCACTCCGTCTGCATGCCCATGCGAAAACTGCGGGCCTTAAGATGCACTTGCGGATTCGTAGTGGGAGTTGCGGCAGCAGTGTCGCCCAGCAGGAGCGGGAGAGGCCAGTCCTGGCTGCCGAAAGTCGCCCCTCCGCTGCCAGCTGTGTCGGAGACCGCACTCGCCTTGTAGAAGCCATAAAGCTTCACATTGGCGCCGCTGCCCAGACGAATATCGGGAATCATTCCTCCCTGCTTGGGGATGTCGATGGGCAACACCCGGACAGGAGCCACCGCCGGAATGCCCGCACGCTCCATTGGAGTGGGCGGCGTTCCCGTGGGCGTCTGGCCAGTCTGAGGCGGACTCTGCGTCTGCATGACAGCGTTCGAGAGTCGGACGCCGTCAGACTCCATGCTCACAGGCGCGAGAGTTGGGGCCGGATTTATTGCCGATACGGGCGCGACTGTGGCCGTATATTCCTGGTTGCTGATCAAACCTTTTTGCACAAGCAGGTTTGCTAGCCGAGCATTCGCTTCTTCAGGCGTAGTTGCCCGGCTGATCATCGCGACTTCGCCGGAGGTCAGAATTCCTTTCGCCTGAAGCAACGTGACCAGAGCGCTGTTATTGGGTGGACGGTTTTCCCGCTGCTGCGCCATGGCCGATAAGGCCAGCACAACGGCGGAAGTCAAAACTATCAAACACGAGACGGCTTTCTTCATTGGAAACTGCCTCCGGAAAGAATTTGAGACCGTTGACTCGTTGACAGATTTACCAAGATGGCTGCGCAGGCAATGGCGTGCAGTGATTAGCCTCACAGTCGGGCGTGATTGGGAAAGGCGACTCAACCGAACCTCCCGCGCGCCCGGTCTTGTCGTGTGCTCGGGTATTGTCGACGGGGGCGCGAACCGGCTGAGCGCTGGCCAAAGACTATAGTGTCGGACTGCTAAAACCCCGGGGCATTCGCCAGACACATAGCCGGTGCCGACCTACATACTGTTACAGCACGATGAATGTCAAGCTATTTCCGTGCTAAATATGGCATTTATGCCATGTGTTCCCATTCTGCAAACACGGTCAGATCGATTCATCGATGCGTGATCTTAGGCCGGTTCCGATGAGTTGTGCAGGTATCAATTTATGTTCTGGGTAATTCCAGAAGAGAGTCGATCATCATTCGCTAACTTATTAACCTTACGACGACTCGGGGTTCTCGTTCGTCCCTTGTGCCGCGCCGCCTAAGTGCTGACCCCGTGTCGACACATCGATGTTATTGAAAACTAAATACTTAGAAACGGGAACTTCGGAGCGCCGCTCGGAGTCTATTCGCTTAGGGCGGAAACCCAGAAGTCGGCGATTTTTCGGTTAGGAATGGGGCGAGCGACTCTATAATCTTCTTCGTACAGGTAGCGCATTATCGCGGGAGTGACCATCTTGGGCGAATTAGCAAGCGCGATTGGAGCACGAGTCGAAGAAGCGGCGATCGTCGCCGAGCTTAAGGCAGGTTCTGAAGAAGCTTATGCGTGGCTGATTGGCGAGTTTCAGCGTCCGGTCTACGGGTTAGTTTATCGGATCGTAAGCGACCCCGCCGACGCAGCCGACACTACCCAGGATGTGTTCCTGAAAGTTTTTCGCGGCATGAAGCAATTCCACGGCGAGTCGAGTTTGAAAACCTGGATCTACCGGATTGCATTGCACGAAGCTGCGAACCGAAAGCGGTGGTGGTTCCGGCACAAGGCGCAAGAGACTTCGATTGAACCGGCGGACGATGAGGGATGCGGGGGCGGCGGCGAGGCCATGCAGAACGCAATGACAGATCGGCGCGACTCCCCCTTTGACAGCGTGGCGCACCGTGAGGTGCAGTGGCGGGTAGATACGGAATTGAGAAAGCTGGCGGAGCCCTACCGGACGACCTTGATTCTGCGCGATCTCGAAGAAATGTCGTATGAAGAAATCGCGGAGGTTCTGCAAATTTCGTTGGGAACGGTGAAATCGAGATTGACGCGTGGGCGGCAAGCGCTTAAACAGCGACTGGCGCCCTATGTGCGACAGGTCGGCGGTGAACTGGAGTTGGTGTCGCCGATGAAGGAACAAAGTCTGGGGACGCAGGTTGCTGCAGGGGGCAGAAGGGTCGAGGTGACGCCATGAAATATATGGCCGCGAATCGGCCGCCATTGCGTTGCGCGGCGACAAGGGAATTACTGTCTCCGTATTTGGATGGAGCGGTCACGGGAACTGAGATGTTAGCCGTGCAGGCGCATTTGGACCAATGTGATCCCTGCGCGCGGGAATATCAGTTGCTGCGACAAACGCAGCAATTGCTCACCAACGTTGGCCGGGTAAAAGAGCCGGCAGACCTCGGACTGAAATTGCGTCTCGCTATTTCGCGGGAAGCTGCGGAGGCTCGGCGGCCGCGGTTTGAGGGCTTTCGCCTTCGCGTGGAAAATGCCGTGCACATGTTCATGGTGCCGGCGACGGCTGGCTTGGCTTGCGCCCTCCTGATCTTTGGTCTTGTGACCGCGATCTTGGCCATGCCGGGAGAGGTGCAGGCCAACAATCAGGATATACCGCTGGTTTTAAACACGGGTCCGGAGTTGCAGCAAAGTGTTTTCGGAACAACGTTGAGTTCTATGACCACGGATTCCCTGGTGATTGAGGCCTACGTGGACAGGAACGGACGCGTGCAGGACTACAAGATCCTGTCCGATCCCGGCGAATCTCAAGAACTGCTGCCGCAAGTAAAAAGGATGTTGATCTTCACAACCTTCCGTCCCGCAATGTCGATGGGACGCCCGATTTCGTCGAAGGCCGTGCTCTCGTTTTCGAGAATCAGCGTGCGCGGATAAGGCCGGGGCGGGCCTACATCCGCATCTGCGCGCTACATCGATCACCGCTTGTGGGCAGCGCAGAATTCAAGATATTTCTATTCCGACCCGGCGCCAATCGGCGAACTAAAAACGTCACAGGATGTTTGCAGCGGGACAACCTGTTGGCCGGTCTCGCGGCCATTCTCGGGAAATATCGCGGATAGAGGAACGGTAGTTCGGATGGTGGTTCCGTGTTCATCCGATTCAAGTTCAAGGCTCCCGTTCAGTTCGTTCATGCGCTCGCGCATGCCCGCCAGGCCCACACCGGTCTCCACGCTCGTTTCACGAAGCCGTTCCAGACGCTCGGCTGAAATACCTCGTCCGAAATCCTTCACTTCAAGAATGGCGGCACCGTTTTGACACTGAAAACAAACCCTAGCCTGTACCGCTCCAGAGTGGCGATGCACATTGGTCAGACTCTCCTGCAGCACCCGGAAAAGAGCAATCTCAACATTCATGGGCAAGCGCTTGCGATCTGCGGAAAGCTCCACACTGACGTCGATGCCGCTGCGCTTGGCAAAGCCTTCGATGAACCACTCGGCGGCGCAACTAAAACCTATCTCATCGAGCAGCGGTGGATGCAGCAGGTATGACATCGTACGAATTTCTTCGATGGCCCGATCCGCCAATGCCGCAACGTCGGACACGATGACCATGACCTCCCGATTCTGTTTGCATTCTTCCTGCAGAAACGAGACGCTGATTTTAAGCGCAGCCAGGGTTTGGCCGGTGCTATCGTGCAAGTCGCGAGCCAACTTGCGCCGCTCTTCATCCTGCACTTTGAGAAGCCGCTGGGAGAGGATTTGCAATTCGGCAGTGCGCTCCAGGATCACTGTTTCCAGTTGGGCATGCGAAAGTGCCAATTGCTTAGAGTGTTTTGAAATTTTCCACATAAGTCCTCCTGAGAGCGGTCGGGGAGACCCAGCCAATGGTTCGGTTCTAGTACGGGAATTATCCCATTCTGGATTCCAATCGTCTGTTCACAATTGCTCACAGTGTTCCCATTGCGGTTCAGCGGCAGTCGCCACCTTGTCGGTTGGCATGCGTGGCTGATTTTGCTAGTCAAGGCGGTATGGAACGTGGCCATTGTGAGCATTAGTGATCAGAAGACGATTGTTCTTTGCGCGATTATTAACTTCTGGCGCAATCTGCTTGGTCAAACGAACCCAAGACTCGAAGAGAATCGCTAATTTCAATCCCCTGATCTTTCTTTCGACGGTTGGGAAAGGCAGGGATTTCCTGAGCTACTCGACCAAGGAGACAGTCTTCGCACAGGGCGATTCCACGGATGGACTGTTTTTTATTAAGACCGGAAAAGTACGGCTCAGCGTGGTGTCAGAAGCGGGGAAAGAAGCCACGCTTGGCATTCTGGGAGATGGCGATTTTTTTGGCGAAGGCGGACTTGCTGGTCAGCCCCTGCGCACGTCGTCAGCGACCGCAATGACCGAATGCCACGTTCTCCACATTGAGAAGAACGAAATGCTGCTAGCCCTGCGGCGGGAACCGAAATTGTCGGAAACGTTTCTGAAATATCTGCTGAAACGAAACATACGATATCAGGATGATCTGGTTGACCAGCTTTTCAACTCCAGCGAAAAGCGGCTGGCGCGAATCCTTTTGCTGATGGCGCACTTCGGCACCGAAGGAGTGTCGGAAATGTCGATTCCACGATTGAGCCAGGAGACCCTGGCGGAGATGGTGGGAACGACCCGATCGCGCGTCAGCTTTTTCATGAATCGATTCCGGCGGCTGGGTTACATCAACTACGACGCGGGCGAGAATTTATTTGTCCACAGTTCCCTGCTCAACATCGTCCTGGAGGATGAGAATGTTAACCTGAGCGCGGGCGCCGCACACTCAGCTACTCCGGGCAAGAAAAAGCGCGAAGCGCCTTCAGAACCAGGGCAAACGCCCGACGGCGAGCGCGCCCAAAGGCCGCCGCTCGAGACATACTGACTCTCTGGTTTCTGTTAAAATTTTGTGGCTTCTCGCTTTCCGGTTTCCCCCTTTCCGGTTTCCCCCTCACAAGCTTGGAGTTCCACCTTTCACGACAGCCAGACCACCTTTAGCTGTTCCGCACTGCGCGTTTTATTCAGCCTCATTTAAACTGTTCCAGAACTATTCGAGATGAAAGGACCGTAGCATGTGGGGATGAACCGAAAAATTTCGCATTCCTGGTGCTTTTCCCGGAACCCAAGCGCGGCTGATTACGTACCAACAAGTGAACTAAAAGCTTCTTCTCGGTGAATCGGATTACCTTACGTTTGCATCCACGTCTGTGTGTTACAAGCATTTTTGCCAGTTAATGAATGGAGATGAGTAGATGCCATTTGCACGCTTAGCTTCAAGTATCCGGCTGACCATTGCCAGTCTTTTATTTTCCGTTTTTGCAGTAGGGGGTTGGGCGCAGGAAGCTCCCGCGGGGCCGGCCCCACAAACCCAGCCGCTGACGGCGCCAATTCCTGAGTTGAATTATTCAAAGGCAGTCTCGCATGTTCCGAACCCGATCGCTCCCTATACCCCGCGGCACCTGGCTCCGCCGAATTTTGCCAACACCGCGCGCATTGATTCCCTTATGCATGACGGCAAGCTCTATCTTTCACTCAACGATGCCATCGCGCTGGCCCTGGAAAATAATCTGGATATCGCCATCGCACGTTACAACCTGAATATTGCCGACACCGACGTGTTGCGGGCAAAAGCGGGCGCGCCAATTCTGGGCGTGAATGCCGGCGTGGTGCAGAATACGCCGGGCGGCGGTGTCGGTGGTATCGGCGCGACTGCCGGAGCTTCCACCGGTGGTACCAGCCTGGGCGCAGGCGGCATCGGCGCCGGCACCAATGGCCTGGTAAGTTCTACGCTGGGTTTCGGACCTCTCATCACCAGCTTTGATCCCATCATCACCGGCACCTTGCAGGAAGATCATGCCCAGAGTGTGTCATCGAGTCTATTTAACGGTGTGCCAATTATTGCGCAGAACACAGGCACGGTGGATTTTGCATACAATCAGGGCTTCAGTTGGGGCACCAACCTGCAAGTTGGCTTCAACAACACCCGCGCCACCACGAACGTTCCTTTCACTACCTACAGCCCCGTCATTAATTCCGGCTTGCGCGTCCAACTCACCCAGCATTTGCTGCAGGGCATGGGATTCCCTGCCAACACCCGCTTCATCCGCATTGCGAAAAACAATCGCGAGTTAACAGACGTGGCCTTCCGCCTGCAAATTATCGACTCCGTCGATCAGATCGAAAATATTTACTGGGATCTGGTATATGCCTACGAGAACGCCCGCGTTCAGAACGAATCGTTAGCCTTCGCGCAGAAGACGCTTTCCGATACCAAGAAGCAGGTTGAGATCGGAAGTCTGGCCCCGATCGAGACGGTACGCGCGCAAAGCACGGTAGCGCAGGATCAGCAACTTGTCACCGCCGCGCAGACCAATCTGCAATTAGAGCAATTGCTGATGAAAAATGCGCTTACGCGCACGCTGAAAGACCCACGGCTGGCCAACGCCGAGGTTATTCCCACCTCGACCATGGACGTTCCCGCCGAAGAGCAGATTGTTCCTACCGACGATCTTATTAACGAAGCACTGCGCCATCGAGCGGAACTGGTGGAATCGCGGATCGATCTGAATACTCGGGATATGAGCAACAAAGCGGTCCGCAGCGCCCTTCTTCCTACTCTCGACGCATTCGCGTACTACGCCGGATCGGGTCTTGGTGGGGCACAGAGTCCCGCTAACCTTTGCCTTGATCAGACACCACAGCAGCGGTTGCTGGGCTTCTGCGCGGGACCAAATCCTGACATTCCCAANAATCCTAACGCGATTCCGACGGTGCAAGCGACGAGCCTCGGCTCCACCTGGAATCAGATGGTGAATTCTACCGCGCCGGATAAGGGCGTAGGACTGCAGCTGAACATTCCTCTCCGCAATCGGGCGGCGCAGGCGGTGCAGATCAGGTCTGAACTGGAATATCGGCAGGCACAGATGCGGCTGCAGCAGATCGAGAACCAGGTGGGAATCGAGATCCGCAACGCGCAATACGCGGTGCAGCAGAATCGGGCCAGCGTGGATTCAGCGCGGGCAGCGGTGGAACTGGGCCACCAGTCTTTGGAGGCCGAGCAGAAGAAATTCCAGTTCGGTACTTCCACCAATACACTGGTTCTGCAGTACCAGAGCCAGTTGGCCACAGCGGAATCGACTCTGGTGAATGCCATGGTTGCTTATGAAAAGTCGCGGGTGGAACTTGATCGTGCGACCGGGCAACTGCTTGACCATGCCGGAATCAGCATCGACGATGCCGCTCGAGGCCAGGTTACGCATCTGCCCAGCGTTCCGTATATTGCGCCGCGAAAAGATACACCAACCGTCAGTCAGCCGATGCCGCCGCCGAATGTACCGCAACAACAGCCACAGTAATTTCTCATTTGAACATCGATGGAGGGCGCGGTCTTCAGACCGTGCCCTTTTCGCGTCTGTGTTTATTTTTGGCATCGTAATCCCATTCCCAACAATTCTTTACAAACTGCGACGCTATCTGCCGCATCTCCCCGCTAAGATGGAACGACGCATTTATGTTTTCTGCATCCAAATCTCGCAATCTGTCGTTCGCTTTTCGTCGGATGCGACACCCTTCTGACTCAAGGAGAAGAACCATGTCTTTTCTTTTACCCCAAGAGACCGTGAGCAACTGCCGGCGATCCTTCCTGGTAGCCGCATTTGCGGTCCTGGCCTGCTCGTCATCGCTACCGTTTCTGCGCGCGCAGGAGGTTCCTCCGGCACCCGCGCCGCAGCCTGCGCCGGCTCCCGCCAAGCCGCAGGCCGTTCACGAGGAGGACTATTCCAAAGCGCGCTCGTCGTTCCCTCGTATCCTGCAGCCTTACCTTCCGAAGGAATTGGCCCAGCCGGATTTTGCCAACTCGCCCCGTATCGATTCACTTATCCATGATGGGAAAATTTATCTTTCCATTGACGACGCGGTGGCGCTGACTCTGGAGAATAATCTCGATATCGATATTGCCCGATACAACCTCAACATCGCCGCCGCCGATTACCTGCGCGCCAAATCAGGAGCCAATATTCTTGGCATCAACACCGGAATCGTACAAAACACGCCCGGGGGTGGCGTCGGCGGACTGGGCGGAACCGTGGGCTCAGGCACCGGAGGCACTACCGTGGCGGCGGGCGGCGCTGGAACCGGCACCAACGGCCTGGTCAGCTCAACGCTCGGCATCGGCTCGCCCATAACCAGTTTCGACCCGGCTCTGACGGGAACTTTGCAACTGGATAAGAATCAAACCGAATCGGTCAGCAGCCTGGCTCCCGTGCCCATCCTTGCGCAAAATACTTACACTGCCGATTTTGCCTACACCCAAGGTTTTCAGTGGGGCACGAGTTTCACTGCCGGATTCAACAATACTCACCTCACCACTAATAGTCCGACCAGCCTCCTGACTCCAGATTTGAGTTCGAACTTCCAGTTTCGCATCACGCAAAACCTGCTCCAGGGCTTTGGCTCGCTGCCGAATACCCGCTTTATTCGCATCGCGAAGAACAATCGGGAAATTTCCGATGTGGCTTTCCGCTTGCAGATCATCACCACGGTCGACCAGGTCGAGAACATGTATTGGGATCTCGTCTTTGCTTATGAGAACGTGCATGTGCAGCAGGAGGCGTTGACCTACGCCCAGAAGGCCCTGGATGACTCGAAGCGGCAGGCACAGGTCGGAACCGCGCCCCCGATTCAGGTGGTGAGTTCGGAGAGCACAGTGGCCACCGATCAACAGAACCTGATTGTGGCGCAGAACAACCTGCAATTACAGGTATTGCTCATGAAGAATGCACTCAGCCGCAGTATGGAAGATCCAGTCCTCGCGGAAGCCGACGTAGTACCCACCTCGACGATGCAGTTGCCGCAGGAAGAACCCGTGGTGCCGATCCAGGACATGATTAACGATGCATTGCAGCATCGCGCGGAACTGTCGGAGTCTCGCATCGATCTCAACTCCCGCGACCTGAGCAGCAAGGCCGTCCGCAACGCCATGCTGCCCACTTTGGATGCGTTTGCTTATTATGGCGGGTCCGGAGTTGGGGGCGATATTGCTCTCCCGCCATGCCCACCTGGCGTGATCTCCTCGAAGTGCTTCACTACTGTTCCGCCGCCGTTCCAGAATACAAATTCCGTTGGCTACGGTGGAACCCTGAACCAGCTAGTCAACTCCACCGCGCCCGACAAGGGCGTAGGACTGTCGCTGAATATCCCCCTGCGCAATCGCGAGGCGCAGGCCAACCAGGTACGCGCGGAACTGGAATACCGGCAAGCGCAAGTCCGCCTGCACCAACTTGAAAACCAGGTGCGCATCGAGGTGCGGAATGCGCAATTTGACGTGAAGCAGAACCGCGCCGCGGTTCAGGCCGCGCAATCGGCTGTGGATCTGGCTCGCCAAACACTCGACGCCGATCAGCAGAAACTGAAGGTCGGACTGACTACCACAACAGCGATCCTGCAGGATGCTTCAACCCTGACAACATCAGAATCGAACCTGGTGTCGGCTAAAGCGGCTTACGAAAAGTCCCGCATCGAGCTGGATCGAGCGACGGGGTTGCTGCTCGATCACTCCGGCATCGATGTGGCCGAGGCTACGCGTGGGCAGGTCACACATCAGCCCAATGTGCCCTACGTCGTGCCGCGGCAGGATGTTGTGCCGGGAGGGCAGCCTGCGCAGCAGCCGCCGCCAACGCCTCAGTCTTAGGAGTGAACGATATCCGTCGAAGGACTGAAGCTCTCCTCGCGGATGCGGAGCGGGAAGTATCTAGAAAAAAGACGACGCGGCTTGAAGTAAACTCACGTGCGTGTGAGAACTGGTAAACTCGCCCCTGATGGAACGACCGCGCCTGCCTGCTATCCCCCGCTCCGTTCTTTGGATGGTGCTGATTTCTTTCGTGCTCCAGGTGGCGGCAATTGGAATTTTTCGGCAATATCACACCCGTGCGGGAGAAGACCACTTCGGCTTCGGGTTTGAGATGGGCCGCGTAGCTCGGTCGATTGCGCTCGGGCAGGGCTTCAGCAATCCTTACGGCGACGATACCGGGCCTAGCGCGTGGGAACCCCCGCTCTATCCTTGTCTGATTGCGGGGGTGTTCAGAATTTTTGGAATCTTCACCTATGCCTCGGCTTGGGTTCTGCTCTCGATTAACAGTGTCTTCGCGTCGCTCACCACAATCCCGGTTTATCTGATTGCGCACAGAAGTTTCGGTCCGCGGGTTGCGATCTGGTCGGCGCGAGCCTGGGCTGTGAATCCCTATGTCTGGTATTGGTCGATCCATTGGATCTGGGACACCACCTTCACGCCCCTCATGCTGGCGTTGATTTTTATGGTCTCGCTGGAGTTGGAGCAGTGGCCGGGTTGGCGAGGCTGGGTACTATTCGGCGCGTTGTGGGGCGTGGGAGCTTTGGCCAACCCTGCAATGCTACCGTTTCTACCATTCTGCGGATTGTGGATATGGTGGCGCAGATATAAGCGCGGCTTGCCGTCGTTGGGCGGAGTCGTCCTCTCTTCAGTTGTATTCTTTCTGGTTCTTTCGCCGTGGCTGACGCGAAATTACGAGGTTTTCGGTCGGTTCGTTTTTATCCGCGACGATTTCGGATTGCAGTTTCGGCTGGGCAACAACAAGATGTCCGACGGCATGCTGTTCGCGAATCTGCAGCCAAATCTGAATAAGCTGGAGTTTGAAAAGTTTCGGCGCATGGGCGAACTTGCCTATGAGGCGGATTGCAGACGGCTGGCATTCGAATGGATTCGGGAAAATCCGGAGCGGTTCGCGCTAATCAGCTTGAAAAGATTTTTTTACTATTGGGACGGCGTGCCGCGGCCCACCGATAGTCGCGCTTCGTGGGATTTTCGCAGTTCGCTTTTCCTCGCATCCTCCGTGCTGGCAATCTGGGGACTGCTACGCGCGTTGCGGCAAGCACTGCCCGGGGCTTGGCTTTTCGCAGGATTGATCGCGACTTATCCCACGGTCTATTACTTCGTATTTCCACACGCGCGCTACCGTCATCCTATCGAGCCTGAGTTGTTTATTTTGGCGGTGTTTCTGCTTTCCGAAGTGGGCAGACGCAAGACAGTGGCGCAAGAGGTAATTGCTGATCGCTGATTGTTGATCGATGATTATTTGATTGACATTGAAAAGCAGATCGAATTTGGGCGCAGTAAACAATCAGTAATCAACAACCGGCAATTCCCTATGACCCTTTCTGTGGCCATCGTCGCGATGGATGAAGAGGCCAACATCGGCCGAACCCTGGCCAGCGTGCGCTGGGCCGATGAAATCGTGCTCGTCGATTCCGGCTCCAAAGATCGCACCTGCGAGATTGCGCGGGAACACGGAGCCCGGGTGGTGGTCGAACCGTGGCGCGGCTACGTGGCGCAAAAGCAGTACGCGATCGAGTTGTGCTCCAAGGATTGGGTGCTGCTGCTCGACGCTGACGAAGAGGTGAGTCCCGGCCTGGCCGAAGAGATTCGTGCCGCCATCGCCAACCCGGACGCCGCGAGCGGCTACAAACTGCCCCGCAAGAATCTGTTTCTCGGCCGCTGGATTCGTCACGGCGGTTTCTACCCAGATCCCAAGCTGCGACTGTTCAGGCGTGGGCAGGGATTCGTCACCGGGCACGACCCGCATGACCGCTGCGAACTGAAACCGGCGGCACCGGGGGAAGCTCCGCAACCTACGCGACAGTTCACCAATGCGCTCATTCACTACACCTATCCCACCCTCACCCTCTACCTCAGCCACATGAACCGCTATTCATCACTGGGCGCGCAGTTGGCTGTGAACAAAGGCCACCGCAATTTCAGCGTGGTCAACATAGTTCTGCGGCCTTTGGCGACATTCGTCTACAACTACTTCATCAGGCTGGGATTTCTCGATGGCCGCGAGGGGCTGCTTCTTCACCTTTACCATGCGGGATACGTATCGTGGAAATATGCGAAGGCATGGGAACTGAGCCGGAAGCAGGCCGGCGACTAACTGCAGTTTCATGGTAGGCGCGGCAGGACTTGAACCTGCAACCGCCGGATTAGAAATGTAGTACCCAGCTTGACTCTACAGGTACTTACGGTACATTAGAGTACCGAGCTTTTGGGTGGTTTTGGCTGGTTTGGAATAGCAATTTTTCCGGATGGTCGGAATGGAGGGTTCGTTTATTCTTCNCTCATGGCGATGCCCCGCAAAGAGAAAATCAAACTCGCCAAAGTCCCTGGCGTCACCCAATACCGTCTGTCCGAAGTGCGAATTCTCCACCCCGTCGGAGAAGCACATGCGCCTGGACTCTAAGCAAAATTCTGGCGGCATACAGGGGACCCTAGGCCGCGAATGGCCACCCCAGGTGCGCCATCCCTTCGCGTCAACGTGCTCCGTATCCCTAACGATGCCGGCTTTATTTCGCAGAGCATCGGCTTTATCGAGGCGTTCCCACGTGAAGTCAGCATCGTTGCGTCCGACATGTCCATGGGCTGCCGTTTTAGTGTAAGATTGGGCGCTTTAAATCAGGAGACTCGATGATCCCCTCTCGGTTTTTCAAAATTCAGCCTCGGCTCAGTCCGGTTTTCGTAACAAAATAAAATAGCCCTAGTGGTTGTATCGAAAACGAGTATTATCTTCGCAATTGCAAGCGAAATATCTACCATTTGCCAAGTTGATCGCGATAAGTATTTCGTATTGCGCCACCGCAGTCCGCGGATAGCGCAAAGGAGCTGCTGTCATGAAGAGAGTGTCGATGCTTTTACTGCTTCCTTTTGTATTAGCTTTTAGCAGCGGGCAGTCCCGAGAGGCGATAAAGGCCGAGCACGCCAAACAATACTCGGACTACCACACGGGCGTAGATATTGGACGTGAAACGCGAGCAGGAAACGATGTGGTAAGAAGCATGGAGATTGCTCCTCCACTGTACGCATTTGACCCCTCCGAAAACCTTCCCAAGTATCCCGATCCCGGAATACGGAGTATCGTCTGTGATGCGGACGCCATCATACTGGGATTACCAATATCGGCAGAAACCGGCGTTACCGAAGCTGGGGACTTTCTGTTCACCGATTATGTTGTCAGCGTGAAGTCGATTGTAAAGGCCCGCCCACCTGAGCCGCTAATGGCAGGTTCGAGGATCGTTATTACCCGTCCGGGTGGTGAAACAAAGCTCAATGGGCACGAAGTAAGAATGACTGTTGCTAACTTTCCGCTGCTTGAAGCGAACCAGCAATATTTGTTGTTCCTCAGATACTTGCCCGAGACGAACACTTACAGAGCCTTCAGGAGTGGAACATTCATCCTGACCTCTAAGGGCGGCGTAGCCCCGATTGACAATTCCGCGCAGAAGCTAGGCGCAAAAAGTTCTCAGCGACAGGATGCGTTCCTGACAGAAGTGCGTGCTGCCGTGTCAGCGCCTTGCTCCGGCGTGACCCCGACTCTCAATTGAGGGTGCCCGCATGAACCACAGAAAAGCATTGAAACTCGCTTTCATCGTCGGCCTTATGAGCTGTCCCCGTCAACTATGGAGTGCCTGCCCAACTCAGAATGACAGGGCATTCCAACAGAATTCGACCATCTATTACTCACTGGGAAATATCAGTGGCACCGAGGGGACCCAGTTGCAATCGGCGATTTCCGATTGGAACGCGGCTGATTCCGGTAGCAATCACTCCGGCGTCACGTTCACGCCCTCCGACGCCTCGCATCCCGCCACCTGGACGTTTAACAACGGGTCCACTAATACAGGGGTAGGCGCTCGACAACCCTAACTATCACTGGGAACTATGTGACGAGCGGTGCGACAACAATCGGCATTAACACGCTTTTGTCGAACGGCCAACCGATCTTCAGCCCAACCCAGGGTGGCTACTCAACTGTCTTTACAAAGGTTGGATTGCACGAGGTGGGCCATGGCTTCGGTATGACCGATGTTACCGGAAGCAATCAAGTCGCGGGCCAGACGGTCATGAATCAGATATCGGGGACGAATGACTCCGGCGGTATGATGGCGACCAACGTTACGGGATGCGACGATCAGACAGTGGATGCGAACCCACTATATAAACCTCCGCCCCCGACATGTTGCAACGGTGGTGTGACATGCGCAACGCCTCATTACCAGTGCGACGGGAGCTGCACTTGTGTATACGTATCTCCTATCATTTTAGATGTTGCAAACGAAGGGTTTCACCTGACTTCTGCTCAGGACGGCGTCAGGTTCGACATCGGCGGCGTTGGAAAGAAAGAGCAGATATCGTGGACAGACCCAAATTATCACAATGCGTTCCTTGCTTTGGATCGGAATGGAGATGGTGTAATCGACTCGGGGAAGGAGCTGTTCGGAGATTTCACACAACAGTTACCGTCCAACGACCCAAATGGTTTTCGAGCCCTTGCTTGGTTTGACCTTCCGGTAAACGGGGGCAACGATGACGGCATTATTGACGACCGTGACGCTGTCTGGAGCAAGTTGAGGCTCTGGGTAGATGCCAATCACGATGGGGTATCGCAGCTGAATGAGCTTCACAGACTGGAAGAGTTCAGAATACATTCCATTGGCTTGGATTACGGTAAGACAACGAAGCGCGATCAGTTCGGCAACGAGTTTTGGTACAAGGGGCATATCAACATCAATCATGACGCCGAAGATGATGTCCATCGCGTTATATACGATGTGATCTTGATGCTGGCAGATCACAGTCGATGTGGAGAGACCGCCTGGCACCCCGATCTGTTGGAGGGTGTTGGTTGGCCGTGAGACGGCCCATTTTGAGGCAAACGGAGCAGGGGCCGCTGCTACACCTTTACCACGCGGGATATGTATCGTGGAAATTTGGCTACTTTGGAACAGCAATCTCTCCGGATGGTCGGACTGGTCGGTTCGTTTATCCTCGCTATAGCGATGCCCCGCAAAGAGCAACCACGGTCTGTCCGAAGTGCGAATTCTCCATCTTCACGCTTCGGAGTGAGGTTTCCGCTTCTTTGGTGCGGACTCCACGGTGTTGCTCCGCGCCACCACCCCGTGCGCCAAAGCCTTGGCCTCGGACTTCAGGCCGCCGATCACGTCCATGAACTGCCTTCCTACCTCGCCCTCAAGCATGATTGTGTGCTCGAGCTGAAAGTAGATAGTCACCATGCTCGTCGCTGTGTCTTGGCTCACTAAGCGAACCTGGTCGAGGTTGATGGCCTGTTGGCCTCCGCTACCGCCGGTGAAGAAGAAATTTGCCATCGTCGGACGCTCCTATCGCTCATCCATCCGCCCACGAAGTGAGCAAGGCGTACATGGCTTTCATGGTCCTCTTCCTAATCTTACATTTTACGAACCGCATTTCCGGGAGTGTGCAGACGAAAAAAAAGGGGGCTGCCTTCGGCAACGCCCCCACCGTGCTCGCACAATGAAGATAACTACTTCTGATACGATTCGCTTACTATTCGCATGTCCGTAATCTTCCAGGGCCTCACTAAACTCGCCGCCGCACTCCTCTCTTAACGATTAACACCACTGGCGGACTCAGTGCTCTTGGGGGTTGTTTTCAACTCGCCGCGATCCCCCGCCTGGTTTGCATATTTCCTCAACGCCGCCTCGAACATCCCGCTCCCGCCCGGAGGTCGGACTTTGCCCTTCAAAATGGCCTCGAAGGGCACAAACTTTCCGTAGAGAAGGCGGGTTTCATCCTTATCCTGCGTGATCGCCGAGCCATTCAGGTCTATGCCCGCGAAAAGCCCCCGCGCTCGGGAATAAGTCAACATNTCTGTTTTCATTTTCCAGTCTGTGTCCGCCCCTGCNTCACGTCCAACAGGGCCAGCGGCCGCCGATGCATTAGCGCCGATCTTGAACTTGCTAGNGAGGAGATGTTGCATTCCTTGGTCATTGGTCACGACCATCACCAAGTCGATAGCTTGGCCGCCCAGTTGTAATCCCCAGCTTCCACCAGTAATCGTAATCGGCGCGGGGGCGCTCCAGCGACCGTTTTCTAGGCGGCAGACAGCGACGCCTTTCCCGTGGCTTCCTCCGAAACCAATCGCAATTTTCACCATCGAAGGAACCACTGCAATGCACTTTGCTTCCCTCATCACTCTATCGGGAATCGCTTTGTCTGGCGTCCCCATGATTTCGTTGAGAACGTCGGCTGATGTACCAATTCGTTTTTGAATACTCGACTCGTCCTTATCGTCCTGAGACCACCCCATTCCGGCGAGCAGTAGACAACTAGCAACGAGTGCCAAAAAACATCTAGATGCTGCAAAACTGATTCTTTTCATAAGTGGACCTTTTCCGTGCTCGAAGCGAGCAACTGTTATATTTCTCATCACCGCAACTTTGAGTTTCCGCTTTAAATGCATTCCATCCTTTCCGCGTTCTTGTTAACACAGATAATGACTGTTGAACCGTGCCTGCACTAGACGCGCTGAAGTAATCCGCTTGATGTAGCAGTCCGCGTGGGCGGCGTTGCCGTTTTCATCGACACACAAGTCAGTCTGCAAATCTATGGGTTTCCTACAAGTCGCACAGGGTATTTCGGGGAAGGGGTGGCTGAACATAAGCTCCTCACTTTTGTGGTCAAGAGCAGCATAGGCTCAATACCACGGAAAACCTGATCAATATTGATCCGTTCTGGGAATTTTCCCAAAGCAAACCAAACTTTGTAATTTTGAATAGCGACCAGTATGCCGGCGTTGTAATCTGTCGTTCGATGTGAAGGAACTAATTCATCTTGCGGTCGTTTTCTTCCTCTAATGGCGCAGCCGGAGATTTCTAGATGGCAGCACCCCAAATTTCCTCCACTGCGCCTTTTTTCTTGTCGGAACCGTTGTCGCCGAATTCTCGCCCACACAACCATTCACCAAGCAGCGTGAGCAAATCTGACCAGCGAAGACCCTCATCTTTCAGGAATAATTAAGACGGTCTCACACGTTTTGGACTAGGAGGGACTATGTTTGGTTACGGCTTGTTGGGAACAATTGTGGTAATAGCGCTGGTGGTTTTTGTCATCCGCGCTCTATGAATACCTAAAGCTCTGGGCGCGCGCAGCAACCGCGTCCAGCGGCACTCCCCACATCGCCTCCGTCCCGGAAGAGTCCGATCGCATGCGGCATCGCGGGAACAAATGGACAGAAGGAAAATCAAGAAACAATCGGCCAAAGCGACACTCGCCGAAGTCACCAGAGAGATGGCAAAGCTGAGAGTGGTTAAGTCTGCAAGAGAGTAGAGTTCCGTTTTTTTTCGGGACGAAGTT
>JGI12635J15846_10001111_pt1 | contig 23514 bp, 25 predicted proteins | sample BlaSpr_A8_OM2_M2_FD_15846 | JGI IMG/M metagenome (IMG submission 15846) | reverse complement strand
ATTAGCCGAATCTTATTTGACGCTGGGGGTCGGGCTTACGATTGTCTTCGAAGTCGCCGCCATCATCCTGCTCCTCCGATCGTTTTCGCGAGGGCAGTTAATGCAGTCTCTGTTTACCATCGTTTCTCTTTGCTGCAGCGTGCTGATTCTTTTCCTATTCGGAGTATTTGTTTGGCTATTCTTTTTCAAGATGCCACATGCGACTTGACAGTGCTGAAACTCGACCTACACATCCTCACCGGGAAGGGCCCGACTTTCAGTCGGGCCGATTATCGATCTTGTGCGTTTACGGCCCGACTGAAAGTCGGGCCCTTCCCATTTCCGTGCGTGAATTGAGTGCCGCTGCTCGTTGACTCCTTCCACTGTGCGTCTTCTCATTTGCACGTCGCTTAACTTTCCGAAACAAAACTATGACAACTGCCGTCTGGACAAGCCCCTCCCGCTGCGATAGGCTCCCCTTGCTGAGGAGCTTGTATGCGCTATTTGATCATTCTGCTATTGGTAGCCATTGCCGGCGCAATTGCTGCGAAGTTTGCTTTCGCCGGCCCTACACCCGAAGTGGGAACCGCCGCCCCTGATTTCACCCTTCCCTCCGAAAACGGCGCACCTGTCAGCCTCAAAGACTATCGCGGAAAATGGGTTGTGCTGTATTTCTATCCCAAGGATTTCACCGGTGGCTGCACCATCGAGGCGCACAACTTCCAGCGCGACCTGAATCAGTACACCAAGAAAAATGCCGTCATACTTGGGGTCAGCGTCGACACCGCAGATTCCCACAAACAATTTTGCGCCAAAGAGGGATTGAATTTTAAGTTGCTGGCGGACACCCTACATAAAGTGTCGAGCGAATACGGATCAGTTATGAACTTCGGCATCACTCAAATTGCTGCCCGGCACACGTTTATTATCGATCCCGAAGGCAAGATCGTGAAGGTCTACACCAGCGTGGATCCTAACAAGCACAGCGAAGAAGTCCTGGCCGCGCTCGACGAATTGCCGAAGAAGAGCTAGCGTTACTCGAAGTTTTTGGGTGGCGCAGCGGTTCACCGCTGCGATCAATGACGCGACTTTCACGGCCCGACTGTAAGTCGGGCCCTACCCTCCGAATATTGAAGCCTACGCCGCCTTCTTTTTCTCAACGGCATCTATTTCCTTCACTTTCAACTCTACTTTCTCGCTTTGAATATCAAGCCTCAGCCGGTTGTAAATACTCATGTAAATATTTGAGACCCACACCAGCGCAAAAAGCGCTAATAAGTACCCACGCCAATCGGTGTAAAGAAGCTTGTATCGCGTGAGGACTAAGAAGAAGATCGCGACATAGTGGCTGAAGCAATATTCGCAAGTAAATAGATAAAAGAATTTCCTCTGCACAACGCCCCGCGAATCCTTGCACCGTCGCTGGCAATATTCGCGAGGCTCGCGGAAAACATCCTCGTGGGTGACCGTCCATGCGACCGACGCAACCGGAATCGACAACACAAATAGCCAGATGATTTGGAGGTTTATGGGCATTTCGTTCGCAGCGCCGTACTCAAGTCGGCGCAAGTTAGATGCAAATAAAGGGGGAACAGCTTTTAGTGCTAAGTGTCCCGAATGCATCATGTTGTATACTCACGGCGTTTTCAAAAGAGCGAGGAAACATGACCCGGACGATTCTGCTTCTCCTAACCGTTCATGCAATCTCCTGTTGGGCACAGTCGCCACCGCCTCGCCCAGCTTCTTCCGCTCCCGTCGCGGTTGTTTCTCCCGAAGTCCAGTCAGATAACCGGGTAACGTTCCGTTTTCGCGACCCGAACGCCGTTGTAGTCTTGTTAGGACTTGAGGGTGCAAAGCCAGTACCGATGCAGAAAGACGATCAAGGAATATGGAGCTTGACCATAGGTCCGCTGGACCCCGACTTCTACGGCTACTTTTTCCAGGCAGATGGTGTTGGTCTGATCGATCCCTCAAATCCCCTGATGAAGCCAAACCTGCTCAACACGCAGAGCATGGTGCACATTCCCGGCCCCGCGTCATTGCCATGGGAAGTTAACGATATCCCGCATGGAGTGGTTCATCATCACTTTTACAAGTCGGGAGTAGTCGGCGATCAGCGTGATTTTTACGTCTACACACCGCCAACGTACGATCCGGGCGCGAAGGCGAAATATCCGGTCCTCTATCTTCTCCATGGCTTCAGCGACGACGCCAGCGGATGGACCGCCGTCGGCCGCGCCAACGTCATCCTCGACAATCTGATCGCAGGCGGCAAAGCAAAGCCCATGCTCGTGGTAATGCCTCTGGGATACGGAGCGCTCGAGATAGTCGCGCGCGGCTTCGGAGGGTTTAACGATGATGATCTCTTGCGCCGCAAGAATTTCGACAAGTTTACCGCGACGCTTCTCACTGAAGTGATCCCTCAGGTGGAGAAGCAGTATCGAGTTTCCGGGGACCGCAACTCCAGAGCCATTGCCGGTCTGTCCATGGGAGGTTCCGAGTCCCTTTTGACTGGCCTGAATAATCTCGACAAATTCGCATGGATAGGCGCATTTAGTTCAGGCGGACTTGGCGAAGACTTCAACGCAGGGTTTCCTTCGCTCGACTCCAGCGCCAATTCAAAAATTCGCCTGCTGTGGATTGCATGCGGTACCGATGACGGATTGATCACGGTCAACCGAAGCTTTCGTGAATGGCTGAAATCCAAGGGCATCCGTCACGATGACATTGAGACTCCCGGAGCGCACACATGGATGGTCTGGCGGCGTAACCTGGCAACTTTCGCCCCGCAGCTATTTAGATAGGTCCGCTGGAGTTATAATTCCGCTAGATGGAGGGATATATGAAACGGTCGACCCTTCTTGTCTTATTCCTGGCCGGATCAATTCCGGCAATCGGCGCGACAGCCCAGTCGCAACAGAACGCATCGCTACAAAATTCCGCTCAGGTTTCCGACGAGCCTGAAACGCCAGACAGTTCAAGCCAACTGTTGTCTCGCGAGAGCAGATCTCACTTTTCGGCAGACGATTGGCAACCCGAGAAAAGCACATTTTGCTTAAAGATGCGGAGCTATCACGTGGTCCGCGAGGATCAAGACTCGGATGTGACTCACATGGACGGCTACACCACCTGCCAGCCGTCATCGAAGTACCAAACAAAACGTACGGTGCTAGATCAACCATAACGAAACACGTAGGGCGGACGCCCTCATCTGTCGAGCGGAGCGACTTCGCTATTCCGGGACGGGGCGTTCCGGGTCTATGCTCTCTGGGGAGATTTTGACGGCGCGCTATCCGCAAACTTTGAACCGACCCAACTCGCCACGCGGTATCCCAGCAGCACCGCCAGAATAAATCCATATTCCAGCGGCTTCTTCCGGTCTGCCTTCACCAACCATAAGTAATGGATCACACCAAGAATCGCGCTAACATAAATCAGCCGATGCAGCGCCTGCCAGCGTTTGCCGCCGAGCCGGCGTATCCAGCCTGCAGTGGAAGTCAGTGCCAGGGGAATCAGCAGTAAAAATGCCGCAAAGCCGACGGTGATAAAAGGACGCTTTAGCACGTCCGCGAACATTTCATGCAGGTCGAAAGATTTGTCCAGCCATATGTAGATCAAGAAATGCAGCGAGACGTAAAAGAACGCGAACAAACCAAACATCCTCCGAAAGCGAATCAACCACGGCTGCTTTAATAGCTTGCGCAGCGGCGTCACCGACAACGTGATCAGCAAGAACCTGAGCGTCCAATCGCCGGTCGAGTGTGTAATCCTCTCAATCGGATTTGCACCCAATGTGTGTTGGTAGAACCTCCAGCCGAGACTCGCGAGAGGCCAAAGGCAAAGGAGAAAGACGGCGACCTTGAGCCAGCGGATTTTAGCTGGAGTGCTCAGAAGTTTTTCTTAAGATCCATTCCGTTGTACAGGCTCGCCACTTGGTCGTAGCCGTTGAACATCAGCGTAGGGCGCTTGAAAAATTCGCCAAGCCTGCGCTCCTTAGCCTGGCTCCAGCGCGGATGATCCACGTGCGGATTCACATTGGAGTAAAAGCCATATTCATTTGGCGCAGATATGTTCCACGTGTTGACCGGCTGTCGGTCAGTAAAGCGGAAGCGGACGATGGCCTTGGCGCTCTTGAATCCGTATTTCCATGGCACGACCACTCGCAGCGGCGCCCCATCCTGGTTAGGCAGCGAGGAGCCATACATTCCGAAGCAAAGCAGCGCCAGAGGATGCATGGCTTCATCCATGCGCAGGCCTTCGACATAGGGCCATTCGAGAACGCTGCCGCGTTGCCCTGGCATCTGCTTAGTGTCGTAAACCGTGGTGAACTCAACGAACTTTGCCTTGTCGGTGGGCTCGGCGCGCTTGATCAGTTCGCTCAGGGAAAAGCCCGCCCATGGCACCACAATCGACCATCCCTCGACGCAGCGATGGCGATAGATCCGTTCCTCAGGAGAAGCCATCTTAATGACCTCATCGACGTCGAGGACCTGTTTCTTTTTGACGAGACCGTCAATGGTTACCTTCCAGGGGCGAGTCTTGAAGTTCTTTGCCAAGCTTGCGGGTTCGTATTTGTCGGTCGAGAACTCGTAGTAATTGTTGTAATTGGATACATCCTTGAATGGGGTTATCGTCTCCGTGGTCGATAGCGGGCTCTTCTGTAACCCTTGGATTTGTCCCGTGGGACCGTTATCCGCCGCGACACTCATCGGCGCGGCGAGCTTCCGCAGTCCCAGGCCGACTGTCCCGGCCACTCCCGCGGCAGCTAGCCCAGCCAGGAACTTGCGCCGATTCAGGTACAAGGCCTGAGGGGTAACTTCAGACCACTTTATGTCGGAACCATTTTTTATGAGCATTGGCAATCTCTCTATCCATGATACGAGTAAGGAGTGGCCGTTGGATTGTCTTGGGCGATTCTCTACTGGATAGGACGCTCAGAATACCGAAAAGTTGCATTCGAGATGGCAGGTTTAAAGGGCTAAAAAAATAAAAGCCGGGAACTCACTCAACGGATTGGCAGCGTGGCGCTCCCGGCTCGAGATTAGACGCTATGCTGCTTATACAGCGGCACTTCGGCCAGTCAATAAGTTGATAACCAACACGACGAGCGCAACGACCAGAAGCAGGTGGATCAAGCCTCCGGCGATGTGAAAACTGAATCCCAGAAGCCACAGAACCAGCAGAATAACGAAAACCGTCCAAAGCATAGAGCCTCCTGTACCGGCCTTAGATTACGAGGGGCCTCTCGGCTCCACAATACGGTCGTAGCTGTAACAAGCCGGTCAAAGACCGCCAAGAATAGGACGGGATATAGCTGTATGCAGATTTCCCAACCAGGCGGATCGCAGTGGCGACCAGCTATCGTCCCTGCTACCATCTTTCTGAATGGCGCGCCGCCAAAACACCCAAAATCACATCGTCGCAAAAGGTAAGAGAGTGCCCCGCAAGTCCTCCAAACGCGGAGCTACTGCCCGTCCCCGCGATTTGGTGATCATCACAGGCATGAGTGGTTCCGGGAAGGCCTCAGTCCTGAAGGCATTTGAAGATCTCGGCTACTATTGCGTCGACAATCTTCCCGTTGGACTCATCCCCCCTTTCGCCGAGTTAGTCGCCCAGTCTCCTGAGATTGAGAGAACTGCTCTGGTGGTCGATGTTCGCGAAGGCAAGAGGCTGGAGGAATTGCCCGACATCGTTAAATCAGTCAAACGAATTCTGCCCACCAAAATAGTTTTCCTCGAAGCCTCGGACGCAGCCCTACTTCGCCGCTTCAGTGAGACGCGCCGCCCCCATCCCCTTGGCGCAAATTCTTCAGTGAAGTCATCTCTCGCGATGGAACGCCGTCATCTTCGGCACATCCGAGCCATGGCCGACATGGTTATCGACACGTCGAAATTCAATGTTCACGAGTTGCGATCTCATATCAATGAGCGCTTCCAAAAACAGCAATCGGGGCGAAACATTTTAGTGTCCTGTGTCAGCTTTGGATTCAAACACGGGCTGCCGGAAGACGCCGACCTGGTTTTCGACGTCCGCTTTCTGCCAAACCCCCATTTTGTCCCGGAATTCCGCATGCTCACGGGGCGCGATCCCAAGGTCGCCAAATATATTCGTTCGTTTCCCCAGACCAGGGAATTCATCCAGCGGATCTCAAAATTATTGGTCTATCTGCTGCCCCATTACATCCGCGAAGGCAAGAGCTATTTGACGATTTCTTTTGGTTGCACCGGCGGTCAGCACCGCTCCGTAATGATTGCGGAAGAAGTCAGAAAGCGCCTGCGCGCTGCGGGTTACCAGGCCAAAGTAGTGCACCGGGATAGTCCGAAATAACCGTCGTTGGTCGTTGGCCGTGCGTCGTCGGCAAAAAAACAAAACATTGGAACACAGAGATGTTGCGAGGGCCAACGACGGATTTTCAGCCGGCGAACAGCTACAATCGGAAATCTCCATGCGGCAACTGACGAGACTCTTACGCTATCTATCTCCATATCGCTGGCAGTTCTGGCCATCGGTTTGTCTGTTGGCGGCGGTGGGTCTGCTGGATGCCTTTCGCGTCCTGCTGGTCGGCCCAATTTTGGATCGCGTCCTGAATCCACAGTCCGGTTCGGAAAATATCCAGCTTTTCACGGTTCCGCGTACAAGCCACACTATCTACCTGCAGAGATTTGTTCCCGCGCACTTTCATAATGCCTGGACGATCGTCGCTTACGCTTTCGTCGCATCCACACTGCTAAAGGGAATTTGCGACTACGCCGGGACCTACCTGGTGAACTATGCTGGATACGGGATGATTACCGATTTGCGGAATCATCTTTACGATTCTGTGCTCCGTCGCTCCGCTGCTTTTTTCCAGAAGCACACCACCGGCACTCTGGTGTCGACGATTATTACCGACGTTGAGCGCGTGCAATATGCAGTGTCCAGCGTGTTGGCGGAGTTCCTGCAGCAGTTTTTCACGTTTATCTTTACCGCAGTTGTGGTTATTTTGCTTGGAAGGAAGCTGGCATGGCTGCTGCTCTTATTTGTACCGTTCATTATCTATTCAGCCGGTAGGATCGGCCGCCGCGTACGGCATACGACACGCCGAGGTCAGGACAAATTGGCCGATATCCAAAATATTCTGCACGAAACCATCACGGGGAATCGCATTGTGAAAGCCTTCAGCATGGAGGGCTGGGAGATCGCGCGATTTCGCAAGGCGGCGCAGTGGTTGTTCCGCGCCAACCTCCGTTCAGTTGCAGCATCCGCAGTTAGTTCCCCCTTGATGGATTTGTTCGGAGCTATCGCAATCGCGCTTCTGTTACTTCTGGGCCGTGAGCAGGTCGTTCATGGAGTTATGACGCCAGGGATTTTTGTGGCTTTCATCGTCGCGGTGTTTAAGCTTTATGATCCGGTACGGAAGTTTGCTCTCTTCAACAATAATTTCCAGCAGGCTCTGGGCGCATCCTCGGAAATCTTCAAGTTCATGGATACTCAGGATGAAGTGCCCGAGAAACCTGACGCTAAACCGCTGTCTGCGTTTTCCCGGAGCATCCGTTTCGACGACGTCTGTTTCTCTTACGCTAATGACGGGGAAGAACCGAGAGGCATCCTCCACAATGTCAATCTCGAAGTGAAAGCTGGAGAGGTTCTCGCTGTGGTGGGATCAAGTGGAGCGGGCAAGAGCACGCTGGTCCACCTCATTCCACGATTCTTTGACGTAGTATCGGGACGTCTCTCGATTGACGGTTGCGACCTGCGGGACACCACGCTGGCGTCCCTGCGCGCCCAGATCGGCGTCGTTACTCAAGAAACGGTTCTCTTCAACGACACTCTTCGTAATAACATTGCCTATGGCCAACCAGGCGTTTCCCAAAAAGATGTTGAGTCAGCAGCCCGAGCGGCATTGGCTCACGATTTTATTATGGAGCTGCCTGCGACATACGACACGATCATTGGAGAACGTGGCGTGCGGCTTTCTGGCGGCGAGAGGCAACGGATTGCAATTGCGCGGGCTCTCCTGAAAAATGCGCCAATCTTAATACTCGACGAAGCTACCTCGGCGCTGGACAGCGAATCGGAAGCGCTGGTGCAATCGGCGTTGCACAATCTGATGGCGGGACGAACCGTCGTCGTAATCGCCCATCGGTTGTCAACAGTTCGCCGCGCCGACCGCATCGTCGTCCTGGAGAATGGTACTATCGCCGATATTGGTTCTCACGATGAACTCATGAAGAAACTTGGCACTTATCGTCGCCTGTATGACCTTCAATTCATAGATTTGGATCAGCAAAATCTCAGTACGGCTATAGCGAGGCAATCGCTCTAATGCCCATCCGTTCCATGACGGGATTCGCGCAGGTAAGAGGTGAGGTAGCAGCCGGTCAGGAAAAGAGTCCAGATAGCGCCCGCAACGGCCCTGTCAGCTTTACGCTCTCATTAAAATCAGTCAACCATCGCCTCCTCGATTTGCATTTTCGTCTTCCCTCTGAGAACGACGCTCTGGAAATGAAACTCCGTCGCGTGCTGAAGGAAAGACTGGCCCGTGGTCACATTGAAGTATCGTTGAACGTGGATCACGGTGGCTCCGAAACTTTTTCCATCAATCGGAGTTTTGTAGGAGGGTACGTCCGAGCTTTTCGTGCGACCGCGGAGGAATTCGGAGTCTCATCAGATCCCGATCTAAATGCCGTTCTGCGCCTGCCCGGAGCGCTTCAAGCAACGTCACAGCCCGTGGACGACGGATTCGAAGCTGCGGTCATGACTTCTCTTGAAGAGTTGCTTGCCCGGCTGAATCAAATGCGCGAAGAAGAAGGGCGAGGGATCGAGCTTGAGTTAAGGCAGCTTATGACGCATACTCGCGAGGCCTTCAAAGAGGTCAAGAAATATCGCGCTAGCGTCACCCAGAGTTATGCTGACAAACTAAAATCTCGCATGCAAGAATTATTCGCCACCCAAATCGAGCCAGAACGCATCCTGCACGAAGCCGCTCTGCTGGCGGATCGCAGTGACGTGCAGGAAGAACTTGTCCGGCTCGATACCCACGTTAAGCATTTTTTAGGATTGCTCGATGAAGGTGGCGAAGTTGGCAAGAAACTCGATTTCTTGTTACAGGAAATGAATCGCGAAGCCAACACCTTGCTTTCGAAGACTTCCGGACTCGCCGGCGATGCTCTCAAAATTACCGAAATGGGACTCGCCATGAAAGCGTCCATCGAGAAGGCTCGGGAACAAGTACAGAATCTTGAATGACAACCGTCTATATTATTTCCGCTCCCTCCGGCTCCGGTAAATCCACCCTGGTGAATCGCATCCGGCCGATTGTTCCTGACCTTGATTTTTCTGTCTCCTACACCACGCGCCCTCCGCGACGCAACGAACGACATGAGCGCGAGTATTTCTTTGTGCCCCGCGAACAGTTTGAAGAGATGATTCGCAATGACGAATTCCTGGAATATGCGGATGTCTTCGGCAACCTCTACGGCACTGCTCGAAAGTTTCTTCGCGACGCCGAGCGTGCCGGGCACGATTTATTGCTGGACATCGATGTGCAAGGCGCGGAGCAGATCAAGCAGAAGCTTCCGGAGGCAGTGAGGATTTTTATTTTGCCGCCGGACCGCCAAACTTTGGAACGGCGTCTGCGCGATCGCAGTCTGGACGCCGAAGACGTAATCCAACGCCGGTTGGCCACGGCCACTCGTGAGATTGAGAATTATGCGAACTACGACTATATTTTAGTGAACGATCGGCTGGAAGAATCCGTGGAAGCGCTGAAGACTATTCTGCTCGCGGAAAGACTGCAGCGATCAGGGATTGAACCAACCGCTGATCAGGTTGATTTGCTCATCAAAGCCGAACGCTGCCGTTTGACCAACGTCCGGGACCGGCTACAGCCGATCTTAGCTTCGTTTGTGCCAGCGGCCGCGCAGGCCAGACGTTAGTGCAGGGGAGAATACAATGAAGTTGATGGATGGGTTCGACAGCAATTACCGGTACATCCTGGTGGCGGCACGCCGTGCTCGCCAGTTGCAGGGTGGCGCTCCTCCAGTGATTCAAACTCCGTCTCGCAAACCCTGCCGTATCGCGCAGGATGAAATCAAAGCCGGCAAAGTTAAGTGGGTGATCCCGGAAATTCCGAGGTCTCCTGCCGAAGTGGCCAGCGAAATTCTAGATAAAGCGATGGGATCGGAATAACTGAAAACTGAGAACTGAGAACTGAATAACTCAATTCTTTCCCCCAGGTCTTTTCATGAAAGTCGCCCTAGGCGTGTGCGGCGGAATTGCGGCATATAAATCCGCCGAAATAGTTCGTCTCCTTCAGGACCGCGGCATTCGAGTCCAGGTCATCATGACCGAAGCTGCACAGCAATTTATCCGGCCTCTTACTTTCGCAGCTCTCTCCGGAGAAAAAGTCATCACCAGCATGTTTGGAGCGAGCGATTCCGCTCCGGATTCGAATCTGGATTCCGCCGTCGAACACATCGCGGTCGCTCAATCGGTCGATGCTTTAGTAGTAGTTCCGGCAACGGCAGATGTGATCGCCAAATTTGCCCAGGGCATCGCAAATGATTTTCTGACGACCCTATATCTCGCAACCACTGCCCCCGTCGTCATCGCCCCCGCCATGAATGTGAACATGTGGAATCATCCCGCGACCCAGTCGAATGTCGAGATTCTCAAAGCGCGCGGTGTGACGATCGTTGACCCCGATAGCGGATATCTCGCATGTGGAATGACCGGCGCAGGCCGTTTGGCCGAGAACGAAACCATTGTCGTCGCCGTGATGGAAGCACTTGGCGCATCGCAGGATTTATCCGGCGAAACCGTGCTGATCACTGCCGGACCTACTCGGGAAAAGATTGATCCGGTTCGCTATCTCACCAATCGCTCCAGTGGACGCATGGGTTACGCTCTGGCCGAAGCTGCGTTACGTCGCGGCGCGCGAGTCTTCTTGGTAAGCGGTCCCGTGTCTATATCTCCGCCGGGCACAGCGGAAGTGACGAGCGTCGAATCCGCAGAAGAAATGCGTGACGCGGTTCTGAAGTTATTTCCTGAAGCGACTGTCGCGATCATGACCGCCGCCGTATCCGACTATCGCCCGGACTCCGTGGCCTCGCAAAAACTCAAACGCTCGGGTGCGATCACCCTTCAGCTTCAGCCCACCGCCGATATCTTGCTCGAACTTTCACGGCAAAAGAAATCCCAAATCCTAGTCGGCTTCGCCGCTGAGACGGAGAACGTCCTGGAAAACGCGCGCAGCAAGCTCGTTTCAAAGTCGCTGGACGCCATCGTGGTAAATGATGTCTCGCGAGAAGGCGTTGGCTTCGACTCCAATCGCAACGCGGTCACGATTATCACTCACACAAAAGTAGTCGAAGTTCCCGAAACCACAAAATGGGAAGTCGCCCAACGCGTGCTGGATCAAGTAGTGCGGTTGCGGCAGCTCCGCTTACGAAATCTTAAACAAGAATCGATTCGGTCATAGCTGCCCCGCTCCAGCTCCGCAGGAGCGGCTTAACTTAGCCGCGGACGTAAGTCCGGGGTACCATCAGACATGAATTCACGCGCCCGAAGGGCGCAATTGGGATTCTCGTTAATCCAACTTTGGGCCGACTGCGCTAAACTGACCACGCACGGCGGCACGCTGTCCTTCAACAAAAATGCCAATCAACCCTGAATTCAAACGCGCGCTTCACGACCGAGTCCGCTTCTACAACGACCTTGGCATTTACGATTTCTACGCCCAACCCACAACCATCTTGAAAGAAACCCAAATGCCTGTCGAACTCGCTGTGTCGACTCCAATCTCTAACGATCCCGCTGACGCCTTGCGCCTGATTCGCGAAGACATCGGAGACTGTACCCGCTGCAAACTCCACTTGCAGGGACGCAAGCAAATCGTATTCGGCGTCGGCAATCCAAACGCCGATCTAATGTTCATAGGAGAGGCCCCCGGCGCCGACGAAGACATGAAGGGCGAACCCTTCGTGGGTCGCGCCGGACAACTGCTCACCAACATGATTAAGGCAATGGGCCTGCAGCGCGAAGACGTCTACATCGCCAACATCATAAAATGCCGTCCGCCGGCAAACCGCACTCCCGAGCGCGACGAATGCGATACGTGCTCTCCGTTCTTGATGCGGCAGATCGACGCTGTGAAGCCGAAAATAATCGTTGCGCTGGGCGCGATCGCAGCCAAAACCCTACTCGCCGTCAGCGCTCCCATGTCAGAGCTGCGTGGCCGCTGGTTCGATTTCCGCGGGACAAAGCTCGCCGTCACCTATCACCCGGCGTTCCTATTACGCGATCCCCGCCAAAAGAAGGAAACCTGGAAAGATCTGCAAATGGTTATGAAGGATCTCGGCCTGCCTCTTCCAACCAAGAATATTGAATAGGATTTCGCGGTTGTGTGGCGCGGGCGCCCTCGCCCGCGAATGCCGGGGAATCGGGATGACTCTCGCATAAGGGCACAGCAGCGGAGCGATACTATAGAACGATCCCATGCCAGAATTCTGCGACGTCGCCCTTCCCGTCCCGCTGGATGTCGTCTTCACTTACCGGGTTCCTGAAGACATGCACCCAGTCGTGGGCGGCCGCGTCCTCGTCCCGTTCCGCCAGCAGCGGCTCTCGGGAGTCGTCGTCGAACTTCATGATCGCGAGCCCAGTGTTCCCGCGAAAAACCTCACAAGCGCACTGGATTTGCAACCGGCCCTCGACGGTCAGCTGATGCAATTGGGCAAATGGATTGCCAATTATTATCTCGCTCCATTGGGCGAAGTGTTTCGCAGCATGCTCCCGCTCAGCGCAGAATTCAAGCGGACGATCACTTATCGCATCACGGAAGACGGACACGAAACTCTTCATGCAGCAGGCGTGTCCGGATCGTCGACCCGTTCCAGAAAATCTCCAGAGGATCGGCTTACGGAGATCAGCGTCCTCGACTATTTGGCTGGCGGCGACAGCTCGCAGGAGGCTACTCTGCGTTCGGCGCTTCGCGCATCGAAATCGTTGCTGGCTGGGATGGTCCGCAAGAAATGGATCGTCCGTGAGGACATCTCTAATGTTCGGGATGCTGAGCGATTCGTCAAAGTGGCAGTATTGAAGAATGTCGAAGGAAAAATAAATCCCAATCAGCGGCAGTTGATCGAGAAGCTCGCCGCCGCCGGCGGAAGGCTTCCCATAGAAGAGTTGCGAGAGCTTGATATCCCGCGAACAACGCTGACCGCCCTTGCAAGACGAGGATTGGTTGCGATTGTTAACGAACCCGCCGAATTCGTCTTCTCCGGCCTCAAAGGGCGCTTACCGCCTCTGGATTTTGAGTTCAATGCCGCACAGGACGGTGCATTAAAGAAGATTCGAGAAAGCGTCGACGCAGGCAAGTTCGCGGGCATTCTGTTGCACGGCATCACGGGTTCGGGAAAGACCGCCGTCTACCTGGCGGCGATGCGTTCGGTGCTCGAAGCTGGGCGCTCCGCAATTTTGCTGGTTCCGGAGATCGGTCTTACCCCCGCCATGGCCGCCGACCTGCGCCACGTTTTCGCCGATGAAGTCGCCATCCTGCACTCCGCTCTTTCAAATAAAGAACGAGCCGAACAATGGCACCGCATAAAACGTGGCGAGGCGCGCATGGTTGTTGGAACGCGTTCCGCCGTTTTTGCCCCGGTCTCAAACCTTGCGCTGATCATCGTCGACGAGGAACAGGATTCCTCCTACAAGCAGGAAGAAATGCCGCGATATCACGCGCGGGACGTCGCGGTGATGCGAGCGAAAATGGCGGAGGCGACGGTGGTATTGGGTTCAGCCACGCCATCGCTGGAATCGTACTTTAACGCCAAGAGAAATAAGTATTCACTGCTTCGCCTGCCGGATCGGGTTGAGCAGCGTCCGCTCCCCGAAGTTGAAATCATCGACATGCGGCAGGAATTTCAAGAGACAGGAAACGAACAGGTAATCTCCCGCAAACTCGCCGCCGAAATCAAAGACCGACTCGATCGTAAAGAGCAGGTTATGGTGCTGCTCAATCGCCGCGGCTATTCCCCTGTTGTGTTGTGCCGCACTTGCGGGAAGACTCTTGAGTGCCAGAATTGCGCAATCGCCCTGACTCATCACAAGCGCTCTCATCGCATGGAGTGTCACTACTGCGGTTACATCGCGCCGATCCCAAAAGCGTGCGTTCACTGCGGGAGCGAATACGTCTATTTTCTCGGAACGGGTTCGGAAAAGCTGGAAGAGTTGCTGCACGGAATGTTTCCCCAGGCGCGAATCGGTCGCCTGGATCGCGACACGGTTCGCGGACAGCAGGATTTTGAGCGTGCCTTAAACGCGCTAAACGCTGGCGAACTCGACTTGCTCGTCGGCACACAGATGATCGCCAAGGGGCATGACATCCACGGCGTCACCCTCGTGGGAGTCGTGGGCGCGGACACTGCTTTAGGAATGCCGGATTTTCGAGCCGCCGAGCGCACCTTCCAGTTGCTCACCCAGGTTGCGGGACGCGCCGGACGCGGCGGAACGCCCGGAAAAGTGGTCTTGCAAACTTATTTCCCCGATCACTACGCCGTGCAATACGCCGCCCAGCATGACTTCGTCGGCTTCTACGAAAAAGAGCTGCGTTTCCGCAGTTGGATGCACTACCCGCCGTACAGCGCGCTGGCAAACGTTCTCGTCCGCAGCACCAAACTCGATGAAGCCTTGCAGTGGTCTGGACAATTGGGCCAATGGTTTGAAAAAGCGCGCCACGAAGGCATTCGCGTCCTGGGCCCAGCCGCCGCACCCATCGTCCGGCTCAAGCAAGACTACCGCTATCACTTCGTCCTGAAATCCGCCAGTCGAGGAAAGCTGAATTCTCTGTTACGCGCGATGCTCGATCACGCCGCAGAGCAGAAAATCCCGCGCACGCAGGTCATCGTTGACGTGGACGCGATTTGGTTGATGTAAAGAACTGGTTACACTTTCATCCTCACCGCTTTCTCCAAATTTGAGCGAGGGCGTCCCGGCCACCGCACACGTTGACATATATCCTATATTATGTAACATCCTATAGGATGTTACATGAAAAGAGTGGTCATCGACACGTCGGTCGTTGTCGCTGCGCTCCGCTCCCGGCTGGGTGCGGGAAATGCGGTTCTGCGACTAGTCGCCAATCGACTATTGGTGCCCTTGGCAACGCCCCCTCTCTTCTTGGAATATGAAGATGTGTTGAAGCGCCCGGAGCATCGCCTGGTTCACGGCCTGACGCCAGATGAGATTGATGGCTTCCTGGCGGAACTGGCGGCACTAATTGAACCCGTTGAGGTTCATTTTCAGTGGCGGCCGCAGTCCGGCGACCCGAACGATGAAATGGTTCTGGAAGCTGCTATTAACGGCCGCGCCGAAGCGCTAGTGACTCATAACGTCGCAGATTTCGCGGTTGCGTGGGAGCGTTTTGGGATTCGAGTGCTAAGCCCACCCGAACTGCTAAGGAAGGTAAGACCATGAGCAAAGCAACCTATCCGTTGAAACTTCCTCTCTCGATCAAACGGGCTGCCCAACGCCTGGCCAAGGAAGATGGCGTGTCCTTGAACCAGTGGATCGCGGCGGCGGTCGCGCAAAAAGTCGGTGTCGTGGAAACCGCAGCCGGGTTCTTCAAGAAGCGTGCGGGAAGGGCAACCGGCCAGGGATTGATGAAATTCCTCCGCAACGCGCCCAAGACAGCTCCCGACGAGGAAGATGCCATCCGCTAACATTTGAGTCGGCTGGGCGCGATCCGGCCACGGACGCCATTTGCTTGGGATAAGCCCTTTACGAGGTAGCCCGACGCAATGTTTGTTTCGGGGCATGCCCTCCCCGCAGAGTAGTCTCAGGAATCTTTTTATGTTTTCGGCGGCTGATCTGTGCGTTTTTTCTTTGGCCACTCCCCACTACCGCGTAATCAAACACTGCTGCAAGATCATCCAGGCAACTAGGAGCGATGAGTCGGTAATGAATCTTGTTCTTGCAGCGAACCAGAGGCAGAGCCAAGGAATCACAGAACGCGATGTCCATACCACGAAGGTCAGCAAGCTCTTTAGTAGCAAGTAAGACCTCTCGAAACGTGTGGCGCCTGCCGAGGACTGGAGCAAGCAAGCTGCGAGCGGTTTTCAGGAGCGTCGGGCTCACCGATGCCATCGCAATCATGGACGGCTGGGCGAGGTTTCTGATGAGCTCAACATGCTCATCAGCGCCCGCAAATTTCAGCATGACGCCCGCCTGGTGTTCGGGAACCAGACCCATTAGGCGCCGCCAAGCGTAATCAGGGGCAACCACCTGAGCGCCCAAAACCAGTTCTGACTTTTTCAGCTGCTCCGGCGAACAAGTTGCGACGAACCTGCCAACCCTCGAACAAATCTCTGCCTGAATGATCAGACGGAGTTCGGGTTCCTCCTCGACCACCAAAATGTGATCTGGAGCTTGCTCGAAAAGGCGTTCGAGAACTCTTCCTTGAAGTGTTTGCAAGGAATAGCCCATCTGCCGGGCACGCTGAATGGTTTGGTTGATCAATCCATCCAGGTCCACAAAACGTGGCTGGGCCTGCGGAACTCCGACAGAGACCCTAGTGCCATGCCGCCCTGTAAGCCAGCCTCGGACGATCAAATCCTGGTATGCCTTGCTTACAGTGTTGTGATGGATTCCTAGCGTTCGCGCGAGGGAACGAACGCTGGGCAACTGCTTGCCGTCCGCTAACCCTCCCGTTGCGATCAAGTACACAAGTTGCTCAGCGAGTTGCTGGTGCAGCGGGACGTCGTTGTTCTTGCTGAGCCAAAGGCGCATGGCGATTGACGAATTTTACTCCCGCCAAGTCCTAGCGGAAGAAACGTTCCTCATCACCACACGGATGACCCATTCGCAATGTGACAGTTGAAGAAACTGTCTCGTGTTCTATCCCACACGCCCAGGAACTCCCCTATGCTGCGACCAGTTAGTTTCATGATTAGAGCCCATAGCTAGAGGAGAAAAGAACATGGTTCAGATAGCGTTAATCATTGCAGCTACACTGGCTTTCTTCATCCTTGAGCGCGTACTTCCAGGGAGAGAGCTGCCAGAAGCCCCCGGATGGTACATTCGCGCGGCGTTCCTGAACGGTTGCCAGGTTGGTATCGTCCTCTTGGCTGGCGTCACCTGGAACAAATGGTTCCAGAACTGGTCCTTGCTTCACATGTCCAGAGTGATGTCGCCCTGGGTGCAGGGCCTGTTGGGGTGGTTCATGGGAACGTTCGTGTTTTATTGGTGGCATCGTGCGCGGCACGATGTGAATTTCCTTTGGCGCACCTGCCACCAGATTCACCACAGCCCAGGCCGAATCGAAATGCTGACTGCCTTTTACAAGCACCCGCTGGAGATTGCACTTGATTCGATGATCGTGAGCGCTCTTATGTTTTCAGTGCTGGGTGCATCGACCGCAGGTGCGATGTGGTACAACGTGGTCGCGGTTTTGGGGGAATACTTCTACCACAGCAATTTGCGGACACCACACTGGCTCGGCTACTTCCTGCAGAGACCGGAGCACCATTCCGTCCACCATCAGCTTGACCTCCATCGGTTTAACTATGGGGACATTACATGGTGGGATCGTTTATTCGGCACGTTTCGCGAAACCGACGAATTCGCGGCCCAGTGCGGCTTTCCCGACGGTCACGAACAGCAGTTGGGTCCCATGCTTCTATTCCACGACCGTTACTGAAGACACCCCGCGCACTGCCTGCACGCGCATCACATCATGCAAAGCAATGGTCTGATAGACAGTGCGAAGTTCGTGAAACCTGTCGGGACTAAGCGGGCCGATAAAAATGCCAAGATTAATGTTCGCGAAGGATCGCACGGTGACAGGCATCGAGGACGATTTGTAATTTCAATTACCGGTTCTCGATTGTGGATTGTTCAAACGTAGCTTGAAGGGCTGTCAGCTAGATGTCTCGATCAAAGGCCATGCTGCTCTTGTTGGCTGTCGCGATAGTAGTCGGCACCGTGGCGCTTCTGTTGCCGCGCATTCCTCAGCCATCGTCTTATCACAACTTCGCTGATCAACGAGCACGGCTGGGCATCCCGAACTTCGGCGATGTCGCCTCTAATCTGACCTTTGCCGTTGTCGGCATCTGGGGACTCATCTTCCTCTTGCGGCTTCCAGCAAGAGATTTACACGACCACTTCATTGACTCCCGCGAACGCTGGCCTTACATGCTTGTTTTTCTCGGGGTGCTGCTGACGGCCTTTGGATCGTCCTACTACCATGTGGCCCCAGATAACGCCCGCCTGGTTTGGGACCGTCTGCCTATGACCATCGTGTTCATATCGATGATTGCGGCAGTGATCATGGAGCGGATCAGCGTCCCCGCCGGATTATGGTTGCTGCCTTTGTTATTGGCGGTTGGAGCCGGGAGTGTTTTGCAGTGGCATCTTAGCGAAGTGCACGGTCACGGCGACCTGCGCTTCTATGCTGCTGTTCAGTTCTATTCGGCGTTAGTTTTACTCCTGACACTCTTACTGCCCGCGAAATATACTCGCACCGCAGATTTCGTAGTGATTGCCGCTTTTTATTTTCTGGCAAAAGTTCTGGAGACTGCTGATAGACAAGTCTTTGCGGTAGGACACATTGTCAGCGGGCACACTTTGAAACATCTGGTAGCTGGCGGCGGAGGATATTGGATCTTAAGAATGCTCCAAAAGCGCAGGCCTCAGCCCTTCCGCTTGTAGTGGAAGGAGTTTAACTCATCATCGTGAATCAATTCAGTTTCGGACTGCGGCGCGTGATCAGGGCCGAGTATGAGTTTCGAACCATCCGAGCAGCCGCCGATTAAATTCTTCGGGTTCGACAGTGACAGCGGTCGAGTGATCGGCGTTGGGGACCTCCCACAACACAACGTTTGGATTCCGGGCGAGGATGCGCCGGGAATGGCGCACCGGAATATTGCTGTCGATCTGGCCGTGAATCAGAAATACCGGAACCTTGGTATTCGCCAACGCGTCTTCTGGAGAAACTTGCTCGAAATCCAGACCATACTTCCATCGCGAATAAAAGAACGCACTCTCCACCACGGGCCATAAAATCGTCCTGCCGACCCACGGCCCGGTGTTGAAGTGTTGTCCCATCCGGTCATATGCGATCTCGCGGAAATTGGAGAAAGGACACTCCCCGGCGACTGCACAGAAATGCGGCTCGGTATGTATCGCTTGCAAGAGCTGAGCCGCTCCCATGGATTCAGCGAAAGCGTAGACACAGAAGGTTGGTCGGTGGTTTGCCACCAACCAGTCGAACCAGAGACGAATGTCATTGCTTTCAAGAAGGCCGTACGTCGCCAGCCCTCCATCACTGAGGCCGTGGGCGCGGGCATCCGGCATCAGAACGTCGTAGCCGTGCTGCAAAAACAGGTCAGCGTAACGCGTCATGCCAAGGCGGTTGTCGCTGACGCCGTGAAGCAGGATTACCGCGTTGCCGTTGGCATGTTCCGGATGGAGGTCCCATCCTCGCAACTGGACTCCGTCCCTAGCATCAATGGATACGTCGGTCAGTGTCGCGTTTTCATCCCGCGCGTGGAGGATTTCCCGCGTCTCATCGGCCGCAGTAAGCTGCCGCCGAGCAGGATGAATCGCCCCCTCCGCCACATACACGCCAACCGCCAGACACAGTGAAACGTACAGCGCAAGAATAACCCCACCAACTTTTAACCCGCGAGCTCTTGTCATACTCAAGCAACGATCTCAGCTAATCCGGGGAAGTACCGCATCCGGTGCTTGCAGTGTCTCCCGGAATGGGAGATAGCTCGCGCAGCACTTCACTAAAGCAGTGGTGCCGGGAGGGGGAATTGAACCCCCACGGGCCTTTCGGCCCTCCGGATTTTAAGTCCGGTACGTCTGCCAGTTCCGTCATCCCGGCTTAGATCAATTTATCAGGTCGGACGATTGCCAGGATCTGTTCGTGGGTCTCCTGGGGGGTGCCTCGAGCGTTTACTACTACGACCCTTTGGGGCTCCCGTGCCGCGATTGCCAAGTAGGCATTGCGAACCCGTTCGAAGAAGGCGCGGTTCTCCCGCTCAAAGCGGTTTTCGTCGGGGTCGCCTGCGGTGCCTTTTTCGCTCCGGAGATTGTTGCGTCTCCGGGCGCGCTCTATGCTTGCCGCCACGTCTGAGTCCATCAAGATCGTGAGATCTGGCTGCAGGTCGCCACACAGAAGCCGGTGCAGTTCCAGAATCAGTTTGCTTCCCAATTGGCGTCCGCCACCCTGATAGGCTTCGGTGGAGTCGGTGAAGCGATCGCACAGCACGACCTGTCCCTGCGCTAACGCGGGACGAATTATTTCTTCAATGTGTTGGGTTCTCGCCGCGAACATCAGCGACAACTCGGCGTGAGGAACCAGGCCGCGGGTGCCTGTATCGAGCAGCAGATTACGAATCTTTTCGCCGGTAGATGTTCCGCCGGGTTCGCGGGTCAGAGTGACTGGCAAATTTCGCGCGCGAAGGGCAGTTGCGAGCTTTTGTATCTGGGTGCTTTTGCCGCATCCATCCAACCCTTCGAAGGTGATGAATTTTCCGCGCTGGGGCATGTTCCACGATAGCAAAGGATGGGTTCGGATGTTTGGGGCTTTGCAAGGAGGCTCCACGCATTACCCCATTCGAGGGTGGGCCGGGGGCCATCCCGCCTAGGGTTCATCAACCCAGGTTAGCGTCCACAGAACGGACGCGAACCTGGGGCACCTGGCCCCGGGCTGTTGGGGGCGGACGTTGCTGCGGTGCGTAATCCATTACCTCAGCGGCTAAAAGCCGCTGCTGAGAATAAGCAGTAATCGCAGCGATGAACCGCTGCGCCACCCAAAAACAGCTCAGCCTTGAGTGCGCCACCCAAAAGCCCTGAGCTCCCGCAGCTGAGATAGTACCGGGCCAATACACGAGCTACTTGCTTCATTTCGGCAGATCATAATGGCTATCTCGAAATTCAATCAATTGGGCATTGAAAAGTGATGAATGTATGGAGTTCAATCAGACTAGAACCGATCTATGTTAGCTAGAATCCGAAACTACGCCACAATCAGGACGCTCCCGGCACACCTCCACGGCACGAAGTTGGCGCTCACCATTGGATCCCTGTTGTTGGTTGCGCTACTCGGGCATGCATGGCCGCAGGACCAGCAGAACAACATGCCCGGAATGGATATGGGCGGTATGGGTGACATGAGCGACATGGGCCCGAGCATGGCTGCAATGGCTGGCCACATGTACATCACTCCGCAGCGGCCAATGCAGCCCGGCGATGAGGAGAAAGCAAAGGCGGTCGTAGCCAAATTGAAGGCCAGCATGGACCGCTACAAAGACTACCGCAAGGCCTTAGCCGACGGATACGTCATCGCGAACCCCAAGCTCAAGCAGCCCCAGTATCACTTCATGAACCAAGCCAACACTCGAGAAGCTGACATCCGTTTCGACGCGGGCAAGCCAACTGCTTTGCTCTACCGCCGAACTCCGATGCTGGAATATAAGCTAGAGGGCGCGATGTATACGGCCAGCCCGGACGCAACCGAAGATGAGCTAAACGAGCGCATCCCGCTCAGCATCGCGCGCTGGCATAGGCACGTCAACTTCTGCACAGCGCCCGAAGACCGTGCTAAAGAGTACTTCGGCGACCATCCCAAGTTCGGCATGTTTGGTTCTATACACACTAAAGAGGCCTGCGAAGCCGAAAGGGGCACCTTCCACCCGTATGTGTTCACCTGGATGCTCCACGTCTTCCCATACGAAGACAGCTTCAAAGACGTCTTCTCCATGAACGACGACGTGCCCCACGTGCATTGATCCACGTGGAGTAGGGACAGGCGGCTGGCCTACCTTTGTGAAATTTTGATTTTCCCGTTGAAATCACTAACGAGGCTGCCCCATCCCTTCGACTACGCTCAGGACTTCGGCAAACCTGGGCAGGCTCTTGCGCGATTTTCGCGGGGGTGGGGGCTCCAACTGTCTGCAGAGAGAGGTTCTGATTCCTTCAAAAAGGCGTTCGAAGTTGGCGGCACAAATCCCCAATTTTACGGAAAACGTAAAGGTTGGCCAGCCACGCGGAGTCAAAGGGAATCTGGGATTCAAGAACCATGCCGCCCTGCGGGGCGTGTTCTTTTTTTCGCCCTTACCCAGGACTTACGTCCTGGGCTATTTTCTGTCGCTCCTACGGAGCTCGAAATTTGATCCAGTGAGCATCGGAGGCGTGAGGATGGGAAAGCAGATTCCTCCGAGCAAAGCCCGGTTGATTGGATAACGACGTTGGCTGGGCGCAGCGAGTAGATTGGTAGAGATGGACCAGACCAAGGCTCGCTGAGAGGAGCCAACGTCAATGCTGATTATAGGCTGTGATTTTCATCCGGGTGTTCAGCAGGTCGCGATCTTTGACAACCGAACGGGAGAGATCCAGGAGAAACGGTTAGGGCACCGGGAAGAGGCGGAGCAGTTTTACCGCTCGCTGCCGGGTCCGGTGCGGGTGGGGATGGAGGCATGCGGGCATTATCCGTGGTTCGAGCGGCTGCTCGAAGAGTTAGGGTTCGAACTGTGGTTGGGCGATGCCGCCAAGATTCGAGCGTCGGTGGTGCGCAAGCAGAAGACGGATCGGCGGGACGCGCTGCAGATTCTGCAGCTGCTGATGGAAGATCGTTTTCCGCGGATCTGGGTGCCGAGCCTGGAAGAGCGGGACGTGCGGCAGTTGCTGGTGCATCGTCACAAGCAGGTGCAGGCGCGGACGCGAATCAAGAACCAGTTGCAGGCGCTGGCCTTGAGCCAGGGAGTGCAGAAGCAGCGCAAGCTGTGGACGCAGGCGGGACGCGCTGAGCTGGAAAAGCTGCCACTGATGACGTACGCAGCGGAACGGCGAAAGCGGTTGCTGCACGGGCTGGACGGCATGGAGGCGGAGATCATCGAACTGAACCGGCGAGTGGAAGAAGAGGTGAGAAGGCGACCGGCGGCAGTGCGATTGATGACGCATCCAGGAGTGGGGCCGGTAACGGCGTTGGCCATGGTGCTGACGCTGGGTCCGGCGGAGCGCTTCGCATCGGCGAAACAGGTGGGCAGTTATTTTGGCCTGATCCCCAGTGAAGATTCCAGCGGCGGACGGCAGCGGCTGGGAAGCATCAGCAAACAGGGCAGTTCGTTTCTGCGCTTTTTGCTGGTGGAAGCGGGACAGTCGGCGGCACGTTACGATGCCGAACTGAAACGCTTCTATCGCCGCCTGGCGCTGCGCAAAAATCGCGGAGTCGCCAAGGTGGCGGTGGCCCGCAAGTTGGCCACGCGGTTGTACCTGATGTTGCGGGAAGAGTGGACGTATCCGCAACTGTGTCAGGCCGTCATGCAGGTGAGCCCGAGTCATTCCGTGGTCCGGCAAGAAAAACCGACCGCTTGAGTGGGCAGCCTGCCTCCCTGAAGTGCAGGGAGTTCGCAGTGATAATCATGGCAGCAAGTGCCGAAGAGATGGATGGTGGGACCTAAAGTCCCCCTGCAAGATTAAATTGAATGACGACCTTGGTCTGGGAGTCAAAACCTTCTACAAGAGCGAAATGGCGCTTCTCCACGGCGTCCA
>JGI12635J15846_10001109_pt1 | contig 23518 bp, 20 predicted proteins | sample BlaSpr_A8_OM2_M2_FD_15846 | JGI IMG/M metagenome (IMG submission 15846) | reverse complement strand
TCTCCCGTGAAATAACGGGCGAGGTAAGATTCGCTGCGCTCAGGATTCCAGGCAAAAAAAGTTCAAACAGGGACCCTACGAGTACTCAGGGTAAACTCCGTCCCGCATCTTTCTTAACACTGGGTGCAGGGGTCACCCCTGCCGCGCGGAAGCGCGAAACCCGCGGAGGGTTTCGCATACAATCAAGTTCCTTCCCCCATTCGCTGCGTTGGGTGCTTGCTCATTGGCGCGCGGTATGGTTCGATTGCGTGTTCGGGGCGATCCTCGATACCACCACTTAAACGAGCTTGCCGGACGAAAAGAGACCCGACCTACTAACCGACCTCGACGGTCGGAATTCAAAACTGAGTGAAACTGGCCCCGCGCAATGAAAAGGACCTACCAACCGCATAACCGCCGTCGCAAACGAACTCATGGATTCCTGGCGCGGATGGCCACGCCGGGCGGACGCAAGATACTCAAGCGCCGCCGGGCCAAGGGCCGCACGCGGCTGGCGATCTCGATCCCGCCCAAGCAGCCGGGCTAACAATCCAGTGCGCGCGCAATTGAGCTTCGCGGCGGTTGACCGGCTGCATCGAAGCGCGGAATTTTTGCGCCTCCAGAGAAACGGCGTGCGCTTCCAGAGTCCCCATTTCGTGCTGTATGCGGGTAATCTCGACCGGGAGCCATCGCGATCGCGGCTGGGCGTGACGGTGTCGCGCAGGATCGGCAACGCCGTGGTGCGAAATCGCGTGAAGCGGCGGGTGCGCGAAATTTTCAGGAAAGAGTTGCGGGCGCATCTGCCAGTCGGAACGTCGATCGTGGTGATCGCGCGCACAGGTGCGGGTGCGCTCGGATGCGCGGCTATCAGCGATGAACTTGCGATGGCGGCGCGCAATCTCAAAGGGCGAATCGCCGGGCGCGGTGAGTGATGGCGAAGAACCTGACCTCTGCCAACAACCTAACCCCTAACCCCTCCCCGAGCGGGAAGGGGAACTGGAGAGAAACGATTGCGGCGCCGCGAATCGTGGCGCTCGGCGCCGTCGCGATCTATCGCGCGGCGGTCTCGCCGCTGATTCATGCGATTAACGGGCCGGCCTGCCGTTACGAGCCGAGTTGCTCGGTGTATGCGCGCGATGCGATATCGCAATATGGAATTGTTCGCGGCGGCGCGATGGCGCTGTGGCGAATCGCGCGTTGCAATCCACTCAGTGGGCATGGGTTTGATCCGGTGCGTGGGCGCGGGCATGCGAAGGAAGTGGAATGATCAGGAAAAGATGCTTCCCTGTCTTTTCTTTGTGTCATCCTGAGCGGAGTCTGCGTAGCGAAGGAACTCGCGCGTCTGCTCGCGCTTCGATCGCTGGCGCCGGACACCGGAGTGTCCGTCAAGATTCTTCGCTACAGCAGCTTCCGCTCAGAATGACACAAAAAAGTGAGGGCGCTCGGATTAAGCTCGATGCGTGCGCCCTCATCCGCGCCGCAGGCGCGACCTCTCCCGAAGGGAGAGGTAATTTGGAGATAAGGAACTAAATTGGATTCTAGTCGAGTACTGCTTGCGGTTATTTTGTCCATCGTGCTCGTGGTCGCTTACCAGGAGCTGGTGCTGAAGCGATTTTTTCCTGCCCCTACTCAGCAGCAACAGCAGGCGGCCGAGCAGGCCAAAGCGGCCAAGGCTGCGCAGGCCAATGGCCAGGCGAGCCCGCTCGCGGCGAATGGCAGTGCCGCGCCAGGAGCAGCCGCGAGCGTTGCGGCGCCGAGCGGGCAGCAATCCACGGCGATGACGCCGTCGATGGCGCTGGTGCCTGAGCGGACGGTCGAAGTTGATTCCGATTTTTACTCGGCCATATTCACGACGCATGGCGCGCGGCTCAAAAGTTTCGTGCTGAATCGTTATCGGCAGGCGGCGGCCAAGGGCAGTCCGCCGTATGAGATGGTGCAAGTGCAGCCGGGAGGGCATCTGCCGCTCGGCGTGGTGTTGACCCATGGCGGACAGGTCTTCGACGACAGCGATCTCAACTACGACACGACCGCGCCCGCGCAGATCAAAGTGGCGCCGGGGACGCCGGCGACCGCGACCTTCGTCGCGAGGAACACCGACGGCACCACTATCACCAAGGCGTTCACCTTCCGCCCGTCGACCTATGTGTATTCGATGGACGTGACGGCGAGTGGCGGCACGGCGCCCAATCAGCTTGGCGTGTCGATAAGCCAGCCCCTGACGGCGCATAAGGGGTTTCGCGACGTCCCCGAACTCCAGGCCTATATCGCCGACAAGGCGGTCACCGAGAGCCAGAAGAACCTGCAGAAGGGAGTGCCGGCGCTGGTGGGGCCGATCACGTACGCGGGCTTCGGCGATCGATATTTCCTCTCTGTGTTTCTGCCGCTCGATCCGAAGAACGGAATGCTGGCGATGGCCTACGAGGGCGACGAAGCAATCGCGCGAGTGCTGTTCGATGGCAGCACGCGAGTCCATAGCGACATCTACATGGGGCCGAAACTGCTGGAGACGCTCGAAGGGGTGAATCCGGCACTGCAGAAGTCGATCGATTTCGGTATTTTCGGAATCCTGGCGATCGTGTTTCTGCGCACGCTCAAGCTGTTTCATTATATCGCCCCCAACTACGGCGTCGATATTGTTCTGCTGACGGTGTCGATCAGGATCGCATTCCTGCCGTTATCGATCCGAAGCCAGCGCTCGATGATGAAGATGCAGCGGCTGCAACCGCAGATTCAAAGGCTGCGCGACAAGCATAAGGACAACAACGAACAGCTGCAGAAAGAGATGGTCGATCTCTATAAGCGCAATCACGTCAACCCGCTGGGCGGATGCGCGCCGATGGCGCTGCAATTGCCGATTTTTATCGGGCTGTACGAAGCGTTGCTCAATTCGGTCGAGCTGCGGCATGCGCCGTTCGTCGGCTGGATCAACGATTTGTCCACGCCCGACTGCCTGCACGTGCCGGGGCTGCCGCAACTGCCGCTGATGCAATGCCACGGCTTGCCGGTGCTGGTGCTGCTGATGGGCGTGACCAGCTTTTTGCAGCAATACATGACGCCGACGACGCCGGATCCGAATCAGCAGCGGATGATGATGCTCACGCCGCTGATCTTCACCGTCATGTTTATCAACTTTCCGGCGGGCCTCGCTTTATACTATTTTTCGTCCAACCTGCTGGGCGTGATCCAGCAATATTTCCTCAACCGTGAATTCCAACAATACACTCCGGCGACATGAGCAAAATGGACTCGACAGAAGTGGCGGCCGCCTCGGTGGAAGAGGCGACCAGGGCAGCCCTCGAAGAGCTTGGCGCGCGCGAGGACGAAGTGACAGTCGAAGTAATCGCGATGCCGCGAGCAGGTGTGCTCGGACTGGGCGCGCGTCCGGCGCGGGTGCGAGTGACACGCAAGGACGCGCAAGCGGCCGGCGACGTCGCAGACACGCAGGCATCGGCACCGGCGCCGCGCACGTCAAGCGCGCCTGACGGTAATCGACGCGGGCGCGACAATCAGCGGCGGCCCCGTAATGACGCCCGCGCGCCGGCCTCGAATCCGCAGGCGCCGGCGGGCGACGACGACGCTGGTAACGCGGCGCGCAAAAGCGCGGGCGTCGAGGATCAGCGCCTGGAGGCGATGGCGATTCTCAAGCAGATCCTTGAGCAGATGGGCGAGCCGACCGACGTGCGGCAGATAGAAGTCGACGCGGAGACGGTTGAGATCGAGATCAAGGGCGACGGCTCGGGGATCCTGATCGGACGGCATGGGCAGACGCTCGATGCGCTCGAATATATCGTCAACCGGATCCTGGCGCGGCGAATCAAGGACGCGGCACCGATTTCGCTCGAGACTGAATCGTATCGCGCGCGCCGCCGCCAGCAATTGCATCGGATGGCGCTGTCGATGGGCGAGAAAGCCAAGCGCGAGCATAAGCCGGTGCGGCTGGAGCCGATGCCGCCGCGCGACCGCCGCGTGGTCCATCTGGCGTTGAAGGACGATCCGATGATCACGACGCGCTCGGCCGGCGACGGCACAATGCGCTCGATCGAGATAGTGCCGGCCGATGGAGGGCGTCCGCAGCCACGCGGCGATGGGCAGGGCCAGCAGCGCGGGCGTCGTCGCGAGCCGGATCGCGAGCGCCAGACGCAGAGGGAGCGCGAGCGGGAAGTACAGCGGATCGAACCTGAGCGCGGCAATGAAGCGCTGGGCGAGCAAGGTGGATTCAAGCACGGGCAGAAGAGGATCGTGTAGGTAGGGGAGAAGAAGGAACTCAGGAACTTTATTGTAGTGAAACCCGCGGTGGGTTTCACACTTCCTTCGGCAGGGCTGAGCCCTGCACCCAGTAATAAGAAATCGCGAAATGTCGAGGACGACCTTTCGCATCTGAAGTTCCTGTTCCCTTCCCGATTGGAGAGAGGTTACTCCCAATAATCCGGTTCCCCTTCCCGCTCGGGAAGGGGGTTAGGGGTTAGGTTCTGCGAATCCAAAGCGGCCGCCGGCCGAAGAAGAGTCCTTCTGAGAGAAGGGAAGACGGACGCGATCCATTTTTGGATCGCGCCCGTCTTTTCATTGCGGACAAATGTGCGCTTAGAACGACGCCGCGCGGACCATCGCCTGCGTGGTAAAAAACTGGCGATCGACGGCGCCCATGTTGATGTACCAGCATTCGCGCTCAGGCGTTTCCATCCCCGGCAGATAGCACATCGTGGCCATGCCCGACTGCACGTCAGTGGAAACCGCGCCTACGACAAACGAACGCTTGAAAGGATAGATTGCGACCCTGGCGTCGGGCACCGGGCGGTCGCGAGTCGCCAGCCAGTAGATGTGCGAGCGGAAGAGATGGCCCGCCCGGTCATAAGTGTCGATATAGGGCTCGAACCACATTTCACTGTCCATGAAGATGACGGTGCGGGAATCAAGCGCGTTGATTTTCGAGCGATCGGGCAACGCCTGCACGATGTACATGTGGCGCATCTCCCATGCCTCGGGGCATGCGCTGGCGCCGCCGTCCGTGGGGCATCGCTGTTCGGGCGAATGCTCGGCGTGGATCGTCGCGAGCATGTTTCTCTCGCCCAGGAACTTATAGGAGTACTGCTCGGTCTTGGGGTTGAAGCCCGAGTAGTGATCGGGATCCCAGGTGTGCGCGGAGCTTCCGCCACCGGTCGTCGAGGAACTCATAATCGCCTCGTTGACCCGGCGCAGCCGGCGCGATCCGGCGTCAAGGCTCCAGATGTCGTCGCCACGTCTTGGATCGGCGTAACGATATCGGATGAAGCCGGTTCCTCGAATTTCCTGCGGAGCAAGAATCGGGTAGAGGCCGAACAGCCAGTAACGGCCAGTGGCCTTGAAATCAGGATCGGTGGGCAGCGGCTCGACTTCGGTGCGGCCGACGAGATCGTAACCGGCATAGTGACCGATTTGGAAGTACTCGATCTGGCCGGTCTGCGCGCCTTTCTTCGTGTACTCGGAATCGCAGTCGTAGAACCGCAGGTCGTAGTCATCCGAAGTGATCGGGCGGAAGACGTTATTCCAGATGATCTTGACGGCAACGTCGGGATCATTGGCGTCGATCAACGGGAACGGCTGACCGGCGACGAAGCCGACGAGCGACTTCTTACTGTCTGAGAGACGGACCTGCGAAGAATATTTCTCGGTCGCATCCTTGTAAGGAGGCGGCCAATCGACGCGCTCGCTCGGCACGATCTTCATCGTCATACCGTGCTCGACCTTGTAGTAGACGCCGGGGCCTACCAGGTCCTTAACTTTGGTTGCGTTCTCCGGCGTGATGAAATCACCCGGCTTGACCTGGGCGTGGCCTGGCGAGCCGAACGCGCCGATCGCGAGCAGCACCAGGGTTGCGACGGTCGTCGAGAAAGTTGACGACAGAGTGTTCTGCCTTCGCATACATTAGCCTCCCGAGCGGCTCATGGCCGCGATCTGTATCCTGATTTCGACATTAGGACTGGAGGTTCAAAATCGTCAAACATATTTGTTGCAGAGTGCAAGAATTGCACGATCTTCATTATACGATATATAAGATTATCTAATTGAATAGAGCAGTCTCTTCAGTTCTGAGGGGCCCGAAAAAACGACTGCGAGCACCCTAGCAGTCATTAGGCTAAGCTCGTAAACGTTCTGGCTGACAGGCCGAGTCTGTTGCATTGTTAAGCAGGCGTCGAGGTTTTGGCGAATCTCGAAGTGTGATGGGCGAGCTTCTATTCCTCTGATCACGATTGTGCAGGATCATTAGTATTATTTCGTTCATAAACCTTGGCGCCTTCACTGGTGAATTTCCAAAGGCTAATACCTCAAATCGTGTTTTAGATAGCGTTGACTCGAAATTGCATAAGCTCATCTGAGTGTAGATCTCTACCGAATTAACCGTTCGGTATTGCTGGCCTAACGGTTGTTAGGAGTTTCCCCCTCGCACGCTCCCGATTTCTTCTACAGCGTCATAACCGGACAGCTCGGAGTCAGCCTGGGACAGTCGGCGAGGGTTCTTTAGCGAATCGGTGGAACAATCGGATGGCACGGCTGCTGCTGTATGGGCTTGGAGCAAACTGATGTTGAGTGGCAAAGTTCCGCAGGCGAATCCTAAAGCGTTGCGGCAGCGTACTGGCAACCAATTGTTTACGGTAGTGGCGAGGGCGCGGGGCCAGGTGATGGTGCTGATTTGCGTGTCGCTGGTCGCGATCATGGGAATGATTGCGATCGTCACCGATTTCAGCTTCCTGCAGGATCAAAGGAACATGATGCAGACTGCGGCGGACAGCGCCGCGATGGCCGGCTCCGAGGAGCTGAACTACGGCGACCAGGTGGCTGCGGGGCAAGCGGACGCGGCCAGCAACGGGTACACCACCGGCACCGGCAGCGTGACTGTAGCGATCAATAGTCCGCCGACCATGGGGCCGAACGTGTCCAACGCGGCCTACGTCGAGGCGATCGTCACCAAGCCCGAGCTGACGTACTTTCTGCGCGTGCTCGGGGTCAGCACGGTCACGGTGTCGGCGCGGGCGGTCGCGTACGAGGGCAACGGGCCGAACTGCATCTACGTGTTGAATCCCACGGCCTCGGGCGCGCTGTCGATCAACGGCAATGTCACGGTGCAGAGCAGTTGCGGTCTGCTGGTGGACTCGAGCTCGTCGAGCGGTTTGTCGGTCAACGGCAATACTTCGATCACTGCGACCACCATCGGGGTCGTGGGCAATTATTCAGCCAACGGCAACACCACTTTTTCGCCCACGCCGAAGACCGGAGTGATTGCAGCGTCGGACCCGCTGGCATACGTACAGGAGCCGACCGTCGGCTCATGCGCTCACACCAATTTTTCGCTGAACGGGAACACCGGGAGTAGCGGCAGTCCGTACCAGCTCTATGCCGGCACCTATTGCGGCGGTATCTCGGTCAACGGCAATTCGGTCCTGAATTTCAACGCGGGGACTTACGTGCTCGCCGGCGGGGGCATGCTCATCAACGGCAACTCGACCATGACCGGCACCGGGGTGACCTTTTACAACACAACGGGCACCAGTGGTTACGGCGCGATTACGCTCAACGGCAACTCGCAGGCCAATTTCAGCGCGCCGACCTCGGGTCCGCTNGCGGGAATCCTGTTCTTTCAGGATCGCTCAATCCCGAGCACCGGGGCCGCCAGCACGATCAACGGAAATTCAAGTTCGACCTTCGACGGCGCGATCTATTTCGCCACGACTGCCGTCAACTTCAACGGCAACAGCAGCGCGAACGGCTACAGCATCGTGGTGGCAAACCAGTTGATACTGAACGGCAACTCGAACCTCGGCAACAACTATTCCTCGCTGACGGGCGGCTCGCCGATAAAAGGAGCGATCCTGGCCGAATGAGTGCGACGCCAAAAGGGCCGAATCTTAAATCGGTGCATGCGACCGCTCGGACGCGCCGGCGTCGCAGCCGCGCGCAGGCGTCGGTCGAGCTCGCGCTTAGTGTGCCGCTGCTATTGATGATGTTCCTGGTCGTCGTCGAAACGGGACGCGCCTTTTATATCGCGATTTCGCTATCGAACGCGGCGCGCGCCGGCGTTCAGTACGGCTCGCAGAATCTCACGACCGCCGGCGACACCGTCGGGATGCAAGCCGCCGCCACCAACGATGCGCCCAACCTGGTCGGGATGACCGCGGTTGCGACTCACTTCTGCGTATGCGCCAACGGCTCCGCCTCGACCTGTCTGTCGACCGATTGCGCCGGCAGCCATCGGCTATTGTACACGGAAGTGACCACCAGCGCGTCGTACAGCCCATTGATCAGTTTCATGGGAATTCTGCCGCCGATGACGGTGCCCGGCAAAGCCATCATGCGCGTCGTCCAATGATGAGATGCGTACCATTGGCATCAAGTTGAGGCGGCGGCGGTCGCGCGACGCGTACCGGCGCTCGCATCGCGGGCAGGCGATGGCCGAGTTCGCGCTCGTGCTGACGCCGTGCCTGGCCTTGTTTTTCGGAGTAATCAACTTTGCGCTCGCGCTATATTGCTACAACTTCGTTTGTTACAGCGCCCAGCAGGCAGTTCGCTATGCGACGGTTCATGGCTCGACCGCTATAACGCCCGCGACGTCGTCCAGCATTACGAGCTACGTCGATGCTCTCGTGGTCGGCGTGCTGAAAACCAATGCGATGACGGTCACCACGACCTGGTCGCCCAACAACCAGCCGGGTAGCGTCGTGACCGTAGTAATCACCTACAACTTCCCGCCGCTGACGAGCCTCGTCTCGTCAGTCACTATCCCGCTCAGCCGCACCGCAGCAATGGTCATCACGCAGTAACGCTTTCCCTTGCCTTCCTGGCAGAGCCGGTTTGTCAGAGCGATGCGGCGGTACTAACATCGAGAATTCGCGAACCGATTCCGGGATTACCAGGAATTGTACGGAGGCTTCACAGCATGGCTACGGAAACCGCGAGCAAGATACTTCCCGCGGGCGCGGCGGCGCCGGATTTTTCTCTGCATAGTACGCCCGACCAGCTCGTCTCGTTGAGCGATTTTCGCGGCGCTCCTTTGATCCTTGCGTTTTACCCGGCCGACTGGAGTCCGGTGTGCGGCGATCAGATGGCGCTATATAATGAGGTTCTCGCCGAGTTCCACAAATTCAAGGCGGCGATCGTCGGTATCTCGGTCGATGGCTCCTGGTGCCATGCGGCGTTCGCGCTCGATCGCAAGTTGCATTTCCCGCTGCTGTCAGATTTCGAGCCCAAGGGCGCCGTCGCGCGGAAGTACGGCGTCTATCGCGATAGCGACGGCGTCACCGAGCGCGCGCTCTTCGTGATCGATCCGAAGGGGACGATCGTCTGGAGCTACCTGTCTCCGGTCGGCGTCAATCCGGGCGCCGACGGAATCCTCGACGCGTTGGAAGCGCTCACGTCCAAAAAGTAGGAGATTGCCCGATGAGTGCGACTGCATCCGCCAAGCTCAAGCCGCCGGTCGGCGCCAACGATCACATCGAGGGTCCCGCGAAAGCGCCGGTGACACTACTCGAATACGGCGACTACGAATGTCCCTACTGCGGCGAAGCGTACCCGATCGTGAAGGCGCTGCAGGAACGCCTCGGGGATCAGGTGCGCCTGGTGTTCAGGAATTTCCCGCTAGCTGAGGCGCATCCGCATGCCGAACATGCCGCGGAGGCGGCGGAAGCGGCGGCCGCGCAGGGCAAGTTCTGGGAGATGCATGATCTGCTGTACGAGAATCAGGACGCGCTGGAAGATCAAGATCTGGTGCAGTATGCGGAGGCGCTGAAGCTCGATGTGCCGCGATTCGTCAAGGAGATGAAAGCGGGCGCCCACCTCGAGCGAGTGCGCGCGGATTTCAGCAGCGGCGTGAGGAGCGGCGTCAATGGCACGCCGACGTTCTTCATCAACGGCGCACGTCACGACGGCCCGTTCGATTTGAGATCGTTGCTGGCGGCGATCGAGGAAGCGGCCTGAATCGCTTAAAGAACGCGGCGGCATTGCGCGCTTTCAGCTTGAATCGCAGAACCCTCACCTACCGGCCGCGTTGCGCGCAGCCGCCTCTCCCGGAAAGTAACGGGAGAGGTAAGATCCGGCGCTTCGCCGATAAGGAAAGCGTCAGCTATTCGGGTCGACGCCCCACTTTTTCTTGTTCTCGGCGACCTGCTCGGGGGTTGGGTGATCGACCTTCTTGAACGGCATCACCTTGAACTGATCTTTGATCTCGAGCAGCGCGTGGTTGAGCGCGATGTCGTCCTTGAGGACCTCGGGAACGGCCGGCTCCTCGAAAATCGCCTGCCAGGGGCATTCGGGCTCGCAGGCGCCGCAGTCGATACATTCGTCGGGATCGATGTAGAGCTGGTTGGGGAATTTTACTTTGTCGGGGCCGACGTATTCGTAGATGCAGTCGACGGGGCATACGCTGACGCATCCGGTGTCAACGCAGTCGCGGCAAAGGCGGGTGATCGTCCAGGGCATGGTTGCAGCCTCGCTTGAAATCCAGTCCTTATAATATCTCGAAATAATATCTCGATTCGAACCCGGCTCCCTATTGTCGGGAGTACGCGCATAACCTATATCGGCACAACGCCTCTGAAAAGGGCAGCGCGGGGCGAATCGCGATGGCCGGAANCCGCTTTCATCGGGGNCTGGCCGGGCTANAATAGTCGGCGCGAATGTTCGGCGAGAGTCTCTGCCATAATTGCGGAAAGAGGCAGAATCTTGAATCGCGCGCAAAAAAAGCGCGCTGTAAAAGGACCCTCNCCTTCATCCTCTCCCTTACAGGGAGAGGGGAGATAGAGCAGGGAAGTAGAAGATGGCATCAAAGTCGAAAGCGAAGATGCGCAAGGGCAGCGTCGCGCAGCGCGCCGTGGTGGCAACGGTGGTCGCGCCCGGCCGGACGCCGAGCACCGGCAAGCGCGTCGAGTCCGACAGTATGGGGACGATCGAGGTCGCCAACGACCGCTACTGGGGGGCGCAGACCGAGCGCTCGCTGCTGCATTTCGCGATCGGATTCGACCGGATGCCGCGTGCGGTGATACGCGCGTTCGGAATTTTGAAAAAGGCGGCAGCGGAAGTTAATCGCGATCTCGGCAAGCTGCCGCCGGACAAGGCCCGGCTGATGAGCGCGGCGGCCGATGAAGTGATCGCGGGCAAGCTCGACGACCATTTTCCGCTGCGCATCTGGCAGACCGGCAGCGGCACGCAGACCAACATGAACGCCAATGAGGTCATCTCGAATCGCGCGATCGAGATGGCCGGCGGAGCGCTCGGCAGCAAGAAACCGATTCATCCCAACGACGACGTGAATATGTCGCAGTCGTCGAACGACACGTTTCCGACCGCGATGCATATTGCGGCGGCCGAGCAGCTCACGCACGAGCTGATCCCGTCGGTGCGAAGGTTGCGCGACGCGCTCACGCGCAAAGCAAAAGAGTTCGCCGACGTCGTGAAGATTGGGCGCACGCACCTGATGGACGCGGTGCCGCTGACGCTGGGGCAGGAATTCTCGGGCTACGTCGCGCAGCTCGACTACGACTTGAAACGAATCGAGGCGGCGCTGCCGGATCTGCTGGAGCTGGCGATCGGCGGCACGGCGGTCGGCACCGGACTCAATACGCATCCGGAATTTGCGGATCGCGTGGCGAAAAAAATCGCGGAGTCCACCGGGCTGCCGTTTAAATCCGCGCCCAATAAGTTCGCGGCGCTGGCGGCGCATGATGCGCTGGTGGCGGCTTCTGGAGCCCTCAAGACCCTCGCCGTCTCGCTCATGAAGATCGCCAACGACGTGCGCTGGATGGGCTCCGGGCCGCGCGCCGGTCTCGGCGAGCTGCTCCTGCCGGAGAACGAGCCGGGCTCGTCGATCATGCCGGGCAAGGTGAATCCGACGCAGTGCGAAGCGATGACGATGGTCTGCGTGCAGGTGATGGGGAACGACGTGGCGATCACGATTGCCGGGTCGCAGGGAAATTTCGACCTCAACGTTTTCAAACCGATTATCATCCACAATTTTTTGCACTCGACGACGCTGCTGGCGCATTCGTGCGCGTCGTTCAGCAAGTACTGCGTCGAAGGGATCGAGCCCAATCGCGAACAGCTCAAGCGCAACGTCGAAAATTCGCTGATGCTGGTGACGGCGCTGAGCCCGCATATCGGCTACGACAACGCTGCCAAGGTCGCCAAGAAGGCGCACGCGGAAAATATTACGCTGCGCGACGCCGCGATCGCGCTCAAACTGCTCTCGGGAGAGGAGTTCGACCGGCTCGTGCGGCCAGAGAAAATGTTGGCGCCGGAAGGCTGACGCGGGATGCGCCGCGGGATCGTTCTGCTTGCGCTCGCGATCGTTTTCTTTGCGAGTGCGGCGGCGCCGGAGCCGGTCCGGGCCGCGCCAATTCCTGCCGGCATCGCGACCGACCCGATCCTCCAGCCGCCGGCCGAGAACGGCCGCCCGCTCGACGTCACGATCGCACTGCACATCGTGAACATCGCTGCGATCGACGAAGTGAGCGAGCAGTTCCAGTTAGATGCGTACCTGTTCGAGTGGTGGAACGATCCGCGGCTCGCCTACACGCCGAGCGGAACTGACGACCGTGAGCGCAACTATGCGTTCGGAGAAATCTGGATTCCACAGCTCGAAGTACTCAACGCCGCGACACCGCGCACCCGCTTCGATACCGCGATACAGGTCGCTCCCGACGGCACAGTCACCTACGCGGAGCGGTTCCGGGTTGTGGTGTCGTCGAAATTCGCTCTCAGGCGTTTCCCGTTCGACCGGCAGACGCTAGTGGTCCTCATTCACCCCTTCCTGATCGACCACCCCCGTATCGGGTTCAAATTGGGCGACAACGCAGCTTGGACGGCGAGCGAGTTTGAGAACTACTCGTCGCTGGCGCAGTGGAGGTTGACCTCAGTCGAGCCGCGCGTGGGCATGGCCCCGACCTATGGCGGCCACACGATCGCGGAGGCCAGGTTTGCGATCGCGGTTCAACGGCGCTCGAGCTTTTATTTGTGGAAAGTGTTCCTGCCGTTGCTGCTGATGGTGTTCCTGTCGTGGGCGGTATTCTGGATCGAGGCGAGCGATCTCTCCAACCAGATCCAGGTCGCGGTCACAACGATTCTGACGGTGATCGCGTTTGCGTTTGCGATCTCCGCGACGATGCCGCGCCTGCCCTACCTGACATACATCGATGCGTTCTTCCTCGAGTGCTACATCTACGTCTTCCTCGCGGTGGTGGAGCTGATGGTCGTCCACGTGACGCATCGCTCGGAGGCGCGGCGCGATCTCGGATTAACAATTCGCAAGTACTCGCGCTGGGTGATCCCGGCGTCGTTCGTAGTGACGAACCTGATCATCGCGATACACTTCCTGGGGTGATTCCGGTTCCCTCTCCCGTCAGTCGGGAGAGGGAATCGGAGTCTAGACACGTTTAGAGACATCTATCTATGTCTCGTTGGATCTGCTACAAACTGTACTAAGTTAGGGGTTCCTTAGTAGGGCTCCCCGTAAGCAATCGGCAGAAATGAAGGTGTTCATCAAAACCAGAAGGGGAGCGCCTCGATGAAAACCGAAGACGCGCGGCGTAAGGTCGCGCTGTTGCGCAGGATAACCGCGGATAGCGGCGCCGCCGCCGCAGAAAAAGAAACCGCATACCGGCTTCAGAAGAAGCTGATGGAGCGTTACGCGATCGAGGCCGAGGACGTCCCTCGAGCTTCGCGCTCGACCGTCCTAAATTTAACCTGGACGTACTGGCAGGAACTGCTTGACAGCTTCGGCCTGCAATTAAACCATTTCGGGACTCGCGGCACCTCGATGGTCGGGAAGACCAAACTCTACATCGCGTTGGCCACCAATCAGTGGTCGGTCGAAGAGAAATTCCCGACCGGTTGGCGCGTGACGGCGCGCGATAAGGGCGTCGAATCGCTGCGCAAATACCTTTACGACCACGCGCCAAGAAACTACTCATTCTTGAAGCGCTGACCTATGCCTACATCCTGAAAACGCCGAAGCCTGGATGCTCACCGATCGGTGCGTTCATCGAGGCCGCTATGCCCAGCGCGAGCGCGGCGCGCGTCTCGACGGGATCGAGCACGCCGTCGTCCCATAGGCGCGCGCTCGAGTAGTAGACGCTCGACTCGAGCTCGTACTTCTCGAGCGTCGGGCGCAAAAATTCTTTTTGCTCCGCGGCCGTCATCGTGGCATTTTCGCGCTTCAACTGCTCGAGCTTGACCGTGAGCAGCGTGTTCGCCGCTTGCTCGCCCCCCATCACCGAGATGCGCGCGTTCGGCCACATGAAGAGCAGGCGCGGCGAATAGGCGCGCCCGCACATCCCGTAATTTCCGGCGCCGTTCGACGCGCCGATGATCACGGTGAACTTCGGCACCTGCGCGTTGGCGACCGCGTTGACCATCTTGGCGCCGTCCTTCGCGATACCGCCCTGCTCGTAGCGCTTGCCGACGATGAAGCCGGTGATGTTTTGCAGGAAGAGGATCGGGATGCGCCGCGCGCAGCACAGCTCAATGAAGTGGGTGGCCTTCAGCGCCGACTCGCTGAACAGCACTCCGTTATTGGCGATGATGCCGACCGGGTAGCCGTAGATTCTCGCGAAGCCGGTGACGAGCGTGGTCGCATAGCGCGCCTTGAACTCGTGCATCCGGCTGCCGTCGACCAAGCGCGCGATCACCTCGCGCACGTCGTACGGCTTGCGCGTGTCGACCGGGATGACGCCGTAGAGCTCGGCGGGATCGTAATGCGGATCCTCGGGCGTGTCCTGATCAATCGCCGCCGCCGTGCGAGGCCCGAGGTTCTCGAAGATCGCGCGCGCAATCTGCAGGGCATGCTCGTCGTCGTCGGCAAGGTGATCGCTCACGCCGGAGAGTCGCGTGTGCACGTCGCCGCCGCCGAGCTCCTCGGCGCTCACCTCCTCGCCGGTCGCCGCGCGCACCAGCGGCGGGCCCGCGAGGAAAATTGTCCCCTGCTCGCGAACGATGATGTTCTCGTCGCACATCGCGGGCACGTACGCGCCGCCCGCCGTGCAACTGCCCATCACCACCGCGACCTGCGCGATCCCGTTCGCCGACATCCGCGCCTGGTTGTAAAAGATGCGGCCGAAGTGACGCTCATCAGGAAAAATCTCGGACTGCATCGGCAGGAACGCGCCGCCCGAATCGACCAGGTAAACGCACGGCAGCATGTTCTCGATCGCGATTTGCTGCGCGCGCAGATGCTTCTTCACCGTCATCGGAAAATACGTTCCGCCCTTGACCGTCGCGTCGTTGGCCACGATGACCGCCTCGCGGCCGTGGATTCGGCCGATGCCGGTGACGATGCTCGCGGACGGCGCATCGCCGTCGTACATGTTGAACGCGGCCAGCGGCGACAGCTCGAGGAACGGACTGCCGGGGTCGATCAGTTTTTTCACGCGATCACGCACAAGCAGCTTGCCGCGTTCGATGTGCAGCTCGCGCGCCCGCGCCGGTCCGCCCTGGCGAATGCGCTCGGTTTCCTCGCGCAACCGGCGGACCAGCGCGTCCATCGCGTCGCGGTTGCGGCGGAACTCGTCGGAGTTGGTGTTCAGCCGCGATTCGATTCGATCCATGTGAATATCCTTGATGCCTGAGGGCCAAAGTTGGGCTAAATATTAGAAGCTGGCTGGATATTAGCGATGCGCGAACGCGATCTGAAAGCTCTCGAATTCGACAAGGTGATTCACCTCGTCATGGAGCTGTGCGCCTCCGAACCAGGGCGCGACGCGAGCGCCGGATTGCGCCCGTCGATCGACCCGGCCGAAGTGCAGCGGCGGCTGACGGCGACTGCCGAGATGGTCGATCTGCGCTCGCATGCCGGCTCGATTCCGATTAGCGAATTCACCGATCAGCGGCCGTTCCTGCTCGCGGCGGCGCGCGCGGGTGCGATCCTCGGCGGCGAAGCGCTGGTGAAGGTGCGCGACTTTATCGTCGGCTCGCGCCACGTCAGCGGATTTCTGCGCTCGCGCGTCGAGCGCTTTCCGCAAGTCGCGGCGCTCGTGCAGAACCTGCTCGCGCCGAAGGAACTCGCCGACGCGATGCTCGGTGCGCTCGCCGATGACGGCACGCTCCTCGATGACGCGAGCCCCGAGCTGAAGCGCCTCCGCAGCCGCCTGCGCGACGAGCGCGCCGACCTCGAGGCGCGGTTGCTGCGCTCGCTCAACAGTTCGGGCATGGAGTCGTTCGTCTCCGACTACATCGTGACAGTGCGCAATCGCCGCTTCGTGCTGCCGATGAAGCTGAACTACTCGGAACGCTTCGAGGGAATCGTGCAGGACCGCAGCGTGTCGGGAGAGACGCTGTTCGTCGAGCCGATGTGGGCGGTCGATCTGAACAACCGGCTCATGATGCTCGAGCGGGAAGCGGAGGCGGAAGAAACGCGAATCCTCGCGCGGCTGACCGCGATGGTCGGCGGCTACGCAGTGGAGCTGCAGCTTACGTTCGACGCGATGGTCGCGCTCGACGCGCTCAACGCGCGCGCGCTTTTCGCCGAGCGCTTCCGATGCGTCGAGCCGCAGCTCGTTGACGAGGGAATCGATTTCATCGGCGCGCGGCATCCGCTGCTCATGACCAGCGGCCGCGACGTGATTCCGATCGACGTGAAGATCGGCGCCGGCCAGCGCGGCATCGTCATCTCGGGTCCAAACACCGGCGGCAAAACAGTCGCGCTCAAAACGGTTGGCCTCCTGTCGCTGATGGCGCAGGCGGGAATGCTGATTCCCGCGCTGCCCGGCAGCAAGGCGACGGTGTTTCGCAGCGTGTTCGCCGATATCGGCGACGAGCAGTCGATCGAATCCAACCTGTCGAGCTTTTCGGGACACATCGCGAACCTGTCGGAGATAATCCGGTCGCTGGTTGAGCCGGCGCTGGTGATTCTCGACGAGCCGGGCGCCGGCACCGACCCTGCCGAGGGCGCCGCGCTCGCGATCGGCCTGATGAACCATCTCGGGACGCGGCGCTGCATGCTCGCCATCGCCACGCATTCGACCGCGGTGAAACTGCACGCATACTCGCAAGCCGGGTTCGAGGCCGCCGCGGTGGATTTCGACGCTGAGCACCTGGCGCCGCTCTATCGCTTGAAGCCGCATACGATTGGGCAAAGTTACGGACTCGCCGTTGCGCGCCGGCTAGGGCTGCCCGAGGAAATAATTCGCGCCGCCGAACAATCGATGGGCACCGGCACGATCGAGCTGACCGACTCGCTGAAGAGATTGGACGCCGAGCGCGCCAAGCTGAACGCGCAGGTCGAGAAACTGCGCGATCGCGAAGCCAGCCTCGATCGAGTCGAGCAGGAAGTGATTCAGGACGCTGAAAAAACACGCGCGCGAGCCGAGTCGGAACGGAAACAGCTGCGCGCCGAAGTCGCGGAATTGATCGAGGAGCTGAGGCGCGACGGCGCGGCGCTGATGGACGAGCTGAAGGCGCGGGCGAAGTCGCGCACCGACCTGAAGGGCTTTCTCACCAAGGCGGCGGCGAAACTCGAAAGCCTCGCGCCGGCGGCCGACGACGCGCCCGAATCCGATGCGCCGCTGAAGGTCGGCGACAGCGTCGAGGTCGGCGACATCCGCGGCGAACTGATCGTGCTCGAAGCGGCGCGCGCCGTGATCAGCCGCGGCGGCCTGAGGATCGAAGTCGCGCCCGATCGCTTGCGCAGGTCGGCGGCCATCGCGCCTGAAAGTCGTCCCGCGCAGCCGAAATCGGCGACCGTCACCTTCAGCGTCGAGGGCGGCGAGGGCAACGAATTGAACCTGATCGGGATGCGCACGACCGACGCGCTGCGCAAGCTCGAAGAATTTCTCGACACCGCGTTCCTGACCAATCGCGCCGAAGTGCGGATCGTCCACGGCATCGGCTCCGGCGCGCTGAGAAAAGCAGTGGCCGAATACCTGGGCACGTCGCCATATTGCGCGTCATTCCGCGGCGCCGAACCGCACCACGGCGGCGCCGGCGCCACCATCGTGCAGATGAACTTGTGAGACCCGCGCCGGAAGCGACAGGCAATTAAATGTGAAACCCGCGGTGGGTTTCACGCTTCCTTCGGCAGGGCTGAGCCCTGCACCCAGTATTAAGAAAAGATGCGGGACTTCGTCCCTGTTAGGAAGTTTAAATGGGGGAAGGGATTCACCTCTCCCTTCGGGAGAGGTCGACGCGAGTCCGCGAGGGTCGGGTGAGGGCGCTGGCATCGAGCGCGATGCAAGGAACCTAGCCCCTAAACCCCTTCCCGCGCGGGAAGGGGAACCAGAATCAGAAAAGATCAGAATAGCTTCTTCAACTGATCCAGCGGATTCGGCGGAGGATTGGAGTTACCGCCGCTATTGTTGTTGCCCGATCCGCTGGAACCACCATTGCTCGAGTCGCCGCCGAGAAACTTACTCAATCCTCCCGGCAAGCCCTTCTTGCCGAAAACTTTGCCCAGATACTTTTGACCCTGTCCCTGCATCGCGTTGCCTCCCGCCCGCTGCGCGAGCTGCGTCACGTCGGGCAGCACCTGCGGCTTGGGCAACTGGCCGACGACTTGCAACGGGATGTCGATTTGCCCGTCCTTGTTCGCGATGAACGCGACTTCCTTCTTCTGCTCGATCAGCTCCTTGCTGAATTGCGGCGAGAGCACAATTCGTCCGGCCACGTCGACGTTCTTGTCCATGTCGATCCAGCCGTCGCCGAGCAGATTGTAGTCGAGCGTTTGCATCTTGACGTCGTGCGACGTGATTCGTTCGTCGGCGAGCACGAACGTGAGGCTCGCGAGCTGGATGTCCGTGTCGGGGTCGCTGAAGAGCTCGGGATGATTCTGGACGACCTCCTTCGGCACCAGGTTTCCGATCGCGGGCAGGTGCTGCACCTTCTTGAGCGCCTGGCCGCCGATGTTGACGCCGATCAGTTTGCCGTTGGTCAGCACCAGCTTGCCGCTGCCCTTCAGCGTCGGCTTCATCTGGTCGAAGGGGCCGACTTTTCCGGTGACGTTGATGTTTCCGCCGAGCGTTCCGCGAACCGTGCCGGCGGCCTTGGCCTTTTGCGCGGCGAGTGCCTGCTGCACGTCGAGATTGGTGAAGCTGATCGACGCCTCCATCGGCGCCGACGGCTCGAGCCGGGTGTCACCCGTCGCGACGATGTCGCCCGCGAACGCCTTCAGCTTGAGCATCGTCACCCGCGTAATCTTGTTCGCCAGTGAAATCGACAGCCGCAATTTCTGATACGGAACATTGGCGAGGTTGCCCGACGGCGATGTGATATCCGAATCGAGCGTGGGACCGGTCATCGATCCAATCGAGAGCGCGCCCTTGGCGAAGACCTGGTTCAGCACCTCATCGGGCGGCCGCGACGGCACGAGATCCGCCAGACGAACCGAGGCCGCATTCAGCTCGTAGCTCATTACCAGCGGCTGGAACTGATCGACGTGCGCCTTCAGCGTCGCCTGCTGCGCGCCCAGGTTGAATGTCAGCGGCCCGAAATCGGCGCTGGTGCCCGCAAGCTGGATGTTGCCGGTGATATTGCTCAGCGGCGGCAGCTTCTGATCGGGTATCAAGAATCCAAACCCAGCGAGCGCGACCGTGCCGTCACCCGAGAGCTTGCGATGCGCGAACGTCGCGCCGGCATGAATCTCGGTCTTGCCTGCGACGTTGTACTTGCCGATCACGGGAACGATTTTCGCCAGCGAAGCGATATCGAAGTTGTTGGTATCGAGGTGTGCCGAAGTCGTGCCGCCGCCGACTTTGATATCCGTCGCCTTCGCCTCGAGGTCGCCCAGGGTGACGTTGGCGAGCGTCACCGCAACGCCGGAGTCCGTCTGCGAACCCTCCGCGGAAACTTTCAGCGGCGTGTCGGCGGGCTTGGTGAACGAGTCGCCGAATGCGATCCCGGGCGCGCTCAAATCGCTCGAGACCGTAAATTTAATCGATTGAATATTGCCGTCGGCCGTCGCCTCGAAGCTGAGCGGGCCGGAAACCGAAAGCTTCGGCGGTATCAGCTTCGCCAGCATCGGGATCGTCTCGAGCTGCGACAGGAGAATCGGGCCGACCTTGGCCTTGCCGGTCAGCGGAATCGCGTCGATATCGAGAACCCCGTTGCTGACCAGCGGCCCGATTGTTGCCGAGAGATCAAAGTTCTGCTGGTCGGAGAGCGCGGCGAAAGTGAACGCGGCCGTGAACGGCGCCTGGAAGCCGAAGTCGCGCACCTTGAGATCGATATTGTTGACGGTGGCCGATTCCGGCGCGCCCTCCGTCTGAAAAGTCAAAGTGCCATCGTTGATCGAGAAATTCCGTACCAGCAACGATCCCAGCGCCGCAGGCGCGCGGCCCGCCTCGGCCATCGGCGATTCTTCATTCGGGCCGCCGCCCTTCCCGCCTGCGCCCCCACCCTCATTCTCATTCTCGGCTTCGCCTTCGCCTGACTCTTGTTCGGTGTGGATTTTTTTCCGGCCCAGCGTCGAGACATTGAAAGTACCGTCGCGAGTCTGAACGATTCGGATCACCGGCTTCTCGAGCACGACTTCGGTGACCTCGATCCGCCGCGCCAGCAGCGGCAGGAGTTCCAGGCGGGCATAAACGTTGCTCGCCTCGATGAACGGCTTTTTCGAGATGTCGGGATCGTCGGCCACCTGGACGCCAGTCACGTCGGCCATGATTCCCCAGCCGAAGCTCACCTTGATGTCGTCGGCGTGAAGCGGGCGGCCGAGTGCGGTGCTGACCTTGTCGAGGATAGTCTGGCGGCGCTCGGCGATGATCGAGTTCAAGTTGGTGGCGGCATAAAAGAGGATCGCGCCGGCGAAAATAACCACGGCGCCGACAATTGCGGCGGCGATTACAATGACTCGACGCATATGAGGATCCTCATTAGCAACTCCGCAGTAGCCCGCGACACGCCGGCAAGTCTAGTCGATGCGCGCCGCATACGCATCATTTTGACCCTGCGATTTTATCTCGCAATCGCTATAGGCGCGCCGGTTTGAACCGTATCGCATCATCAGCGTAGTCTGTCATCCATCCCGATCCTGCGAACTTCTTCCGATGGCAAAGAAGCAAAAGCATGGCCGCCTCGACGAAGAACGAGACGGCGAACGAAAGGCGATGCCCGCGCCGGAACGTGTCTTCTCGTCGCCATTCAAAGATCTGAAAAAGATGATCGTCGAGAGCGGGCGCACGGTCGCGACGACGCCTCCACCGGTCAAGGCCAAGGCCACGATTCCCGCGAAGCCGGTGGTCGAGAAACCCGCGCAGCCTCCTGCGGAACCGATCGACGACGAGTCTTTTTTTCGGCAGGCGCTCGAAGGCGTACGTCCGCTGCATGCCAACGGTAAACGCCGCTCGCGGATCCCGATTGAACCGCCGACAACTCACACGATCGTCGACGAGGATGCGGAGGTTATCGCTCTGCTCTCCGACCTGGTGTCAGGACAGGCGCCGTTCGATATCACAGAGTCCGACGAATACGTCGAGGGATACCGCGTCGGGCTGGACCCGCGGCTCGTGTCGCAACTCCGGCGCGGTGAATTCGCCGTGCAGGCGCATTTCGACATGCACGGAATGATCCAGAGCGCCGCGAAAGAAGCGCTCAAGGAGTTCATCATCGCGTCGGTGCGCAAGGGGCTGCGCACGGTGCTGGTCGTGCATGGACGCGGCCTGCGCTCGCCCGGCGGCCATTCGGTGCTCAAGCATCAGTCGGCAGGATGGCTCTCGCATGGCGCGATCGGCGGTCACGTGCTGGCATTCACCAGCGCACGTCCCGCCGACGGCGGCGCGGGCGCGACGTACGTGCTACTGAAGCGCGAGAAGAGCCGCGCGCCCTTCGATATTCTGCAGGGCGCCAAGCGAAGATAGCGGGGAACTCGACTAATTCAATTTGAAACCCGCGATGGGTTTCAAACTTCCTTCGGCAGGGGTGACCCCTGCACCCAGTATTAAGAGAAGATGCGGGACTTCGTCCCTGTTAGAAGGGTTGGTAGGAAAATGGTGGTGTGCGCAGAACCTGAGAGCGAAAGGTTGTCCTCAACATTTCGCGCTTCTCACTGGGTGCAGGGCTCAGCCCTGCCGAAGGAAGCGTGAAACCCACCGCGGGTTTCACATTCAATAAAAGAAAACGGGGCCCGGCTGCGGGCCCCGTTGTACTGATACTTCCTCTCCTCGCTAGATCTTCGCCTGCAGGAAGAACGCGATCACCAGTGCGTACAGAGTAAGTGCTTCGATGAACGCCAGGCCGATGATCATCGGGACGAAGATCTGGCCGGCGCTGTTTGGATTGCGGCCGATCGATTCCATCGCCGAGGCCGCCATCCGGCCCTGTCCGAGCGCGCTGCCGAATGCGGCGATGCCGATGCCGATGTTCGCGGCGATCGCGATCAATCCTGCGCGAAGCGGTGCGCCAGTGTCTCCGCCGGCCGCCTCTTGCGCCATCGCGAGCAGCGGTGACGCGAGGATGGCCATCCCGGCCATCGTCACTATCGATCCAATCCTGTGTCGTAACATTTCGATCCTCCTTCTCTTTCGCGCGCCCCGGGTGCCGTGGGCCGGCCACCTCTCTTCCTCTACCACCTCAAATTCCGGTCGGAATCCCTGGCACGAAAAATCCCTGCTAATGGTCGTGGCTTGCGGCGAGTCGAACGTAACTCATCGAAAGGACCACGAAGATGATCGCCTGGATCACNCANACGATCGANCCNAGCGCGTAGAACGCGAGCGGTACGATCAGGCGCGTCAGGCCGGTGAAGATACTGAGCACGGTATGGTCGGCGAACATGTTGGCGTAGAGACGAATGCCGAGCGAAAAGGGACGGAACAGATTATCGGCCAGCTCGATCGGCAGCATCAGCACCGCCAGCGGCAGGTACGGGCCGAGAAAACTCTTAAGGTACCAGACGCCGTTCGAGGCGAAGCCCTGGTAGATGTAGTAGCCGAAGCAGATGATGCCGAGCGCGAAGGTCAGGTCCGAGTCGCCCGTCGGCGGCTCCATCCCCGGGATCAGCCCGAAGAAGTTGGCGAACAGGATGAACATGAAGACGGATCCGAAGAACGGGACCATCGCACGCGACCCGTGCATCTCGGTGACTTCGCTGACGAACCCGTCGAGCCATTCGACGATCATTTCCGAGATCGAGCGGATGCTGATTCCTTCGTCGGGGATCACCGGGTCGGCGGCGCCGGCAATCGATGCGCGCGCGACAAATCCAAAGACGATCAGGATGCCCATTACGATCCATGTGCCGATCAGCACCTCGGGGATCTTGCCGCCGCCGATCAGCTCGAGGAAGTTTACCGACTTTTGCAATTCAATTTCTCCGACGCGGCGATTTTAGCCTGCGCCACGCAGCGAAGCACGCCCGGTTTCAATAATGATAGCGGCCATCTGAGTCAAGACTCCGAGGCCGAAGCCCCCGCCGTCGATGCGCGCGCGGGTGAAAACCAGGTAGACGAGCCCGACGATGATGAACAGCTTCAGCGGAATCGCGAGCGCGCCCAACTTGGCGGCCGCTCCTGAGACTCCCGCGCGCGATGCGGCCAGCAGCAATCCGCCGAGCGCGGACAGGATCCACAGGTTGGCGATCACGACTGCGCCGCCG
>JGI12635J15846_10001107_pt1 | contig 23544 bp, 20 predicted proteins | sample BlaSpr_A8_OM2_M2_FD_15846 | JGI IMG/M metagenome (IMG submission 15846) | reverse complement strand
ATCCCGTACCGCGATATTCGCCTCCGTCGCATCCAAAAGCGGTCTGAATAGTTTCCGACGAACAGTTTATCGTGAACGGCGCGTTACCCGTAGACGTGGGATATGTCATTGCAACGTCGGGCGTTCCGCTAACGCATCCGTCGCCGGTCGTTAACTCGGGAACGTTGAGCGTATCTGTGGCAACCCAATTATCGCCACTAAACACATTAGAAATTGTGTTGCCATGTACGTCGGCCATCGTAAAGCCCGTTGACATGGTGTGAACAGTTCCATCAGCATCGGTTACCGTACTAATGCCGCTATAAACAAGATTTACGGTGATGGCCGAACCGTCGGTCAACAAGGCATTGTAACTCGTCACGGTGGCAATCAGACCATCATTACCATTAGGACCAGGAGTACAGCCTCTGACTGTTCCCGCAGTCGAAGACAGGTATACAACGCCAATTGAGTGAATGTTTTGTTGGGCGTCTTTATATCCGATGTACGGAAGATATTCTTGGTCATTGCACCACGTTCCGATAGATGATCTTACGAATCCTCCAGAGGGAAAATATCCCAACCAGCCCCATCCATACCCCTGGCTAGGTGTTAGTCCGCCATTTACCATCGAATATACATTACTGTTGTAATAGAGTGCGGGTTGAAAAGTTAACCCTATTCCCGATTTTGTCACGATTGGTATGGCAATGTGTACGTTGAGGTTGTCGAGAGACACTTCTCCGTTTGTGGCCTCGGTGGGTTGTGGCCCGGCTCCTGAAATGACAAGTTGAGCAGTTGATAACGTGGCTTCGACGAGAAGCATCAGCGCAACTAACACCACAGCGAAAAAAGTCCGCTTGCGGCCAGCAAGGAATGGAGAAACGAGGGGCAACACAAAACCAGAGCGAGCCATCGGCCCACCTCCAAATGGTTTTCGGTTCGCCCCCTCGAGTAAACCGAATGGGCGTCAATGTAAGATAACGTCGCTGTAAGTGTCAAGTGAAATGTTTGTAAATTTGTGTAAATGATTGCTCTTGAGATGTAATCATGCTGGTGCAGGTGAAACCCACGAGCACCATCCCAAGCGCAGCGGTCCAGCATTTGAATTTCTGTACGAGACAGAGCGCTCGGCTAAGGTCCGAAGACCGAGCAAGGATTCGATGGCGGGTTGGGGGCACGACTTACTCTTAGTTAGTCGTCAAGCGACCGATAACCATCACTCGATCTTGCCGCCCATCGCGTCCATGAGCTCAGTGGCCTAACGTGCCAAGCGCAGATATTTTGAGGGAGAAAACGACGTTCGCCATCACGTTGTACATGTAAGCGTCATACAGGTCGGGGTGTGCAGTCGAAAACCATGTCAATTGCGAACCGAAATTTATGGTTCGTCCGACAACGTTGTCATAGGCGAAAATTGAATAGGAGACGACCTCAATGTGCTTCCCAACCTCTCCAACTCCATTACCGTCGTCCAACGTGCCGAGATTGAATTCGAGCAACATATCATTTTTCTGATGAGACTGCGCCTGCCATTCCCCCATTTTTGCGTACCCTCGATAACAGAATCCGTCCGTCGCTTTCAAACGTCGTTCAAGCCTGTCCACGAACAATAAATCAACGGAACTGGGCACCTGAGAGGAAACGGTATTGTTGACGATCCAGAGATTGGAGCAGGTCTTCGTTTCTGCCCAGGCTGATTCACTGCAGACGGTCATGAATGCCAGTAGCGTGGCGACAAGAATTACGAAGTACTTCATTTTCCCTCCACAACTTTCATGGAACGTAATTTTAGTCTTGTCTGCATTCGAGTCTCGCCCAGTTTAGTTTTCTGGCTTCGTCCGCTTATTCACCCGACAGGTTGCTGCCTTGTATGAATCCAGCCGACAGGTGAAATCCCAAGCCCAGCCGCAGCGGCGCGAGTGCCGACGTATTCGACGGCAAAGGTACAGAACTCTTTCGGTTCGCTTGCGGAATGCCAGTTTAATTCGTTGCTGCGATGACACGCAATTATCAGAATGGAACCTGCCTGCAGCATGTTCTCGTTCTATTTTATGCATGGCACGGGCGTGTCGTTGAGATTCCCGTCCTTAGGGTGGGAACAATTCCGCTCGTGAAATATCTTCGGTCGACTGCCGCCGACAAACCCGTTGAAGCGGATAAAGACGCTATTCATCGAACTGCCCCTAGCCAATGTCGCCCCTTGGTCTGTGGTGAAAACGATTCGGTAATCATAGTCAGCGTCGACCAGTTCGAACTTCATTACGTTGCGCACTTGGTCACGGTCTTTACCATTCTCATTTAACTTCGAAAGCAGCATTTTGCGGTCGAGTTCAGTTGCTTCGATCTTCGCACTTTCAAAACCGTTGGCGGAGCCTTGGCGGCGGAACAGCAGAGGCTCACCCCCAAAATCCAAGCGGTTAATTTGATCGCGGTTGTCACTGAGACCTCCCGTGCTCGACATCATACATAGAATGAGAACGGCGGGCAGTTCCATTCACTCGATTTTCGCTCCCGTAGCGTCAATGTGTCCCGCCGCGCAACACCACGGTAACCTTTTCAACAACAGAAGCGAGAGAATACAGTCAGCATAGGAGACTATAACCTATGAAGTCCGTTCTGACCGCAATCCTGCTCCTCGGCTCATTGGCTTGGGGAACAACTTCGGGCGAAGTCAGTGCCGCTTACCTCGCCACTGGGTGCAAAAACGCTTCGAGTCCCGATTTTACCAATGCTGATCCAGCGAATATGTGGTGCCGGGGCTATATGTCGGGTTGGTACCGAGGAACGCAAGATATGCTGACTTACAACGACAAGGGGTTTTTATCGGCGGTCACCTTCGAGGAGGGAGTAGGAGGAGCCCAGATAGCGAAAGTTTTCATCATGTACATGGCGAATCACCCCGAAGAGGAAAACAAGCCGTCGCACGTAGCACTCATGCACGCCATGCTCGACGCCGGGCTGGTCACCCTCGTCCCTACCGGGAACAACGCTGGCAGATGACCGCCACTCCCAGGTCTAAGTCGACTATGAAATGCAGCTAACGCATAAACCACAATGTGATAAAGGGAGGCTGGTAAAGTCATGGTCGGTCTGATTCTCATTGCGATTGGTTGCTTCTTCTACTTCCTGCCTTCCATCCTCGGACGTAAGAAGCGGAATGCCGGTGCAATCGTTGCACTGAACATATTTTTAGGATGGACCGTCCTTGGATGGATTGTCGCGCTGGTTTGGGCTTTGACCAATGACGCACCAACGCAAATTGTGATTCCGGTCGCGCAAGTATCGCAGCCAATCCTCTGCACAAGCTGCGGAAAGTATTCTGCATCAGGTTCGCAATTCTGTACTTCATGTGGGCGCAGTTTTTACGTTCAGCCAGTCAGTGTGGCAAGCCACAATCTACCAGCCTGAACGCGCCTGCAGGTCGGACAAACGACCCTCAAAACCTCATTCGATCCTCTCGCCCGTCGCGTCGATCCTCCTCATGATCCGTTCAGCCCATTGAATACTCGCGTCAATCATTTTGTCCGTGCGCGGAGTGCCCTGGGGACTGCCGAACAGATCATCAGGCACTTTCATGTGCGTGGCCGTGATGATCGCAGCCATGATCCCGATCACCCGCTTGCGTCTCTCGTCCATCGGAAACATATTCGCTTTTTATTCTCCACTAGAGTGGCATTACCCCAGTACCGTTGCCCGACGACTGCTCGAACTGCACACTGCTCTTGAGGTGGATATATGTTTTGTCCTAAGTGCGGGATGGAGCAGGCGACTGATTCTCAGTATTGCCGCAATTGCGGCATGTCGCAGAGCGTGAATTCCACGAGCGGTGGGGCAGGGGCAGCGACGGCTCCCGCGCGGATACCGACTCCATTCGGGGCGCAAGTCACCAATAAAATTCCGGCAGGTCCGTCGAAGTTGCGGAAATCGTTGCGGCTAGTCGCTGGTGTTCTCGTGCTTTACGTCCTAGCGGTTATTGCTTATGCGTACTGGCGCAATTCTATGTTCAACCAAGGCGACATCGCGAAGGCTGAAACAGACATCAGGACAAATTTCGAGCAACGAGGTTTTACGGTCGAACAGGTCAGCCTAATCAAGGAATCCGACAGGCGGCTGTCCGGCTTCGTAAAATTCAGAAAATCATCCGGATTGTTTAGCAAGGTCGAGCTGAAAAAAGATTGTGTTGCGACTATGGACGCCGATTCCAGAAACTACATTTGGGAATGCAAGTAAGTGGCAGTACGAGAACGGCGGGCAGTTCCCTTCGTCGTCTCTTTTGCGATCTCACGGCGGGTACGGTGCAGCATTGCAGGTCCTTCCCGGTATTGCAGCACCGGTCCACAAAGAGGTAAGCTGGCGAAATGGACAAACCCGCACTCATTTCTCTGACATTTGACGATGGGTTGCGATGCCAATTTGAACGTGCCGTGCCCATTCTTGACCTTGACCAATACAGATTCCCAGCTACGTTTTTCTTGACGGCTAATACTGCTCCGGCTCACGTAGACTGGTGTGGTCATGCCTGCTGGCGCAAACTTGCGTGGAGCGAGAGCGACATCCGGATGCTTAGAGGTCTACTTCAACGGGGGCATGAAATCGGGAGCCATTCTGTGTGGCACTTGTTTCCAGAGCCGGGTAACCCATTGTTCTGCCCGGACTTCAATCCACAGTTTGAAGTCGAAGAATCCAAGCGACTAATTGAAGGCTGGCTAGGCGAGGAGATTTCATCATTCGGTTATCCGTTTTACCGCAAACCCAATTCCCTTAAGAACGCCGTGATCTCTGCANGATACAAACAAGCACGAGCAGGGTGTGCAAAACGTTCTTACTCTCCGCAAGAATCTATAGATTTATTCGATGTGGATTGCGTCCAGATTTCGAAGAACGAGAATATTGCCAGATGGGTACAACCAGGTCGCTGGAACATCTTGACGTACCACGGAATCGGAGGCGATCAAGATGGGTGGGAACCCGTCACCGTTGAGCAATTCAATACACAGATGGCAGAACTGGCGAAACATCGGAACTCTGGCGCTTTAGAAATTGTCACTTTCAAAGATGGAGCAGGCCGCTTTAGGCCGGCACAATAATCCCTCCAATTCACTAGACTTCCATCGCACATTCCATCGCATATTGCGCGAGATAAAGGCAGCGAAGACGTGAGGAACTATGAAAGCCCGACACATTAATGTCACGTTCCATGTCGATGTTCAGAACGTCAAGGCTTGGTTCCTGCTTCCGAAGTCGATAGCGGAATTGTTTGAACTGAAGGGGGGGAGACGTACTCGCTGTCAGCATCAGTACCCCTGATGGCGAACTGCTCTACCACGGTCTTGCAAGGTTGGATACGCACGCCAAGAAATACACGGCGCACATCGGCACGATTCTCACCAAGGGCGAGATCAGAGTCACGGCATGTTGCCCACCCAAGGGAACTGTGCCGGGTCGTTGAAGCAGAAAACCGAGCATTTTGTTGTGATCATCGGCCACGCAGGAAACTGGAGATGGAATGGCCAAGATGTGCGCTTTCTGTTCCGCAGATGCAGTCGAGAAAGGGTCGATTCTTGCCCCCGGCCAACCGATGTCGGAAGACGGGACGAACAGCGCACCGGCTGGTAGTGCAGCGGGCGCGTATCGCTTCAGAATTCCCTCACGCGATCTTGGGTTCTCGTACAGTGCGAAATTAGGCCCATTTTGTTAGCCTATCAAAGCGAATTCCATGAATACGGCGTTCCTTGCGCTTGTGGTCGCGTCTCTAATAGCAGTCGCGGCTACCTGCACATTTCTTGTTGTCCGTAAGGTCGCCGAGTGCGCTGCTAACTCTCTCTCGCTGGTGCAGACTGAAATCTCCGACCTCCGCATAGAAGTTGCCGCTCTCAGGCAAGCTCAAGAAACGAGTTTGCGCAAACCGCAGTGGGGACCCTCTCCCCTCGCGCACCTGCACTTTTCAGACGCCGAGAGAGTCGCCTTGCTCTCTCAAAATTCCATTTGCGTCAGGTGGACAAAGCATCAGCTTGAAGAGTGGCTGAAGAACACCCAGCTTCCCGATGCGGGCGAGGCCGTCGCGTTTTTTCTGGAGTATCTTCAGGATGTATTACGCAAACACTGCGATGCGCCATCAGCTTCCGTCGCTATCAACCTCACTGCCGGGCCCTTCTCTTCGATTTCTCAAGTAACCATCAAAATAGGGGAAAGCAGTTTGGCATCAAATTTGACAGGAGTGCCTGAATTGATTGCGAAGCTGCCCGAACTCCTCCTAGCTTCATTGACTCCGATCGCCCATTATTTCTCTGGACGAGACAATGCGAAGAAGCTTGCGGAAGTAAACGGCAAGCTTGATACTTCGCATGCCTTCCGCAGGATGGACCAGAAGGGTAAGTTGGAGGCGATTTGGGTTTCCTCCGAAGAGAATGTTGTATATCGCAGTCCGACGCCGGAAATCGTTGCCATTCTTTTGACATCGCGCACCAATCTTTATGAGCTAAGACGTGTTTGGCAACAGGAGATCGCCCGGATTGTTCAAACGACGCCTCCACCGCCTGTGGTCAACTGGGGATGGGTGCGGAACGGTTGGTCCGACAAGTACTATAGGCATATCGCACCCTGCGTTGAACAAGCGGCGCTCCTGCAGCTTTCTTTATTTACGGAGTATTGCATCTCGCTGGCCGTCGGTTCCATGGTCGGCTTTCGACATACGCTGCGCCAGGAAAAGCCCCGGATGGATGAGATTGTGTCTGATTTCAGGAAGCGCGAACACACGCTCAAAGAAACACAACAGCATGAAAGCATCCGCCAAGTCGGAGACGTGCTTTAGTTATACAATGACATCTTGCGCCGGCTGACGGAAATGCCCAGCGTTGAACTACACCTCAATGAGTAAGCCGAGCTTTTCGTGTTCGGTTGAGACGTGAATTTGATCCCTTCCGCTCACTCCAACGTCGGCCGCTGCGAAAACAAGGAACCTTCGGTCCCCTCCGCTCCTGTCGCTCCTTGAGTATCCATCGCCAGTGCCGCGCCCTCGCTCCTCCTGCAGCTGAACGGTCCAGCGAATAAAGTTGTACTGCTAGATTGGGCAACACGTGTGGGTCTCCTCTGCTTACAGATGCTTACGGATTTCGTGCTATTTGTTTTACCGAAAAAAATGTAAAATCAGCTAGCTGAGGTCGTGGAAGTACCTTGATGTCAGTGAGTTATGACGTGTCATAATTCACAGTGCTGTTGGAGAAATAAGGCGTTTTGAATCAGGCGGCTCCGAATCCCTCCCTCTCCGCCAGTACTTCCGTAGATCGTTTTGGCAAAGAGATTTCCGGCTCACAGTTGATCGGGGTTTCCCTTCCTTCTGCGGCCCCAACGAGTCTTTTTTGCTACGCAGTTAGCTGCGAGCGTTTTCATGGCCACCGGCGCGTCCCGCGAAACCGCCGTCGCGGGTCTCTATCCGTGAGTAACAGAGCTCAAGTTTTCTTGGCGTGTACGCCGTAGCACCGCAGCTGTAATTCGGCCCGAACTAGTTCAAGGATGTGATACTATCTGACCAGTCAGACCGGTCACATTGGAGAACAGATGCGAAAAAATTCGAAGAAGCTCACGCGCGGAGCGCTGCCCGCGAAGAACGAGGACTTCAAAGTCTCGGGGCGCCCCTGGCAGATCCAGGCGGCAAAAGCCCGCTTCAGCGAGCTTTTTCGGTTGGCCAGAACCGAAGGACCACAGCGTATCACTCGACAAGGTAGGGATGCCGTGGTGCTAATCTCCGACGAACAATTCGCCCGACTTGTAGGTAAGTCGCATCAGCCGAAAAGTCTTGTCCAGTTTTTCCGCGAATCACCCCTGGTTGGAGTCGAACTAGACCTGGTACGCGCCGAAGACCCGGGACGAGACATCGAGCTATGAGCGGGTTTCTGCTGGATACCAATGTTATTTCGGAAGTTGTGCGTCCGAGGCCGGAGCCCCTCGTGTTGGACTGGCTGGAAGCGGCCGATGAATCCCTCCTGTATCTAAGCGTGCTGACTCTGGGAGAGATTCGAAAGGGCCTCGCCCTTCTGCAGCAAGGCAAACGACGGACTCAACTTGAAACTTGGCTGGAGGTTGAGCTTCGCGCCCGGTTTTCGGAAAGGATTCTACCGATTGATGCTGGAGTCTCCGAACGTTGGGGATTGCTCACTGCGGAAGCAACGCGCAGAGGTAAAACTCTGGCGGCGATCGATGCCTTGCTGGCAGCCACAGCTTTTCATTTTGATCTGACGATTGTGTCGCGAAACGTGAATGACTTCGCACCGACGAGCGTGCCTCTCTTAAACCCATGGGAAGCGTGATCTTCTGTACAAACCGGGAACGAGTGGAGCGAACACGTAACGTAGCGAGCGATGCCGCTCAAATCTCGATGGTGCACACTCGCTGCACAGATGTGCCCTAACATGGCCTTCGCAGTCCGAAATTGGCTTGTACCTTCCGACTTAATGCGTTGAATCCGAACAACAGGTCCCAGGACGGCTTAGTTTGCTAACCGTTATACGGGCTAACACCTGTATCGAGGGTTCGAATCCCTCCCTCTCCGCGACTGTTTCAACAACTTGGCTAGCCGCGTGATCCGTTCAGCGCCAGCCCTGCCACTTTCCGACTCGCCAGAGCCATCTCAGCCACGTCAGCAGCCCCATAAATGTTCATCGTGGTTCTGATGTCCGTGTGCCGCATTTAGCTTTTGTTGTATGCCCATTCATTCTCCAGTGAATTCCTGAAGCTATCCGGAGAAGAGGTGAATGCCAATGGGCAAGCACACGGCCAATTTGATAAGATGCCGGGGATATCCCCGACCCTCGTTTTAGCTCCGCTTCCAAACGGTCCTCAGTTCCACAAAAAACTATTTCATTAGGGATTCTCGAGCGCCCTGGGCGAGCAGCTCTCTGCAGCGTTTTTCATCACGAATCGTAGGCCGTTAATGGATTTGGAAGATCGAGCTCAAAGGCTGCATTCGAAAAGATGTGATCATGACGATCATCTGCTCGCAAGACCGCGCTAAACTGTAGAACAAGAGCGATCGACGTCAGTGCGCAGCCGATCGCTCTTATCCAACGGCATCAGTTACCCATCCAGAAGTTCCACAGGGTAGACGATGCGCTCTGAGCGCCGACGCTGAAGATAGACTGCCCGAGGTCGCGCGCGTCGATCATCGTCGATGCGCGGTCATAGTGGACTATTGGATTGCCGATCAGGTGCTGGCTCGCGTAGGTGCCGTCGTTCCCGTCGATCGCAGCGACCTCGTCGAACCAGGCCGCGTTGACGTCTCCGCCCTGAGCCGCGTCCGAGCCGAACCCGTAATTCAGGGCGTCATCCGGATAGAACATAATCGTGCGGAACCCAATCACATTGTGCAGACCCCGAAAAACGGGCCACCAGGCGTCGAAGGCGGTGCCGGGATTCCCGCTGCCGCCGATTTCGTTTTGACGATCGTACGCCGAGGGAATGACCTCGCAGGACATGATGATCCACGTTGCCAGCACGCCGCCTGCAGCGGCACCGTAACCCGGGTTGCCACCCGTACCGATGTCGGCCACGTTCCAGATTTCACAGCAGTTCGAGAGTGTCGAGTTAATGAGCCAATCGCCGTGCGGTTCGGTATAGGCGACGTTCACGGCGTTGAGCCAGTCCTTCGACTGCGGGCCGACCACTTGCCACGTATAAGCGGTCCACCAAAGGGTGCGCGAAACCGGCTGTGAACCCGAGGCGAGGCCAGAGAAGAAGTTGTCGGCCATATCGAGATAGGCGCTGCTGGTGGGCCAGTCCTGGTTTGCGAATTCGCCAAGCGTGATGTCCCCAGGAGTTGGCGCGGTGTTGAGTGCGGCCTGAGGCTGCCCCGATTTTGTGACGCCAGGTCGCTCTCCGGTCGGTGCGGCGGCGAGGTCAGGAATCGGCTCCAGTGGTTTGCCGATGGGAACATAACCCGCAACCTTGATGTCCGAGATTCGCTTGTTCGCGGACTGGACCGTGGCCTCGAAATAGTAGACCGGGTGCAGGTTATTGGCGTTGCCATCGTAGTAGGCGACCTCGATCTTATCGACGGTGGCGCGGCTCCCGTCGCGCTTTACCTGAGGGCGAAGTTGGCGCTCGATATCGGCGCGCACCTGTTCGGCGGTGATGCTGGTCCGGATGCGCTCACCAAGCGAGGCTGTGCGCCAACGCCGCAAGGCCCCGACTGTCAATCCGTCGTTACCCAGCGAGACGGCAGCGTGCGAGCCACGGCCATAGACTCGGAACCCGCCAGCATAGCGAAGCGCTGGAACGATGGTCATCACCACCCTGGGTTCCCTACGTGTCTCCGCACCTCCTGAAGGCGAGTGCGTCGTGGCGCTCCCCATGACGGTGACGGCTTCGCCGATGCGCTCTTCGGTCGCGTCCCGCGGAATGAAACGCTCATCGGTCAAGGCATGGCGCGCGAGGTCCCGTAATTTCTCGTCGGGAATTCGCTCGCGTACCGCCGAGTCGCTCACCAGATCGGCGAGGTTAGGAATAAAATGCGTGTCTCCGCTCACTTGGTCGGCAAAGACCCTGACCTTATCAAGATCGCTCTGACCGGACGCGCCGCGTACGACATAATTGTTTTGTTCGAGCTTCAGGGCGGGCAGTTTGGCGGCGCTGAGTTTCTCGTTCAGAAATTCCAGCGGGGCGCGCGTCGCGGCGAGCTTATAGATTTGCATTTCCGCCGGCGCGGAAGGAACCTCGACCGTAAATCGAATCGATGGAATTTGCGCAGCCGCGAGCGAAGGATGTGCTGCGGTGAACCATACGACACAGAGCAGCGCTGCGGGCATTGTCCTGCGGTGCCGGTAAGAGTCATGGATTGGCATAAATTACCTCCGCTCACATTGATATTGGTCTTCAAGTGAGCCAACATTCTCCAAGATGAACACGATTTAAATTTAAGTTCCCGGTGAGCTGCAAAGGCATCCCGGCCTCATCTTTATGGTGATTCTTCTGGCGCAAACGTTACAGCAAACAGGCTAGCGGCCCCTGTAGCAACGAGATTTCTTCGGCCACGGAAACCGAGAATTCGTCCGATGGATGCGCGCGCCGCAATCTCACAGCGTGACTTTGATTCAGTGACGGGCCTCGAAGCCCATAGCTGGACCGAATCGAGTATTTTGGCAAGGCGAATGACTTGGCAAAGAAGTTGTCTTCGCCGTGACCGCTGCGGGAAGTCCGATGACACATCCGTGCGATTCCGCGTGGCTCATGCTCAGCCGGAAGTCATTCCGTGCCAGTAGTTGGCTTCTGGGACGTCTTGCGACCGCTTTTCGCCGCAGACCACGATCAAACACTACCTGACGGTGGATCGGTCGAAGCTCGCCAGCGGACTCAAAATGCTTGAGGCCCACGTCACGAAAAGCAGGGACTAATTTATTTCATAGATTTCTTCGGTGGGTTCCGCGGGCATAACTTCATGGTTGTGGTGCTACTCGCCGAGATACTAACAAGCCGGCGCGGTCGCATAAATATCAGATGCACCTGCCTAGGAACGTTGGATTAGCCACGGTCGAGGTCGCGATTGAGTAAAGTGAAGTTTCGATTAGCAGCCTGAATACATTTCTCTTACCGTCCAGATCGGAGGCGAATGTTTGCGACAGGCATAACTCAGGAGTCAGTTGTAGAGAGAATATCGTCGTCTTCGACGACTGCCGAAAATTCGCGACCAAGAGTTGAATCCTGACGGATAATCCGCAGCCATGAAAACGGTCCTCTCTCCGCGTCTAGCTACACAACACAGTGTGTTTGTTGTTCCCAGGAATTTTTCGTAAGCCAGTCGTGGCCCGGTTCGATCAGCGAGAGGGGAGTTCCGACAGTGGAGTTCTGCTGCTGAAGGCCGCCGATCGACATTATGGATTGGCGGCTGGACTGGCCTCGTGCCTCCGAGACGAGGGGCGAGCGGGCAAGGTCGATCATTCGTTATGCGTTATGCGAGTTCGTGGCGCAACGCGTGTTCTCGATCGCCTGCGGTTACCCGGACGTCGACGATTCAGCCCACCTGCCCGGGGATCCGATTCACAAACTGCTTCTGGACCGCGATCCGATCGAAGGTCACGAGCTGGCTTCGCAGCCGACATTGTCCCGTTTCGAGAACGGAGTTGGGGTCAAGGAACTCGTTTATGAGCGNCACAGCCCGAGGCGCTCGAATCGGGATGTTGCTACCGATTACGCACGTCCATTTGCACCGGCCGCGAAATCGAATTCACCTCCGGGTCGTAATATTCATACACTCGCGACTTGAAGGTCCGAGCACGAATTGGGTATTTGGCGCGCAGGCGATACTTGAACGTAACCTTATCTCTCGGAGCAAGAGAGTCGAAATAGAGGAGCGCTTGCGTCGTGGTGAGACTGAACTTCGAAAGGTGGCCGCTCTTGCGACCTGTGCTTCCCGCCTGATAATCCTGCAAATCCTCGCTGAGTAGATCAAAGCCGGGTGGGATTCCGAGGTCAACCATGACCATGTTAGCGGCCTTTTCCAAGTTGTTTTTCACAATCACGCTTGCCGTGGCGATGTCGTCTTGCGCCAGGCTTGTGCGGTCGTAGGCAACATCAATGGAGAGCGGCTCGCCCGCGGGCTTTTCATCCCAAGGCAAGTAGTAGCTCCCCACGATCTGATAGGCAAGACTACCCTTTCCCTCAAACTGGAGGGCAACAGTCGAAGCGCCGTGGGCGTCAATGTCCTTGAATACGAATTGATGGAGCAGGTCGTTGTTCTCAGGCGTCAGCTCCAGCTTTTCCACGGACTTCCCATTGAGTAGAACCACCACTGTCCCGCGCACGTCGGCAGCTCCCTTTCCGGTCGAGGTCAAAACAGCGCGCAAGGCCATGATCGTCGCTTGCGTCGTGCCCCAGGTTCCATAGGCATCCTTCTTCGACGCGATGTAGTTGAGAGCCTTACGTGTAGTCTCCGATGCCTCGCCAGATTGGAGGAGCGCCTGCACAGCGAGACCGGTAGTCTCCACGCTAGCGCTCTCACCTCTGGCGTACACGCTCGTCTCTTCGGCATTCCACCAAACCTGCTCATCCTTCTCGGTGCGCGCGTCAAGCAACATTTGAGTGGCCTGCCGCGTGAACTCACGGTCGGTTCCGTAATCCGCCGCAAAGTTGGCGACCACGGCCAGTGTGTAAGTATCGACTTTTGCCGTCATGTGCTTTTCCACAAACTGTTTTGCTTTTTCAACTGCCGGTCCATGATATCCAGTGTTTCGGAGCGACCAGGCAATGTAGGCGGTGATTCGCAACACGTCTGAGTTATAGCGATTGGTCGCACCTTCATTGATGAATTGTGTGTCTGGCTTCCAACTCCCATCCTCCAGCTGCTGGCTCGCCAGCCACTCCTGCGTTCGAGAGATCAACTTGGGGTCTACGTCGTGGACTCTCGACATGTCGTAGAACTCCATTAGGCCGTAAGCAGTGAGGATCTTGTTCGCGGGCGCATTGCCGAACCACGAGAAGCCACCTCCTGGGACCTCGAAAGTCAGCAGTCGCTGGTAACCGTTCGCGATGAATCCCTCCGCCTTGGCGTGTACCTCGGGAGTCAGTTTCTTCGTGCGCTTCATATAGTCAAGCGCCAGCACGTTCGGATAGGTGCTCGACGATGTTTGTTCGAAACAGCCGCTGGGCATGCGCAGAATGGCATCCATCCCTTCCACCACCTGGCTCATCGGGCCAGGATAGAGCCGCACAAAAATCTTGCTAGCCTCAGGAATGGAGTCTGCCGGGAAGTTAAGTTCGTGCTGAACTGTATTCTCGATGCGGCCGTTAAAGACTGCGTTTTGCTCGCGTCCGTTGGGGATTACTTCGATTTCCCGTACGACAATATCGGCGCGATCAGCATGGCCCTGCATTTGAGCCGAAAGTGTGAGTTTGAACTTGCCGATTCGTTTGGCTTCCAGCGTGAACTGGGAATTGCCTACACGTGCCGACTCGACCGCGACGGATTTCTTAGCGGAGTCCTCGACGAGCGAGAACCAGTCGTCGTCCTCAAGCTTCAGGTTCACGTCTCCGCGGGAATTCGAGTAGTTGTAGATGGCCACTGGAATCGAAACGCGATCACCTTGCGTGAGCGTAACTGGCAAATCAAGGTCGACGAAGAAATCCTGGAACACTTTCAGGCTGGATGTCGACGTGCCGAGCGCTCCCTGCTGCGTGGATGCGATCATCGCCATGCGCCAGGTCGTGATGGAGTCAGCCATGGGAATCACAATGCTGGCGCGGCCGTCCTTATCGGTAATGATTTCGGGGTTGATGTAAAGTGCCTCGGGGAAGTAGGAGCGAACGTGCGCGGTGGGCGCAGAACTTTCTTTGGTGAGCACCCCGTTGTTGACTACCACAAGATTGCTAAAATTACGTCCGCTGATGATTCCGCCAATGGCGCCGCCAGCTACGCCGGGAGTGATGCTCTGAGAGAGAGCCGCGTCCTCAGTCTGGATGAGCTGCGCGCCTGCCTCTACCATAACTTGCTCCGACGCGTGACCAACGGAGAGGGTCGCCGAGAGTGCGGCGCGGTCGCGCGCGCGTAACGTGAATGTGCTGCTGGCGCTCTTGAATCCGCGCGCGGAGATCTCAACTGTATAGCCGCCTTCGGGCAGCCCACTAAAGCTAAAGCGACCGGTAGCGTCGGTGGTCGCGGGGCGTACCTTTCCACTGGAACTCCGCAATTCGACATTGGCTCCGGCTATTGCCGCGCCAGTGAAATCTGTAACGGCGCCGGCAACTTCTGCTCTGCCGTTGAAGGCACCGCGCTCCCGCTCGATGTTGATGCCGATCCCGGATGCTCCCCCCGCTGGTCGAGCGATCCAGTCAAACTGGAAAAGCATATTCACCATCAGATCATCGTTCGTGTACAGTTGCCCGTCCGGACCGGCGCTGCGCAACAAGTAGTACTTGTTAGAGCGATCCCAGCGCGCCGGTTCCAGCGTGATGGCATGCCCCCACGGATCGCGAAAAGCTGCATCACCCGACTGAGCCAGCTTTGCATACACGTTAGCCGGTGAACCGGCTTTGGCGTCTTTAGCGTAAGTCTGGGATAGTTCTCGAGCGATCGCATTCGCCTGTGCAAGCAGACGCGCCTGATAGCGGTTCCAATAATCTGTGTACTTCGCCATCGGCACATCTTTGCCGACTTTCGTCTCAAATTTATTCGGAGTAACGATCTCCGTTGCCGAGAACAAGGCACGCGCAGCCCGGTCGCGTTGTTCAGCCTGCGATCCCTCGCCCGGTTCGACAATTTCCGGCATGCCAATGGAGTGAATTTCGTAGCGCGGCTTCATCACCTCCTGCTCCAGATAAAAGAAGACTTTGGCAAAGCCAGGCTGTTTTTCCGCAAGAGCAAACACGGCCTCATCCACCACCTGCAAACCAAGCGCGGCAGGAACACCTTCGCCATGTGAGTCGGTCACGCGAAACTTGATGCGGGCGTCGCCACCGGGCTTGTAGACCGCGGCGTCAGCGGCAGTTTCGATTTTCAGTTCATTGGCCGGTTGCACAAAGATCAGCCGGTGATCGCCAACCGGCTCAGCGTTCCGGCCAAACAGATACGCGCTGATATCCACTGTTCCAGCCATTTCAGGGGAAGCCGTCAGCGATAGTTCCGCTTCGCCATTTTCTAGGTCGAGATCGCGCGTCAAAACCGTCTGTCCTTCTTTTACTATGTCCACATATGCCGCCCCGCGGGCTTTGCTTGAAAACACCTTGAGTTGGATTCGCTCGCCCGCACGATAGACAGCGCGTTCGGTGTGAAGAAGAATCTGGTCCTCACCTGCGCGGGCCTCCAATTCCACTTCGCTCGACGCCTGATTTCCTTCCTGATCCCGGGCTTCAATCTTCAACGCCTCCTTGCCTTCCTTTGCCTGGATCGCGATTATGGCAATCCCGCCATTATCGGTCGAGGCATGTTGATCCCCATTCACTGAGGATCGGACGATCACGTCGGCCCTGGCAGGCGTTCCGTCGGGGTACGAAGTCAGAATGAACACTTGGTTCTGTAAATTGGGCACGAGCGTGCCACCCTCGGGAATCGCAGTAATCAGAAGGGGCGAGTCGCTAACCGTGATCGGCTGACCACGAGTCTCCGAATGACCGGCGGAGTCTTTCACCGTGGCCTCAATCAACACCCGAGCGGCACCGTGGTCGAGAGGTCGTCCGGCAAAGTATTTTGGCAAAGTTAGGTCGAAATGATAGGAACCCTCTGAGTCTGTTTTTCCCTGGGCCGAGGCGACCTCAAGGACTGTGACATCCATCGCCGACGCTTTCATACTCAGTTCCGCGTTATCGACCGGCTTGCCGAAGAAATAATTGGCGCGCACGGTTCCGATCACGTGGTCGCCCGGTTGATAGCCGCGCTTCTGCATCTTGCCGTTTTCGCTGAATTCGACCGCCACCTTGAATTTCGGAAGAACGTAGCGCTCCACATTCAGTGCGATCTCCGCGGTATTGGTTGGCGCGTTGGCGTCGCCCATCAAGGCGCGCAGATGGTACGTTCCCAGGTTGACCTCGTCGGCCAGCCCGAATTCAGCTGAGGCCACTCCGAACTGGTCGGTTGTAGTCGCTGTCTTGAACACTTTGTTGCCGCGAGAGTCCTCGAGTTCAAAGGTGAGCGGACGCTTCGCCGCTGCCTCATGATCGGCGCGGTCAAGCGCAAGCGCACGCACATGGATCGTCTGAGCGGGCTGGTAAAGCGGCTTCTCCGAAGTGAGCAAAATCGAGACTTTATCCTCCAGGCGGACGTCCTGAGTGAATTCCGTTGATCCAATCGGCGTCTCGGCGATATAGCGCAACTTATAGCTCCCGACCATCCCAGCAGGAAAGTGGAATTGCGCTTCCGTAGTTCCGCGATGATTCAAACGACCCGAGAAAAGAGTACGAGCTTTGTCCTCCGCCAGTTTGTTGCCTGCGTCAAGAAGCTGGATTTTCACGCAGCCTCGACCAGAAATGGCGTTATCGTTGGAATCCGTAACAATTACCCGCACGGCGGCCTGGGCACCAGCGATATAAGATTGTTGTCCCAAAATATGAATTACCGGTCGGCTCAGGATCTGGGAGATAGACTCCGTTCCTTCTAGGTCAGGCTTTTTCTTCTCGTCGTCATGTTCGAAACGATACCGAACCCGATGCCACACTAGATCGTCAATGGCCAGAGGCTTTTCCAGTCTTACCTCACTCTGCAGCTGCCCGTATCGTGCCGTGATTTTTACTTGCTGCTCTGTGTGCCCGATGGCTTGATCTTCCGGATTCAGGACCTCCACGGTGAATCGTCCGGTTCCTGGCTGCAGGGCTTGGTAAGGAATGGTGAGCCGCAACATGCCTTGCCAATAGGTTGCAACCGGGGAGGACACAGGAGACGCTGCCTGAAACGGGTGCTCGGAAACGAATCCGAACACTGTAAGAAATGCAGCGACAAGCGGCAGTGTGAATCTGACGAGCGTCTGCTGCCTTTTGCCATAAACCATGGAGTCCCCGGAGACACTTCTATGTGCCAATACTGTGAGAGCCTTAAATAGACGAGGCATGACGCGTCCTCCTTGCGGCAAGCGGCGGACGGCCGCGCCGCGCTTTGTTCGTTCAATCGGAGTTCGTGCTTGATGGGGGATTTTGCAGAATATTTTTTGAAGGTTCTTTGGGAAGTTACTGCCGATGCCAGTGCGCCGCGTCTTTACTGATCCAAACCGTGCCGGCGTCCGTAGTCAACAGGAAGACCGGCACCTCGCTCGCCTGCTCCGAGGTCTCGTGCTCAGGCTTCGGTGGAGCTTCACTCCTGTATGCTGGCGTCAACTCGATGCGGACTGCCTTGCCGGTCCATTGCGGACGGATCTTTTTCCACTTCTTGCCCCCGTTGCGGCTCAAGAACAGATTGCCCGTGCTATCGAGAGAGAGAAACTGCTTGCCGTACGACACTGAATGGCCGTCGCCGTTCCCGCCAAAGACGCGAGCATACAGGTTCTGAGGAAGACCGTTGTCATCCCCACCCAAGACCCGGTCATCCACGTGCTGAGAGAGAGACGCGTCCTCAGTGTTGAAGGTCTGGGCGCCGGCCTCCACCGTCACCTGTTCTGACGTCGTCCCTATGTCAAGCACCGGCTGCAGCATGGCAAGTTGGCTCGGATTCAACTGGATCGATTGTTCGATTGTCTTGAAGCCGCTTGCCGTCGCTATTAACTCGTACCGTCCAGCTGGTAGTTCTGTCAGATGGAAGCTGCCATCTGCACCGGTTATTGTCTGTCGCGCCTTGCCTCTCGCATCGCGCAGAGAAACCGTCGCCCCCGAGATGGTTGCGCCGCTTCGGTCAGTGATTCGGCCGGAGACTCCGGCGAGCGCGCCGGCTTCCCCGCTGTCCTGCGCCATCTCCAATTGAGGCAAGGTTCTTTCCTTGGCTAGGCTATTTTGTGATGCCGCGCCCTGTGTGCCGGAGGGCGTCGGGGGTTGCCCGAGATTCGTGAGATTCCGGCTATTCAATGGCAATTCGGACGAGGTCACGCTACTGACACGGCCCTCCACAGTCGCCGCACCAGCAAACGGAGCGTTGGCAGAAAGTCTGGCGTCAGCTGTCTCGGAAGCAGCGACGTTTGCGGCCGCTTGGCCGCTTTTTGATTTAGGCAAGCTTAAGTTCTCTTGCCTTGAAAGATTGGTCGAGGGCGCGAAGCTTCTTCTTGGTGTTCCGGATCGCTGAACCCTCTCGGAGTCGGTGGTTGGCGCAACCGTTGTTGGAGGGGGCTGGATGTCTGGCGCTCTTACGCTTACATTCCGTTGCGGGATCCGAGGAGCGCCGTCCCGTGGCCAAATATGGGCCAAGAGTGCGACCAGTCCGCACGCAAGCGCCGCCGCGGGCAGCCCGACCGGCAAGAGCCGCCCCCAGATCCATCCTTTCACCGGCATTCGCGTAGCTGGTTGTGCCTCCTCGTGCGGTTGCATGAGAAACACAGCTTTCCGGCACTCCGCGCATTCGGCTAGGTGCGCCAGCATCGACTCGTGTTCCCGCGCGGTGGCTGCGCCCTCTGCGAACACACTGAGCTTGTCAGCGTCGGGATGTATCTCGGGTTGGAAATTCCGGTTCACCCTTGTCCTTCCTTACTGGAGATCGGGTTGCCCTCCGACTTTTGCAGCAACTTACGCAGATTGACGTCCACATCCCTGGGATCGGTCCCCAGCGCTTCCTCTGCCCCACGCCGGCTCAGGCCCCGTGCCGTAAGAGTCCGCAGCAGCTGTTTGCGCAGACGCTCGATTGCACGCTTGAGTTTGCGGCTAACCGTCGCTTCATGAACTCGCAGGACGCGGCTCATCTCATGCAGAGTATGCTGGTCCAGGTAGTAGGCCGAGAGCAGAAAGCGTTCTTCCGCAGAAGCCGCGCTCAGCGTCGTTCTGAGCGCCACCCGCAAATCCTCTAATCGTTCCAGCTCAAGCTGCTCGGAAGCTGGCGCTGCTGGTTCGATCTCACCCAGCGCAGTTTCCCGACCGATTTTCCGGTACTGATTCACGCGTCGTTGCGCTAGGATCGCCCGCAGCCACCCCATCAGCGATCCTCGCCCCGAGTATCGAAGTAGCGGAGACGAGCGCCTGCCTTCTCGCTCCGTCAGTCCGAACAGCTCGGAGTAAAGCGCGCTCGCCAACTCTTCGCCCAACGCCGCCGATTCTGTCATATCCACCGCAGCTCTGGTCACCGGTTCCCGATATTGCGCAAGAAAGCGCTGCCATGCAGACTCGCGCCCCAGCGCGCATCCGCGCGCGATGGCAAGCTCCTCCAGGTGCAGAGCCCGCCAGAACATTTCTCGCTGCCGCTCATTGGCCTGCTTCCCTGGGTCGAGGCCGAAATTGTCCTTCGCTCCGATCGTTTCAAGAGCCTCGGCAAACTCCGCCTTACTTAATCCCACCAGGGCTGCACCGGCCGCCTGCCAAAGCTCTTCGCCGAGCATTTCGGGCAAGAGTCGACTCTCCGGCCCCATCTCGACCGCGATCCCTTTCGCATCCGATGCGGTGCGGTCTTCTGCCCCCAAAGGTTCTGTTTGAGTAATGTTGGCAGGCGGAATATCCACGCCCGCCCATTAAATCACATCGTCCCGGGGTGGCCCATTCCTTGCCTCTGCCAACGGTCGAACCGTCACGGTTTGTGCTGGTAGCCGCGGGTGGGAATCCCTAGACACGGCCTTCCGGGAAATCACACCTAACGGATCGACACCAAATACAGCACAACGGTTTTGAGGTGCAGTGCAGGGATCACTGCAGACCTCGGTTGAGCTGTGTCAGCGTGCTGCACAACTGTGCCCGAACAGGACTATTTCCGGCCAAAATCGCCCCTTGCCTCTGCCGTGAGGTGCGGTTGAAAGTTGGAAGCTCCCCCAGATACCGACTCAAGGGATTCGGCAACGGCCCGCTCAACGCTATAATCCCTGTCGAAGTCGATCCGAGCCATCCTCAGAGAGCGTCCCTGATGGCAAGGGCAAGAACGCGCAAACGAAGTCGCGTGAAATTCGAAGAACCGCAATATAGGAGAAATCCAGATGAAGAGCTCGGGTCGGCGGTCGGCTGTGTTGTTGATTCTGTTTTGTCTACCGTTATGTGCGCAGGAAGAACAGAAAGGGCCGGCTAAATATCAAGAGCCACCGCAGGCAATTATCGAACTGGTGGACGTACGGCCGACACCGTACGTGGAGGTTTCTCCTGGCGATCGGCCGGGCGGCCAATGGCTGTTGATCGAGGCGATTTCAGGGTTGCCCCCAATCTCCGATCTGGCTCAGCCCGAATTGCGTCTGGCGGGGCTGCGGTTCAATCCAAGAACGAACGGACCGAGCCGCGGGCGGTACGTGACAGCTTTGAGTCTCAAGGCCCTGCCGGACGGCGGAGAGAAGCCGGTGGCGGGGCTGCCCGCGCAAGCGAAGATCCGCTTCGTCGGTTGGGCACCGGATGCCCGCCACGTTTTTTTTGTGAACGTCAATGATGCGCCGGCGGACCCGGGATTGGGCCTGTGGATCGTAGATGTCGAATCGGCGCAAGCGCGGCGCGTACCAGATGTGGCGCTGAACGGGATTTTCGGCGAGCCGTGTGAATGGCTGGGGAACAGCCAAGGTCTGATTTGTAAGGCGGTGCCGAAGGGACGAGGACCGACGCCAGTTCGTAGCGAGGTGCCGACAGGGCCCATAATCCAGGAGAATCTCGGACAGGTCACGCCCGGGCCAACCTTTGAAGACCTGCTGAAAAGTCCCGAGGACGAGGCGATTTTCGACTATTACGCAATGTCGCAGGTTGTGGTCGTGGGACTCGACGGCAAGATCAAAACGGTTGGGAAGCTAGGTGTGACTGAAAGTGCATCGACTTCTCCCGACGGGCGCTATGCGCTGCTGGACGAACGCCATCATCCGTATTCCTACATGCTGCCTTTCGAGAGGTTTCCGGAACGAATCTCCGTGGTCGACCTGAGGAGCGGGAAAATCAAGCAACTGGCTGACAAGCCGCTCGAAGACACAGTCCCGAACGTCCACGATGCGGTGCCAACCGAGCCCCGCGAGTTCGAATGGCGAAGCGATGCGCCCTCCACGGTTTTCTGGGTGGAAGCGGCCGATGGCGGAAATCCGAAGGTGGAAGCACCAGTTCGCGACCGGCTATTCACGTGGGATGCACCGTTCGAGGGAGCGCCGCGAAAGCTGGCCGAACTTCCTTTGCGCTTCGAAGACATAGCCTGGGGAAGCGGCCGGGTTGCGATTGTGGAGGAGCGACGGTGGAAGGATCGCAAGCGCATCATGTTGGCGGTGTCGCCGGCGGCTCCGGGTTCGGAGGTGAAGTTGTTCGAAGGGTCTTTTGAGGATCGCTATCATGACCCTGGCGAGGTGTTTGAAGTGATGAACGAATCGGGGAAACCTGTTCTCCGGACGACACCGGATGGAAGTGGCGTTTACCTCCATGCCCAAGGCGCATCCCCTGAAGGCGATCAACCATTTGTTTCGTTAATGAGTTTGGCGAATGGAGAGACGAAGCGGCTGTGGCAATCGGCAGCGCCGTTTTTTGAATCTCCTTCGGCGGTTTTAGACGCGGCGGCACCCACCATTCTGCTTCGACGGGAGTCGCCGGAGGTGAGTCCGAACTACTATCTCAAGAATCTTGCCAGGAATACTCTTGCGCAGGTCACGCGTTTTTCCAATCCATATGGCAATGCAGCGCTGCCGAAAAAGCAAATTCTCAAATACAAACGTGCCGATGGAGTCGAGTTGAGCGCGAATCTTTATCTTCCGCCCGGCTACAAGACGGGAGACGGCCCACTGCCGACTTTGATGGAAGCATACCCCACGGAGTACAAAACGAAGGCTGCGGCCGGACAGATGCACGGGTCCCCATACGCGTTTCCGCTTTTGTCCTGGGGATCTCCCGTTCCGTTTACGACGCAAGGTTACGCCGTGCTCGAGAATGCGACGATTCCTATCGTGGGCGAAGGACAAGCAGAGCCGAACGACACTTACGTGGAACAACTGGTGGCCAGCGCGCAAGCTGCGATCGACGAAGGTGTGCGGCTCGGCGTGGTGGATCGAAACCGTGTTGCGGTGATGGGTCACTCTTATGGAGCGTTTATGACCGCCAATCTGCTGGCCCACAGCGATCTATTCAAGGCCGGTATCGCGCGCAGCGGAGCCTACAACCGCACGCTGACGCCGTTTGGATTTCAAAATGAAGACCGTACATATTGGCAGGCGCCGGAAATCTATTACAAAATGTCCCCCTTTTCTTATGCGGACAAAATCAAAACGCCGATTTTGCTAATCCACGGCGAAGCGGACAATAACCAAGGCACATTCCCGATCCAGAGCGAGCGTCTTTTTAGCGCCATCAAAGGCCAGGGCGGTACGGTCCGCTTTGTGTTACTGCCCCTGGAGGCGCATGGATACGCGGCGCGGGAGTCTGTTCTTCACATGTACTGGGAGATGAACAACTGGTTGAACACCTACGTGAAGAATCCGCAGCCGGTCACGGGCAGTGCAAAACCATGAAATTATAGTTCGACCAGTCCAACGGGGACTGCGATATTGGGCGCTTTTGGTTTTTTGCTGTTAGGCCAGGAAAAACCGGGCACATGGCAGCGGCACCGGCTGGCGGCAATGGTAGGCGTTATGTGTGTAGCTGTCTCGATCTTCTTTGGCTGTGTAGCCTGTTTGTTTATTCAATCGATGTTGCTGGACGGACCTTTAGATCTCACCTCGTTAAGCCCGCGTCGCGTCGGTTCGCTTCCGATACGGCTCTAACGGTCCATCCGGAGAAGAAATATTCCTGGCTGAATCCGTGACGATTGCCGACACGGCCTAGCCTTTTGCGACAGCAGTCTCAACTATCGCGTCTGAATTATTTTCTGCTATTGACGGAAAACAGCAGTTCGAGACTCTGCAGCCTGCGCAAACACGCAGCATACAAAAGAGTTAGCAACTTGCACAGTCCCAGCAACCTTCTTACACTCGTTGCCGAGCGTTGTTGCAATATTCAAATTCCGCACCAGTAACAAACGGAGGAATAGATTGTATTGGTATTTTATCTTTTTTTTCACATCGGGGTTTTGCAGCGTTCTATACGAATTGGTGT
>JGI12635J15846_10001105_pt1 | contig 23555 bp, 27 predicted proteins | sample BlaSpr_A8_OM2_M2_FD_15846 | JGI IMG/M metagenome (IMG submission 15846) | reverse complement strand
GCATCCTCGCCCTCGCCTCGGCGGGCAGGATGCCCGCCGTACAGCCGCCGGGACGGCGTCGCTACAATCGCGGGCGCACTGGCTTACGCCTTGGCGCCCTCAAAACCCTTGCGACGCTGCTCGCTGTAGCGATGGAGAGCGTCCTCGATGATGGGATAGGCCATGGCTGCAGGCTGAATCTCGTCAACCTCGACTGACTTGCCTTCAAGCTGTTTGTAGTCCTGGAAAAAACGGCGCAGCATGAGCAGGCGATGGGGCGGCATTTCGGCGGCTTCGCGGTAGGGATTGAACTCGGGGTCTTCGGTGGCGATGGCGATGATTTTGTGATCCTTTTTGCCGGAATCGATCATAGTCATGAGGCCGATGGCGCGCGCGTGGATGATGGTGAGCGGCACTACGGTTTCCTGGCACAGGACGAGCACATCGATCGGGTCGTCGTCTTCGGCGAGGGTCTGGGGAATGAAACCATAGTTGGCGGGATAGTAAACCGCCGAGTACAGGATGCGGTCGAGTTTGATGAGTCCGCTGGTTTTGTCGAGTTCGTATTTCACGCTCGAGCCGAAGGGAATCTCGATAACGGTATTGAACTCGTGGGGCAGTTTGCCGCCTGGAGTTACGTCGTGCCAAGGATGGATCATGGGGTCGGTGCCTGCCTGTTAGTGCGAATAAGTGCTGCCAGGATTCTAAACGCAGGGAGGGGCCAGGTTTCAAAATTTGAAAGCTTCAGAGTTCTAAAGTTGCGATGGCACAAGCGGTTTATGCCGCCGCTATGGGCCAATCTTTTTTATACCCCGACCTTTTAGAATCATGACTGTAGGCAGAAATTCCTGCCATATCTTTGGGCTTAAAGGATTTGTTTGTAAAATATTGCGAAATAAGGAGTTAAGCGTTAGGTTTCAAGGTTTCAGGGTTTCAAGGCCACGGTTTGCCAAGTCACGGTGGGCCCCGCTCTTGTTCCAGCCAATTAGAAAATAAGAATAAGGGTGCAGGAGGAGATCCGCACCCTTTTTCTTCTCTCTATTTCCACATATCAAGTTGCACCTACCTGTACCGACACGTTTTCTGACTTTATTTTCGTAGGGGATTCATCGGCTTACGGCGATAATTGCTGAAATGGGGGGCTTGACAGGATTTTCGTGGAGGGTATGCGGCTCGGGCGTAGTGTTCCGGAAATTCGCCACATAATTTGAGGACACGGATGCGTCGCAGAGACGATGCGGGTCTCGAAGTCATGGATGCCAGGAGGGCCCCTTCGGCTGCGCTCAGGGTGATAGTGCTCTCGCCGATTCGAAGTTGTTCGATTCTGCGGCTGATCTGTTGCGCGGACCGCGCGGACCAAGGCGCCTTGACCGGCCTCTGGCCAGCGCGTAGAGTTTTTAGGCGGTGGAGTTTTTATGTCGAATGAAACCAGCAAGTATTTGAAATTTGGTTCGGTCACGGTGTTGATTATCGTGTCGCTCGGCTATCTGGCGTACACCGGCGTCCAGGACAGCAAGAGTTATTACGTGACCATTAAGGAATTGAACGGTATGGGCAATGAGGCTTACGCCAAGCGGCTGCGTGTGGCGGGCAATGTGGTGCCGGGTTCGATCAAGCGGTCGGGGACGCAGGTCGATTTCATGCTGAAAGAAAATGATCTGATGCTGCCGGTTTCGTATACGGGGACGGAGGCGCCTCCGGACACTTTTAAGGATGATTCGCAGGCGTTAGCGGATGGCAGTTTTGGGCGCGATGGCGTTTTTCATGCCAAGCAGCTGCAGGCGAAGTGCGCATCGAAGTATGCGCCGCAGCCGGGGCAGCCGGGAGTTTCGCCGGCTCCGGCTAAGAGCATGTCGCAGAATCAGGGCTCGGGGTCGAGCGGAATAGCGAATTAGTTTAGTCGTGGTCCTTTGTGGCGGAACCTGAGTTGCGAGATCGCGCCGGAAGGCGTGCCCTGATACGAATTTTTCTGCCAGCACAGGCGGCCGATCCTTTGTCTGAAAACGCGACTGCCCCCAGCCCCGTCATATCAGTTGCCAACCTGATCAAACAATTTGGGCGCTTTGCGGCGCTGCGTGGGGTTTCTGCGGAGTTTTCTGGCGGGAAGCTCTATGCCATTCTTGGAGATAACGGCGCGGGCAAGACTACTTTGCTGCGCACTCTCGCGGGGCTCAACCGGCCGTCTAGCGGGCGGATCTCGATACTAGGGTCAGAGATTGGCTCGGACACATTTCGCGACATCTGCCAGCGGGTGGGGTACATGGCGCATCCTTCGCTGCTCTATGACGAGATGAGCGGGGCGGAAAACCTTGCGTATTTTGGGCGGCTGTATGGGATCACGAGCAGTGCGCGGTGCGCGGAGGTGATTCGGGCGGTGGGGCTTGATCCTGAGCTGACGCGGCCGGTGGGGCAGTATTCGCAAGGGATGCGGCAGCGGATGTCGCTGGCTCGGGCTTTGCTGAACGATCCGAAGATTCTGCTGCTTGATGAACCATTCTCGAATGTGGATTTGCATTCGGCGGAGGAGATGGTTCGGCTGTTGGCGCGGACGCGCGATGCGGGGAAGACAATTTTTATTGTGACGCATCAGGCGGCGCTGCTGGAGGGCACGGCGGATGAGTTTGTGTGGATGGAATTTGGCAAGATTATCGGGCGCACGCGGGAGCGAAAACGGCCAGAGGCTGCGGAGGAAAGCGCATGAGCGCGCCGTCCGGCATCACCCGCGTCACCTTGCTTAAAGACCTGCGACTGGAGTGGCGATCGAAGGACGCAATCAACTCGATGCTCTTTTTTTCGTTGCTGGTGGTGGTCGTGTTCAGTTTTTCATTCGACCCGAGTGCGGAAGAATCGCGGCAGATTGCGGGCGGGCTGATTTGGGTAGCATTTTTATTTGCCGCGGTGGTGGCACTGAATCAGACGTGGGCGCGCGAGTTACGTAATCAGGTGCTGGATGCTTACCGCGTATCGCCGGCTCCGGCAAACTCGCTGTTTGTGGCGAAGGTGGTGGGGAATTTTATTTTCGTGAGCGTGCTGGAAGCGCTGATGACTCCGCTGTTCATCGCGTTCTATCGTTTGCGGTCGCTCGGTCCGACGTGGCAGCTTTTGCTGGTGGCGGCGCTCGGGACTTGGGCTCTCGTGGTGAATGGAACTTTTTTCGCGGCGATGTCGCTGCGGACGCGCAGCCGCGAGATCATGCTGCCGCTGCTACTGTTTCCGATTTCGATTCCAGCGATTCTGGCGATGGTGCAGGCGACGACCGCGATCTTGAATGGCGAAGGGGCGCGCTTCTGGATGACATTGCTTATGACGTACGATCTAGTGTTTACTACGGTGTGCCTGCTGTTGTTTGAAACGGTGCTGAATGCGGAATGAGCGGGGATCGGGTCATGCGGTGATCGGGCCATGGAGTCATCGAAAGTCAAACCCACAATGAAACGACTCTTTCCTATCCTCGGCGTTGTGACTGCGGTCTTGCTGATTTATGCGTTGTATATGGCATTGATCGGCGCTCCTACCGAGCAAACGATGGGGAATGTGCAGCGGATTTTTTACTACCATGTGCCTTCGGCCTGGACAGCGTTCATCCTCTTCTTCGTCAATTTCGGAGCTTCGATTGTTTATCTGGTCAGGCGCAAGGCGGCGGCGGATATTGTGGCGCTAGTCAGCGCCGAGGTGGGCGTGGTGTTCTGCACAGTGGTGCTGGTCACGGGGCCGATCTGGGCGCGGCCGGTTTGGGGCATCTGGTGGACCTGGGACATGCGGCTGACCTCGACGCTGGTGCTGTGGCTTATTTATGTTAGCTATCTTTTTCTAAGGCGCTTTTCGTCGAGCGGGGAGACCCCCACGCTGGCTGCCGCGCTTGCCGTTCTGGGAGCGCTCTGCGTTCCATTTGTTTATTTTTCAATCTGGTTCTTTCGCACGCAGCATCCGCAGCCGGTGATGGGCGGAGGCGGATCGATCGATCCGCGGATGTTGCACGTGCTGCTGCTCAACTGGCTGGCGTTTTCCTGCTTTGCGTTTCTGGTGTGCTGGTCGCGGTATCGGCTGGAAACGCTGCAGCGCGACGTCGACCAAGCGCACGCTCTGGAATCGCTGATGGCGCCACGAGGGAGCGCGCGATGAGGTGCTTCAGATGACAGGGCGTCGATTGAGGTACGGTCGATGAAAGGCAATAACGCCTATCTTCTTGCCGCTTATGCGATCACCTGGATCATCCACATCACTTATCTGGCGACGATTGTGTCCCGCTATTCGCGGCTGAAGCGCGAAATCGAGAGTCTCAGGAAAAGCGGGTGACGAGTCGAAGGTCAAATTCGCAGCATGACCACCGAAAGCGCGTTGCTAGTGCAAACAAAAATACATAGGTCCTTCGCTTCGCTCAGGATGACGATCAGAGTTTTGATTGAGGGCTCGCGGAATGGGACACGAGCTCGCCGTGCAAGGTTTTTCCCGTCAACTGTTTTTCCTATCAGCCTTGGTTTTTCCTGTCACCTGTCACCTGATTCTCGCCCTTACAACCATTTCGCTGGCTTTCGGCTTCTCACTATCCGGCCCACACTCTCGATCCCGGCTTGACAGCGTATCTGTTGGATGTAAAAGTATTTGTTTGGTTCAATCCTAATTTTGGTGACAGGTACGCATCCGCTCCCTTGGGCGTCGAGCCGCAGCGGTGTTGGTGTGCCAGTCGTTTCCTCAACCCACGAAATTGGGAATTCGGAGGAGCTTGGTGAATAGGAATTACCCTGTGTCGGTAGGAGGTTCGGTGAGAAGTTCGGTGACAGAGAAGACGCGAAGAACAGGCAACGGGCTGACGGTCATATTTCTGGCGGCGGCTCTTGTGGCGGTCGCGGGCATCGTATTTCATTTTGGAAGCTCATGGCATACCTCCTATTCCGCCAAAACCGGCGCCGGCTCCCAGGGCGTCAACTCTCAGGCCATTGACCGGCAAGCGCTAGAGGCGAAGTCGCTCTCGCTGCCCCTGGTGTTTGAACCGAATCAGGGCCAGACCGCCGCTCCGGTCAAGTTCGTAGCGCATGGCGCGGGCTATGGATTGTTTCTGACCTCTGACCAGGCGGTGCTGGCATTGCAGCCTGCGGCAGCAAAATCGCAGCCAACGTCCAATTCCGTGATTCGAATGCGGCTGGAGGGAGCGAATGTCTCGGCTCGCGTTTCGGGTGGTTCGCCGTTGCCTGGCAGGACCAGTTATCTCATCGGCAATAATCCTGCGAAGTGGCACCGCGACGTGCCGCAATTTGGACGCGTGGAATATGCGAGCGTTTATCGCGGCGTCGATCTGGTTTATTACGGCAACCAGGGGCAGCTTGAGTATGACTTCCGCGTGGCGCCAGGCGCCGATGCGAATCAGATTGCCTTGAGCTTTCAGGGAGCTTCCGCGCGCATAATCGAAGGTAACTCGGAAGTCGACTCGGGCGATCTCGTGCTGACGACCGCATCCGGCGAAGTCCGATTCCACGCGCCGCGCATTTATCAGCCGGCTACACCGCAGTCGAGCAAATCGGCGGGCGGCGGGGAGAGAGCGGTTGCGGGAAGTTTTCGCCAACTGGCCGCCAATAAAATCGGCTTCGCCATTGGCGACTACGATCATCGCCGCGAGCTGGTGATCGACCCTACGCTGAGTTACTCGACCTATCTCGGCGGAACGAGCGGAATTGAAGGGCCGACCGGATTGGCGAGCCCGGCGAATGTAATTTCGGTCGCAGTCGATGCCGCTTTGAATATTTATCTTGCCGGGTCGACGACCTCGACGAATTTTCCGATTACGACGGGTACGGACGTTGCGGCGGGCGAGCAGAACATTTTTATTTCCAAGATTTATCCGCTGGCCACGGGAAGCGCGCAGCTTGTGTATTCGATCATTCTCGGCGGCACGGATGGGGCAGAGGTCGATACGCTGGCGGGCATTGTTGTCGATCTGAATCAGAATATTTATGTTGCCGGTTCGACGAACTCCGGGACCTTCCCGACGAATGGCACGAATACTGCTTTTCAAGCAGCGCCTTATGCGGCACCCTGTGCCGCACCATCTTGCGGGACGCACGGCTTCCTGAGCACGTTTACCGTGAGCGGCAATCCACCCGCATACACTCTGGCCTACTCTACTTATCTTTCCGGCGATGGCACCGATAATGTCACCGGGCTGGCTGTCGACACCAACGAGAACGCTTATGTCACGGGCAATACTACTTCGACGGTAGGGAGCAGCAACGGCTTCCCTGCCAACCCCAACGGTTATCAGCTGCTATCGAACTCCCCCGGCAACCCACAATTCTTCGCCAGCAAAATCAGTACCACTAGCAGCGGCGTGCTGAGCATGCTCTACTCCACATATTTCGGCGGCGGATATCCTTCGGCTGGAACGGGAGTGGCGATCATGGCCAATGGCGGCGGAGCTGCGGTGGATACTGGCGGAAACATGTATATCACCGGGACCACCAACATGCCGTACGTGGTGCCCACAGGTGTAGCGCCGTTTCCCCTTCTCAACGCACAGCAAACCTGCCTCAACGTAGCCGGGGGAACAGGTTGCACAACGCAAACCCCAACGACCGTTACCGACGGCTACGTTGCGAAGATCAATCCCACCCTCGATGGCGCGCAATCGCTCGTGTACTCGACGTATATCGGCGGCAGCGGCACCGATACTGGCCTGGGAATCGCGGTGGACACGTCGGGTAACGCGTACGTTTCCGGCTCGACGAACTCGACCGACTGGAACTTCACTCTGGGCAATGGCTTTCAGCCTGCGTATGCCGGCACCCAGCCGAATAGCAATGGGTACGTGGTCGAGTTGGTTAACTCGAATGGTTTGAGTTTTCCGATCAACTACTTCACCTATTTGGGCGGCACCGGCCCGGACAGCGCTATAGCGATTCAGGTGGATGCGGTGGATGCGGTTCACGTCGCGGGCTATACGGAGTCTCCGAACTTCCCCACGCTCAATCCTGTCTCGGGCACCAGTTGCGCCGCCGCGTCAAGCAGCCTGCCCTATGCATTCGTGACACTGATTGAAACCAGCTTACCGAACCAGGCCGCTGGCGATTACTCTACGTGCCTCGGCGGCAGCCAGTTCACGCAAGGCACCGGAATCGCGATTGACAACTTTGCCGCCAGTTACGTGGCGGGTACTACGCTGGCGCCGAATTTTCCATTGGCAAATCCCTACCAGCCGCAGTTGAACGGCTCGCAGAACGCCTTCGTGAGCAGGCTCGCGGGTCAGAGTACGCTTAGCATGACGGCCACCGGCTCTCCTGACCCGGTCAACGCCGGTCAGCAGGCTACATTTAGTTTCAACATCACCAACAGCGCGGGCGACAATGCCACGGACGTGACTTTCATCGCGACCGTGCCCACCACCGGGCTGCTCAATACTCCGTTCGCGCTGGTCAGCGGCGGATTGGGAACTTGCAACCAGGTCGTTGGTACCAGCATCATTTGCACGATTCCGACGCTGGCTGCGGGGGCCTCGGCATCGGTGGAAGTGGAGGCGACTGCGAACGCCACCACTTTCCCTCCGGTCACGCAGATGACGGTTGCCGGAACGGCTGGCGCGAACGGCAACACCTTGCAGGTGTCGCAATCGGCGACTGTTAATGTTGTTGACTTTACGGTCGCTTGCACGACGACGACTCCTATCGTCGATGCGGGGGATACGGCAGCGATCCAGGTGGTGTTTGCTCCGGCCGCGCAGGATGGTACGCTCGGCTACATCGCCACCATCACGCCGAGCGATACCATTTCGCCTTCCATGGTGACCTCGCCGACTCCAACGTTTAACCCCATCAACGTACCGATGACGGGCAACACTTCGGGAAGCACGACATTGAGCATTGGCACGGTCGCGCGCCCGGTGAATAGCGGCAGCCTGCTGCGCCGCGGATCGTTCTATGCCGCCTGGTTGCCGATCGGAGGCGTGAGCCTCATCGGTCTGGGTATCGGCGCGGGGCGTAAGCGGCGACGCTGGTTGATGGGAGCTGTACTGGGCCTGGTAGCCGGCGTGATACTGCTGCTCCCGAGTTGCGGATCGAACAGCAACGTTGCTACCAGCACAGGCGGGACGCTCGCGGGCACCTACGTTATTACGATTGAAGGCTCGGCCGGAACCGGATCATCGCACAGCTGTCAGCTCAATTTGACGGTGAGATAAAACTGATCGCTTGGGTTGGAAGCCTCCGCTGCGGCGGGGGCTTTTCTTTTTGCGGACCTGGTTGGCGGACCTGGCCGGCCGCGCCGGCGAAGTTCCGCAATCCGCGAATCCTCCCGACCTTTTTTTGCACCGGCAAGGTAGGCGTTTTCTAACCCATTGCAAACACGGGCCATGCAGTTCTTGACAATATTCCATATTGCGATATTATTATCGCGATCTGGCATATGACGCTGGGCGAGAAAATCCGATATCTGCGCGAGGTTGAAGGTTCGCTGCGTGGGTTGAATCGCCCGCTAACCCAACAGGAGCTGATGAAGGGCATCAAGGCCGACACCGGCAAGGCGATCAGCCAGTCGTATTTGTCGCAGATCGAGCGCGGCAAGCGTCGGCACATGACGCAATCCTCGCGCACTTTGCTAGCGCGCTTTTTTAAGGTGCATCCGGGATTTCTGGTGGACGACCCGGAGGGTTATCACACGGAGCTTACCTCCGACCTGCGCACCACCGAAGGTCAGCTCGACGTGTGGCTGCTGCAGGGCTCGGAACGGTTTGCCAACGATCCGGAGGTGAGCGCGGTGCTGATCAAGCTGGCACGCGACAAGGACACGCGGCGATGCATGCTGCTGCTTGGCGAGATTCTGAATACGCCGGGTCTTGCCGATCGGCTGTTTGAAGCGTTACGGCCGGAGCTGGAGCACGGCGCGGGCGGTGCGCGCCTGACGGCGACATTTGCGAGGCGAAGTTTATGATCTGGGCTGACTTTTATCTGACCTGTTTCGCCGTCGGCTTTCTGCTGAGCGCGATTTCGTTGGTTGTCGGCGGGCTGCACGGGCACCTGCATCTGCCGCACTTTCCGGATTTTGGCGGTCACATTGACGCTGGACATGCCCTGGGTGGACACGGCCCCGGCCCGGCACATACCGCAGCTGGAGGTCACGCCGGTGACCAGTCGCCGGTCTCGCCCTTCAATTTCGTTACCTTGACGGCATTTCTCGCATGGTTCGGGGGCACCGGCTTTTTGATTGCGCGCTTCTCGAGCATATGGTTCGCGCTTGGCCTGATGATTGCGCTGGCAGCTGGTCTGTTTGGCGCGGGTATTGTTTTTCTGTTTCTCACTCGCGTGCTGATTTCTCGCGAGGAGAACATGGACGCGGCCGACTACGAAATGGTCGGCGTGCTGGGACGAATTTCGATGCCCGTCCGCGAAAACGGTACCGGAGAGATTATTTATTCGCAGGCCGGAACGAGGCGCACCTGCGGCGCGCGCAGCGAAAACGGCAGCGCGCTGGAAAAAGGCGCGGAGATTATGGTGGCTCGCTATGAAAGGGGCATCGCGTATGTGAAGCGCTGGGAGGAAGTTAGTGGGGAGTAGACCTCGGGATCGCCAGAGGGCCCGAGCGAAGAATCAAACGGTTGACGTCGATGATTCGATCTGGTGACGGCCGCAACGACCAGCGAATAGAACCTGGAGCTTTTTATGCAGCGACGAATCTTCCAACTCGCGATTGTCTTTCTGTGGCTGGCACTGCCATTGGCAGCCCTCCAGTACACACAGGTGTGGAGTCAACTGCCGCTTCGCGTGGCCACGCACTTCAACGCCTCCGGGCAGGCGAATGGCTGGATGTCGCGCGACGAAGCAGTCGACTTTGCCGCGGGATTCATGGCATTTCTACTGGTGATATTCACCGCGCTTTTGCTGTACAACGCCCGCCATCACGTCGATACATTTTCCTGGGCGGCGCTGGGCTTCTGCGCGCTCGTCCTCGGAGTGATGGTTGAAGTGAATCGCGGCATCGTGAACTACAGCGTGAGCGGCGCGCCGCTGCAATTGGGGGGGATGCTGATTGCGCTGCCGCTTGCCGCCATTTTGCTGATCGCTGTTTATCTCGCAGCCAGGCGCGAGCCGTCGCTTCCCTCCGGCGGGGCCCTCGCGAGCGATCTTCTTGTGGAAGAGACGCACTCGGGACGGGCAGCGGCACTGTTCATTCTCCTGCCGCTAGTCGGGTTCGCGATTGCCGCGTCCGCTGTGCCCGCGCCAGCCTTGCGGCTTTCACTAGCGCTCGTCGGTTTGATCGGCTTGGCGACGATCGNCGCTGCGTGGAGCGGATTCCAATATCGTTTTCTACGCCACGGCCTGGAAATTCGTGCCCTCGGTTTTCGTTTGCGGTCGATTCCACGGCAGCAGATCCAGAGTTATGCCATTGAACAGTGGAGCGCGCTGCGCGGCTACGGCATTCGCGGCGTTGGCAACTCGCGCGCCTATGTCTGGGGCAACAAGGTGGTTCACATTAAGACTTTGAACGGAGACATTTTCCTTGGACACAGCGATCCGCAACGCATCGTGCGCGATCTCGACCGGGTGATGGGTCACTAAGCGATGCGAGAAAGTTTTTTCGGGAGGCGATATGTACCTCGGCATAGCAATCGAAATCTGGGTCATCGCGGGACTGGTCGTGTTGGCGACCTTGTTCCTGATGAGCATGCTGGCCCGCTTATACCGCAAAGCGGGGCCGCATGAAGCGCTGATCGTTTATGGCTTTCGCGGGACGCGTGTGGTGCAGGGCCACGGCACGGTCATCTTTCCGATGGTCGAAAACTGCAAGGATCTTTCGCTCGAACTGATGTCGTTCGACGTGGCTCCGCAGCAGGATCTCTACACCAAACAGGGCGTGGCAGTCACGGTTGAAGCGGTCGCGCAAATCAAGGTGAAGTCTGACAAGGAGTCGATTCTTACCGCGGCCGAGCAGTTTCTCACCAAGAGCGATCAGGAGCGCGAGAGCCTGATTCGGCTGGTGATGGAAGGGCATCTGCGCGGAATTATTGGACAGCTCACGGTCGAAGAAATCGTCAAGCAGCCGGAGATGGTTGGCGATCGCATGCGCGGCACCTGCGCCGACGACATGAACAAGATGGGGCTTGAGGTAATTTCTTTCACCATTAAAGAGGTTCGCGACAAAAACGAGTACATCACCAACATGGGCAAGCCCGACGTGGCGCGCATCAAGCGGGACGCTGACGTGGCCACTGCCGAAGCCGAGCGCGACACTGCCATCAAACGGGCCATGGCGACACGCGAAGCGGCGGTTGCGAAAGCGCAGGCCGATCAGGAGCGCGTGCTCGCAGAGACGCTCTCACAGGCGAAGCAAGCTGAATCGCAGCGCGACTTAGAGGTCAAGAAAGCGCAGTATCTCGAAGTTACTAAGAAGCAACAGGCGCAAGCGGATAAGTCGTATGACATTCAATCGAATGTGATGCAGCAGCAGGTTATTACCGAGAGCGTGCGCGTGCAACAGGTGGAGAAAGAGGGACAGGTAAAAGTTCAGGACGCCGAAATTGCACGGCGCGAAAAGGAATTGATCGCCACCGTGTTGAAGGGCGCCGAAATCGAGCGTCAGCGGATCGAAACTTTGGCCGCTGCCGAGAAGCAGCGTCTGATTGCGGAAGCCGAAGGACAGGCGTCGGCGATTCGTGCGCAAGGAGAAGCGGAGGCCGAAATCATCTTCAAGAAAGGCGAAGCCGAGGCGAAGGCGATGAACGTAAAAGCTGCGGCCTATCAGGAGTACAACCAGGCCGCGGTCATCGACAAACTAATCACCGGGTTGCCCGAAATCGTGAAGGCCCTGGCCGCTCCGCTTGCCAACGTGGACAAGATCACGATTGTCTCGACCGGCAATGGTGAAACGGCCGGATTAAACAAGATCACTGGCGATATCACGAAGATGGCGGCGCAGGTGCCGGCTCTCTTTGAGACGCTTTCTGGGATGCCATTAGCGGAGTTACTGGGGAAGGTCCGGCAAATCGGCGATAAGACGCCGAAGCCGGAGGAGACAAAGTAAGGATGTCGTTGGTCATTTGTCGATAGTCGCCGCTGAGGTGCTTATCTTAGCGAGGAATCGCGAACGACCATCGACCATCGATCATCGACGTTTTCAGGAGGACTGCTGTGCGCGAAGAACTTCATCACGCCAGATCCCTGGGGCTCTCGGTTGCGCTGGGGGCCGCCATGGGCGCGGCTCTGGGTGCGGCTGTCGGTCATGTAGGAATCTGGGTAGCCGCGGGGATTGCCGCCTACATCGCGATCTCTTTGGTAGGGGGGGCATGGAGTAACAAGGTCGACCACCGATAACGAACGACTAACAACTGACTTACACGAGGTGTTCTATGGCATTACTGGAACGTGTTTCTACGTTAGTTCGGGCCAATCTCAATGACCTGATTGACAAAGCCGAGGAGCCGGAAAAGATGATCAAGCAGGTTATCCTCGACATGAACAACCAGCTTTTGCAGGTTAAGACACAGGTTGCTATCGCCATCGCCGATCAGCATCTGCTCGACAAAAAGAAGCTCGAAAACGACGACAAGATTAAAGAATGGACGCGCAAGGCTGAACTCGCCGTCGATAAGAAGCAGGACGATCTCGCCCGCGCCGCGCTACTCCGGGTAGAAAGCTATCGCGACCTGAGCGCGAATTTTTCCCAACAGCTCGAGGATCAGAAGGCGCAGGTCGATAATTTGAAAGCGGCGCTGCGCAATCTCGATCAGAAGCTGGCCGAGGCGAATGCGAAATCCGATCTGCTGATCGCGCAGCACCGTCGCGCCCGCGCCGCAAACCGAGCTACCGACGCGCAGTCCGGGATGAGCGCCAACAGCAAGTCCAGCACTTTCGACCGGATGAAGAAAAAAGTGGCGCGCGAAGAAGCCATCAGCGGAGCCAAGGCCCAACTTTTGGCGGACGATGTAGAAGACCGGCTGGCTGCTCTGGAAAGAGAAGACCGCATTGAGCAGTTGTTGGCGGAGTTGAAGACGAAGCGCGGAGCCTAGCCCGCACCTCGCGAGGATGGATAAGAGCGGGGCTTCGCGTGTAAGGCAAACTTTGGTGCGACGCCCTCAACGAAACAGTTACAATCACTGCTGTGCCTATGCGCAAGGTCTTCCATTTCGATTCTCCTCCCGAGCCTTATGTGGCGGATGCCGCCGTGCTTTGCTGCTTTGATCATCGCATCAGTAGGGCGGTGCGAAAATTTCTTAAGAAACAGGCCATCGAGCGGGCCGACATGATCGTCGTCGCCGGAGGCGCCAAAACATTGGCCTCGCCGCGCAACGATTTCGAACAGGACTTTATTCTTGAGCAAGTCCGCATGTCCATTCGTCTACATCAAACGAAACGCGTCCTGGTCATGAGCCATTCCGATTGTGCTACTTACGGCGGACTCGCTCACTTTAAAGGTGACCGCGAGGCTGAAGCCGACCATCACCGTGGCGAACTGATGCGCGCCGGGGAGTTGCTCACTTCAAACTTCCCCGGCATTTCGGTTGAGCCCTACTTCGTCAAGTTTGACGGGATCTGGGAAGTGAGAAATGCAGATGACTTGAAATCCTTAACACACGGAAGACGGCTAGACGGCGTTCGTGGGATTGCATAAGCCAAGACACTTTTTCGGAGTGACCTCGCAATACACATCCTCCTAACAAGGAATCAATGGAATAACTGCGCCAATTGGCGTACCATAAATAGCCAGGAGGCTAATTATGACTTCCGCTGGCATTGCCGAGGTGCTTGGAGGCAGACGAGTCCTGGGACGCTCGATTAGGACTTTTGGCGAACTGGCCGAATTGATCCGCAAGGGCCTGCCTTCGGATGCCCTCATCGCACTGGGCGAAAAGCTTGATCTGAAGAACGCTGCGCTTTCTGAGAAGCTTGGCATTCCGCCGCGAACCTTGACGCGGCGACTGAGTCGGCACTCGCGTCTCACGAGCGCTGAGTCCGACCGCACCGTCCGATTGGCGCGAGTTTATGGCATCGCAGTTGAAATGATCGGCAACGCTGAAAAAGCTGCCGAATGGCTTCGCACTCCTAACCGCGCTCTCGGAGGAGCGGTTCCGATCGATCAACTGGATACGGACCTGGGATCCAGAGAAGTGGAAAACATACTCGGGCGTATCGCCTACGGCGTCTATAGCTGATGCGCCTGTGGAGGATTTGCCGCGAAATCCACGCCGCGAATGCCTTCTCGGGGGAGGGGGCGCGGCTCTATGGCGGGCGCTGGAACAGTCAGGGAGTGCGAGCGGTCTACACTTCCCTGTCCCTTGCGCTGGCCGGCATCGAGACATTCGTTCATCTCGAACCAAATCTGCAGCCGGATGACCTGGTTTCGATCGAGGCCGAACTCCCTGACAGCGTGCTCACGGAGCGTATCGATCTGAAGTCTCTTCCCCGGAAATGGTATGAGCTGAGAGATGAATCGCTGCGGACATTCGGCGATCGTTGGATACACGCGGGTAGGACCACCGCGTTGTATGTGCCTTCCGCCGCCATTCGCGGCGAATGGAACGTATTACTAAACCCCGGGCATTCCGATTTTCGCAAACTTAAGATCCAGAAACCCGACCCCTTCGAGTTTGATCTACGAATGTACCGCTAGGTCAATCGCTCAAACGAATCGGGCGCGCCGAATGGTGCCAACAATTTCGAATTCCTGTTACAAATAATGTTGCCATGAAAATTCTCTTCATCGGTGGCACGGGAATTATCAGCACGGGTTGCACTACGCTGGCCGCCAAGCGCGGCATGGACGTGACATTGCTCACACGCGGGCAACATGTTTCACAATTGCCGGCGGGCGTTAAGACGCTGATTGCCGACGCGAACGATCCCAGCTTGATCGGGAAATTCGATCGCGAGTCCTTTGATGCCGTCGTTGACTGGATCGCTTTCACTCCGCCCGACATCGAACGCGATCTCAAACTTTTTCGCGGACGCACACGCCAGTTCGTCTTTGTCAGCTCTGCCAGCGCTTATCAGAAGCCGCAGAAGCACTACCTGATCAAGGAATCGACTCCGCTGGCTAATCCGCACTGGGACTATTCCCGCAACAAGATTGCTTGTGAGGAACGTCTGATGGTGGCTTATCGCGAGGAGGGTTTTCCCGTAACCATCGTGCGACCGTCGCTCACGTATGGAGAGAGCTTGATTCCGCTGGTGCTCAATAGTTGGGAGCGATCATACACGGCCGTCGACCGGATGATTCGCGGACAAAAGCTGATTGTGCCGGGAGATGGAACGTCGCTGTGGGTGATCACACACAACACGGACTTCGCCAAGGGATTGGTTGGCCTACTCGGCAACCAGCAAGCGATTGGGCACTCCTTTCACATCACCTCCGATGAGGTGCTGACCTGGGATCAGATGTTTCGCACCGTTGGTGACGCAGTCGGCGTAGAGCCGCGGCTGCTGCATATTTCTTCGGATTTCATTGCGGCGTGCCTCCCGGATAAGAAAGGGACACTCATCGGCGACAAATCAGTGAGCGTGGTTTTCGATAATTCGAAGATCAAACGCTTCGTTCCGGAGTACCGCGCCACGACTTCGTTCGCCGAGGGAATTCGCCAGTCTCTCGCGTGGTTCAATGCGGATGCGGCGCGGAAGCAGGTCGACTCGCAAGTGAACGCGACCATGGACAAGCTGATTGGGCTGTATGAAAGGGGAATGGGCGAAGCGGTGCGGAGTTTTAAATAACTGGCGGTTGCGCGAACCCGTTTAATTCCGGGTTAGCAGGTTTCAGAAGATCTCGCGTCGAGGCGTGATCCGCTGTTTTCGTTCTTGCTGGCAGAAGAAAACACCTTCCCGAATGCGATCCAATTTCGCACACCACTCGGTACATAGATTCGTCGCTGATTTCATCGTCCCCGGTTTTTCGCGTGAAGCTTACGCGCTCGCCTTATTGAGCAGCGGCAGCGGCTTTTCGACTGAGGTTGAGGTTGATGTCTCCAACTCCAACTGCTCCTGGCCGCTGAGGGCGGTGACTTTGCCGCGATAGTTTTTCAGGTGCCGCTGCGCCGTTTCGAACGCTTCTTGCGCTTTGTTTAGGTTTTTGCCGACATTTTCGAACTGGCCCTGGAAAAAGTCGAACGACTTCTGCGCTTTGGCCAGCTCAGCGCGGCTCTTCTCAAACCGGGTGGCAACTTCATACCACTTGTGCACCAGAGAGATGGTATGGAGAGTCATCAGCAGCGTGTTGGGCGAGACGGGAAAGACGTGCTGTTCGTTCATCCAGTCGCCGAGTTCGCGGTTGCGGATCACTTCCATGTAAAGCGTTTCGCTCGGCAGATACATGAGCGCGATTTCCGTGGTGCCGTTCTCCGGCTGAATGTATTGCTGAATGCGCTTGGCTTCCGCTTTCATCACGCGCACCAGCGCAATGCGCGCGGCATCAATTTCAGCTTTGTCGTTGCTCTCAAAAAGAGCAATCACTTGTTCGCGCGGGAACTTGGCGTCGATCGGCAGTTTGCGGTCGGGGAAATAAATGACCGCATCGGCGCGTCCTCCGCCTTCACCGGGTGATGACTGCAGTGCGAACATATGCGCCGGCAGGAAGTCGGCCAGCAGACGCTCCAGGCTGGCCTCGCCGAATTGGCCGCGAAGGTGCGGCAGTTTCAGCAGATTGTTCAAGTCGTTAATGGAGTGGCCGAGCGCGCCTACCTCGCGCAACTGCTCCTCGGCGTTTTTCAAGTGCTGCTGAACTTTTTCGAACTGCGCGAATCCTTCCTTAATGTTCTGATCGAGTTTCTGCTGCACCTGCTCGGTGATCGCCATCAGCTTCGAGTCGACGCGTTCACGGATCGCGTCGAGGCCCTGCGCAGTCTGCTGATTCAGAGATTGAAATTCGTTCTTGAGCTGCTGCGTCGTGAGCAGAAGAGAGTTGGTCATCTCGCTGCGACCGTCGGTAAGGCTGCGATTCTGCTCTTCCCTGCCCGCGGCCAGTTGCTGCTCGACTGAGCTGCGAATCTCTGAAAAGCCTTGCTGGATGCGGTCTGTGACCTGTTGGCGGAGATCACCTTTGGTCTGCTCAAGCCTAGTGGCCATGTCGGCAGTGGCGGCACTGAACTTCTGGCCAAGGGAAGTGCCGAGCCTTTCGAGCTGACCTGCAACTTCCGCTTTTACATCTACTTGCGGGGCAGCGGGAACGCGTCGCAAGAGAACCGCCGAGAACCCAAGCAGGACAAGGGTTCCGGCGAGCACAGTAACCAGCAGTAGGGTCTCCATAGTAAGTGGCTTAGCTGAATTTTAGAGGTTAGCGTCAGAGATGGAAAGCGAAACTTTGACTTGGACTCTGCCGGCGACCCCAACGCCGCAACGCTGACCACAACCTTATGCTTCGGGCCCTGGTGGTTTCGTTCGCAATGCTGGTGGCAACTCCTGGGATTTACGCGACCGACGAGAATCCGGCTGCGTCTGATAGCAGCAACGACGTTGCCCAGAAGCAGCCCACCCCCCGCTCGAACTCGGCGGCTGGAGCCACCTCTAGCGAGGACTTGGCCGCCGAGAACGAACTTCTGGAAGCTGCGAATAAGAGCCGGGAATTTGCGGGCGTGGTGTCGCTGCGCATGGAGGACAGTTTGCGCGACGCTGCGCGAATCCACGCGCTGCGCATGATCGCGAACGATCGACTGGACCACCAGTTCGCTGGTGAGCCGGGGCTGCTCGAAAGAATTGGCCAGATCAGCCCACTGAGAATCGATCGCGTTGGCGAGAACGTTGCTTATGCTTCATCCGCATCCGATGTCGACGCCGCGCTGATGCACTCGGCACCGCACCGCGAGAATCTGCTGGATCGCGGATTTAATGTCGCAGGCATCGCGGCGATTTGGAGCGACGGCAAATTGTATGTGGTGCAGGATTTTGCGCACGATGTTCCGTCGTATTCGGCGCGAGAGAGTCGAGCGCTGGTGGGGCGCGCTGTAGCGGAGATGCGGCGGCAGGCGGGGCTTTCGGAGCTTGCCCTACTTACGCCGGCAAAGCTCGATGAGGCGACCTGCTCGCTGGCGAGGGAGAGCCGTCCAAAGGCGCACGAGATAGCTGTCGCGTACAACAATCGGCGGATGATCACTTACACGCAGAGCCATCCTGAAACGATTCCGCCGGAGGCGGTGCGTCTGGTGGATGATCCTGACGTTCGGCAGTTTGCGGTGGGAGCTTGCTATGCGCGCAACGCGGCTTATCCCACCGGGATGTATTGGGTCGCGATTCTGCTGTACTGAGAGTATTTCCTACCTCACCGTCTCTGTCCTCGCAGCAAGCGGACAGGAGTGTCCGCTCCACACAGGCTACTGTGCTAACCTGCGAGCATCTGGCCGGGCCGCATGGAAAGCGCTTCTCGAATCCGTATCGGGACTGCCGGCTGGTCTTACCAGGACTGGGACGGGATCCTGTTTCCGCCGGAAGTGACGCGGAAGAAAATCCATCCGGTCGAATTTCTGGCGCGATTCTTTGACGTCATCGAAATCAATACTTCGTTTTATGGGCACATACGGCCGGAGCTGGGACGACTGTGGTCGCGAAAAGCAGCGGCGGTTAATCCTGGTTTTCTTTTCACGGCAAAGCTGCATCGCTCGTTCACGCATTCGCCGCTGGCGGTCATGGAGCCAACTTCAGCGGCCAGCATACGGCCGAACGACAAAGATGAGCGACTTGCACGCGAGGGTCTGGATTCGCTGGCCGCGGAGGGCAGGCTAGGCGCGCTGCTTATCCAATTCCCGGTCTCGTTCAAGAACACCAGCTTGAATCGCGAGTATCTGGAGCAATTGCTCCGGCAGTTCATTGAGTATCCGCGTGTGGTTGAAGTCCGGCACGAGAGTTGGAACAATGCGGAGACGATCGACGAATTCATGCGCCACGATGTTGGCTTCTGCAACATCGATCAGCCGCGGCTGGGGCGTTCGCTGGGCCCGACTGAGCACGTGACGTCGGGGGTGGGATATGTTCGGCTGCACGGACGCAACTACGAGCAGTGGTTCGACAGCGATCAGCGCAACGATCGTTACAACTATCTCTACAAGCCAGCGGAATTGGAGGAGTGGAAAGATAAGATCGAGGCGATTGCGCGGCGGGCGAATTCAACTTATGTGATTACGAATAATCATTTTCAGGCGAAGGCTGCGGTGAATGCGCTGGAATTGAGGCATCTGCTTGAGGGAAGAAAAGTGCCGGCTCCGGAGACGCTGGTGAAACATTATCCAGAACTGAAGGAAGCGGTAGAGATAGAAGACGGCAGAGGCAATTATTCGCTGCTGGGTTGAGGGCGGCGGCGAAGGCAGCCGCCGTTTGGTCATTTCGCCGGAGTCAGGATGCGCTCGATTTGGTTGATGTGGTTAATATCGTGTCCGGCGACCATGCGGACTATGTGTTCGATGGACTCCTGGCCACGCTCGGCATGTTGACCAAAGTGCTTCCACTGATCGGGAGACAGCGACTTGAGAAGCGCGAGGTTGGCTTCGCGCACCGAGCGCTGTAACTCGATGGATTTCTTCGGATCGCGTTTTTCGTAGTGGCCGGCGATAACCCAGACATTTTGATCGTAGGCCTGGACGGGCGTTCCGGGGCTTCCGAGGATAGAGCGCACGCGCCAGCCGATTACGATTTCGACGTCCGCGAGGTGAGCGAGAATTTCCGCGACCGACCACTTTTCGGGCGCGGGCCGCTGGCGAAGTTTTGCGGTGGGAATGCCCTTGATGAGACGCGCTAATTTTTTCGGAGTGGCGGATTGGACTTTGATCGGGTCTTGGCCCTGGGCGTTGGCCACAATGCGTTGCGTGTATTGCTGAGCTGTTTCGGGCATTGGATATTTATAATCCAGCCTCGCCCCTGCTGGCGAGCTCAGCCGGTGGTATTTTCTGACTCCGCTTTCCGCTGACTGACCAACGGTTAATCCCTTTCAACATGTGCGCTCGGAGAAATCGACAAAAGCCTTTACAAAAACGATTGAAAAGTGGTTTGCGTGTACTGTATCGTGCCTTTGACCGAGGGTCAATCAAACGAGGTCAATCAAACGGGATTTAATCGAACCAGGGGAGTTGGGCCATGGAAGGAATTGCGAGCAGTTTGGCAAAACCGACGCAAATGAGACGGGACGGAAAGCCGCGTCCACGCTCGGAAGCGAAGCGGGCGCGGATTGTGGAGGTGGCGATCCGGCATTTTGCCGAGCGCGGTTACAGCGCAGCAAAAGTGGAGGACATTGCGGCACAATTGGGCATTGCCAAGGGGTCGGTCTTTCAGCATTTCAAAAGCAAAGACGGATTGTTTTTCGAGGCCTACAAGAAAGCAGTCCGATCATTTCCGAAATATATGGAGACTCCGGCTACCGTGCACGAGCACGGATTTTTTGAACTATTGCGATATTGGCTGGCGCGCACGGAAAACATGGTGCGGGATAACTGGTCATCTTATCGAATCTATCTCATTGGTAACTACGGAACGGACCTGGCGCTACGACGGGAAATCAACCGGTTTCTAGTAGCGGAGGACCCTTATGGATGGCGGGAGTTTGTCAGCTTTGGAGTTAGCCATGGCGAGTTGCGTGCCGACCTGGATGTGGACCTGATCGGATCGATCCTGGAGTGGACAATGGACCGGTTTCAGGACGCGCTGCTGACGGAGGAGTTAGATCCTGGATTGTTCCGCAAGTCGGGACCGATCCCACAGGAGAAAGAAAAACGGATTGAGCAGTTTGTCGAGTTATTGCGGCGGGCGGTTGGTTCGGACAAAGCGCAAATCAGGGAGAAGAGAGCATGACCGCAGGTCTGACAGTGGAGCAAATCGTCGCGAGTTATGACGATTCCGCGCCAATGGCGGAAGCCTCGACCATCCCGGCAGCATGGTATGTAGATGCCAGAATTGCGGAACTGGAACGAGAGGCGGTTTTTTCGAGGACTTGGCAAGTGGTGGGGCGAGTAGACCAAGTGCGAGAGCCGGGACAGTTTGTAACGGCGACGGTTGCGGGCGAACCGCTAGTTGTGGTGCGCGGGAATGACGGCATTTTGCGGGCATTTTATAACGTATGCCGTCATCACGCGGCGGCAGTGGTGACGGAGCCATGCGGGCGAGCATCAATTTTGCATTGCCCGTATCACGGGTGGAATTATGGATTGGATGGAACGCTCAAAGGCGCGCCCGAGTTCGACGGGGTGAAAAACTTCGAGCGCAAGGATAATGGACTGGTCCCGGTAAAGGTGGAGACGTGGGAGCAGTTTGTATTTGTGAACCTGGATTCCGCGGCGGAGCCGCTAACGAAATTTCTAGGTAGATTAGTGGAGCGAGTGGCTCCGCTTGGACTCACTAAGTTGTGTTACTTCGCTAGTTGTAGTTATGACATTCGTTGTAACTGGAAGGTGTTTGTCGATAACTATCTGGACGGCGGGTATCACGTTCCTCACTTGCATAAGGGGCTCAATTCCGTTCTCGATTACAAGCAGTATACGATCGAGAATGAAGGACGGTATTGTTTGCAGTCGAGTCCGATGGTGAGTTCAGAGTCGGATGCGACGACGGGGATGACTCGGCGGGGTGACCGCGCGTGGTATTTCTGGTTGTATCCGAATTTCATGTTCAATTGCTACGAAGGGTATCTGGATACGAACCTGGTGGTGCCGATCGACTTCGATCATTGCCGTGTGATTTTTGATTTTTACTTCAGCGATGTAAGTGACACTGCGCGCGCTTACAACGACCAAAGCGTCGAGGTTGGGAATCGAGTACAGGGTGAAGACTTGGGAATTTGCGAGGCGGTGCAGAGAGGGCTGAAGTCGCGGGCTTATAACGCAGGAAGATTGTCGGTGCGGCGAGAAGCGGGAGAACACCTGTTCCACCGGTTGCTGGCGACAGCTTTGAAGCGGGAACTGGCGGGCTAGGCCTTGGCTGAGCGCGTGTTTTGGTTGTTGACTCGACTGAGGACCTTCTCCATAGTAACGGCGAGTCGATCGGAACCTTTGTCGAGGTCTAAGGAAGATTTTTCGAAGTAGGCGGCCGCGCCCGCATCGAGCAGTTTTCCCTCGTTCAGCTTTGAGAGGCTGGTCAGCACGACACTGGAATATTCATAGTGGCTGGATTGCCTTTGAGGGCTTTCAGGACTTCCGTCCCGCCCATCTTGGGCAGCATCATGTTGAGCAGGATAATGCCGGGCAGTTTGTCATTCGCGACTTCTAAGGCTTCTTCGCCATCCCCGGCGACGCTGACCTCGTAGCCGGCCTCAGACAGGGCCTGTTCATCGGCTAGGCGGAGAAACTTGCTGTCCTCAACCGGCAACACGTTGGAGTTCAAGACGGTCACACCCGAACCTCGTGTGGTTCATCGGCGGGACGGAGGGAAACTTGAGCGGCGCTCGATGGGGCGGTCGCTAAAGGGAGCCTTTGATGCCAGATTTGCGGTATCGCTGAAGCGATACCCCGATACAAAACGTTGCTGGACCCAATCGGCACAGGAATGCTCGAATCAGCTCGAGCATTCGCTTGTCGGCCACGCGCTTGGCGACCGCCGCTAACAGACGATCGTGATTGACTCGATCGAAGAACTTTTCTATATCGAGGTCCGCCACCCAGTTGTGCCCTGCGGCGATATACTGCTGCGCTTGGTGCACCGCTTGCTTCGCGCTTCGCCCCGGTCGAAATCCGTGGCTGTGTTCGGAGAACGTCGGGTCCCAGCGCTTCTGCAGAACCTGCAACACTGCCTGCTGGACAAACCGGTCCAGCACGCAAAAAATGCCCAGCTTGCGCATTCCGCTACCGTCCGGCTTCTGGATTTCCACCCGTCTTACCGGCTGCGGTTGATAGGCTCCGTTTCGTAACTGTTCCCCGATTTCTAGCTCGTGTTGCTTCCGGTAGGCCGGTAATTGATCGACGCTCATCCCGTCTACCCCCGGACTCCCTTTATTCGTCTTGACTCGTTGTAACGCCTGCTTGCAGTTTTCCAGCTCGCAGACTTCTTCCCTCAGTCGTTCGGTTCCTGCCAGGCTTTCGGTCCTGGGCTTCGCCACGAGCGTTTCGGTCCCTTGTTCGATGGCCTTCGGAGCATCACTCCTACTTTCCGCCGAAAAGGCCAGCTCCTCTTGTTCCGGCCGGTTTTTCTGCCGCTGTCCGCTCCTGAGTCGCACCGCTTACTTGCCCTTTCCTTTACTCCCCTTGCGAGGTACCGTTCGGGCCTTCGATCATCGTTCCCGGCTCAGCCTATCCGTGCTCCGCCTTTCGGCATTGGAGTGCCTCAATAGCTTTGCCGACTGCATCATCTACTACGCCCTTTGCTGACTTCTACGCCATGGTCAGGATGAATCGCTTCATCCTCAGTCACGATTCCGTGACATGCCGCAGATCTCCCAAGGTAAGTTCGACCGCCTTCAACGCACAACCGCCGGATTTACCACCAGTGAGCTTGATGGATATGGGCTTCGCAATCGCTTGCTTGCTCGCCCCCCACCGTAGGCCTCATATCCGGTTCTTGTTCATCGGCTCGCGTCTTTGCTCCACGCTTCTTTCAGGCCCCGCCTCGCGGCGAGTGTTGTTCGCCCTTGCGCTTCGCTATGACTTCACTTCCATCAAGTTGTCAAAGGGACTTTCACCCTCAAGCTGTCGAACATGCTCGGCACAC
>JGI12635J15846_10001101_pt1 | contig 23564 bp, 15 predicted proteins | sample BlaSpr_A8_OM2_M2_FD_15846 | JGI IMG/M metagenome (IMG submission 15846) | reverse complement strand
CCATCCTGTTCATTGGAGCGCTGCATAGTTCGTTGATAGGGTTCGTCGTAGGCGCGCTTTTTGCTCCGGAAGCGTATCAGTTCTTTCCATATTTCGCTGTAGCTTATACATCGGTTCTGTTAGCCATGATCGAGGAACGAGAGCGTATTGCGGTTCCGTCGGCTGGCTTGTCGAATCGGCCTGCTCGTCCATTGGAGGTATATGCAATTGACCCAGGATCAGCCTCGTTCGCTCAGCGCCACTGAACTGCTCGAACTACTGCGCTGTCCGAGTTGCGAGGGAGTATTGCAAGAGCAGTCGCAAGGCTACTGCTGCGTCACCTGTGCTGCGAGCTATCCCAGACAAGATGGCGTAGTTCGATTCGTTGACCAACAGAATTACGCTGACAGTTTCGGCTTTCAATGGAAGCGGTACGCTCGTACCCAGCTCGACCATGACGGAGTAAGCGATTCGGAGCGGCATTTTCGGATGAAGACAGGCTTTACGCCGCAAGACTTGCGGGGAAAGCTCGTACTCGATGTCGGATGCGGTATGGGCCGTTTCGCCGAGGTCGCTACGCGATGGGGAGCCCGCGTCGTAGGGATCGACCTGAGTGCGGCGGCCGAAGTGGCTGCTCACAACCTCTCCGAGCGTAACTTCGTCGTGCTGCAAGCAGATGTGTTCCATTTGCCATTTTCTCTTGAGAGTTTCGATTGTATTTACAGTATTGGCGTGCTGCACCATACACCGAATTGCGAGGAGGCCGTGAAAGTCCTGCCACAATATCTAAAGCCTGGCGGAAGCATGGCTGTATGGCTTTACAGCGGATACAGCAAGTGGTATCGGTTCAGTGATATTCACCGCAAGTACACCCGGCGGCTGCCCGCCAAGACGCTCCACAGGCTGTTGAGAGTGGTTGTGCCGTTCTTTTATCATCTTGATCGTGGCCTGCGAATGATTCCCCTGGTAGGTGGCCCGGTTGCTGGAATCATCCGACATCTTTTCCCGGTGAACCGCCAACCAGATCCCCAGGCTCGAATTCTGGATACATTTGATTGGTATTCTCCTGAGTATCAGTCCAAACACACCTACGAGGAAGTATTTCGTTGGTTTGAAAGTTGTGCGTTGGAAGACTTGCATGTGGGAGAAACCCCGATTTCTATACGCGGTCGAAAGCCTTCTCGTCTTCCAAGGGTTCACGCGGGTGATGTTTGATTGCCGCCTCGTTCTGACAAGTGAAAACGAATGCCATTAGACGTTGCAAGATCATCACAAGACGCGTCCCCTTTCCGTTCCAATGGTGGCTTTGATTGGAGAAGGTTCAGATGCCGCCCCGCATGAGCCTTGGTGCTAAGGCGTCCCACATTAGCGGGTGGCTTCCCACCTACTGTTGGCAGAGGCTTTCACGTAGGGCGAATCGCGGTCCGGTCCATTTGATTGTTGCTCTCGCCGATCACTTCGAGCCGGCCATTGTCCCCGGGGATGGAGACGCTCGCGCGCCTTATGCCGAGCAGGAGCGCCGTCTGGAACGCTGGTGTAGAACTTACCCGGGAGCTGTGACGGAATGGCGCGACGCTGAAGGCCGGCCTTTTACGCACACTTATTTCTATCCCGCTGAACAGTACGACAAGTCTCTCCTCGATCGCCTTGCGGACCATTGCTCCGCCGGGTGGGGCGAAATTGAGATCCATTTGCATCATGGCGTGAGGGCGCCCGACACAACCGAGAACACGCGCCGACAACTCCTGGAGTTCCGCGACACGCTCGCATTTCGGCATCGGTCCCTGTGCTATCTGGATAGTTCAGGTTCGCCCCGTTATGCATTTGTCCACGGAAACTTTGCTTTGGCGAATTCCGCCGGCGGCGTTAATTGCGGTGTCGACGCTGAAATGCAAGTGCTCGCGGATACCGGTTGCTACGCCGACCTCACGCTTCCTGCCGCTAGTTTTCATCCCGCACAGATTGGAAAAATTAACTCATTGTACGAGTGCGGACTTCCGTTAGATCAGAGAGCGCCCCATCGCAGAGGCCGTGATCTCGAACGCGGGCGACGGCCAGATATTCTTCCGCTTATAGTTCAGGGGCCGTTGCTGCCGGACCTCAATTCACCCAATCGGGCGCGGCGATTGGGAATCGAGAATGGCGCATTGACAGGATCAAATCCACCCAGCTTGCATCGGTTGAGGTTGTGGAAGCATGCTGGAATTTGCGTACAAGGACGCCCGGACTGGTTGTTCATAAAGTTACACTGCCACGGAATGGACCCTACACAAGAGGACGTAGTTTTGGGATCTTCAATGCAGCGTTTCCTGCGCGAGCTGATCGAAACCGCGCCGCAAAGACAGGAGACACTGCACTTTGTTTGTGCACGTCAGATGGTGAATATGATCCTTGCAGCGTGCGATGGGCGAGAAGGCAATCCGGGGGATTACAGGGAATACCGCCTGACAAGAGTTCGCGCGCAGGCCGGTTCTCCGATCGCTGAAGGTTCGCACGTAGTGATGAAAGGTTAGCGCATGTGTGGAATCGCCGGAATCATCGATGAGCGTCCCGATGGCAGGGTTGACGAAGCGGACATCCGCCGCATGTGTCAAGCCATCGTGTACCGCGGCCCGGACGAAGAAGGCATTTTCATCAAAAATGGCGTCGGTTTGGGAATGCGGCGTTTGAGCGTTATCGATTTATCCGGGGGACATCAGCCGATTTTTAACGAAGACCGCACCGTTTGGGTCGTGTACAACGGAGAGATTTACAACTTTCCGGAGCTCCGTCGCGGCCTCGAAAGCCGGGGTCACCGATTTTATACAAATAGTGATACTGAGGTCATCGTTCATCTCTACGAGGACCTGGGTTCGAACTGCGTTCACAAGCTTCGAGGCATGTTCGCATTTGCTCTATACGACGAGAAGCGCCATAGGCTGTTAATGGCGCGTGATCGATTGGGAAAAAAGCCCCTGCACTACTCATTAGTGAACCAGCGATTGCTGTTTGGATCTGAAATCAAGGCCATTCTGGCAGTGGCTCCGGAGCTGGCCCAAGTTAATGCGGAAGCTCTGCTTCAGTATTTTTATTTCGGGTACATTCCGGATCCGCTCACCGCCTTTGCGCCAATCCAGAAGCTGCCCCCCGGCTATCTGCTGGAATTTGAGAGGGGCGAACTTGCGGTTCGTAAGTATTGGGACTTACCTCAATATGGCACGCACTTTCCTGCGAGCGAAGAAGAGTGTTTGCAGGATCTCGAACGCCGGCTTGATGAAGCAGTGCGCATTCGACTGATCGCGGATGTTCCGCTCGGAGCCATGTTAAGCGGAGGCACCGATTCCTCCACAGTAGTCGCTCTCATGGCGCGGAACAGCTCGAAGCCGGTTAAGACTTTTGCAATTGGATTCCGGCATGCCGATTTCAATGAGGCGCCTTTCGCACGAATGGTTGCCGAAAGGTTTGGTACCGAGCATCACGAATTGATTCTTGAGCCGGACGTGATGGAAACGGTAGAGACGCTCACACGGTCTCTCGAGGAACCGTTCGGGGACTCCTCCATGCTGCCGACCTATTATATTTCTTGTCTGGCCCGGCAGCACGTTACGGTCGCGCTCTCGGGGGACGGGGGCGATGAGGCATTTGCGGGGTACGAGCGCTATCGAATCGATCTCCACGACCGGAATTATGACTGGATTCCGCCCTGGGCAGGCCGCTGGTATCGCGAACAGGTGCATTCAAGGATCCCTCGTAACGTCCCCGGCCGCAGTCTGGCCTACAGCATTTCGCTTCCCTGGCAAGATCGCTACACTGAGGGAGTTTCGTTCCAACCTCTTCAAAGACAAATGGGTCTCCTTTCGCGCGATTTCGCCGGTAAATCGGAGCCACTCAAGACGTTTCGGGCACTTCTAAATGACGCTCCCGCCAGCGATCCCATTAGCCGCGTTTTGTATCTGGACAGCAAGACCTATCTGCCGGGCGATATTCTGACCAAAGTGGACCGAATGAGCATGCTTGCATCGTTAGAGGTCCGGGTCCCAATGCTGGACCACGTCTTTCTTGAGTGGGTGACCTCGCTCGCGCCGGAATGGAAGATGAAGGGGACAAGCCAAAAGTACATTCTCAAGAAGTTGGCGGAACGCGTCGGAGTGCCGCGCGAGGTTCTTTATCGGCGCAAGCAGGGTTTCACCTTGCCTCTGGTCCATTGGATTCGGCATGAGCTGAAAGATCTGATACTGACGGTATTGCTCGAGCCCCGTACTCTGCAACGCGGGTATTTCGACCCGCAGGCCGTGCGCCGCTTGCTTGACGAACACTTCACAGGGCGCCGCAACCACTTTGGCCGCATCTGGCGGCTGCTGATGTTCGAGTTGTGGCACCGAAACTTTCTCGAGGGTTCCGCAGCTGTGAATTCGCAATCCACAGATCGGGTCTTCGCTCTTCGGGAACACTCTGAATGATCCTGATGCCGGAGAGCGGAACCGGAATGGAAGAATCCACGACTCCACAAGGCAACGCGGAGATGAGCGACGGTAAGCCAGCCGACCACGCTCCAGCCGTCTTTCTGATGACTAACAGTTTCGAGACAGGAGGCAGCGAGCGCCAGTTTGCTGCGCTTGCCCAATCTCTCGATCCATTGTCATTTCGCGTCGACCTCGGGTGCATCCAGGCAAAAGGCAATTTCCTTGAGGGGCTGGGAGAAGTGGCACAGTTTCCCTTGGGCGGAAGCTTCTACGGGGTGCAATCAATCCGTGCGCGCTTTCGGCTCGGGCGCCATCTGCGTTCATCGAACATTGCTATCGCCCACGCCTTCGATTTCTACACGAACCTGACGCTTATACCTGTGGCGCGCATGGTCCGCGTGCCCGTCGTGATCGCCAGCCAGCGTCAACTTGGCGACCTACTCAGCGCGGCACAGTTCCGCGCACAGTTGGCAATATTCCGCTGGTGTGACGCCGTGGTGTGTAATTCGAAGGCTGCTGCGGAGAGCCTAGTCGAACGCGGTTTTCCGCCATCTCGAACTGTTGTAATTGCCAACGGTCTCCCAGCCCTCTGCTTCGCCGAAACGGCGCCCGCGTTGCCCAGGCGGCCTGAGCTCCTTCGCGTCGGCATGATTGCAAGAATGAACACTCCGTCGAAAAACCATCGCCATTTTCTTCTTGCCGCTTCCCGAATTCGGGAGAGATTCGGAAACGTTGAGTTTATTTTGGTGGGGGATGGACCACTTCGTAAAGATCTCGAGCGCGCGGCGGACGACCTGAGCCTTGGAAGCCAGGCGCGCTTCCTCGGAGATCGTCAGGACATTCCCGCCCTATTGGCCTCGCTCGATATTTCCGTCTTGCCTTCGTCGTCAGAGAGTCTGTCGAATGTGATCATCGAGTCCATGGCCGCCGGAGTCCCAGTAGTGGCAAACCGCGTTGGGGGCAACTCGGAGCTGTTGACCGAAGACCGGGGAATATTGGTTGCTCCAGGGGACCACCAAGCTTTGGCCAAAGCGATAGAACGGTTACTACGTGATGCCGATCTCCGAGCCCAGCTAGGTCGGAACGCCAGGAAGTTCGCAAAGGCTAACTTTACGATTGTTCAAATGCAAAAGCGTCATGAGGAGCTCTACGCCGAATTACTGGAGAGAAAGCGTTGGCGACCTCGGACGCGCTCTTCTAGAGTAGGATTTCACGGAGGCCGCCCTCGGCCATTGCGCGTCAGCATCATTGGGGCTTCCCTGCGATACGTCGGAGGGCAATCAGTTCAGGCAGAATTGCTGCTGCGACATTGGCGCAATGACGCGGAGGTCCAAACCAGGCTCATTCCGATTGATCAACCTTACCCACGCGGACTGAAATGGGTAGATCACATCCCAGTGCTTCGAACCTTCGTGCGCCAGCCTTTCTACCTCCTTGCACTTTGGCGCGGATTGAAAGAAGCAGATGTCGCTCACATTTTCTCTGCATCGTACTGGTCCTTCCTAATCGCCCCAGTAGCCGCATGGTCAATGGCCCGGACCTTGGGGAAAAAAACGTTGATTCATTATCACAGCGGTGAGGCGAGGGATCACCTTCGCCGTTTTCGAACTGCTGTGCCAGTTCTAAAACGCGTGGACCTTCTAGTTGTGCCCTCAGGATACCTGGTGGACGTCTTTCGAGAATTTGGACTGAGCGCAAGAGCAGTACCTAATATCGTGGATATGTCGCAGTTTTCATTTCGGGTTCGAAATCCATTGCGTCCCCACCTGGTCTGCACCCGCGGGTTCCATCGCTACTATAGTTTGGATGTAGTGGTGGGCGCCTTCGCCGAGGTACAGCGCAGCTTCCCCGAAGCGCGCCTCGATCTCGTCGGCAAGGGGCCAGCGGAACAGGAGATTCGCGCCTTAGTGAAGGAGCTCGGAATTCCCGGCATCAACTTCGCCGGGGTCGCAACCCGCCAGCAGATTGGCAGGTTTTATGACGCTGCTGACATCTTTATAAATGCGTCCTGGCTGGATAATATGCCGGTTTCTATCCTTGAAGCATTCGCGGCTGGGACGCCGGTAGTTACTACCGCGCCTGAAGGGATTCGTCATATTGTCGATCACGAGCGGACAGGATTGCTGTCGGAACCTGGCGACCCGGCGGCTTTGGCGCAGAATGTCATACGGTTATTGAAGGATGCGGACCTGGCTTCGCGCCTAGCTGATAACGCCCACGAGGAGTCGCGACGATATTCGTGGGAGGCTGTGCGGCGACAGTGGCTGGATGTTTACGACTCTTTACCCTGGTAAGGATGAATACCCGGGCTCTTCGCATGTCTCTAGAATTCGTTTCACGGATTGAGGCAAGGGACGACCACTCTGGGCATCGGCATTGCGGACTATGATGCTCCAACGAATGATTCTGCCGAGGGAACACGCTTCTGAACGCGTCTTAAATGGCGATCAAGGGCATTCGCCAGCAAGCGTGTGTCAAACTGGCTATGGCGGCCTGGAATGATCTCCAATTCGATCCCGCCGCGGGCCACCGGCTCCCAACCTAAGTACTTATCCTGATAAGGCTCCACCAACCCGACCGTAGCGCGAAACAGTGTGATAAGCCCTGGATAGGGTTGCGGAACATAACGCTCGACTGCCAGCATGTTGGACTTCAACACCTTCTCAAGCACGTCCACTACTTCATTCGGGTTGTCATCGAGGCGCCTAACCGGACCGGCCGGACGAGTCTGTTTCTGATTCGGAGGCTCGGAAATGATGATTTTGAGGACTCTTCCTGCGAGCATCATCGATGCGCGAACTGCGTCGCGAAAATAACGAGGCCAATTTTTTGGTGAGGTCGTGGCAAGCTTCGCTAAAGACGCTGAGGCTCGCTGAACAAAAAAACGGGTATGACAGAAAATAACCTTAGTTCTAGGGATCATTTTCCCATAGGCAAGGTTATAGGTATCAAAGAGTCCCAGGAAAGCGACTTCCTCCCCCCCGAGAGTCAGCTGTTGAGCCATCTCAAGCGCGATATTACCACCGTAGGATGCACCGCCAAGATAGTAAGGACCACGCGGCTGAATGGTGCGGATTTCGTCGATATACATAGATGCAATGACCTTGGCATCGTCCACGGTCTCGGATCCGTCAAGCCCGGGGGCTTGCAACGCCCAGAATGGCTGGTCCTCCGGAAGGTTCATAGCGAGATTGCGAAAGTACAAAACGTTGCCGCCGCCGCCCGGAACGCAAAAAATCGGTGGACGGGTTCCGGTCTCGCGAAGTGCTACGAGGCATCGGACCTGCTTCCTATCTCCAAGTGACGCGGCAAATTGCGCGACGGTAGGAGCGTCCAGCACCATGCTCAACATCAAATCAGGCACGTCGAATTCTTCGCTGATGCGAATCAGGAGCTCAACCGCGCGCAGCGAGTCACCGCCAAGTTCGAAGAAGTTGTCATGGATGGCTACCGCGGGTATCTGCAAGACCTCCGCCCAAATTGAAGCAAGTTTCGACTCCCTTTGGTTTCGGTGAGCTACAGGACCATTTGCCGTCAAGGCAGGCTCAATGCCAACTTTCGAAGCGCGAATCTCATCCCTTATGGCGTCTGCAGTATTCAAACGGACAGCGATCGCAGGATAGTCGATCGTGTGCAACTGCGTCCTATTCGGTTGCTGCGTTTCCTTCTCCTCCTCTTCAACTCCCCCAGTATAGGAAACCGGCTTGTAATTGAGCTGTCTCGCCGATTCCGCGCTCATGCGAAAAGCCCGGATATAAGCTCCGCCTGATCCCCACTGCGCGCCCAGTCCGTCCAGAAACCGAAAAGCGGGTGCATTTTTCGGTGAGGCAATAAATCGAATCACAACCTCGGGAACATTGTGGAGTTTAGCTTCTTCTCCCAAATAACGCACCATCTGGTGCTCAACGCCGCGGCCCAGAACCCGGCAGCTTAACATCATCGAATCAACTACCAACGACGTTGAATCAAACGTGTACAGAGTGGCCCCCACATTACCGTAATCACCGAACCTGTCCTTGACAGCAACCGTAATACACTCCAACCTGCCGCTATCTAAGAGCGTTTTAATTTCCGCCTCGGTTCGCCGAATCGTCGTCGTATTGAACTGATTGGTGCGCTGAGTAAGTTGCGCTACGCGCGCAATGAGGTGGGTGCGCAACGGCTCGATGGTGACGTGCAAATCCAGAGCCTCTATGAAATCCTCGAGGCTTGTAGCATTTTGAGTTGCAGCAATCCGCTCTCGTTCCTGCTGATAGCTTTCACTACGCTTGCGGTCTGCTTCCGTAACATTCGCGCGATCAAATGCCCAGACATGCTGAACAAATCGGGGGATGTCTTGAGCGACCTCGGGGAGCCTGAGGGTTAATGCTTCGGGTATGTTAGCCTTGACTTCAGAACACTCCTTGGCGTCATCATCAATGAAGATGAAACTCTCGAGGCCCAGCGAAAGCTCTTTGGCCATCGATCTGAGATTCGTCGACTTAGGATCCCAGTTAATACGCCAGGCAGCGAAATGTTCCCTTTTCAGCAGCATTTCAGGACGGCGCTCGAACACTTCCCAGGCATCCGCTTCGTTATTCTTGCTACAGATCGTCAACAACATGCCGTCGGCCCGCTGCTTCAGCAGAAATTCCTGCAGCTTCAAATAGGGGCTCGCGAGGGACACGCGTCCTGCCCCTTCCTCGCCGACGACCCCCGCCCACAGAGTGTTGTCCAAATCAACGGCAATTACCTTGTGTGGAGGGCGCCGCAGAGCGACGATCTTTCTAGCCAGAAGAGTTCCGAGGGCTGCGAAAAACTGGCTTGTGTACGGAATTTCCCCCAATCGCTCGCCAAGAGAGTTGTGGATCTCAGAAACCGAATAAGAATCGCCGAGGGTGGACACATCCAAGACATGGATATTTGAAATACCAGTGAGAATCTCATCCAGTCGCCCATCGAGTCGGGCCGCCAATGCAGCATAAGTAGGTTGCTCCAGGAAAATCGGAGACGACGGACACGATAATACAACCATCGGCGCCTTGAGATGACCGTCGGAAGCGGTTAGTGTTTCGATCAGAGAGGATGCGTTGGATGCGATCTGTTGCTCGTCTTCGCCGAGATCTTGCCACCGAAACAAAACCGCGTTAACGCCAGCTTCGTTGTTGGTGGCAAACATCCCTGTGGAATCGAGCAAGGTCTGAAAGACTTGATTGTAAGCGGCATGCGCGATGGTCAATGGCAGCTCTAGCCGCTCCACCCAGAACTGAAGAGATTCGCTTAACGGTTCGGCGGTAAACGTGGCGCTGATGGCAACTACACTCTTCGGTTTCGCCGTCACGTATACACACCCTCAGGACGGTTGGTCTGGACGCGCAGAAAGAATTCTTCCGTTAGCAGTAATAGAGAGAGCACGTAACGTTCGCCAACCCACTCAGTCTATTATATCGCTCGCAAAAGTCGCAAAATCCCGCGCCGCGGCACTAAAAGGCCTGCGTCGTTCGTCACTTTTCGAGATATTCGATAAGCAGTTTGTTCTTGGTGTATACCCAGGCAATGCGTCGTCCGCCAAATGCTGCTGCGGGGAATGGGGCGCGGACAACTGGCCCATGATGCAGGCGACTTCGCTCCAATGCCTCGTCCATTGAATCCACAACATAGCAGACGTGATGCAAGCCCCCGCCTCGCTGTAAGAATGACAGTACGGGAGATTTTTCGCCGGCGGGTTCCACCAATTCAAAAAGTGGATCGGTGGGAGACTGGCCTTGCAGGAAGGTTACTTGAACCAGTTGATTAGGATCATAAATAACTTTTCCGTCCCATCTCGCTTGTATTGATTCCGCAAAACTGTGGGCCGCATTCTCGATGGATGCGACGACAAAACCCACGTGGTGAAAAGTCCCTGGTGGCGTCCATGATAAAGCAATCGAACTCATGGCGAATCTCTATCTCGATTTCTTGCTGCGGCCTTGCCAAACTCTATCACAGGCTCAATCCTAGCAAGCCAGAGAGGTCGAGAAGCCGCCGCAAAGGCGCCTTTCCACCTTGTGACCCCGACAAGCATGATATTAAGCGGTTAGATTACGCCTTCGGTTGCTTTTTCAATGCCCTCGATGTCGGCCCCAGCGGGCTTCCCATCAGTCCCCTTTGCTATTGCAGGTGAAGGCTTCGTGCAAGAGGAGCCCTCGATCTTTTCGTGGCAAAGGCGATAGTCCCCGCCGCGGCCACCATTGAAATTACGAATACCAGCATCTTCGGGATTCTTGACCAAGAGATTGTCCTTCGGCCAACTGCCGAATCCGCCGATGATCAGATTGCCTCTGAATGTGGGATTGGAGAAACAGTTGTTTAAGAATGTCGTGGGATCATCGCCGTTCCTGGCGCAATTTTCAGCCCCCCCTCCAGCACTCATGATCGGCTGCGTGCCAGCAGTAAAAATACTATTCGAAATCTGAAAATCCTCGATTTTCGTACCTTTGTCCTTGAGCACAAGGATTGACCGCTGCGGGAAAGCCGTAACATGGTCGATATGTACGCTTTTGAGGGGAGGTGCAACTGACATAATTAATGAGAAAACACCGAAGCCAGAGTATGCTTCACCGTCGATGTCATCGACCAGAAGGTCGTGAATGCTGTAGCGTTGTCCGCCAGACGATGGAGTAATTTGCTTCTTGAGTACGTTGGCAATGCCCAACGCGCTCCCAACGTGACGAATCAAATTGTAACGGATTGTGACGTCGGTTACGCGGCAGTCCGGGCACCTGCCCTCCTGGTTGGCAGGGGTGAGGACAATTGAAAAGCCAGTCTGGGTAAAGCCGCCCCAGCAATTGTCAAGCACGTTCCCTTCGAAAAGGACTCGCTGCGCGTTTTTCAATTCGAAATGGTTCTTCACAATGAATGGAGTTCCGGTATAAGCAGCCACAAACCCCGGCTGTCCAGACTTCCAAAGCATAGGTTTGAAGAAATGATTGCGGCGGATTTCGATATCGGCGGGTGTGGTGGTGCCGCGTGCGCCGCCGAACAAAATGCACTCCCCCGAGGCCTCGAGAAAATTATTAACTATCTCGTAGGGACCGCCCGGCGCATCCCCCGTTCCTCCATTGATCGCTTGAGCGTCTGTACACGAACCCTCTCGAGCGATGCAATGGAAATCACTGAAGTAAGAATCCACAATCGCAACGTAGGTTGTGCCGCTGAGATGAATGCCGCCCTTCGTTTCGTCCTGCGCTGTGCCATGCACCCATAAGCGGTCGAAGACAAGGTGATGGGCTGTCGTGTCGGGCTTATCCGGCGATATTAGATTTCCCAGGTGAACTTCAGGCTGGGCACGCGTCACTTCCAGTCCGATGAAGCGGTAGTGGTTTGCCCCAGCGGAGAAAAGGATCGGTCCAGAACTGCCGTTGCCATCAAACACAATCTTTGCCATTGCGTTCCGCACTGCGGTGCAATGAAATTCCGGCCGTCCCGGCAGCGAAGCCACACCCGCGTAGCACGGCGAAATCCTGGTCCCTTCTCGAGGCAAACTGTCATCGGGTGCGCTGGTTCGAATGACAATCCAATGCGAGTCGTCACACGACTTGGCCGGCAACCGGAACAATCCACTGAAAGTCGCTCCGTTCTGCAATTTCAGAGTGTCGCCGCAGCTCGCTTCGTCGAGCGCATTCTGGAGATTTTCATTTCCTCGAACCAGGCGCACGCGCCCGGGAGTCGGAGTGTCGCTTAAGGCGCTGTGAACGTAAACACGAGGAAGCTCGGCAGGCCCATCAAAGCGGCTCCCCGACCCGGGATCCTCGCTATTAGCAGCTGCCCTCCTGAATCCAAAAGCCGTCAGAAGTAGTGAGGCTAGAATCGCCCACCAAAATAATTTTCTTGAATTCATACAAATTCAACTTGTAGCCGAGGCTCTTCGTCGGCCGATAACTTTAGATGGAACGCGGAGGTCGATAATACCATCACGGACTTCGCTTTCGCTCATGACCAATCCGGGATTCAGTATCTAATTTATTGTTCGGCAGCCTTACCTTACCGTATTTGCCGAGGAATACCGTATCGCTGCAGTCTCATCAGCGACCGCAAAATGCCTCGACATTTATAATGCACTTTCCAGGGTTGAGGTCAGTTGACAGAAATGCGCATAGCTCCGCTGAACCCCTTTTCTTCGCGCCATGTTCGATTCTCGCCCGCTACGAACATGCCGATCCAGTCCCCATCCGATACTCCGTACTTTAGTGAGGGATGACTAAATGCTTCTTAAACTGGGAAGAAGAATCTTGGGTGGCGGGCGCTGGAACTCAGACTTAGATCAGAAGCGGCTTTTGAAGGAAGCGATGGTTATTTTCGATGTGGGAGCTAACATCGGACAGACTTCCGAAAGATACCGAAAAATGTACCCTTCCGCGCATATCTGGGCTTTTGAGCCCACACCGGACGCATTCAACCAACTCGAGAATCGTTTCAGGCGCGACGACCGCTTTCATCCAATCGCGCTAGCGCTCGGAGATAAGCAAGGAGCCGCAATGATGCACTTGGGTCCTGGTAGTCAAACAAACTCAATGCTATTCAGGAAGAATCGACCGACGAAGACGATTGAGATCCGGGCAGACACACTGGACACTTTCTGTGCTGATAACTCCATTGACCACATTGATATCTTGAAGGTAGATGTCGAAGGCATGGAATCCAAAGTGTTTGCCGGTGCAGCGAGAATGTTCCGAACAACGACGATTCGGCTCGTATTTACTGAAGTATATTTTTACCCGGCCTATGACAACATGCCCCTCTTTTGGGATTTGCACACACAGCTTGAGGCCCTGGGTTTTGTATTGTACGGTTTGTATTCTCTCGCCCGCGGTGCCGGAGGGCGACTGAGCTTCGGGAACGCGTTGTATCTTAATCGTGAGGACTCGTCGCTGTCTCCGCTAGGCGACGGATGATTCGTAATCCCTTGTTTCCATCCAGAATATTCATTCCGAGAACTTCCTTCAGTAAACTCCGGAAATCGCTTCTTCGACGGCTTCTATGTTGGCCCCAGGATTCAGACCATCGGTAGCGGCATTTGAATAGGGGCTCGATGAAAGAAGAGAAAAATCGTGAGCGGCGTAGTTTAAGAAACCAACTGCCTCGGGGTCGTCCGGGAAAAAGTTTCCCGCGGGCCATTTGGACGGCGGAAAACCGACCAATGATCCAATGATAACGTTGGACTTAAAAATATACGTGCTGAAGCATCTGGAGAGGCTAATCACTGGAGAGTTGGATACAGCGCAATTTGCGGAGCCGCCTCCCGCAGAGACTACAGGATATTTTCCCGAGGCGACGATATTATTCGTGAAAACGAACCCATACATTTCTGGATTCTTGGTGTTATTTTCCAGAGTAATCAGAAAATTCTCAGGGAAACCCGTGATGTGGTTGATACTGACTTGGTTCAGGACGTTGCGGCTCCAGCCGTTAGAAAGATGTACAAGGCTGCCATCCCCGACGTACTGATTTGCGTCTATGTCCTCCAAGACAACGTCGTGGATACTATAGCGGGCACCGGCTAGCGCAGGCGCACGGAATCCATTTCCATCCGCCAGAGCCGTAGCAATCGAAAACCCTCCCGCCATATGACTCATAACGTTATATCGAATCGTAATGTCGGTCACCTGGCATATGGAGCACAGGTTCACCGTGCTGCCGTTTACGCTATGTCCCTTGGGAGTCAGAACGACGGAGAATCCTTGCTGAGTGAATCCTCCCCATGTGTTCTCCAAGATGTTGCCCTCGAAGAGTACCCGGCGAGCGTTCTTGAGCTCAAAATGATTCTTAACGATGAAAGGATCGCCCGTTACTCCCCCTACAAACCCGGGCTGACCGGATTGCCAGATCATCGGCTTGAACAGGTGATTGCGACGCACTTCTATATCGGCTGGCGTTGTAGTTGACGGGCCGCCGCCGAAGAGAATGCATTCCGCAGCGGCTTCCAGAAAATTATCGACGATCTTGAACGGACCACCGGCGAAGTTGCTGTTCCCGCCCGCTATTGTTTGTGAATCAGTGCAAGTCCCGCTCGACGAAGTACAATGGAAGTCGCTGAAGTAGGAGTCCACGATCGCCGCCGTGGTCATTCCGCCTAACCAGATTCCTCGCCGTGTTTCGTCGTGAGCTGTACCGTGAACCCAGACCCGATCCAAGACAATATGGTCAGCCGTCCCTTCTGCCGATATCAAATTTACCGCCGGGCCGTTCCCGATGAGCCGAGTAATTTCTAAGCCGATCAAACGGTAATGATTTGCTCCCGGCGCTAGAAGCAGTGGACCCGAAGCAGCGGGCTGGATCAGAACAAGCTTTGCCATCACGTCGGCCGTCGAAGTGCAGTGAAAGTCAGGGCGCCCGGGCAAGGCCCCTACACCCGCATAACAGGGAGTAACTCGTATGCCCTCGGGCGGCAAAGCGCTGTCTGGAGCGCTGGTGCGAACGAAGATCCAATGCTGATCGTCGCACGATTTAGCGGGAAGCGTGAAGGTCCCCGCGAAAGCCGCACCGGCTTGAACCTCAACGGTGTCCCCGCAGCTGGCGTTGTTCAGTGCTCCTTGCAAATCTCCCACCGCGCTCACATGAATCGTATGTCCCGGAGCAGGAGTGTCGGCTAGAGCGGATTGGACATAGACCCTTGGAAGTTCAGCAGGACCGTCGAAGTTGCTGCCATTAGTCCCGGAGCCGAATGCTTTCGTTGAAACAGTCGTCAAGATGAAGGCAATTAAAGCAAGCTCGATCCACGTCAAATAATTATGGAGTTTCTGGTGGCGGGGATGAACCGCAAAAAGGAGTACAAGGGGGAGCATTGTTACCTCGAAAACTAAGTTATCCACACTCTAAGCGTGGGCCTATGAGGTGGTAGAGATGCCGTTGGTACGTGCCCTTAAGTCCATTCGGAAGTGCGCGAGTATCGACGGATCGGGTCTAATTTTTATTTTCTTTGAAAACTGACAGGTTTTGTGCCGCCCTAATATCTCTTAGAGAGCCTGTATTTTCAATCTGAATTGTCTATTTATGGTCTAAACCGTCTGGCTTAGCCTTGCAGGTTACTGTCCAGTGGGGCAGCCGTGGCGAGCCGGAATCTTCGATGGTCTTTCCCGCAGGGCGCGCCATCTCTCGCGAGCGCGATGCACACCGCCCTTGCGTTCACAGACCCTGCTGGAAAGTTTCCGTCACCGTGACAAGCGCCTCGCTGACGTCCGCCTCAGGCCCCGGCCCCGACGGGAGATGCTCAACGTGCAATACCCTGTTTGTCAATGAAACCCAAAGCAAACAGAGTCCATAGGTGAGTCCCGCCACCAGTAGATGAAGCGCCAGTTGTGGATAAGTATGAGGAACGAACCATCGGCGCATCAGCAGCAACGCCGCCACCATTGGGGCGCAGATGACTATGGGCCAGAAATATGCCTGTCGCAAAAAGCCGGTAATGCGAAAACCTAACTTCGTGCACAGGTGTTGAGGCATGAAAAAAACCATCGAGCATGTCAACGGAATCGCTGTACCCAATGCATCTCCAACGATGCCGTACGGGCGTACCAGCAGAACGCTGAGGATCAGGTTGGCGATGCCTTCAAACAGCGTAACCTTTGCCCACGTTCCGTGCTTGCCCATGCCAAACAGAATGCGGCCGGAGGCCGATTGGGACAGCATCAGAGTCCAGGGGATGATCATAATTACCAACACTGGATAGCTGGCCGCCACGTACCGGCGGCCGACCCAGACTTCAATGACGGATTTGCCCAAAATGATGAGGATGGCGCAGATGGGCAAAATTGTGAAGGCACAGGCTCGATTTCCTGCGATAAATATTTTGCGGAGCCTATGCATATTACCAGTGGCTTCAGACTGGCTCGCCATCGGGACAAAAATTTGCGCAAGGCTGGTAACTACTTCACCGGCATAGTCCACAATGCGCGCGCCAATGTTGAAGTACGTAATGGCAGCTACGGAAAGAAATGTTCCAATTACGATCTCATCGGTCTTAAATTTGAGGCGGCCTGCAATCATAATCATGAAAGTGATGCCGCTGTAGCTCGCGATCTGGCGAAACGAAGCCTTATCGACGTATCGGAGGCCGAATGGAACTGGCAAAATCCGGAGGGCAATGGCGCCACGAACCCCCGAACTCAAGAGTGGAAGACCGACGGTGATGACTGCCAGAGTAAGCAGTCCATATCCCAGATCCAGGAACACTACGATCAACAACGTACGCAACAAAGTAAAAACGATGTTGGTCCAGTTCAAAACATAAAATTTCTGCAGGCCTTCAAGAAAACCGCTGATAACTCCCAATGGGAATCCTACTGCAACTGATGTTCCCACGATGAGCAACAACCAACGAGCGGTGGAGTAGAATTCCACCGGGATACGAAACATCCGATCCACATACAAGCAACCGGCGAGTGTAATCACCATGCTCAAAGCACCAACGCAGCTGTAGCCGAATAAGCTGGTATTAATCAGCCGGGCAAGATGTTCTTTGTCATTGGTGGCGGAAAACTTGGAAACGTAACGAACAATGGAAGAGCGAATCCCAAGATCGAAGAGACCGTAGTAACCGGTGAGCGAAAAGATCAACACCCAAATGCCGAATCCTACATCTCCCAATCGGTGAAGGATGAATGGAGAAAGAAAAATTCCCGTGGCAATGTTCACGCCAAGCGACAACCAGCTTGAGCCGACATTCTTGACAATCTGAATTTTATCCAGCTTACGCATGAACTCGGGTGTCTTGAGCACAGTCTGTTTGTGGACCGCATCGCTACCTGAAGGTGATAACTCTATTCACTCCAAAGACACCTTAGCCAAGGAAATCGTGGACTCATACCCGAGTTTTCTCATCAACCCGCCCCACGCGGATTCGATCTCCGCTACGCAGATCTCCGGCAATTCCTGTTTCCAACCGCCGGCCTTCGCTCGCCGAACAAATGGTTTGTCCTGGCGGGTTTGCCTAGTCGAAGACCATAAGTGCCCTTGCTTTTTCTCTAACTCACGCATCCGGTCCGCAGAACTGTGTTGGATGGCCAGCCCAATTTGGTTCTCATCCGCCGGAATATCAAGAAACCCGGCAATCCTTCTCATCTCCCGCATCCCGTTGGACTGAAGATCCTCATATCGAACAAGTAAAAACTGAGGATCATTCCCGCGAGTGTACAACCAACTTGCCACGTTCTCACCCCAGGTCCCGTAAGGATGGCTGACTTTGCCTTGTATAAAGCCGGCAACAAATGACTGTATCGAGTGGTCCTCGCTAATCGCGCGTCGCTTAATGTCGAAGTGATATTCGGACAGCACTACATCGCGGGGGTCTCGGACAACGCAGATAATCCGCTGATAGCGATGATGGAAGTATTGATGACTCTTGATGATTCGGGGCCTAGGCAACTGTTTGAGATGTCTCGCGGAAAGTGCTTCTGGGTCAGGCACTAATTCATTGATATTCGCGAAGTCGGGATGTTTGTGAGGATACAGAAGGTTTGCAATGAGAAAGCGGGTCCAGGTATTGCCGGACTTCGGGTAAGAGATGAGGAATACATCGTCCGGCCAAACGTCCAAGTTGCGACCCGGCGAGTGTAACCCAAGCGCCCGCCTCGTCCCAGCGATCAAATGTCTCAACATTTAGGTGCCTGTACTTATTTCGCATCGAACCGGAAAACCACACAGCCCAGGCTAGCGGCCATGGTGGATCGAAATCGGCTCGAATCTTAAGGTCATCGGATAGCGTTGTTCAGTAAAGACTCAACCACACCCGATCCAGTCGCTTCGACCGTCGATTGTGAGCTCAACTCGTATCCCAGACTAACCATCAGCAGCCCCCACGCCGATTCAATCTTCTCAACCAAGGGTTCTGGCAAGGAAGATTTCCAGCCACCCGCCTTGGCCGCCCTCACGAACGGTATATCCTGGCGAGTATCTTTGGTGGATGAAAAGAGATGGGCCTGCGACTTTTCCAACATCCGCATGCGGTCGGCGGAACTCCGTTCAACCGCCGTCTTGACGAGTTCCTGCTCGGCCTGGATGCCCAGGAATTCGGCAATCTTGCCGGCTTCACCGACGGAATCCGCGAGTAGATCCTCGTAGCGAACCAATCGGAAAGCCGGGTTACCCCGTCGCGCCGCGATCCAGCTAGCAGCGTGTTCCCACCAGGAACCGTAAGACGAAGTCTCGCCCGCGATAAAGCGCTTCACGAATTCTTCCAGAGAAACATCCTGATCAATGTACCGTTTCTTCAAATCGAAATGGTACTCGGAGATCGCGACGTCCCGCGGATCACGGACCAGGTAGATGACCTTCCGAAAGCGTGCGTCAAAAGGCTCGTGGCTCTTCAATATGCGCGGCCGAGGCAAGTTCCGTAAAAATCTCTTTGACGATACACCGGGCGCAGGAAGAAGCCGGTTGATATTGGCGAAGCCCACCGTCTCGTTCGGGTAGATCAGATTTGCGAGAAGAAAGCGGACCCAGGTGTTGCCGGACTTAGGGTACGACACGAGGAAGGTATCGTCGGGAAAGACGGCAAAATGCCTCCCGGCACGATCGAGTCCGAGAGCGTATTTTACAGCGTACTTAAACTGGCCGAACATCGTTAGTTAGTTACGCTCCTGGGCGTTGCCCATCAAGAATCGCGGTGCCTGCTGAGAATTCCAAGAGGCTCGTAATTTCACTCTTGCGCGCGAGGTTGGCAGCTCAATTCATATCCTACACTCTGCATAAGCGGCCCCCATGCCGATTCAATCTGCTCAATTAAGGGTTGGGGCAGGGAAGACTTCCAGCCACCGGACTTGGCTGCCCGCACAAAGGAAATGTCCTGTCGCGAGTCTTTGGTGAGGCCTGAACGATGACTTTCGGCCTTTTCCGACTTCCGCATTTCGTCGGGCGAACTGCGCTCGATGGCTTGCAAAAGCCTCTCTGAGTTGGCATCGATGCCCAAAAAGCTGACGACTTTCGCCAATTCTCGGCAAGTTTCTGCCAGCAAATCTTCATAACGCAACAGCAAAAACTCGGGGCGATTGCGTCGCGCCATCATCCAACTGCCAACATTTTCACCCCAGGATCCATGAGGACAAGTCTGGCCTGCGAGAAAGCGTACGACGAAATTTTCCAAAGGGTAATCGTCTTCGATCCGCCTGCACTTCCGGTGATAATGATATTGAGATATCACGACATCTCGTGGATCGCGAACAATGTAAATCACTCGCGGATAGCGTGGATCGAAGCACTCGTGACTCTTGATAATGCGCGGCCGAGGCGCCCGATCGAAATCTCTCTTTGACGTAGCCTGCGGGTCCGGGATCAACTTGTGCAGGTTGCCGAAACTTGCGCGCCGACCCGGATACACGAGGTTCGCGATAAGAAAGCGGGTCCAAGTATTACCTGACTTCGGGAACGAAACCAAGAAAACATCGTCTGGAAGAATGAGCAGGCTCCTACCAGGGCGATGCAACCCGAAGATACGTTTCGTTCCCGCGATCAAGTGTCTGATCATTCAGATATATCCTGATTCTCGCAACGCAATAAACGGAAAGTTCCGGCAATCACGGCATCAGACAACCGATCGTTGAACACGGCGTGCGAGCAGTCAGTTGGTTAGCCCAAAAACCCTTCGAGAGCAGAATACCCCAACCATTGCAGCTATGTCCCTAGACGAGTAACTCCTCACGTTACTTCGATACCCAGGGGTATTTTCCCAGCAATAGAGGCTTGTTCATCTGCTGGTTAACTCAGAAATGTCACCTTACCCATTTCCGGCACGTGGGCGAATCGGTGTGGTTTAGTCTTATCTTACTTAGGGGACAGGCGTGCAGTTGTTCGCAATAGGAGGGCACTTTTTGAGTTTCTAGAAGTCTGTTTTTAGCCCACTAAAAAGAACGTATTAAACAAGTTGCTGTTCAAACAGTCGTTCCGTTCCGAATTCGATTCCAAAGAGATATCAGCTTAGCGGTTACGTTTGGGGCGACTCTTAAGCCGACCACTGCCAACCCCACGCTGGGCTTTCGGAAGTGCTGGTTAGCCTCAGCAAATAACTGCCGGGCCTTGTCGAACTGGCGTTCTTTGAGACGGCATTTTCCTTCCTCCAACAGGTAGAGAGACCTGATTTCGTGCGCTCGTTTGCGAATGAGATCGCGATCTGCGTCGCTTAGGGCCAGACTTCGGTCTCCCTTTTCCAGGATCATCCAGTAAGCCTCCGCCATCTTAGCCCTCGAGAGACCGAGCGACCCTGGGCGGCCTTCATTAAGGCGAGCCTGCACGTTGCGGCTATATCCAATCTTGGCGCCGTAAAAGGCTGTGCGGAGCCACATATCGTAGTCGTCGCAGCGAAACAGGCTCTCGTCGAATAGTCCAGCCCGAACGATTGCATCTTTGCGGACGACGACAGTGGATACCGATACCTGGCACCTCTCAACTATCAACGCATCGAAGGTCGCGGCACCCGTGGAGGGGCACTTATCCATGAATTTCCGATTTCCGCTCGGGTCTCCAGCAAGAAGGGCATTGGCGTACACCATGCTAAGGGTTGGATCATCCCGTAGAAGCTTCATTTGCGAAGACAAGTGTTCTGGAAGCCATGTGTCATCGCTGTCGAGAAACGCCAGGAATTCGCCTCGTGCCTTCCGGATGGCAGTATTTCTTGCTCCTGCAGCCCGTTTGTTCGGCTGCTTGATATAGACAATCCGGTCGATGTAGGGCTGCAAGGCCTCTTCCAGTTCGAGCGTATCCGGCGAACCATCATTAACGACGATGGCCTCGAAGTCCTGATAGGTTTGGGCAAACACCGATTGCAGGCATCCACCGATGAGGTTCGCAGTGTTGTAGGCGGGCATGATAACGCTTACTTTGGGAGATTGATTGGCTGAAATTGAACCCATGGCCTCAGGCGATCAGGAGCTATGAAAGACTGTCTCTTTCTCCCCGGTTAGAATGTGATTCGCTACCTCGACGCCCATCATGACGGAGTGATCCATGTTCCCGATTTCATATCGCCATGCTCCAAAACGGCCGCGAGAGTAGATCGCCACTTCCATCAAGGCCGGTTGTAAAATTCCAAGCGCGCGGTCGCGGCGAAGCGTTGGGATTGGATAGGAGTAGCTTACTGCATGCTGGTAGCGGGAGACGATGCGATTTCGGTCGGCGTCATCGATAATTTTGGTCCGGATTAGTCCAGCAATGACTTTTTCCATGATGCACTCGGGATCAGGGGGTTCTTCCTCCCGGAACGACACCTCGCACATAATCGAGCTGTAGCGTTCAGTGTCCCCGTTCGGAACATTGAAAGGTGAATAGTTGGAGAAATACGTTGCCCGATAGCAGGGCATTTCCTCATCCGCGAAGTAGACCCAACATTTGCCGGTATCAAGTTTTTTCTCGAAACCGAGTCCGATAACCATCAGATTATTGTGTTCGAGTTCGCTCGCAGCATCGACTACCGCCGGGTTGGATGGTTTGAGTGATTGGGCGAGAAGATCTAACGGCGCCGTTGAAATCAAGACGTCATAAGTATCGCCGGTACCATCGGCGAAAGAAATTCGGCGCCGCACGGAATCTACTTCGACTAGTTTCTTGCCGGTACAAACCCTGGCAGGAAAACGTTTCGCCATTTGCCGATAGATTTCTCCCGTGCCACCGTGCAGCGGAAATTTGAACTTGTTGTTCGGCCCCCAGCCGACGTCGTCCCGTTCATAAAGGACATTCTCCAGCAATCGTTTGAAATCCACCACTGAGACCCGGTCGGCTATCCAGGTTCTGGACATTTGTTCGAGGGGTGTCGTCCAGACCTTTGAATTGTAGGGGAACATGAAGGCGGCAGCGATGCCTTCTCCGAAAGCCGCCAATATCCAATCCCGGAAGTTCGTGGCTTCCCGGGCTTTCCCATTCGCTGTGGCCTTCGCAACGCCCAAAAGGCAATCGACCTGGAGTTCCTTCGGCAGGTAGCGCAAGTTATTCTGAAATGGATAAGGAATCCACGAATTGTGCTTTGCGATCCAACTCTCACGTACTCGTTCGTGCACTTCCTTACCGAGCATGTCGTCGATCAATTTATCGAAATACGGATAGTGAGAAAAAATTACGTGTCCGCCCTCGTCCCAAACAAATCCCCTACTGTCAACATGGGATGTGGCATGGCCACCAACGCCATCGGACTTTTCGTAAAGTATCCAGTTGTCATAGCCCAATTCGTGCAAACGGTACGCTGCACCGAGCCCTGTGGGCCCAGCGCCGATGATCACAATCCTTTTTGCATCCATAAGATTCAGACACTAGGCGAAGGGGAGAAGAGAATAGCCGGTGCGCTCCGCATCCATAGCATGCTAGAACGCGGGACTCCGAGCATCTCCGATTTCGGATTCTAACATTAGGAAGAGTCACCCGAAAAAAGTGAGCCTAATCAAGCAATAACAACGGAACGCGCGGGTGTTCTTAGCAAGTGAAGATGTCCGGTTTTAGTAGCAAGTGAAATGTCCGGATTCAAAGTTGTGCCCTCGCCGATTGGGCGGGGATGGTTTTGGGGATGGGGTTGCAGGGGAAGGGGGCAGTTCCCCTTCCCTTGCTTAGCGATGTAGAGGCGGTGGCAGGCAGGGGCGTGCCGGTGGCGGCATAGCGGCCCAAGCAATGCGGTCCGTAGCTGAGACTCAAGTTGCCATCCAGATGTTGGTGTACGATCACGCTGCAACCGGCGAGAGTACCCCGCCACTTCACGGGATCGATCTGCAGAGTCAGGTTTTGAAAGTGGACGGTGTTGTCGCGGTTGACGGTACGCTCGAACTGGAGCGAGAAGACGCGCTCAAGATCGCGACGTCGGCAGGGGACAAAGGCGCTGCCCGCCTGCTCCGGCTTCACTTGAAAACGGCGGTTGAACTCGTCGATGTAACGCTGGCGCAAAAACGTATTGGCGGCATCGAGAGTGGTGATCCCGCGCAACCGCAACTCCTGCGGCAGCCGTCCTTGCCAGGTGGAGAAGTTGCGTTCGCTGCGTCCCCGCGCCTGCGGCGAGTAGGCAGGAATCATTTGAATCCCCAACTCGCGCAGCGCCCGTCCCACCTGGGTCAAACGTTGCGGATCGACCGCTTGGCCAGCCTTGGGGGTAAGCCAGAAATGGCTGCCGCGATCGCTGTACAAGGCGCAGAATAGGCCACGACTTTCGATCACTTGCTT
>JGI12635J15846_10001100_pt1 | contig 23574 bp, 17 predicted proteins | sample BlaSpr_A8_OM2_M2_FD_15846 | JGI IMG/M metagenome (IMG submission 15846) | reverse complement strand
CTTAACCTTCAAATTCGCCCTTCGTACGTCCCGGGGTTTCTCCCGCCGGCCGCCCAGCGGCCAGAACTCTACGGCGTAGACTAAGTACCTTCTTTTACTTTCTCTCGCAGGCCTCTACCGGATTCGTCCGTTCGCGCCTGCATTCGCACCGCAGTTTTCAATCAATTCCAACCTTTTGATTTCTTCCATGGAGGAAGACATGCCAACGACTTTGGAAGTGAAAACACCCCGGCTTGTGACGGCGCTGCCTGGGCCAAATGCCAAGCGCGTGCTGGAGCAAGATGCAAAATTCATGTCGCCGTCCTATACGCGCGACTATCCACTTGTGGCCAAGAGAGGGCACGGCGCGATCGTGGAAGATGTGGACGGTAACGCCTTCCTCGATTTTGCGGCCGGTATCGCTGTGTGCTCGACCGGGCATTGCCATCCCAAAGTTGTCTCTGCGATTCAGAAGCAGGCGGCTGAGCTAATTCACATGTCCGGCACGGATTTTTATTACGAGAGCATGCCCCAACTGGCAGAGCGGCTGGTCCGCACAATGCCGGGCGCGGAAGGCAAGAAGGTTTTCTTTACCAATTCGGGCACGGAAGCGATCGAAGGCGCCATCAAGCTGGCGAGATACGCCACGAAGCGCGACAAACTCATCGCCTTTTACGGCTGTTTCCACGGCCGCTCGATGGGCGCCCTGTCGCTCACGGCGTCCAAATCGACGCAGCGCAAAGGATTCGGCGCGCTGCTCAGTGGAATCGAGCACATCCCCTATCCATATGCGTATCGCTGCGCGCATGGCCACACCGGGGAGACCTGCGGCGCGGAAATCCTCGAACAGCTCGAAGGGCAAATTTTCAAGCGTTTGTTCGATCCCGAGGACGTCGCCGGCATCATCATCGAGCCGATTCAGGGCGAAGGTGGCTATGTGCAGGCGCCGAAGTTTTTCCTGCAGGAATTGCAGCGCATCTGCCGCCAGCACGGCATCATGTTCATCGTGGACGAAGTGCAGTCGGGCATGGGCCGCACCGGGAAGTGGTGGGCCAGTGAACACGCCGGGATCGAACCGGACATTCTTTGTTCTGCGAAGGGTATCGCAAGCGGCATGCCGCTAGGCGCAATCATTGCAAGAGAAAGCGTGATGCGTTGGAAGCCAGGAGCGCACGGCACGACGTTCGGCGGAAACCCGGTGTGCATTGCGGCAGCGCTGGCCACCATGGACCTGATCGAGAGCGAGTACATGGAAAACGCCCATCGCATGGGCGCCTACCTCTTCGCGAGCCTGGCCGATTGGACCAAGAACTTCAAGATCGTCGGTGATGTGCGGGGACGCGGGTTGATGATCGGCATTGAGATCGTGCGCGATCAGCGGACGAAGGAAAAGGCCGCGGATTTGCGCAACGCGATCGTCGATCTGGCGTTTCATAAGGGCTTGCTGGTGCTCGGTGCAGGTGAGAACACCATTCGCCTTTCACCGCCGCTTCTGATCGATCAAGAACAAGCCGACTTTGCCGCGCGGACTTTGGAAGATTGCTTCCGCGAGGCGGAAAAAAAGATCTAACACAGAGATCACTGGGGGCACGGAATCCCCAGAGAAGAACCAGAAAGAGTCCCGTGGCTGCCGCAGAAGAAGCATGGCAGCCACGGGATTTTTGTTTATACTGCGCGGAAGGAGGGGAAACTGGCGCTGGGACAATGCCGATATTTTCACAACTGATGTTTCGCGCGGTGCACTGCGCCGCTCGGCGCGGCCTGCGCGAGGAAGAGAGTTTTTCCGGCGCTGCGAAAAAGCAGGAAGCCCGCCGCACTGGCGTTCGCGGAGAAACCTATGCCTACTGGTTTTTGGGGAAGCAGGGATACATATTCGTAGCCCGGAATTGCACTCCACTCGGCATTAAAGGCGAAATCGATCTCGTCGGCTACGATGGCAAGACACTTGCATTGGTGGAGGTCAGAACGCGCACCATCCGGGATGACTTGCCGGCACTGCCAGAATTGAGCGTTACGAGGGAAAAGCAACGCGTGGTGGACCGCACGGCGCAGCGATTTCTGGCGGAACGTCACGTCGGCGAATGTCCTCGCCGGTTTGAGGTAATGGCAATTGATAACTGCCCGGGGCAATTGCCGCTGGTACGGTTGCACAAGGATGCCTTCAGCCCACAATTGTGAGGGGCCTGGCCGGAACATCTTCACGGGAACGCCAGACGCGGTACAATCCAAAGTCTCCTGGTTGCTCACCCTGCACGGGTGACCCAGAAACCTTTCGAGGAGGATTGCTTTGCCGGAGTTGCGTAAAGACCCGATCACGGGCCGATGGGTGATCATTTCTACGGAACGAGGGAAGCGGCCGAACGACTTCCTCCGCGAGAGCGTCATCCCAAGAGAAGAGAAGAATTGCCCATTCTGCGTGGGCAATGAAGCGCGAACTCCGCCGGAAATTCTCGTCTACGGACGGAACGGTGGAGGCCCAAACACGCCGGGCTGGAGCATCCGGGTTGTGCCCAACAAATTTCCCGCGCTGGGCATCGAGGGCGAACTCGATCGCGAAGGCGAAGGTCTCTTTGACAAGATGAATGGAATCGGCGCTCACGAAGTGGTGATCGAATCACCAAACCATCTTGCAACCCTCGCCACCTTGCCCGAGCGTTCCGTGGAGGATGTGCTCTGGGGCTATCGGGACCGCATGCTGGACCTGAAGAACGACAAGCGTTTCCGCTACATTCTCATCTTCAAGAATCACGGGGAAGCCGCCGGGGCGACTATCGATCACCCCCACTCGCAGTTAATCGCCCTGCCGATCGTCCCGCGCCGCGTTCGAGAAGAGGTCGACAACTGCTGGCACTACTACGACGAGAAAGAGCGCTGTATTTTCTGCGACATCATCCGCCAGGAGCGCGACACCGGCGAGCGCGTCATCGGTGAAAACGAACACTTCATCACGCTGGCGCCTTATGCGCCTCGCTTCCCATTTGAAATGTGGCTGCTGCCAAAAGTGCACGGGTCATCCTACGAGAATAATCAGAGCTCCATGTATGCCAGCCTGGCGCGGATGCTGAAGGATACGCTGATGCGCCTTGACCAGGTGCTCGACCGGCCGGCGCTGAACTTCATGATTCACACGTCTCCCATCGGTGAAGAGATCAACGATCATTACCACTGGCACATCGAGATCATTCCGAAGTTAACGAAAGTGGCCGGCTTTGAGTGGGGCACCGGCTTTTACATCAATCCAACTCCGCCCGAAGAATCGGCCCGATTTCTGCGCGAAGCAAAGATTCCTACGGTCGCGGAGAAAAAGTAGCGTTTGGGGAAGCAGCGTTGTCAGCGATGTCCGAAGAGATCAGACAGATTTGCTATACTTACAGATTCGGCGCGGTACCCAAGTGGCCCAAGGGAGAGGTCTGCAAAACCTCCATTCGTGGGTTCGAATCCCACCCGCGCCTCCAAACTTCTCTGTTTTTTCCCCGTAGGTCAGGCGATTCAGCCGCTAGTTTCAAATTGAACCATTCCTCCCGTTTCGTTCCATCACGGGTATTCTGCTGCCGAGCAGAGCCAAAGTCCCACCGCAGAACTCGATTCTTATCAAGCACCTAGCTTGCTTGGCGCGTTTGAACGTGGACATCCGCGTGCCCTAGTTTTCAGGGGTGTTCTCGTGTTTCGCCTTCAGCGCAAGAATCGGAATTTGCCCACCGCAGCAGGAGCGCCCTCCCGGACGCTCCTGCACCTGGTCCTGTCACTTTCTCTGCTTCTGGTTTCTTCGCCCCTGTCGGCGCAAAACCTCACCGTGCTTGAATATATCGCAAAGGCTCATTATCTTGCGAATTTTCCCAGCTTTGTGGAGTGGCCTCCGGAGGCATTGCCGTCCGGGACAGCGCCGTTTTTGGTTTGCGTTTTCGGAGATTTTTCATTTGGACCTTCCCTGGCGGAAATAGTCCGCGGCAAGTTGGTCCACGATCGGCGTATTGAAATCCGCTGGATACACAAGCTACAGGACTTGTCCTCGTGCCAGATCCTGTTCGTCAGCCGCTCGGAGCAGAAGAAGTACAAGCAGGCGCTCGATGTCGTGCGCGGCCGGATGGTCCTCACTGTTGGAGAAACACCGGAATTCCTCGACGCAGGCGGGATCTTGAGCTTCTCCGGCCAGCAGGTAACGATTCAATTTGACGTGAACCTGGAGGCCGCGAACAAAGCGCACCTCAAGATCAGTTCGCGGCTGCTTGCCCTGGCACGCCGTGTCGTAAATCAGGCGGAGGCTGCAAAGAGCTGACATGCCGATCCGCCCAATTCGCGAACTCTCCCTCCGCCAGCGCTTGCTGCTCCTGACCATGCTTACTAGCGGGATCGGAGTATTGCTCGGGTGCTTGGCCTTCCTCGCTTACGACATGCATTTGGCGAGAGAACATCGGGAAGAGGATCTGCACTCGGTGGCGGACCTCATCGGCACGAACTCCACAGCGGCCCTAGCATTTGACGATGCTATCGGTGGGGCAAAACTCCTGGAAGCGCTCGGCACACGGAGTCATATTCGCATGGGAGTCCTCTATCGGCCTGATGGAAGTTATTTTGCGTCGTATATCCGCCCTAATCTGAATGGGAAGACGCTTCCGCCCAATCGTGCCCCTGACGGAATGGTATGGAGCCAGAATCGCCTGACCTACTCTTCGCCCATCCGTCTCGACAGCCGGGCCTTGGGATGGCTCTACCTGGAGTCCGACATCACGGATCTTCAGGAGCGGCTGCGGCGATTTGAACAATTGACGGTGCTCATCGCCTTGGGAAGTTTGCTGGTTGTTTATTTTCTGACCGCGACGTTGCAGCGCGGAATTACCAGGCCAATTCAGAATCTGGCCGCGATTGCGCGCTCCATCGCTGCGGAGAAGTCGTATTCCTTGCGAGCTCCGCCCCTTTCCGGGCTGGAGCTCCGGCAGCTCGGCGCAGACTTCAATCACATGCTGGATGAGATTGAACGGCGCGATGCGTCCTTGAACGAATCGCGAGACGTCCTGGAACTGCGCGTCGCGGCCCGCACCACTGAACTGGAGACGGAAGTCAAGGAACGAAGAAGAACAGAGCAAGAGCTTCGGCAGCGCACAACGTTTCTGAACACTTTGATCACTAACAGCCCGCTGGCGATCGCAGTGGGAGGGCCCGACGGGCGATTCGAACTCGTGAACCCCGAGTTTGAGAAACTCTTCGGATATACCAGCGAGGAAGCACTCGGGCAGACAGCGGGCGATCTGCTATACGCCTCAACTGTCAGCACAGAAGAAGCAGTTGAGCTGTTGCAGCGGATCAAGCAAGAAACCGTTCACGAAACGGTGAAGTTAAGAAAAAAGAACGGAGATCTCGTGGATGTTGAGATTCACGCCGTACCGCTGTTGTTGGAGAGTGGGGAGAAAAATGTGCTGGCGCTGTACCAGGACATCAGCGAACGATTGGAAGCACAGAGAGCCTTGCGGGAAAGTGAGGAACTTTTCCGCACCGTGAGCGCGGCGGCGCCCATTGGCATTTTCTGCGCCGATGCGAATGGGAAAATTCGTTACACAAATAAACGATGGGAAGAGATGACCGGTCGCACCGCAGAGGATGCCATGCGCCGTGGCTGGGCGGATGCAGTTCATCCCGAAGACCGGGCGATGGTGGAGAAGCTTTGGGAAAGTGGTTTTGCTCTGCAGATGGAGCTGCGAGATCAATGCCGGTTTCTCACACCGGAAGGCCATGTGAACTGGGTGCAGTGGCAAACGCGAGCGCTGGTGGGAACGGATGGCACCTTGCAAGGATATGTTGGGGTAATCGAAGACATTACCCAGCGGCGTGCTGCAGAGCATCGTCTGATGGAAGCAAAAGAAGCAGCGGAAGCCGCCAGCCGTGCCAAAAGCGAATTTCTGGCCAACATGAGCCATGAGATACGCACTCCCATGAACGGCATCCTCGGCATGACCGATCTCGCGCTTGATACTGAACTCAAGCCCGAGCAACGGGAGTATCTGGAAATGGTGCGATCGTCGGCCGAATCCCTCCTCGGCATCATCAATGACATTCTGGATTTTTCGAAGATCGAAGCCGGCCGGCTCGATCTGGAGAGTGTTTCATTCTCGCTGCTGGATTGCATCGAGAGCGCTTTGGAGCCTCTCGCTGTCCGTGCCCACCAGAAAGGACTGGAAGTCACCTGGGCTTTGCAGGGCGACATCCCCGAAGCCCTGATGGGTGATCCCACTCGCTTGCGCCAGATTCTTATCAATCTTGCGGGTAACGCCATCAAATTCACAAAGGAAGGGGAAGTACGCCTGGTGGCGCAGCGTCTCGAATCCATCGAAGGATTTATCCCCATCCGTTTCTCCGTTTCCGATACGGGAATTGGCATTCCCAAGGAGAAACAGCAGCAGATTTTCGATGCTTTTTCACAGGCGGATTCCTCAACAACCCGCGAGTTCGGAGGCACCGGCCTGGGACTCTCGATTTCCGCGCGCCTGATCCAGCTGATGAAGGGTGAAATCCAAGTCGAAAGCACACCGGGGAAAGGAAGCACCTTTGCTTTTACGCTGCCATTCTTGATCGGAATGGCAGCCGCCCCGGCACTTCCCGTGGTAGCGCACCCTGCGATGGTGGATAAGCGGGTTTTGGTCGTCGACGATAACGAAATAAACCGCAGCTTATTAATGCGCCTACTCCCTCAGTGGGGATTGAGGTCAGCCTGTGCAGTGAATGGGACAGAAGCCCTGGAAATGTTCAATAAAAGCATAGAGGAAGGCGCGCCATTCTCTGTCGTGCTGCTCGATCAAAATTTGCCGGGAATGCAAGGATACGAAGTGTCCGAGAGGATTCGGATGCTAGCCAAAAATGAACAGCCTGTGATCGTCATCTTTTCCTCGGCGCCGAGCCTGCTCGATCCGAAGCGCTTGAAGAAGCTGGGGATTGAGAGAAGCCTCATCAAGCCGCTCCGCCGCGCCACGCTCTACGAAGCCATTCGTCACGGACTGAAGCTGCCTGCTCCTTCCGAAAAGACTCCCGTCCCCGTCAATGTAAAAGAAAAAGCGAGCGGTCTGCGGGTGCTGCTTGTGGAAGACAACAGCGTGAATCAGAAGCTGGCGATGCGCCTGCTTGAAAAGATGGGGCACCGCGTCACTCTCGCCATCAATGGAAGCGAAGCGCTCGATTTGATGCAGCCGAATTTTTTTGACTTGGTCTTGATGGACGTCCAAATGCCTGTGATGGGCGGAGTTGAAGCCACGCAAAAGATCCGGGATGCGGAACGGAAAACCGGCGGCCACATCCTCGTCATCGCCATGACGGCGCATGCGATGACCGGAGATGCGGAAAAATACTTGTCGGCTGGAATGGATGGCTATGTATCTAAACCGGTGCGGGCTGGTTTGCTAAGTGCTGAAATAGAACGAGTGTTAAGACAGGCCCACGTAGAGACTCGGGGACCTAACCATAAGGCGGAAAAGCACATGTCCAATACAAGCATTGATTTCGCTGAATTGTTGTCGCGCGTCGAAAATGACCGCGAACTCATGCGCGATCTCCTGATGATTTTCAAGGAGGAATTTCCCCGGCATCTTCAGGTCTTGCGCGATGCCGTGGATTCCGTGGATGGAGAAAAGGTCGCGGCTGCGGCGCACACCTTGAAGGGAATGCTCGCCAACCTGGCTGCCAGCCCGGCCGCCGCCGCCGCCGCCCGGCTCGAAAAGTTGGGCAAGAATCGAGAAGTGTCCGGGTTTCAGGAAGCTTGCACCTCCTTCGAGAACATCAGCAAAGAGCTTCTGCTGCAACTAGATACGAGCATGGCAGAGGTGTGCGGATGAGGATTCTGATCGCCGATGACGAATTGATGTCACGGAAGTTGCTCCAGAAAACTCTGGAGCGCGCGGGCTACGAGGTGACCGCGACGGAGGACGGCCGCTTGGCGGCGGACCAGTTGTGCCAGGTTGGCGGGCCAAGGCTTGCGTTGTTGGACTGGGTGATGCCCGAGTTGGATGGACCGGGCGTTTGCCGCGAAGTGCGGAAAAGGAAAGAGCAATCGTATGTCTACATGGTGTTGCTTACATCCAAAGAGTCGAAGGAAGACGTCGTTGCCGGACTCGAATCCGGCGCTGACGATTACTTGACCAAACCTTTTGACCCAGAAGAGCTGAAAGCGCGTCTGCGCACCGGCTTGCGGATTCTCAATCTCGAGGACCGTCTGGTCGAGGCACGCGAGGCGATGCGATTCCAGGCCACTCACGACGGGTTGACAACTCTTTGGAATCGCGGCGTGATTATGGATCTGCTGGGACGTGAACTTGCCCGTTCCAGGCGCGAGCGCATCTCCACCGCACTTCTGATGTGCGACCTGGATCACTTCAAGAATGTAAATGATACCTACGGCCACCTTGCTGGTGATGATGTCTTGAAGGAAACGGCGAAGCGGCTCCTCGCCTCCGTGCGATCCTATGATTTCGTTGGCCGATATGGCGGTGAGGAGTTCCTGGTAGTCCTGAACAATTGTAATCCGGCCTACGCATTTGCCCGCGCTGAGGAGATTCGCAAAGCCATCGCTCAAAGGCCGGTGCCATCGTCCAGTGGTCCGGTTCCCGTGACGATGAGCCTCGGGCTCTTGCTGAGCCAGGAGTGGGGCTGTCGCCCGATGGAAGAACTTCTTCACGAAGCCGACGCGGCGCTCTATGCGGCTAAGGCCGCGGGCCGCAACTGCGTCAAAGTTGCAAGCCCGAAATTATCCACTGCTGATTCGGACTCGCAAGCCCACCAGCAGGCCCAAGCGCGTCGCTGAACTTTTGGCTGGATTCGCTCCCGGAGAACTTTCCTGCTTGGCAAATCNTACGCGCTCTTCGTTCCCGGTTTCGCCTGTACCATCATTTGCCGCATCGCCGCCGTGGATCCCGGCGCGCGCTTCTCTCGCCAGAGTTCCAGCCGCTTGCAAGTCTCTTCGATGTTCTGGAAAAGATGCGGATTCTTGAAAGCCGCGCGCCACGTTGGAACTATCGATCGCATGCGGTCCCACACCACCCAAATTTCGCCATTACTGTCGAAAAATAATTCGTCGTTGATCAATCCCCGATTGACGATGCCCGCCACCATGTCCCAGTAGCTGATCACCATGCGGATATAGGTGTTTTCCTCGCTGCCCTGCGGATACCTCTGCATCATCTCTTCCGGAGATTCTGGATGAAAGTTTTCGACGAACCAGGCGCGTGCCTGACGCAGGCGCGCCTCGCGCCTCATGTCGTACAAGCGCAGCATCAGATTCACTTCGTCGTAGGTAATCTGGGCCATTGCCGATCCTCCTTGCTCTAACTCGCCGCGTCTGGCTGGGCTGCTTCCGGCGAGGAATGGGAAACGCCCGCCAGTTCGATGCGCTGCACGCTCGATATGGGTATACCCAGCTTTTGAAACTCGATCTGGATGCGGCGCCGCAATTCGCGCGCGACCTCATCCTGCCGGGTCGGTGCCGTCCGCACCTGCAATCGTATCGTCGATGAACTGCGGTCAAAGCTCTGCACACCGAGAATCCGAGGACCGTCTACCAACGCTTGCGACCAGGCTGGGTCGCCCCGCAATGCGGCCGCGGCGGTCTCCAGGGCCTGCATCGTTTTCTCGATCGGGCTTTCCGGCGCGAGTGAGACGTCCACGAACGCCTGCGACCAGTCCCGGCTGAGGTTGCTTACCATGCGGATCTCCCCATTCGCGATGGTTACCAGCGCGCCTCGCGCATCACGGATCACCGTGCGCCGCAGGGTGAGGTGTTCCACGCGGCCGATGTAGTCGGCGATCTGGATGGTGTCGCCAACGACGTATTGATCTTCCAGCACGATGTAGAAGCCCGTTATCACATCTCGAACGAGCGTCTGCGCTCCGAACCCGATGGCCAGGCTGGCGAGACCTGCGAGAGTTACCGCCGGCAGGATGTTGATTTTGAAAACGCTCAGGGCCGTCAGCAGAGCCACCACCCAGACAATCTTGCTCCCTGCGCCATAGAGAACTCCCGCCAGCGTGCGCGTCTGCTGTTCGCGGAGCTGCGCCGGGCGGTTCTGTGCCGAGGCATGCTTGATGACCATGTTCGTTACCGCGCGAAGCAGCCGGTTCAGCACCAGTGCGATGACGAGAATCCCTAAAAGAAGAAGTGTGTTTGGAAGCGTCAATTCCAACCAGCGATTGAAGGAACTAGGCATGATTTTGACGAAAGGGGGAGTATAACATTGGAAGAGGTTCGAGGAAGTATCCTCCACTGCGGCGGAGGACCGGGCGGGAAGAAGGGGGTTTTCAGGCCATGGAATCAAGACGAAAGTTTTTGACAAGCATTGTTGCAGCAGGGGTGCCTGCCGGACTCCTCGCTCTCATGCCCAGCGGTCAGGTTCGCGGCCAGCGTCCGCAAAACCCTCAGCAGCCGAAGGAAGACGATTCGAATTCTCCGAAGCTCGATCCCAAACTGATCCTCGAGGCCAACCAGAAAGAAATAAAGAAAAATGTCGAGAAGCTATACGATCTGGCGAGCGAATTGAAGGCCGAAGTGGAAAAGACGGATTCGGTCCACGTACTTTCCATCGCTATGCTGCGAAAGACGGACGAAATCGAAAAACTGGCAAAGGAAATCAGGAACCGCGCAAAAGGATGAGCCGGACTGCGAGCCTTTCCGCCGCGAATGTGCCCTAGCGCCCGCGAATCATACCGGATAGAATACTAATGTTCCTTGAAGTTCCCGCGTATTGCGCCCTCAGGAAAATGGGGGAGCGACCACTGCGCGCCAGTAGCTCAGATGGATAGAGCATTAGCCTCCGGAGCTAAGGGTCGGGGGTTCGAATCCCTCCTGGCGCGCCACTTTACATTGGGTCCAACCCGGACACATAGGTTAAAGAAGGTACCGGCTACATAGGTAACAACCTCGGGCCGAACGGGTTGTCAAGAGGTTCCAGCACCCGAGTATCGAGATCGAAGTATCCCAAATCATAACCCATAAAGCTAACCAGCCAGATGTCATCGTGAACTTCTTTGATGCCGACCGCTTGACCGGCAAAGACCGTGCTTTAGTTAGTTTTTTTGTGGCCCAGACAGATCCGGCCGCAATTAGTGACGACGATGATCCTGTCGTGAAAGGGATAATCGATATCGGGCAATCCTTTGTAGGTGCGTGTAGAGGGCTGATAGACCTCGGCCGGGTACTTCATGTCCAGAGCTTCGTGAGGGCGTTCGTTATTGAAGATTTCGATGAAGTCATCGAACCGGGCCTGCTGCTGAGGGAAATTTAAAGCGGGCGGCTTGGTAGCTTCTTTCTTTAAGGTGAGATGCATGCGTTCATGGCGGCTGTTTTGCTGCGGATGGCCAGGCTTGATACGTTCAATGCCAATACCCAGTCTGAGCCACCAGACCGCGAGCTTGCTTAAGTTGAACAAGGCGTGGGCGGAAGCGAAAGGAACGCCATTATCGCTGCGAATGTTGGAAGGCAGGCCGCGCTCCTTAAAAAGCTTTTCAAACACGGTAAAAGCGTAGTGTTCTTTGGTGCTAGAAAGCGCCTCACAGGTGAGGAGATAACGGCTGGCATGATCGGTGACGGTCAGCGGGTAGCAGTATTTATGATTGCCCAGCAAGAACTCGCCCTTGTAATCGGTGCACCACAATTCATTGGGTTTCTGACCTAAGGATAGAGCGGTTCCCTGAGCACGCCGACGCAAGCGACCACGGCGCTCCACCAGGCCGTGGCGATCCAGCACTGCATGGATCGTGCTTTTGGCAGGGATCTTGATACCGGAGAACCTCCGAATCAGGCGCTCGCGGATCTTGCGGGCACCCCACCTGGTGTGCTCACGCTTGATGTTCAAAATATAGTTCTCCACCTGGAAAGGAAGTTGATGGGCATACCGATAGGGACGGCGACTCCTGTCCGTCAGCCCTTGAACCACGCATTCCTTGCAGCGATCGAAGATCTTGTAGCCGATTTTGCGAGAGATTCCAAACTCCCTGCAAAGTTCCACCATCGGGTTGCCAGCTAGCCGGCGAGCCACAAACTGAAGCCTTTCGTACATCACCGAACACTCCTTCCAAGGCATCACTTCCTCCCAAAAAACGGGAAAAAGTGTAACCTATGTGTTCGGTACGACCTGTCACCTATGTGTCGGGTCGCTCAATTCAGAGACTTACAGCAGTAGCCTTGTTGCCATTTAGAACTACGGCCCCAGTGAACGACATTCTAAAGAACGCGGTTCCCGCACTCATTGCTCTAATGGGAACTGGTTTGGCTATCCTCATAGGCTACCGCCAATGGAAACGCCAACAAGACACCACTCGTGAGGGTGAGTTCCGATCCCAAAAGCAGCAGGCCTACAAGGAGCTTTGGGAGAAGCTTGAGGACGTCCATGTTCGATTGAGAACAGAGGTCGTAGGCAATGATGACTTTCGTTCTCTCATTCGTGATGTCAATTCGTACATTCTCAAGCGCGGTCTGTATCTTGAAAAGGATGATCAGCGGCTAGCAAATCAGTATTTGTCCAGAGTCCGTGAATTTACAAACCTGGCTGCGGCGTCCGATTCAGCGAACGCGAAACAGGCCATTAGTGATACCGCTCAAATCCCCTCCGACGTCATTCGAACTGTACGGGAACTGGGAAATATTCAGACCGAGGTAAATCAGATTAGGGAAGAAATCCTTGTGCGCTACCGAAAGGTCCTCATCGGCGACATCACCGCAAAGTGACTCATCCCTAGACGTGGAACTCCAAGAACGCAGCGCGGTCCCGAATTGCGGTTCTGGGAACTCGCCGCGGCCATGAGCATCTCCACTTGGACGATCACACGGATAGCTACAGACTCAATTCAATGGGGCACTCACGCTGTGTGGCAAACTTGACACAAACCCTGCGAGAAAGGTTCTAAGATCGTCCCCTTGGGCGCGCCATTTTAATCCGTTAATTTCATTTGGTTGAGTCATGTATTCTTTCTGCCGTGCTGATATTTTCGAGGCCACTGTTCTAAGACTGCAGTTTTTATGACATCAAAACCGGCTTTCAACGCAGTTCCTACGCCTTCGCCCTCGCGGTGCTCTCTCGCACAATCAATTCCGGCGCGACGGTGATGGCCTTTGGATACGGTGTTTTCGCCGGTGCATTGATGCGCCGCAGCAGAGTCTCCGCCGCGATCACTCCCATTTCCCGCAACGGCTGCCTCACCGTCGTCAAACTGGGATTCTGGAACGCCGCACTCTGAATATCATCGAAACCCACAACGGAAACGTCTTCTGGCACGCGTTTCCCCGCTTCCCGAAGCGCGCGGATCGCTCCGATCGCGGAAACGTCATTGAACGCAAACAGTGCCGTGAACGGCGCGCCCGTCGCGAGCAGATTTCGCGTGACCCGGTAGCCTAATTCGGGCGATGACGATTCGCCTTCGAGCTGCCCCACGAGCCGGTCGCTGATTTCGAGATTCAGATTCTTCGCGGTCTCTCGCACGGCCTCCCACCGCACGATCGTGTCCGAACTGAAGGCTTGGCCTTTGATGAATGCGATGTTCCGGTGCCCGAGCTGCGCGAGATGTTCCATCGCCAGCTTCGCGGCCCGCTCGTGGTCCAGCACGATGTTTGTTACGCCATCCATCTCGCGATGGCCAGAAACCGCGACGACAGGAATCGGCACACCTTTTTGGCACGCTGTGTCCACGGCGATCAAGCCCTCGACCGCCCGCTGCTGCAGCAGATGCGGATACTCCTCGATTAAATCGGCACGATGCCGGTGGCTGACCACAAAATAAAAATAGCCCTCCTCCAGCAAGTGGTCCTCGATGCCGGAGAGCACCAGCGCCGCATATCCTTCGCTGATCTCTGGCACCACCACACCAATGGTAAAACTCCGCTGCGCCCGCAGCGAGCGCGCCATGAAGTTCGGCCTGTAGTTCAGCTCACGTGCCGCCGCCCGGATGCGCTCCTGGGTGCGCAGCGGGATCGACTTGGCGGCAGGAGATCGATTAATGACGAGGGACACCGTAGCTGGCGAAAGCCCGAGATATTCGGCCAGAAACTTCAAGCTCACGGACTGCGCGGAATGGCCTCCGCGTGGCCGGGCAGGTGCGCCCGTCTTAGGACGAGTCATGGGGTGTTCAATGCGCGTAGTCTCGCACACAGAACTTGGCCCGGCAAGCGGCGAAGTGCGCTGACGAAGTGTACAGAAGCGTACAGACAAGCAGCTTCCGGGGCTGACATCCTGTTTCGCGGTTTCATGGCCTTTTCCCTTCGAGCGCGAAATATTTTCTTGACAACGCCCGTGCAACGGGTGTCTCATGCTTTCAAGAATCGGTGATAAATCGATTTACCATATTCGTTTTTTCAATAGCGACCGCTCTGCGGTCAACTAGCTTTTTGACCTTGAGGTGAATGATCATGCGCTGCAAGCTCCTGCTGTCTGCTCTTCTTTCTCTTTGTGCCGTTTCCGCCTACGCCCAGTTCAGAGCCAGTATTCAAGGCACCGTCCAGGATTCGAAGAGCGGTATCGTCGCGGGCGCCAAAGTCACAGTCTCCAACCAGGAGACCGGAATAGAGCACGAGGGCTCGACTAGTGATCAGGGTTTCTACCGCATCAATGAATTGCCTCCCGGTCACTACACCGTCATCGTCGAAGCTCCAGGTTTCAAGCAGGCGGTGCTGAAGGATGTTCTTGTGGAAGCCGAGCAGCCGCGCGGTTTGGATGTCACTCTTGCAGTAGGAGAGGTTCAGGAATCTGTCACCGTCACGGCCACACCGGGTGGATTGGAGACGGAAAACGCAAGCATCAACAGCACGATCGGATCTCAAGAGGTTCTGACCCTGCCGCAGTTTGGCAGGGATCCCTTTGAGTTAATCCGCCTGACGCCGGGTGTGTTCGGCGACGCGGCCCGGGCGGGGAATGGAAACTCATTCGCCCTTCCCCAGCAGGTTGGCCCCGGTGGCTCTAACAATGCGATCTTCCAGACCGAGAACCAGGTGCAAATTGTGGCCAACGGCCAGCGCGTCACCGCCAACAATTACTCTCTCGACGGCGTCAGTATCAACAGCTTGAGCAACGGCGGAGCGGCTGTAATTACACCGAATCAGGAGTCCGTGCAAGAGATTGTGGTGACCTCTGCGTCTTACAATGCCGAGCAGGGGCGAAACTCCGGCGGCCAAATCGAAGTCATTACCAAGGGAGGCACGAACAACCTCCACGGAAGCGCCCTTGCGCACTTCAATGACAAAGGGCTGAATGCATTTAACAAGTTTTACGGCGCAAACAACGTGCCGCTGTCATCCATCACCTGCGAAGGCGGCACATTCAAGATTGTGGCCCAGCACTGCCCCACCAGGAACGACCAGAAGTACCGGGATTACGCTGGCAGCATCGGCGGCCCCATCCCACACACCAAGCTCTTTTTCTTTTTCTCGTACGAAGGCTTGCGGCTAAGCAACACCACGGTCAGCCGGAGTGTGAAGTTGGAAACCCCGGCTTTTGAACAATACGTGAAGCAGGTAAATCCGAACAGCATCGCTGCAAAGATTTTCAGCACTCCGGGCATCGCCCCGCGAATCTCAAGCACCATCTCTCAGACCGATTGCTGTTCTCTCATCACCAACCCGGCCGACCCCAATTTCCATTCCCTGGGGACATGGTATCAACCCGGCGTTGCCAAAGGTCAGGCCATAGGCAATGGCCCGGACGGCATTGCGGATTGGGGGGTCTTCGACATCACCAGGCCGAACACAAGCTCCGGCGATCAATACAACGGCCGCATGGATTATAATCGGGGTAAAGACCAGTTCTTTGCCAGCACATTTCTCGTTCGCCTCAACAATGTGAATGGCGGGATCCGCCCGATTGAAGATGTCACTCTCCCGGCCAAGAACTACGTTGGCACACTGGGTTGGACCCGCACGATCTCATCGCTCATCGTCAACGAGGCGCGCTTCAATTTCACGCGCTTTGCCTTTGACCAGGTCACGCCTACCGGCAACACCAACTATGGCATACCTCAGATTCGCCTCTTCGACTTCGACGCCGGTGGTCTGGGTGATGTAGGCACACTCATGGGGATTGGGCAATCCGGCACGACCCCTGGCAAACTCGCGGAGAATACGTTCGCGTTCCGGGATACCGTGAATTGGATCCACCGCAGTCACGCTTTCAAATTCGGCGTGGACCTCACCCGGGAGCAAAATAATGACGATGAGCCAGGCTTCGAACGCCCCAACTACCAGTTCCGCGGCCTGCTGAATTTTGCCAATGACGCGTGCTGCTTCTTCGAGGGTGTAGCCTTCAACCCGACGACGGGTGCCAACCTGAATGCCCAGCGATACTTTCGCACTGCAACATATTCCCTGTTTGTTCAGGATGACTGGAAGCTCCGTCCGAATTTGACGCTCAATCTTGGCCTCCGCTGGGAATACTTTCCTCCCCTAAACGAAGCCAAGGGCCTCATGAGCAATTACATCTTCGGCTCGCAGGGTTTCGTGAACGGCACGGTCCAAACCGTGAATCAATTGTACAACTCGGACAAAAACAACTTCGGTCCTCGCTTTGGCTTCGCCTACAGCCCGAACATATTTGGGCAAAGAACGGTGATCCGAGGCGGTTTTGGAATCCTCTTTAACAGGCCATTTGATACGGAATTCAGCAACATTCGGCAAAATACCCCATATTCTGCCCAAGTCGGCACTTGCTGCTTTTTTGATCCAGGCAAGATTAACGGACCGCCGCCAGGCTCGGGTATCCTGTATGGAATCGGATCCAATAGCCTCGCAACGAGTTACGCCCCAAATCCTAACTTTGCTTTTGGCGTGGCCCCTGACGGAGCGCTCTGCGGCAATGCCGCTTGTACCCAGATTCTCAAAGTGGACATCTTTGGCGCCCTTCCTAACGAGCCGACTCCCTATGTCTATGTTTATTCGCTGCAAACCCAGCTTGAGCCCGTCCGGAACTGGCAGCTCACCATCGGTTACCAGGGAAGTAGAAGTCGCAAGCTGGTAAGGACCATTGATATGAATCGGTTCCGGCCGGGTGACACTTTCGACGGCAATATCGATGGAGTTCAAAGTGCCAGCGCCGATGGGGTACCTTGCGGTCCGGCGAACCCCGCCTGTCCTGCGCCAGTGGTCGTGGGGAATAACCGATTTGGAAGAGTCTTCATCCCCCTTCCCGATGTCAATGCCAGTTTCGACGCTATGATCGCCCAACTCACGCATCGCTTTTCGAGTGGGTTCACGCTCTCCGCTTTGTACACTTTCAGTCATTCCATTGACACCAGTTCCTACGAGATCGGGTCCCAACAGACTGATCCGTCCAATCAACTCATCAATAAAGGCAGCTCCGACTATGACGTGCGCCATAACTTCCAGCTATCCGCTTTCTATGAACTGCCTTTCTTCCACAGCCGTCATGATCTCCTCGGCACCGTGGCAGGAGGCTGGACCCTGGGCGGCATTTTCGACAAGCACACTGGGTTTCCCTTCACCGCATTGATCGGAGCCTGCAATCCGAGCCGAGATCGGAACGGCGACAGTTTCTGTCCCGACATGCCGATGTCCTACACCGGTGGAATAATCGCCAATCCGTCGAAGCAGGACTGGCAGAACGGAGTGTTTCCCAATCCAGCAGCTAGTTTCCCGGGAGCGGCGAATCCCGTGCCGCCTGGGACCTTTGGACCAGGTTGCCGCTGCCGCAACATCTTTACCGGCCCGGGTTACACGGACATTGATTTGTCCTTTGGCAAAAATTTCAGATTCCCGGCCTCGCGCATTTTGGGCGAGAAGGCCGGTCTCGAGCTGCGCGCTAACTTTTTCAACGCTTTCAATATCCTCAATCTTGAATCCCTGGCGCCTGCGACTGCGCCGACGGATATCACCAACACCGGCCAGTTCGGCAGGCCCACCGATGGGCTCTCCGGCCGCGTCATCGAATTTCAGGCACGGTTTAGCTTCTAAATCGATTTGCCATTTTCGGCAGGGGCGAAGACCGCTTCGCCCCCGCCTCTTCTCGATTTCTTTTGGAGAATTTCTCGATGCGTCGCTTGAGGCCAGGCATAAATGCCTTTCATTTCGCCCTGCTGTTAGCAGCAGCGGTACTGCCCGTAACCACGCTTCAGGCGCAAACCGGTGCCTCCTCCCAAATCATGGAGATTGATGCCACGGCTCCTTCCCATTCGTTCCCTCACTTTTGGGAAAACATGTTCGGCTCCGGCCGCGCCGTCCTCTCTCTCCGCGACAGCTATCGCCACGACCTCCGCGAAACCAAACGCATCACCGGCTTCGAATACGTCCGCTTCCACGCCATTTTCCACGATGAAGTCGGCTTCTACGACGAAGACAAAGACGACAAGCCGCTCTACAACTTTTCCTATGTCGACCAAATTTACGACGGCCTCCTCGAAAACAAAGTGCGCCCATTCATCGAATTGAGCTTCATGCCGAAGAAGCTCACCTCGGATCCCAATGGGCTCCATCCCTTCTGGTACAAGCAGAACGTCGCGCCGCCGAAGGATTGGAACAAATGGGAACTAATGATCGAGGCTTTCACGAAGCATCTCGTTGACCGCTACGGTATCGAGGAAGTCGCGCAATGGTATTTCGAAGTCTGGAACGAGCCCAACATCGACTTCTGGGCCGGCAATCCGAAAGAGAGCACTTACTACGAGCTCTACGATCGCGCCGCACGGGCCATCAAACACGTGAATCCCCGCCTCCGTGTAGGCGGCCCCTCCACGGCGCAGGCCGCTTGGGTAGATCGCTTTCTTGCGCACTGTAAAGAGAAGAACGCCCCCGTTGACTTCGCCTCAACGCACGTCTACGGCAACGATAAAGCCGAAGATGTCTTCGGCACGCATGAACAAATTTCGCGAAATCACATGGTCTGCCGCGCGGTGAAGAAAGTTCACGATCAGATCGTTGCATCCGCTTTCCCGAACACGCCGCTCATCTGGAGCGAGTACAACGCCAGCTACATGAATGAGCCCGCGGTCACCGACGCTGCCTTCATGGGCCCATGGCTGGCGGACACCATTCGCCAGTGCGACGGCCTCACCGCGATGATGAGCTACTGGACTTTTTCCGACGTCTTCGAAGAACAAGGTGTGGTGAAGACGCCCTTCTACGGCGGATTTGGTTTGCTTGCCGAAGACAACATCCCGAAGCCGGCCTTCAACACCTTCGCGCTTCTCCACCGGCTCGGCGACACGCGCCTCGACGCCAACTCCGATAGCGTCCTCGTCACGCGCCGCAAAGATGGCTCGCTCGCTATCGCCGTCTGGAATCTCTTCCTGCCCGAAGAAGCCGGTTCACCGAAGACCCTCACCTTGCAGCTCAAGGGTTTGGCTTCCGCAAAGTCTGCCCGCATCACCATTGTGGACAAGGACCACGGCTCGCCGCTCCCTGCCTGGGAAAAAATGGGCCGGCCTGCGTTCCCCACGCTCGCGCAGATCGAGGCCCTCCGCAAAGCTGCCGCGCTACCCGTCGCGCTCTCGCAACCTGTCGTGAGCAATTCCCTCACTCTTACTTTGCAGCCACAAGCCCTCGCCTTGATCGAACTCGGCAAGTAGGGGTTGGACCTCGACGGCGGAGCGGCAGCACCAGCGTCTCGCTGCGGTAGCAAACCTGGTCATTGCGGATGGAATCCCGCGCGGGCCATTCCTTTTTTCGCGGCCTCGTTTTTCATGAGCTGCCCCCAAACAAAACCTGTTCGCGCGTTTTCCGCCATCAGCAACGTGATCCCCAGATCAATCCCAATCACGTCCGGGTTGTACCAGTTTTTGAGCGGATTAAATGCATCCACGAAGCCGTATTTTCGCCAGCCGCGTTTCGCGTGTTTTTCACGGATCGTTTGAAGCACGCGCAGCGCCTCCGCCGGCAAAAAGGGCAAAGAGCCTCCCGCCGCACAGGGGACGATGCTGCCGTCTATCGGTCCCATCGGTGGTGGCCCGCCCCACGCCACGTACCCATGCGCTGAATCCGAAGCCGTTATCCCCCACAAATCTTCGCTGTAGTCCGGAAATTGTTTCGCCAGCTCCAGGCACCATAGCTTGTGTGCCTTCGTCGCAATCACCGAATTATCGAAGTAGTTCGCGTAGGCATCCACTTTCCCGCGGAAGTCAAACCACGCGTGCGAATACTGGTGTACGAAGAGTGGAGCGTGGGACCCGATAAAGTGCAACCCGTTGAATTCAAATCGCGGGCGTTCCCACGCATCCCAGCATTCCTTCGGCAATGGATGCGTCGAAGACCCCAGGCCGAGCAGGTAGATCATCATCAACTCGCTGTAGCTGTCCCACCTCGCCTTGATGAACCCGCTCTCCGGTTTCCAGCCCATCGAGAGCGTTTTTTCTCCCTGCAGCAGCCAGCCCCAATCCACGCGCTCGTAGATCTTCGTGGCTAAGTCGCGAATCTCCGCATCGTCAAAATACGCGCAGCAGGCCAGCGCCCCGCAGAGGAAAATCGCTGTGTCGATCGAGGACACTTCCGACTGGAAATCGCGCTCGCCACTCTGCATGTTGAGGAAATGAAAGAAGAACCCGTGCATGTGACTCAAGCGCGTGGCCGCAAAGCGCAGCGCGTTTCGAACGCGCTCGCGGATTTTCTTGCCGTCCTCCCACGCCCGATGGTCCGCAATGCAAAGGGCAGTCAGCCCAAATCCAGTCGCAGCGATGCTCGCGGTTGCGCGGCCATCTGGGCCGTCCGCTTGGCTGCGGTCTTTTACGAGGCCAGTATAGGGATTCGATTCTTCCCAAAAATATCGGAAGCTGGCTCGCTCCACCTCTTCCAGAAAAGCGTCCTCTGCCGAAGAGAACCGATATTTAGTTGCATCGCTAAGCAACAAAGGTGCCGGCTTACCCTTCTTTGGCGGAGAAACCTTTTGTGGTGTCGGTAGTGGGTTCTGCAAAGACGGGGTTGCAAGGGAGGTGGAAATCCCCACGGGGAGCACACCGGCAATGGCCCCGACTTGCCGTAGCCATGCACGCCTAGAGATCTTTCGAATCGTCACCGGAGGCTCCGCCCGCAGCGAGGCCAATGTCGCGCCCGCACCGAGAGGATTGGCCTCTTCAAATCATACATTTGTTTTCCTGCGGGACGGCGGACTCCGATACCAGCCGGATAGGTCTTCAACGAAACGCGGAATTCAAGGAGATTCCGTACTGCGCTTCCAGATCGTAATGATTTCCATGGACCTTTCCTTCGCCGTTCGCGATGGTCAGCTTGCGGTTTTGAACATCGGCTACCCACTTCGGATTGGCGGAAGCTGCCGAGCGTGTCGCTATGATGCGAAGGCGCGCGACTTCCAGCGGCACATCTCCCGTCCCAGCTTGGTCTAACTGTTCAAAGTCGCTGAGAATCTGCGGCTTCACCCATTTCTTGATCCCGCCGGTCTGGACTTGAATGTCGAACATGAGCGCCGCCGCTCGCTGCGAACTCACGCCAAACTCGTTGCAAAGTGCGATCGCCTGCCGGAATATTCCGGCAGCGCTTTGCGCCTCGATATCCTGGAATTCCTGCATCCGGCCCAGCGTCTTGAATTGCCCCTGCCATGGCTCAAACAAAACATGTCGGATGGGATCTTGGATGGCCCGCGCCCACAGTAGTTGCTCTTCGCGGCTCTCCCCTAACACAGCTACCAGCGCTGAATAGTTGGGACCGAAGACTTGTCCCAGAAGGTCCGGTTGGTTCTGATTCATTTGCGCGAGAAGTGGCTGCAGGCTGCCCTGGCCGATATTCCACTGCAGCACGCCGAAGCTGATTCCTTGATCATCGAAGTCGCCGGAAAGTCCGGCAAAACAATCCGGAGGTGGGTGGTTGGTTTCGAATCCTCCGGTGAGCGCCAGGCACTGATGGTCAAGCGGCTTCGTGGTGACCGCGGGCGCCGGAACGTCCGCCCCGTTGAAAAGCGCGCTCCATGTTTCCGGTCCGACTCTCCCGTCCGCCGTCATGTCTTTCGATTGCTGGAAATTTCGAATGGCAGAATCCGTGCCTCCCCCGAATACTCCATCGAGCACGCCGCCGTAAAACTCAAGCGCGGTCAGCCGCTGCTGGATCTGCAATACTTCCGGCCCCCGGGAGCCAAGTAGATAGACCGTCATAGACGCCCCTCAAGCGATTTCAGCGCAACCGTATCTGGCGGAAAAATCCGGCAGTCGAACCTGGGAGAAATGCAATTCGTTTCGCATCGCGCCTTGTAGATCATGCGGCAATCACATCCCATTCGCCCGAGGTGAATATTTCGCTTTCAGTTCTCAACCTTATGGATTTCACCGACGCGCCGGCTAAGCTTTCCCTTTTGCGGGTCGAAAATTGGCTAAGGCTTGAAGGAAATCGTGCCAGTACGGCGCGCCAATACTCACAAGAATCCCCGTAAGCAGCGAACCAAAGAACTCGTAAAGGAAAGTCTGGAGCGGGGATTTCTCCCCCTTCCATGGTTGCCTATTGGTTTGCTTTTCGGGTTGGCTTTGGGGGGATGGCGCTGTTTGTTGTTGCTGTCCTGCATCTTGGGCCGGTGACGTAGGCTGGGGCTGTCCGGTTTTGTTTAACTGATCCGAACCCTGGGCTGGCTGAGTTTTCTGCCCCTGATACGGTTTATCGGTAGGAGGAGTTGATTCCCAGATCTTCCCGACGCCGAAACTCACGTCAGTGAGAAACCCCCGCATGTTGGTTTGAAAGTTTCTGATCTGTGCATCCGTTGCCTTCTGGCCGGAATTGGAAGTGGCTGCAGCGGCCTGCTCATCAGCGAGTTTTGTGGCTTTGTCGGCATAGGAGCCGGAAAAGGTCGCGCGCAACTGCTGGTCTGTGTAGAGCGCCTTCCAGATCGTCAACGCATTGATGTTGCACAAGAGGCACAGACCCAGTCCCGCGGCCAGCGCGAGGTTTTTCATGCGCATTTGGAATGTGTAGTTTACGTTGGAGATGTGAATCTTGAGTCGGGATTCGATGTCGAATACCCGTGCATTCTGATCCAGTTGTCTCAGAAACCAGCTCATGTAGGCGGGAGTTAGAAACTCGTCCCCGAGCCGCTCCCAGTGGATGTCCCTCACCCAGTCGGGTGCAGTGGGGTTCTGAATCAATGTCTCCCAGGTCTTCCCGGTCGTTTCAAGGACCAGGCGTTGGACTTCGTGTTTCAGGTTGTCCGAGTAATAGTCCAATTGGTTCTTGATCACCGATGTCAGCGTCTTCACCAGGAGGCTCAGCATCAGCATGATGGCGGCGAACCCTGTGAGAGTCTCTACGAGCGTTAGCATTTCAGCGGCCTGCCTGCGGCGCTGGCGGCGCGCCTGGCCCCTGCGCCGGTGGCGTCGGAGAACCCGTCTGAGGTGTGGAAGAACCGGAGGTAATTTGCGGTGGCTCGAACCGCGACCAATTTCCTACTCCCCACATATAAACGGCCAGCGTTATTTCCGAAGAGAGAACCGCGTACAATACTTGAATGCCGTTCATGGAAATCTTCCCGCCCTCCCGGATTCCGAGCAATGGGGCCAAAAATGGAAGCACAATCGGAAGAAGAACGGCGGCTACCGCGAAGCCTATCTTTAGTCTAAGCCTTGAGGTCTCGAATATCTTCACCATGAGGCCCTTTCAACCGCACGATCTTTCACCGTTGACTCTCCCTGCTCCATTCAAACTAG
>JGI12635J15846_10001099_pt1 | contig 23575 bp, 26 predicted proteins | sample BlaSpr_A8_OM2_M2_FD_15846 | JGI IMG/M metagenome (IMG submission 15846) | reverse complement strand
CTCGCAAGGGGAGTAAAGGAAAGGGCAAGTAAGCGGTGCGACTCAGGAGCGGACAGCGGCAGAAAAACCGGCCGGAACAAGAGGAGCTGGCCTTTTCGGCGGAAAGTGCTGCCGAAACTACCGGACCTGTTTTCTCTCCAGCGAGAGTGGCCGCGCGCTGCGGGGCGGGCGTTTGGCGCCGGCGCGCAGCGGACGAACATCAATCTTTAGTTCCTGCATGGTGCGGCTGAGCGTGTTGCGATGCATGCCCAGTTGCCGCGCGGCTTTGCACTGATTGCCGCGATTTTCTTCCAGCACGGTGATGATAAATCGCTTTTTGAACTCGCGAACCGCTTCTGAATAGAGGATGTTGCTTTTGTACATCTGAAGGATGAGTGCTTCCAATTGATCTTTCACTAGCCGCCTCGTTTTCGCAGGCCGGGAACCGAACCGCCTGTGGCATTGCTCAAATTTTGAAATCGCGCGGTAAAGGCGCGTTTACCTTCATGCGGCAGCGAGCACGCCTGAATGCACGGCCAGCTGCGAATCCCACATCCACCACAAATTGCTAAGAACCGCTTGCGTTGACGATGGTTCGCCAAACGACTGCGACCGCCAGGTCGACCGCATTTGGGACTTTCCTACGTCGCCGAATGCACGCGGCGCAGGGAATCCAAGCCCTGGTAGAATCGCTGCCGCAATTCCGACGGCGCCAGCCAGACCGCCGCTCTTCCGCCAACCAGAAAATATGGAGCCAATTGCGATCCCTCCAGCCACTTCGCTGCAGGCGCGAAGGCAGTCATCGCAGTGAGCACGATGGCCACTACCAGCACCCCGCGCAGCAAACCGAGGACCGCGCCCAGCACCCGATCAATCGCGCTCAGGCCAGCCTTCTTCATTGCCCAGCGCGCGACTCGTCCGGCAAAGCCGAATACGATCAGGACAGCAAAAAAAATAATCAGAAAACCGGCAATTTCGCCGAGCCAGGGCGATTTCAAATGAGGTGCAAACCAGTCCGCCAGGCGATGATACTGCCAGGCAGCCAGCAAGTATCCGACGGCCAGGCCGGCCAGACTGAAGGCTTCGCGAAAAAAGCCCTCAATCGCCGCCCCAGCCACGGAAAAAACCAGGAAGCCGAGGATAATCCAGTCGGCGATGCTCATGGTTCGATGCTCAAGGTTCACCGGATCCGAATTTCATAATCGAATTCAATGACACCAGCGCACGCCGGCTAGATTTCCAACTCGCTTCCTGTCAACTGACGGTATGCCCCGAGATATTTTTCGCTTGTCCGCAGCGCCACTTCTTGGGGGAGGGCTGGCGCCGGCGGTTGTTTGTTCCAGCGAATCTCTTCCAGGTAGTCCCGTACATACTGCTTGTCGTAAGAATCCTGCGCGTTGCCCGGTTGGTAGGTGTCGGCCGGCCAGAAGCGCGAAGAATCCGGTGTGAGAACTTCATCCGCCAGCGTGATGCCCAGGGCGGTTTGCCCAAACTCGAACTTGGTGTCGGCGATGATAATGCCGCGCTGCCGCGCGTAATCGGCGGCCTTTTTATAAATGCGCAGGGTGAGGTCGCGCAATTGACGGCTCAATTCAGGGTCGACGATTTTGCACATTTCCTCGAAAGAAATGTTGATGTCATGACCAGTTGTGGCTTTGGTCGCCGGCGTGAAGAGCGGCTCCGGTAACGGGTCGGATTCTTTCAAGCCAGACGGGAGTTTCACTCCGCAGACCGAGCCCGTTGCTTTGTATTCCTTCCACCCCGAGCCCGAGAGATAGCCGCGCGCCACGCACTCGACGGGAAACATCTCGGCGCGCATCACCATCATAGAGCGCCCCCGCAGTTCATCGGCATGGCTGCGAATGGCCGCTGGATAGTGGTTTACGTCGGCGGTGACGAAATGGTTCGGCACGATGTCCTTGAGAAAGTCGAACCAAAAGAGCGAGATCTGCGTGAGCACACGCCCCTTGTGGGGAATACCGGTTGCGAGAACATAGTCGAAGGCGGAGATGCGATCGGTTGCCACGAACAACAGGTGGTCATGATCTAGGTTGTAGACGTCACGCACCTTGCCGCTGGCGTGCAACTCTAATTCGGGATAATCGGTGCGGAGCAAAACGGAGTCGAGAATTTCTGGGCTCATCGGTAAATTCACCAGTAAAAAACTTTGCGTATTCTAGCCTTCGCCAAGAATTTGTCAACGCTTTCTATCGCTCGTACTTCGCTGAGCCACGAGGGGTGAAAAGAAAAGGGTTGACAGTTCCAGTGTAAGGCAGAAGCCGCGTCGGGAGCGAGCTCTGAGAAGATCGTGGTGTGGAAAAACTGAGGAAGGCTCTGGAAAAAAGGGCGGCGAGTTTCTCAACGGAGAAAGCAGAATGGCGCGGGGGTTGTCAATAAGTTTTAGTTGTTTTGGGATGAGCTGCCTTCGACCCCATGGCTTCAAAACTGGCTGGTCCGTTTGCGGGCGGCATGGAAGACACGGATCAACTGCACAACATCGCCACGCACACGATAAGGAATGACGTATGGCGTTCCCGAGACGACTAATTCTCTAGTGCCGGAAATCCGACCGGGCCGACCTAGAGATGGGAAATGTTCCAGAGTTTTGACAGCTTTTACGATTGCGGCCACGGTTCTGGCAGCAGCGTGCGGATTGTCTTGGGATATGTATTCGGACACGGCAATCAGGTTCGCGGTGTCGCCCGTGGCCAGTTAACGCGTACGTCGCGGCAAGCGCCTGCTTGTCTGCTGCATTTCCTCGTGGGTGGCAAAGTCGCCGGCGTCGGCCTCGGCCATGCCTTTCTTGATTTCGTTGATCTGCCATTCATTCACGCTGACATATTCCTGAATCGCCTGGGCGGCGACCAATGAGCGGCTGCGGTTCATTGATTTCGACAACCGGTCGAGCTGGTTCTGGAGTTGGGCAGCGAGGCGGAGAGTAAGGACGGAGGATTCGGCCATGATGTACACGCTATCCATCGGTTGTGTTCAGGCAAGAAAGCGACGGATTCTGGCCGTTATGCCGCCCCGAACCGCACCGACACCAACTTCGACACGCCCGGCTCCTGCATGGTCACGCCGTAAAGCACCGGTGCGATGCTCATCGTCCGCTTGCTGTGCGTGATCAGGATGAACTGAGTTTGCACGCTCATTTCGCGCACCAGGTCGGTGAAGCGCGCGATGTTCGATTCGTCGAGGGGAGCGTCGACTTCGTCGAGGATGCAGAACGGGCTGGGTGTGTACTGGAAGATGCCGACCAGCAGCGCGAGCGCGGTGAGCGCCTTTTCGCCACCGGAGAGCAGTAATACGTTCTGGAGCTTTTTGCCGGGAGGCGACGCGACTACGTCAATGCCGCTCTCCGCGCTGTTTTCGAGGTCGGTCAGCCGCATGAATCCGTGCCCCCCGCCGAAGAGCTTGCGGAACGTGGCCTGAAAGTTTTCGTTGATCTTGTTGAACGCCTCTTCAAATTTCTGCCGCGATACTTGATCAATCTCGCGAATGGTGGCTGCCGTATCCGCAATGGCATCGAGCAGATCCTTGCGTTGCGTGGCCAGGAATTCGTGGCGCTCCGCTGTTTCCTTGTACTCCTCGAGAGCCATCATGTTGACTGGTCCCATGCCGTCGAGGCGGGCGCGCATCTCGCGGTGCGCCTGATCTTCGGTCGCGAGTTCCTCGCCTGTTACTAAGACGATCGTGGCGTCGGCCATCATGGCCGGCCGTTCCACACCGAGTTCATTCAGGCAAGTGTCGGCGAGGTGTTGCAGATCGGATTGCAGCTTGGCGGCTGCGGCCGCCAATTCGCCCCGGCGGTCGCGCGCCAGATCAAGCTGCTGGCGGGTGGAGTGCAGCAATTCGTCAATTTCAGCAAGTCGTGCCCGCACTTGCTCCGACTCGAGTTGCAGCAAGCCTTCGCGCGCTTCGCAAGCATTACGCTCAGCATCGAATTGCAGAATTTGGTCGGCCAGTTGCACGTTCTCACTCTGGCGCTGCGCCATCTCGGCGCTCGCCGCTTCCATTTGCGTCTGCAAAGCGCCGGCTCGCTCTCCCATCTCAACCACCAGCGTCTCAATCCGCTGCAGCAGAGCGGTCGCCGAACGGTGGCGTTCTTCAAGCGTCGCTACACGCGCTGCGCGCTGCGAAGTGGTTTCGGCTGCGGCGTCGCGCTGGCTGCGCAGAGTGGCGAGGCGGTCTTGTCCCGCGGCGAGCAGCGATTCTGATTGTGCGCGCGTGGCGTCGATCGTCGTGAGTTCCGCTTGCCTCGAGGCAATCAGACTCTCCTGGTCTTGGCGTTCTGCCGCGAGCCGTTGCAGTTCGCGTTCGCTAATTGCAACCCGTTCGCGCACGCGCGACATTTCGCCGTCCAGTTGTTTGAGCAGATGTCCAGAAGTCATCGCCTGCTTTTCGGCTTCGCGCTTGTCTTCTTCAAGGCGATCGAGCAGGGAAGTGTGCTCCTTGATTTCGCGCGCCAAAGTGAGCGCCAGCATCTCCTTTTCACGGAGGGCGCGCTCTAGTTCCTCGAGCAGGCGCAAAACATCGCGCAGCTCCCGCTTCATCGACAGCGGCCCCTCGCTGCGCTGCTTGCCGCCGGTCACGGTCACGTTGTGAAAGCATTCTCCGGTCTGCGAGAGAAAGAACGCGTCGGGACTGGAGAGAGCGAGTTCGCGCGCGACTGCAGGATCAGGCACGATGTAGCCGTTGCCGAGCTTAGGCAGAATCACTTCGAGTGATTTGCCAAATCCGTTCAGCACGCGAATTGAATTCTTCAGCGGCAGAACGGTGTCGCTCAGCGGAGAGTAATGATGGCTCTCGTCCGCAAGAAAGGAAAACTTCGCTTGTGAATCCTCGGGATGTACGAGGAAAGTTGCGCGACCATCGACGTCGGAGCGCAACAGGCGCAAGCCTTCGTTGGCCGCATCCCATGACTTGACGACGACAAAGTTGAGTTCGTCGCGCAGGAAGTCTTCGACTACGCGTTCATAGCGAGGCTCGACTTCGAGAAAATCGGCGAGCACGCCAGCGGGAGTATTTCCGCCTTGCATCGCGCCTGACTGAAAAAGGCGCCGCACCGATTCCGTCGAATACCCGTGCTCGGCAATGACTGCTTCGAGCGAACCCTTTTTTCCCAGGGCCGTCGCATATTCCGAGCGCAGGGAATCGAGGTGTTTTTTATTTTCGCTCTCAGCGGCGCGCTTGTGGTCGAGCGTCTGACGCAGGGTCGCGATCTCCGCGGCCAGGCCGCTCGCGCGTTGCGAGACACTTTCAAATTCAAGAGCAATCTGACCGCGCTGGCCCCCGAAGGTTTCCGACTGCGAGGTTGCGGTTGCGATCTCGGCGCGCAGACGCTGCTCTTCACGGCCAATGCCTGCCAGCCGTTCTTCTGATTGCGTGAGCTGATTGCGCAGATGGGAAGCTCCGCCCACCGCCTCAAGAATCGCAGCGCGACGCGACTCCTGCTCGCTCTCGAGCAACGCAAGATTGATGGCGGCATGAGCAGTCTCCCGCTGGCTGAGGTCGTATTCGTGCTGCGCTGCCGCCAGGTCAGCGGCCGCGGAATCGAGCACTTGTTGATGACCGTTCCGCTCCTCTTCGAGTGCGGTGAGCCGTGTTTGCGCCTGCGCCAACTCGGCTTCGGCCGACGCGGTGCGGACGTTCAGTTCGGCGCAGCGTTCGTCATTTGTGCGGATGCGGGCTTTGCCGCGATCGCCTTCAATGGCAATCTGGTTGAGGCGTTCGCGATTTCGCCGCGTCTCCGTCTCGATCGCGTAGCCGCGCTGGGTGCGTTCGCAGTGCTCGGCCTCCGCTTGCTGCACGCTTTCTGTCTGCTGGCGTATCTCCTCGCCCAGTTGCTGGAGCTGCGTTTCGAGCGCGATGCTCTCCTTGGCCATCTGGGAAAACTTGCTGGCCAGGACAACTCGCAGTTTGGCGCGCATCTCATCGCGCAGCTTGGCGTAGCGCTCAGCCTTGCTGGCCTGGCGTTTGAGGGAATTCATCTGCCGCGTGACTTCTTCGAAAATGTCGTTCACGCGGTTTAGATTGGTTTTGGCGTCTTCCAGGCGCGCTTCAGCGAGACGCTTCTTCGTTTTAAATTTCGTAATGCCGGCCGCTTCTTCGATAATGTTGCGGCGATCGGTGGGGCGGCTACTCAGGATCTGGCCGATGCGTCCTTGCTCGATGAGCGCATACGATTCCGGACCGAGGCCGGTGCCCATGAATAATTCTTGAATGTCGCGCAGTCGACAGAGTTTTCCATTCAGCAGATACTCGCTGTCGCCGCTACGGAATAAGCGGCGGGTTACGGAGATTTCTCCGGCGTGGTGTTGTTGCTGATTGAATTTGCGCCGGCGAATTTTCAACACTACCTGCGGACCGGCGACGGCGACCGCGCCGTTAGCGGACGCACCATTACCTTCAGATGTGACATCTACTGCCGGATTATCGGCGGCTGGGGCAAAGTCCCCTTCAACCTCTTCCGCTTTTCCCGGCTGAGCTTCCTCGACCGCCCGTTCAGTTTCGGCAGCCGCATGAGCCCGAAGCTCAGCCTCATCCCAATCCGACTCTGAGGGCAGCTCATCTTGAATCTCTATTTCCGTGGGCGCATTGGTATCGGGCCCGCCGTAAATTTCGGGGTCGATCATCGTAAGCGAAACTTCGGCCATGCCAGTGGGATTGCGGTCGCGCGTGCCGGAGAAAATTACATCCTCCATGCGCGAGCCGCGGAGCGACTTCGCCGACTGCTCGCCGAGCACCCAGGAGATCGCGTCGGCGATATTCGATTTGCCGCAGCCGTTCGGGCCGATGATGGCAGCGATGCCTTCGCCGTGAAACTTCAGTTCGGTGCGATCGCAGAACGATTTGAATCCCAGAATTTGCAGCTTCTTGAGTTTGAGCAAAATGACTCCTTCGTAGGCGGATCTGTGTGGTCCGCGGACTCGGTTGGCGCTGGCTGGAGTGCGCTGCAAATCGCGGGGTCGGCGGTTAATGGATGCTGTTAACTGCCAAGGTTCCCGCTGGTCATAATCGTTTGATGCCGTCGTTCGATGCCGTCCGCGAACCAGGACGTCACCCACGCTTTTGACCAACTCTAATGGCGAATGCCGGGATGGGTCAAGTAATAAAACACCACATATTGTGGTGCCATCCATAGCACCGCCTTTAGTTGCACATACACTGCAGCAATTGCGCGCAAAATACTGTGAGGAATTAAGAAGGCGGGAGACCGCGAGAGCATCATTACTGTACCGCTGGCGGGGTAGGGATGCAATCGTCGGGAGGGCCGACGAGGGCCGACGTAGAGGTGTGGTTCCGATGACTTTGGCAGCCGTAGTTTCCTGACTCCTCCGTGCTGCTGTCGCTTGTACTCCCACGATTACGCAACGGCGATTGTCGACGAGATGGTTGTCGCAGTAGCGCAGCCGGGCCGGCGTACCGCCCTTGGTGGCGTACGTCGAATCAGGATCGGTGGTCGCACCTGGTCTTGCCCCATGCACCGGTTCCACCGGGTTCTGCTATTCCGGTTCCTGCACATATCGTCACACGGTCTGTCGCACGGTGCGATGGACCTGCGCCGCTTCCCCCAACTGCTCCCGTGGCATGCGGCTCTCTTCGCCGCATTGGCTTCCACAAAATTGCCATCGACGGAGAGATGTTGGCCCGTGCAGCAATCCAACTGATGGCGAAACCGGGCTCGGCCTCCTGCCAAGCGCACCATGTCAGCATCGGCGCGGCGGAAGATCGCTGCCGCTCAAAAGGCGAGGTGGGGCGAAGATACGGCGAGCGTACCGCTTAATGATTGTCATCTTGCTCCTGATCGGACGAAACGTCGATGGAGCGAGATTGAAGCCCTATGAAATGATCTGAAGAATTTCATCGTGGCGAACGCCGACGAAGTCCCCTCGTCGCTCCACGGTCGATCTTTTAAGGCTGCTTAGCTATAGCTAGGACTTCGCGGGCGTTGTCGAGCTTCTGGATGCCCTGATTGCGCTCACACTCGTCGAACGGGACACCCGATGGGTTGGGCAATGCTTACGACCTTGTTCGGAGGCAATCTCACACTGTTGTTGTCCTTCGGCGAACTCGCAGCGCCACGCCTCGCAAGCGCATCGGGAACCTCCGGTGAGACTATTGTACCAATGATGGATATGCTTCCGACGCGAGGAAACTGGCATAAGCCTCACCTTCTGTCGCATTCTACTGCTGTGCGTTCTTTCACGAATGTGCAAATGTGAACAGCGCCACTCCGGTTTCGGTGGCAAGCTGGGCAGGCGTGTAACTGTTTGTCCGACGTTCGGGTCTTGTCCATGTCCCACGGTTTGATTCGCAATACTGTTCTGCACCCTCGGAGGTAGTTGTAAATATGGAAGCAGTCAAGGCAGCCCCCTCACAACCAATCCACTTCAAGAACTGGAAACCAACCGATTGGATCGACCATGCTTCATTTGGCGTAGGGCAAGTCAGCGAGGCTCGGGGAGATAAACTCGACATCGATTTCGTTAACGGCGGCAGGAAAACTCTGCTTAAATCGACGCAATTGAACCGAGCGGCAGCGCCTGGCGCGGGTTTCAAGTTTCCTCGTGCCAAAGGCAAACCTCGTACCAAACAGTTGACGGTGAAAAGCCCCCCGAAACGATCATTGCATGAACGAGAGCCAGTGTCTCAGGACTGACAAACAGGAGGATATTTGTGTCCCGCTGCGATGCAGCGGATAGCCGACTGGCAGCTTGCTCGCCATCAGTCATTTCCTGAAATCGTAACAAGATTAACGTTTGATGCCGGCAGCGGTAAACCACAATAAAATCCTGTGGCGGTTGCTTCCCCTATGAGAGCCCATTGCCCCCTCGCGATGGGCTCTCATAATTCCTATCGAAGGGATCAGCATGGTAATTTCGTTCTCTACGAGTATGGAGCATCGGCGACGGCGGATTGCCCCGCTAAACGAACCTTGGGGATGGAACAGCGATTAACCCTTGAAGCCTTGAAGAGTGTTATCAACTGATCGATCATTCCGAAGCGATCTTTGAGCATGGGCGAATGATGCAGGCATACCGCGACCGCGCCACGCCACACCACACGTGATTGTCGAAATAGCAGAACTAGCACTCCGTTGCAGAGAGACACCACAGGCCATTCAAGACGCGCTCCAGCTGCTGGGGAAGATGGGCCGAGCAGAGCCTTTCCGTCTGCGTGGCTGTTGGAAGTTGAGACTCGCCGGTGATCTTCGCGTCGGGAACGAGAATGTGGGAGCCGCATAACATCATCACATCATCGTGACGACGGAATAGAGGTGAGTATCGGATTCTACTTGCCCTTGTGGGTTTAGCATGCCGAAAGCAAAGCGCATCATGTCAGCGGCGGGCTTTCCGTTTTCCACATCTCCGACACCCGTGTCTGCGGCATGATACGTCCCGCCGCTTCTAACCTTAATTTGCACCGTGGGATGCAAGAGCCTGCGTGTGTGCTAATGGAATGATCCTGCAAGGTGGGCGTGAACTTGAGATGCTGCCTCTTGTCCCTTCTGAGAATCCACCGTCCGGAATGCGACGTTGCAACGCTCGCGAAACATGCGGAGACGAGATGCGAAAGCGGCTGGAGGAAATGAACTGGCGGACGCAGCCGCGTTCGCTCAGCGATTCCAAGCCCGGCGAAGTAATTGCAATACAGCACACCGGGCAATAGCGCCAGCATGTGCGACGAATCACTTCGAGCGCGGAATCTTTCGGCTAAGCGGATTTCTTTGCCTGCGTGCAAATCTCGATAACCTTTCCGCTTCGTCCTGATTTCCCGGCAATCTCGAACGATTTGCCGATCTTCAGCGCCGCCAATCTCGCGGCATAATGGCCCCACTTGGTAGGTTTGGTGAAGGCTTTCCACAGACGGTGGATTACGTGCTCATTGCGGATGCCGAGCGGATTACCGCGGAGCGCATCGACCGTGTGGCCGTATTTGCGGCCGATTCCTCTTTGAGGGATTTGCGTGGCACGCTCCCAATGCTTGCCATCCTCGCCAGCCCACACTCCCCGCGTCCCCAGTCCCGCGTGATCCTTTTTGTCGCTGCGTCGGCGCACAAAAAAATGCCTCCTTGTTTGTTCGTCACTCTAGCAGTCTAGAAGGGCGTGAAGGTTGTACATTTTGTACCAAGAGGCAATCGAAAGTCGGGGGGAACGGCTACATCTTGCTACAGCGAAATTTAGAATGGCTGCATGAAACAAATCTGCGTTTTCTGCGGCTCCGGTGAGGGCGGTCGAAGGGAATACCGCGCCGCCGACCGAGTGCGATACTAGGTCGCGAGTAATTGAAACAGAGGAACGAAAGGAATGATCATGATTAAGTTTCTTGTCTTAACGACGCTCATTTTCACAGCCCTGCTGATTGCAGGCTTCTCCGTTTCATCACCTCCATCGGACGGACTACTGCTCGTCGCCAATAAAGGTGATCGGACTCTCGGTCTCATTGATCCAACTGCCGCACGGCAGATTGCAACCGTCGCCGAGGGAGGCGTGACGGGGCATGAGGTCGCCGCATCTGCCGATGGCAAACGAGCATTTGTACCGATCTACGGCAACTCTGGAGTCGGCAGGCCCGGCACGGACGGAAGCACGCTGGCTGTGATCGACCTCAGTGAACGCAAGGTAATTCACACCATCGACTTTGGGCATGGCGTAAGGCCCCATTGTGCCGTTTTGGGTCCGAAAGATGGTCTTCTCTACGTAACCACGGAGCTAGACAAATCTGTAACCGTCATTGACCCGCTGACCCTAAAGATTGTGGGGAGCGTTCCGACCGGACAGGGCGAATCCCACATGCTGGCGATCAGTTCGGACGGGCGCAGAGGCTACACGGCGAACGTTGGGCCGGGGACGGTATCGGTGCTCGATCTCGCGGGGCGAAAAACTCTCGCGGTGATTCCGGTTGCGAAACACGTGCAGCGCATCTCGACCTCGCCCGACAATCGCTGGGTGTTTACCTCGGATGAGGAAAAGCCGCGGCTGGCGGTAATCGATACCGCGACGAATAAAGTTGATCGCTGGATCACATTGCCCGGCACAGGATATGGCACCGCATCCACGCCGGACGGAAAATGGCTGTTGGTGGCGTTGCCGGATGCGAATGCCGTGGCGGTCATCAATCTGGCGACGTTGCAGGTGGTGAAGACGATCAGTGTGCCCTCGGCTCCTCAAGAGGTGCTGATCCGACCGGACGGTAAAGTCGCTTATGTGTCGTGTGACCGCAGCCATCAGGTGGCGGCGATACGGATCGGCGACTGGGGCGCGGAGTTGATCGAAGCCGGGAGCGGAGCAGATGGTCTGGCGTGGGCGCGGTAATTTTCAACTTGGCGCAATGCCCCCAAGGTCAGGCGCAACGAAATGTGTCCTTGGGCTCCGGGAAGAAGCACAAGCGGTGTTGCGGCAGGGGCGAGGGTGAATTGAGCCGCACTGTGGCTGCCGCTAGTGTTTGGAATCTCCTGAACCTCGAAGCCAGAAACCACCCGCATGATGAACCACAAGCTCACGGGTACGTGGTCGATATTGCTCAGATCAAAATGATCGGATTCGCTACATTCGCTTTTAGGGGTACATCGATGACCGCCCCGATGATGGAGAGGATTATCTATGAACGGATTTAAGTTGTTTGCATTAGCTGCTGTTGCTGGAATCTGCTTGATGGCAACTACTCCCAAAACAGAGGCTCAGGTAACCGTCAGCGTCGGAGTCGCGCCCGAATGTCCCTACGGTTACTACGATGTCGCGCCTTACAACTGTGCGCCCTACGGCTACTACAGTTCGGAATGGTTTACGGGTGGCACCTTCATCGGCGTTGGCCCGTGGTTCCATGGTGCTGAAGGCTTCCAAGGCCACGTAAATAACCGTTTCCATCCTGAGCATGGCTATAACGGCCCAACGCCCAACCGTGGCGACAAAGCCGAACCGAGAAATCGTGTCGATAAGGTTGCCAACTTCAAGGGCAACGAAGTGCGCGATGGACGTGGTCACGCAGTTGGAGAAAAGCGCTAACCCGATACCTGCGTCTCAATCGAAAACCTATAAAAGGAACGGGCAGATGTCCACAAGGTGAAAATTGAAAGTGGACACCTGCCCCTTTTTCGCAGGAGCGGAAATCCGCTGTATTCTATTTTCGATTTGCTGGATGCTCGTTTCGTGGAACGATTCGTGTCCCTGCGGCTCCGGCAAAGAAGACCGATTCTCGACTTCGGACTTGCTCGCGCACCCAACTCACCGAAAGAACCCAGCGACGGCCAAGCTCAACGGAGTCGATGACTTCGTAGTGAGCCCCTGCCAGAAAGGGGGCAAGACCGCCTTGCTGTCCTTCGTTCCGCTCGCGCCTCAAGGCTTACTCCTCGTCCCGTGCAGCTCGGAATCCAACACAGCACTCAGCGGCACTGAGCGTACCCTTGAGCATGAGCAGAATACATCGAGAATGCCCGGACTCAGACCCTTCCGATTGGTTGGTGATGCCTGCCGAGGTTCCCCTTCGGCAAGAGCCTGACGAGGAAGACGACGGCAAAGAAAAAGAAGATGACGAGGATGATGACGAAGAAACCGACGACGGCTATTCGGAGTGAGGCCGCCCGATTTTCCTTCGGCGTTTCTCGCCAAGCGAGCGCTTTTCGAGGTTCGTGGGCGAGCTAGTTTCTCTCTTGCGCTTTCCCCGTCGAAACTATGAGAATTCAGGTTTAAATTTGCGGTTCGAACTCTGTTCGGTTGCGCCCCTTGTCCTTCGCTGCGTACAGGGCGGCATCGGCACGGGCCACGAGCCCGTTCCACTCAGAAGGTTTGTTCCCGCGAAATTCTGCAATTCCAAAGCTAGCGGTAGTGGTGATAGTGCAGTTCCCGAAAGTAAACTCCGTGTTTTCAAATTGTTTACGTATTCGTTCGACCGCAGTCTTCGCACCCAGACTGTCGGTGTGGGTCATCATTACTAGAAATTCCTCTCCTCCCAATCGAGCACACATCTCCGACTTGCGCGTGTGCTCCTTCAGAATTTCCGCGAACGTCTTAAGCACGGTGTCACCTGCGTCGTGTCCGTAGGTATCATTGACCTTCTTGAAAAAATCCAAATCGGCCATTACTGCCCAGAAAGGAAAGTTATGCCTAGCTGCGGCACTCACTTGGCGAGGTGCCCAAATCTCAACCGCACGCCGGTTGGGTAAGCCTGTTAGGGAATCCGTCAATGCCATCTCTTCCAATAGGCGATTCTTCGCTTGGATTTGGCGATGAAGTTCAACGATCCTACGGCCCACCTCGACACGTGCCACAAGCTCACCGGAATGAAAGGGCTTCGTTAGGTAGTCGTCGGCTCCTGCAGCCAATCCTTCTACTATTTGTTCTTTCTCGCTGTTGCTTGTAAGCAGGATGAGATGACAGCAGCAGTCTGGGAAGTCGCGACGTATAAACGTGCATAAGTCTACACCTCCGATGTCCGGCATGTTCCAATCCGTAATTACCACAGCAGGTTGGTGTTTTGCGAAAAGATCAAGGGCTTCGCGGCCGTTCTTCGCAAACAATACGGCGTACCGTTCCCCCGAGAGAGACTGCTCGACCAGTTTGCGATAGATCGCGGAATCATCAACCGCCAGAACCTTGAACGGCGGGAAAGAAGGGTTCATGTGTTCCCCTATGGTGACGGATTTTGGTCAAAATGGCGCCGGACCGACAAGCTGGGAGCCCGTCCAGATCACCCCGAATCCGCCGGCCTCACTTCCGTTTCAGGTCTTCGATAGAGATAGGGGCTTTCGATCCTTTCAGTCGGCGAGATGACATTCCGAACCTCCATATTAGATCGGCTAGTTCTTTAAAATGAACCGCGCTGACCACGAGCGATGTGACGCGTTTTCGTTGGCTTGCTGAGGTTCTTCGACGTTGCGGATTACTCCCATTGCCATGCTCCGTTGTCGTCTTTGAGGTGCTAGTCGGGTAGGGTTCCGATTTCGAGGGAGTCGCAGCGAAAGAAGAGAACTTCGAACTGTCAATAGATTACCCCACAACTACACCCTACGTTCCGGCCATTAGGTGTGCAACGTTAGTTCGGGGAGTGGTGTCGCGAACGGTGCTTGGTGTGTGACGCGATAGCGATAGCAATGATCAGAAGCTATATCCCGCGAACCAGCTTCGGGCGAGAATCCGGCCGTTGAAAAGAAATTAGTTGCGGCGACTGGGGCACAAGCCCTTTTTGACCACCGTTGATTCTGTTAGGTTTGCCCCCCCGGTGCGACCGAGATCATTACCGCCGCCCTTCCTACTCGGGCGCACCAAAAGAGATACCCATGTCCTTCTGCCGAATCGGCCTATGATCCTAAGAACGGTCAGTGGGAGCTACGCTCATGTCAGCGAATCAAGTAGTCCTTTACTTCGAGAAGCCGGAAGATGCTTTGCTTTTCACTCTGGCTGCCAGTTCGATCATGTCAGCAGAGGGGCAGGTCCACCGCAGCAAGGCAGCGGTCAGGGTTGCGGAGGAGATTTGCAAAGCCAGTCGAATCACGACTGAGGGTGCGCTCAACATCACGTGAAGGACGGCAAAATTAGATGATTCGAAAAGCTGTGCTCCAAATCGGAGTCCCTGCGCTGCTCATTTTTATTGCATGGAACGGTTACCTTGCCGTCAACCATTTGAAACGGTTGCACACAATCGCTGCCCTCACACTTGAAAGCTCCGCGATCCAAGCCGAAATCGCGGTTGTTTTGAAAGATGTGATCGATATGGAAACAGGGCAGCGCGGATTCCTCCTAACGGGGAACCCCCCATATTTGCAACCCTACACGGACGCGAAGGGCAGGATCGAGATGGATTTTGTCAATCTTCGTGCAGGACTCTCTAATCGGATGCAGCGCGAACAATCGCTGGAGTCGCGGCTGGAGTCTTTGGCCAAATCAAAACAGGTTGAAATGGAAAGCTCAATCAATTTACGCCAACACGGGTATCGCCACCGCTCATTCAAACTCGTCGATACAAACGAAGGCAAGGACTACATGGACGAGATTCGGGCCATCGCGTCTTCGCTGTCCTCTGCGGAGAACACCAATTTTGCGAGAGTCGATACAGAGAGAACTGCCACACTGAAGCGAGTGTTATCGGTCACGGTCTTCACCAACTCTGTATTGCTTGTGTTAGCGGTATGTCTGTTCGGACTGATCCGCCATCATGGGCAACTGCTCGGAGAAGAGGCCGCTGAGAGCAGAAATGCCCTAGCGCTGCGGGATTTGCAGCTAGCAAAACTAACGTCTGCCCTTTCAGGTCAAGCTCGTTCTAGCATTACTGCTATCAATATGAACTCCCGGTTGCTGCTGGACAATTACGGAGGATTTCTTCCACGGCAAGGGCACGAATATGCCGAGCAGATGAACGAAGCAGCGGCCCAGATGGAGTTACTGCGGCAAGATTTGGTGGGCAGCCCGCCGTCCAACGGTAATGGAAGGGCAGCTTAGCGATCACAAATGCCGTTGGCTATTTTCCCTCTTGAAAGACGCCGACCCCGACACCCCAATCTACAAGCAAGGCAAAGCGGAGTGCGCGAATCTGCAATGAGGGTTGCGGCAACCATGAGATTGGCGTATCGATCGTCTCGCTTCTTGGTGCTCGTGCTCGCTCCCATCCTCTTAATCCGGTTCCGCAAAACGTGGGTTGCGGCCTTCAATTTGGCGGTGACGAAGTTACGAACCGGATCACGAGTCGATTCGCCGCCCGATCGCTCGGTTTCGGGATTCTTACAGACGTAGGTCGAAAGTCGGGGAAGGTATACAGAACTCCAGTGAATGTTTTTCGAGCGCAGGAGGGGTTTTTCATTGCACTGACCTACGGACGGGATAGCGGGTGGGTCAAGAACGTAGTTGCCGCTGGCGGATGCCAGCTTGAGACTCGGTGCGCGACCTATCAACTTTCTGCACCCACCATCCTGCATGATCCCCCTCGGCGACGATTCCCGCTTCTCGTTCGCGTGATGCTTGGAATCATTGCTGCAAGCGATTACATGCAGCTTTCAACCTCTCGCTCGCAGGGCACTGCGTCCTAATTAAAGTCGGGTTTTTCACACCGTTCCGTTTTGACTAGTCTGTACCAACCGGAGAGATGTAGCGTTCAAATTGTGGGGAGAATGTGCTCCGTTCACATGGTCATGGGACTGGACTATCGAAGACGAACGGTGTCAGAGGATCGGCGGCGGGTATACGGCTGTGAAGTTCAGATTTTTATTGTTTCTCTGAATGGAGCCAACATTTTATCTACGCCGAGCCGCAGTTCAGCACCATGGTAATAAGAACGGTCAGTCGCATCAAGGGTGTTCTTCCGCCGCGCCGGAGACGATCAGTGAACAAGACGCATATCAACAAACCGACACCCAAGCTGCGTAAAGCACCCCGACCGCCCCTGCCGCACCGTGGGGCGACTCCCGATTCAGATCGCGCCAAGAGGCCGGCGCTCGCGGAGCCGCCTGCCACAACCGAGGCACTGAATCCCGGAGATCGGGTCGAGGGTTTGGGCAACTTCGGAATACCGACCAGGGAGTTGGGTACAGTTGAGCGGGCGAACGAGGATGACGCGGTTGTCAAATGGGATGATGACGGTCGTATAAGAATCCACTAGCCGTGGCTTAAGAAAGTCTAGCCGGGTAACAAGCCATCAGCAGCGGTGTTAAGCCGCGCCTGTTCGTCTTCCAGAAGGCAAAGCATTCCTTCAAAGAGCACCCCCAGCTTGTCTTGGTCCTGTTCTTTGGAGGCCAGTTCGCAGAGTCCCATCCATTGCTCTTGATTTGTCAGATTGGCCAGATTTCTTGTGGTATTGGCAGTTGTGCCATTGCAGATATCCTTCTCATGTTGATTCTCACGCGGTGAGAGTTGCAAAGCTGTGCAGGATTGAACACGTACTAAGGAAGTTGGCGGTTCCCAATCCGTCAGATACTGGTTACACAGAAGATGATCGGGTTGCCTTGGTGTCGACTGAATGGAAACTGGAAAATCCAGGATTCTGCGCTGGCGCGGTACGATGTCCGGGCATGGCTCGAACTTCCTCTTTCTCCGTTCAACCTTCAATGAACCCGCTCTGCCGCGACCATGTTCCCCACCAGAGATCGATCCCTGCGGCGCCATAGGGGAAGCGCAAGCGGCTGAAAGCTACGACGATATTGTGTGACTGCTCCGGCGGGTGCAAGTGGTACCACACCCTGAGCGGGCCCGCCTCACTGGACTGGGCGTCGGCGGCAATCCCCGGAGTCATCGCTCCGGACTGCTTGCATTTGACGGTTGTCCAGAATTTGAGCAGGAGTCATCTGCTCGGGTCTTTCACCCGCCAATCGCCGGGGGAACACGCCGAGATAGCGTGCTGTCCACCAATGTAACCTCAGTAACTTCCCTTCGATGCCTCGGTCACGTTCCAATGGGAGGTGATTCTCGCATTGGAATGCTTACTGTGAATAATCTTGGGTTGTGCTTGGTTGTCCAACTGGGTCTGGCATCCGGACTGGCAGGATTATTATGGCCCGACAAATTCATGCCACTCTTCAAAATCCTAATGTTCCCTTGGACGGCAAGCTGCCGTGCGATTCGAGCCAATGGCATTGCTGCCATCGGGTTGTCGCTAATACTTTTGGTCACGCGGCTCGCGGGCTATCGGTGACTCCACGGCAGAAGCATGTTTGCTGAGAGAGTGCGGATGGCAAAAGACACCATGCTGAACGACTGCTACGAGCACGATAATAATTACGTCGCGTCAGGGTCGAGTTGCCCCGTTCCCCAATGCGGCGCTCTTGCCGTTACCTATGGGCCTCCGGACAACTTCGAACTGTGCGAGTTCACGTGCCCTCGCTGTGGGAGCGACTTTATCGCCTCTTCCGAGGCACTAATCTTTCGGTCGGTGCCCAAGAAGTGGATGTTGGCGGGCGTTCAAATCGCGTAGGGTCGCGACGGTCGCGGCACCAGATTCTTCATCCTGCCAAACTGGACTGCTGACGGACTCGCGGGAGATTGCCCTGTCACCGGGGCGTGCATGATCAGCATCAACCTCAAAGGCTCTCCGGCGGATACGGCTTCCTCGCCTTTCTACGATTACCAGCGCGATGCCATTTACGCAGGCGATGACAAAGGAATCTTTCACAAAATTGTTAACGCGTTTGGTGTATCCGGCACAACACCAACTGAAGTTGTAACGGGTCACTGGCCTATCACCGTAGACGGTGGAACAAAACTGACTCCCCGACTCGGGATTCCGTGTCAGGCAATATTTTTATCGAGGATTCGAGCGGAAATCCTGAGCTATATACTGGAAACCTTCAGCACTGCAGGGACTTGCGGGTCTGGGTCGCTTCCATGTCTGGGTTCAACTACAGTCAACATTTTTGCCGTCCATGGCGTTACCGATGCCCCGATGGTGGACTCGTCCGCGGAAAAAGTATTCGGGTTTTACGGCGCCAATAATGCTGGCGCGGCATCCGTGCTTCAGTCAGATGTAACACTAAGTGCCTCTGTCTCTGCAACGCCGGGATCGGGCACGGGGCATCATATTCACGCAGGGGCATTTGACAATACCTACCTGACCGGAAACCGAAGTACCGGGTCACTCTACATTTGCGGATCGTCCAGCAACAGCACGCCGACCATCCAGCGCATTGGGTTTACGAATTCAGGCGGTCCTTCCTCGAATCCTGCTGGCACAATGAAGTCTGCTGTCGATGCTGCAACTCTCGCCGTTGCGACGGGCAGCGCGGAATGCGCTCCGGTGACGGAGTTCTTCAACCCGAACGCTCCTACTGCCACGCAGGATCAGATTTTCTTCGGCGTTCAAACCCTTGGCAGCGGAACATCTCTGTGGCGGATTGGGTGCGAGCGGCTGCGTGATGTCTATCAACCTGACGGGCACTCCGAGCAACCTTGAGCATTGCGAATTCGATTGCTGAAATCAACGGCCCTAGCGGAATCATTGTGGACGGCGACGCGAACACAACGACCTACCCCCAAGCGGCGAGTCTATATTTCTCGAATCAGGGAAATAGTACCAGTGGTATCCCGTGCGGTGCGACCGTAGGCGTAGGTTGCGCGATCAAGGGGACTCAATCTGGGCTGAACAGATAAGTTCCGGCAATAATCCTGAAAGCCATAGGATTACAGCTACGACTACGGCTCAGCCAACATGCGAAGATATCATTTCTTATAAGTAGGCTTGTTTGCAAAGGGCGAAAGGGTGACGAGGTATTGCCGGATTCGTTCGAGATCCGGTTCAGAAATCTCAGTGAACTTCACACCGGTTCCGAGCCCAGGAGTGCTGTAGGCGACCTCGCCGTCCGCCCAGCACTTGGTTTCTCCGATCCAGATACCGACTTTCACTTTAGTACGCGGAGGCAATGGGATTGCCATTTCGATGTAACATCCACCGACGCTGAGATCCGCGATCGTTGCCCAGAAGGAGGCTCCCCCTTGGGCATGAATCTCCACCGAATTATTGCACTTGGAGCGAGCGACCTTCCTCCCCTCAACGAATTGAGACTGGTAATTGTCGGGCGCAGGAGAAGGTAAAGAAAAATCCCAGAGGGGCTTTTCCGGGGAGAGGTTGAGCAATCCCACATGACCCGCTCTTGGCGTGCCCGGTTTGCCTACCCACCTAACACGAAAGTGAACTCGGTTCTTACCATAACTCAAACCGATGATCTCATCGAGGTTGAGCTGCGGCTGCACATCGCCCAATTCGGCTCCCTGGTGGCTAACATTGACCGTAGCCGCTCTCTCGGAAAACACTCGGCCATTGCTGTCGGTTCCGAAGATGCGCACTTGCGCCTCGATCGCTTTGCGCGGCTCGCGGCGCCTGCCAGCCCCCATGGTTCCCCCGCCTGTGCAAGATCTGGTCGCGTAATTGTGCCGGGAACAATAGCCAAACGCAAGCTCGATCATGCAAGGATTACACAAGATACGATCAACCGCACGCTCCCTGCGGATGCCGCAACCTATTTCATCATTTTCAGTAATGAGGTTTCATTAGCCCCAAGGCTGTGCGGGTCCGTATTAATTTGAATTATTCCGCATGCTAAACTTGCGTTCTGCAAGAGGTAACAACGAGGCCCCGCAGATGTTTATACGTTGGGCCTTTTCATTCAGGCACGTGTCTCGTCCTTCCCATTTCGCATCACTGGAGTTCTTGGCAGTGGCGTGGACGGGGCGGATAATTTCCACGCCTAACTCCACTCCTCCCCCCACATGCAAACAAACAGGAAGGATCATTCTGAAAATGATTCTGGTGATGCTGCCGGCTGTGGCAGCTACGGCGCAAGTATCTCGGCCTGCCACCGAGGACAGTGGAAGCGGTATCCCTTCTGAATCTGGAATGTATCGTCAAACGCCGAGTGGATTCAGCAAAATCCTCGGCCAAATCGTCTCGTTCAAGCGCAGTGGCAGCTTGCTTGTGTCAAAGTTGACTGTCGGAATCAAGGCGAGAAAAGAGAATGTCCAACTGCTGGGGCCGCACGCTCAAACAGTGGTCGATGGCAGACCGGTATTCTATTTCGTTCCGCCTGAGCAGGAAGCGGACGCAGGTGTCAACGCGGGTGACCTGGTACTAATACGCCTCGAAGTAAAGGCCGAGCGTAGGCAATTTGAGGTTGGAGGGCAAGGAGCGTGGCGCGCGTGTGCGGTAACGCACGGATGCGGCGCGAGGGCGATTCTCACACTCCAGACGGTAGTGGTATCGCATCCATGAAGTTGCAGAGATGCAACCTGCTCCATTAGCATCCTGCAACCAGGCCATAGCGGCGGTGCCCTCGCTGTGGGCCGATTTCTGCCCTGGATCTTCAGACCTGATGCACATCCTTTTCCTTGTGGGAATTACCAAATAGCACATCGCGTTGTGAGCATAGATACTGTACTGGGGGACCGTTGCGAGGTCTGCCTCATGTCCGTAGCATCACATTTACGACGTGGCAGAACATCCCGACAGCTGGCAGTACTGCAGAGTTTTACCGTCGAAGGCGGTTGAGCGTTACGGCGCGAGGTAAGTCATGAATCAAGCAAGAATAATGATCGCGGACGATGATCCTCATTTCAGACTCGCCCTGAGCGTGCGTCTTCGAGCCAACAACTTCGATACTGTGAGTGTTTGCGATGGTTATTCGGCCCTGGCGATGGCTCTCAAGGAAACACCCAACCTGATCATCCTCGATCTTGGGCTGCCAGCGGGGGACGGATTTGCCATTCTGAAACATGTCAAAGAGTATCCGGCGCTTTTGAGGGTCCCGATCATCGTTCTTACGGGTCGCCATTCCGGGGGCAATGAAAGACGTAGCCTCGAGTCTGGCGCCATCGCTTTTTTCCAGAAACCGCACGACGAAGTGGAGTTGATGCGGGTGATTCGCTCCAGCCTGCGGCCTCCGTGGGGCTGGGGTAGCTTGCCATCGTAAGCAACGTGCCAAGGGGCTACACCTAAAACGACAAAATACCCTGTCCTAAGGTTCCGCAGTTTTCCGAAACATAGAGACGGGGAACGGTTACAGTGATGTTGGGAGATCACGCACGATCAAACCGATGATCGGCAGCACACGGATTTAGATCCATCTTCCTGTCAGCCTTACTTTATCATCCCCGATTTCGACTAGCACTAATGGCAAACCGCAGAATGTTAAGAATGCCGCTCGTACTAGATTTCACAAGTTGTCGGCGAGGAAACCTCGTTAGGGGATGGTGAAAATGGGTAACAAGAAGATTCTGATTGTCGATGACAACCCGTATGTGCGCAGAGGAATGTGCGTACGTCTGACAGCTAATGGCTACGACACTTTCTTTGCCGGCGATGCGATCGCCGCCATCGCTGAGGCTCGGAAACACCAGCCGGATTTAATTATTCTCGACCTAGGCCTGCCCGCGGGCGACGGTTTTGTCGTAATGCAGTGGCTAAAAGCAATCCCCGCTCTCGATCAGATCCCAATCATCGTGATCTCTGCTCGCGACGTTCGCGAGAACGGGGCTCGCGTTCTCAAGGCGGGGGCCAAGGCCTATCTTCAAAAACCGGTGAATACTTCTGAATTCTTGGCGGCCATCCGACTCGCCCTAGGAGAACCTGCGCTGCGAAACAAATCTGTCGTTTATGAGCTGGCGATGGCGTAGCGGTTCCCTCGATCGATATCCTCTCGACCAACAAAAGCCTCGGCACCATCCGGACTGGCCTTTCGAACCAGCCCAAGAAGGAGTTGAGATGTTGACATTAACAAACTGTCTGCCTGACGTTGACCTCGATCCGGCCGATTGCCGATTAAAATTGGCAAATCATGCACCGGTAGTCAGATGTGGCAGTAAGATTCTCGTCATCGACGACGATCCGGATTTGTGTCTTGGACTCCACATTCGCCTGGGGGCCAATTACTACGATACGTGTTTCGCGAATGATGCAGAGTCCGCGTTCAAGACGGCGCTTGCCGAGATGCCAGACCTCATCATCCTTGACATCGGGTTACCGGATTATGATGGCTATTTTGTCCTGGAAAGTCTGAGCATGTTTCCTGAGCTTGCTGACGTGCCCGTCATCGCCCTAACCGCACGAAACCGATTCATTCACGAAAAGCGCTGTCACGACGCTGGGGTCAAACGATTTTTTGAAAAGCCTGTCGATGATCGCCGCCTATTAACGGCAATCCGACAGTTCCTTGGATGACCGACTGAGGGATGGACCATCATCAACCGTCGGGTTATTGACGTAATTATCGCGAAGCACCAACTAGCACCTTTCGGGTCAATGCGCGCTATCGCCTTCCATGAGAAGGCCGGTCGGAGTCAAGTGGGTTCTGTTGTTTTTTCGTTGGACAAGTTTTTTCTCCGGCCGAGTCGCCACTGTCGCCACCCTTCTAACCGCACTCTTGAGTGAGCGATTTTGTGCGCTCGGTGCCAGTTAGGTATTCTCGTTTCAGTCGGTGCTGCCACCTGATTATCGACCTCTGTTTTCATCTAGGATGGAAGCTGGGCCAGGCGATAGACGCAGTCGCCGGAACTCGGCGTTTGGGCTTTTGCTCTTCCTTTCTGCTTTTGCCCTTCCTTTCTAAGAATGATTTTGACTTATGCGGCGGCCGGCATCGCTCTCTGATCGCTGTTGCGCAGCGGTTCGCAGGCTGCTCCGCTTACCCACAAGCGATGCAGCAGGACCGCCAACGACCGCCAACTTTCTCGCAGTTGCAATTACCGCGCGTTTCTTCCCATTCTTTCCGCCACCTTCGGCCAGTTTCAGACCCCAGCGTCGCAGATCGGTGTCCGCTCCAAACGGACCGAGAATCTGGTGCGCTCCCTGCCACCAGCAGCGTTCGCAGATACGGATCGCCTTCTTGCTGATGTCCATTTGCGGCGCGCTCTGGCCCGAGTTTCTCCGTCCCGGCTGCAGCTCCGGATAGCAGCCCACGTCGCGTCTTTTACGAAAACGTTGCGCGTCTCCCTGGGTCAGCAGGGAGGTGAGCGCGATCAGTGTGCCCACCCCCTTGACCTGTTTCAGCCGCGCCACGTGCGGATAGCTTTCCTGCGCCAGCCTTTCGATCCGTTCATTGCACTCGCGGATGGGTTCGCTCAACGATTCGATTCCCGCCAGCAACGGCTCCAGTGTGCGTTGCAGGGGAGCCGCGGGTGGGGGGCGGCGG
>JGI12635J15846_10001095_pt1 | contig 23611 bp, 23 predicted proteins | sample BlaSpr_A8_OM2_M2_FD_15846 | JGI IMG/M metagenome (IMG submission 15846) | reverse complement strand
TTGGCAACCCGTTGTACACCCGCATCGACGCGCCCGCCACGCCCGAACAGAAAGCAAAGTTGCAAAAACTGTCGCCCGACGCGATCAAGGAAAGCGATCTTGCAGGCGAGCCGATTACGGCCAAGCTGACGAAAGCACCGGGCAATGATGCTCCCATCGGCGGCTTGAAAGTCGTAGCCGCGAGCGGGTGGTTTGCCGCCCGGCCGTCCGGCACGGAGAACATTTACAAGATCTACGCCGAGAGCTTCAAGAGCGAGGCACATTTGGCGGCGATTCTGAACGAAGCCCAGGCGATGGTGAATCATGCGCTGGGTTCGGGAGCGCGGTAATGAAAGGTAATGACGGGCGCACTGATGTTCCGCCGTTTCCGCCTGAATATCGTGCTTCTGGATTATTGCTGCACGTCACTTCGCTGCCGTCGCCGTATGGCGTCGGCGATCTGGGACCGTCGGCGTTCTCCTGGATCGATCGCCTTCACGGTGCCGGCCAAAGCTGGTGGCAGGCGCTGCCGCTCGGTCCGACCGGTTATGGAAACTCGCCCTATCAGTCGTTATCGTCGTTCGCCGGCAATGTGCTGCTGGTTAATCCCGATACCCTGATTTCGGACGGGTTGCTACAGGCTACTGATTGCCAGGCTACATTTCCCGTGGATACGGTCGACTATGACGCCGTGATTCCGTTCAAGCGGCGGTTGCTGGAAAAGGCGTCGGCAAATTTCAAAGATGGGGAGCGTCGACAGCAGATAAATAAAGACCTGCGGCCGGCCTATGAGGAGTTCCGCGCCGCTCAGGCGAGTTGGCTGGAAGACTATGCTTTGTTTCGGGCGCTGAAAGCCAAGTTTCACGATGTCTATTACCTCGAGTGGCCAGCCGAACTGGTGCAGCGCGATCCTGCTGCGCTCGCCGAAGCGCGGCGAGAATTGGCAGATCGAGTTGATCAGGTTCGCTTTGCGCAATTTCTGCTGTTCCGCCAAGCCGATCAATTAAAAGAACACGCGCACGATAAGGGCGTCGGCTTGATCGGCGACCTGCCTTTTTTTGTTTCGGCGGATTCCAGCGACGTTTGGGCTAACCCAGAATTCTTTGTATTAGACGAGCAGCGTCGCCCACGCTTTGTCGCGGGAGTTCCTCCCGACTATTTCAGCGCCCAGGGACAGTTGTGGGGCAATCCGGTTTATAACTGGGACGCGCTTCGTGCGACGGGTTATCAGTGGTGCATAGAGCGTTTGCGCGCTCTGCTGAATCACGTCGATGTAATTCGTCTGGATCACTTTCGCGGATTCGCGGCCGCTTGGCATGTTCCTGCCGGCGCACCAACGGCGCAGTCCGGGCAATGGGTGCCCGGTCCGGGAGCGAGCTTTTTTCAAGCGGTGCAGGCAGAGCTTGGCCATCTGCCACTTATTGCCGAGGACTTGGGAATGATTACGCCAGACGTGGAGGCGCTGCGCGACCAATTTCAAGTGCCGGGAACCCGCGTCCTACAATTCGCCTTCGACGGACATGCCGACAATCCATATCTTCCGCGCAACTTTGTCTCTAACACGGTGGTCTATACCGGAACGCATGACAATGCCACGACCCGACAATGGTACGAAGAATTGCCAGGGGACCAGCGACACAATCTATGGAATTATTTACAGCGCGCGCCAGGCCGGAGTGATGAGGCTGCTGTGGAGTTGATGCGGTTGGCCTGGTCGTCCCCTGCGGCGCTGGCGATCGCTCCGCTGCAGGATTTGCTGAACCTGGGCGGCGAGGCTCGCATGAATGTGCCCGGCCGTGCCGATGGCAACTGGCGTTGGCGCGTACGAGAAGACATGCTGTCCGCTCAGGCTTTCGAGTGGTTAAAGCAATTGACGGAGCAGTCAAAACGCACGCTTGGCTCGGCGATCTCCGAGCGCGTGCAACCGGCCCTGAACGAGCGATAGAATCCCGAACATGCTGATTCAAGCTGCCAAGAGCATCCTGCTGGTCGTGAGCGCGCTTTTTCCGATTGTCGATCCGATCGGGGGGAGCCCGGTGTTCTTGTTGCTGACGAGAGACTACCCGGCCGAAACGCGCCGAGTGCTGGCTCGCCGCATCACGGTCAACAGTTTTGTATTGCTGATCGCGTCTTACACGATCGGATCGCACGTGCTGTCATTCTTTGGGATTTCGATTCCGGTTGTGCAGGTCGGCGGCGGGCTGGTTGTGATTTCGGCGGGCTGGGCGCTGTTGAATCAGAAGGACAGTGGTGACCGGGATGCCGTCAGACAAACCCTCAGTTGCGACGACGCCCTAAGCCGGGCGTTTTATCCGCTGACGCTACCTTTGACCGTCGGACCCGGCTCCATCTCGGTCGCCATCACCCTTGGGGCGAATGAAACAGTGCATCATTTGGGAGCAAACCTACTGATGCTTTTGGCGGCTGCGATTGGCTGCGCTTTCGTGGCGGCAACTATTTATCCCTGCTACGCGTTCGCAGATCGGCTGGCCAGCGCCCTCGGTCCGACTGGAATGAACGTAATCTTGAGGCTCTCCTCGTTTCTTCTGGTATGCATCGGCGTGCAGATCTTTTGGAATGGCGCGAGCAAGCTGCTTAGTTCATTGCCGCAGGTCGTCAGTATTGTGCATTGAGGCTAGACTAAGGCAGATATCGGACGGCACAAGAAATTGAAAGTGACAGAATGAAAAATTCCAGCGCTGACGCGCTCACTCATGCGGACCCTCCAGTAAGCACCGCCAATCCGGCGCCCTCGAAACGTTTAGCATGGGAGCAATCTGAAGGCAACCCGTTACCGCTTGGAGTCAAGTGGATCGAAGAGCAGCAGGCGTTCAACTTTGCCGTTCACTCGGAACATGCCGAGAGCGTCACCCTATTGCTGTATTCCGCCGACGATCTGGTGAATCCTCTCCTGACAGTTCCCTTTGATTTTCTGCACAACAAGTCCGGACGAATTTGGCACTGCCGCCTCCCAGTCACAAAACTTGGCGATGCTCGCTATTACGCATACTCCGTGGCGGGAGAGTCCATTCCTCAACTCCATAGCTTTGACCCCCAGAAGATTCTCCTCGACCCTTATGCGAAATGCATTTTCTTTCCTCGCGGTTTCGATCGCAACTTAGCTATGCGAGAAGGATCAAACGCAGGCCATGCGCCTTTGGGAGTGCTGGACGATCACCGCTCGACATTTGACTGGACGGGAGATCGCCCGCCGCATCATGAGTCGGATTCGGTCATCTACGAACTTCACGTGAAGGGTTTCACGAAGAACCCAAACTCCGGCATCGATCCATCGCGGGCCGGAACGTACGCCGGCCTGGCGGAAAAGATTCCATATTTAAAGGAACTCGGAGTAACGGTTGTCGAACTGATGCCGATTTTTCAACGTGATCCGCAGGAAGGCGATTACTGGGGCTACATGCCTTTAAACTTCTTCGCGCCGCACGCGCAGTATGCGAGCACCCACCGCTCCGATGAGCAGTATCTTGAGTTCAAGAATATGGTGAAGGCGTTTCATGAGGCTGATATCGGCGTAATCATGGACGTTGTGTACAACCACACTTGCGAAGGCGATTACAAAGGGCCGATCTACAGCTTCAAGGGTCTCGACAGCGCGGGCTATTACATGATGTCCTCCGATCCGGCCAACCCCTACGCCAACTACTCGGGTACGGGCAATACCTTGAATTTCGGCCAGGCGCAAGTGCGCAAGATGGTGATTGATAGTCTGCGTTATTGGAAGCGAGGGATGCATATCGACGGTTTCCGCTTTGATCTAGCCTCGATATTCAGCCGCAACGCAGATGGATCGCTCAATTGGGGCGAAGCGCCGATCTTCAGCGAGATTGCCGCCGATCCGGAATTAGGGAGAGTGCGTCTGATCGCGGAACCCTGGGATACAGCCGCTTATCAACTCGGGCGCGGATTCCCGGGTGTGGCCTGGTTGCAGTGGAACGGACGATTTCGCGACGGAATTCGCCGTTTCGTTAAGGGCGACACCGGGATGGTTCCGGAGGTGATGCGACGTATTTATGGCAGCGATGATTTATTTCCGGACAGCCGCGCCGACGCTTATCACGCCTACCAGAGCGTGAATTACGTAACTTCTCACGACGGCTTCACGCTCTACGATCTGGTCTCTTATGACGGCAAGCACAATTGGCAAAACGGAAATAATAATCAGGATGGAACCAACGCGAACTACAGTTGGAATTGTGGGCAGGAAGGGGATGAGGGCGTCTCCGCGGCAGTCCGCGCACTGCGCCGGCGGCAGGTGAAGAATTTCTGCTGCCTGCTCTTCTTGTCCAACGGTACCCCGATGTTTCGCGCCGGCGATGAGTTCCTGAATACTCAACTCGGCAACAATAATCCCTATAACCAGGACAATGAAATTGGCTGGCTGGATTGGAGTCAACTTCAGGCGAACCGCGATATTTTCCGGTTCTTCAAGAATATGATTGCGTTCCGCAAAAATCATCCCTCGTTGAGCCGGAGCAGATTCTGGCGGGAGGATGTTTCCTGGTACGGTGTCGGGCCCGCGGTAGATTTGTCGCACGACTCGCACAGCCTGGCATTCTGTCTGCACGGCGCTTCGCAAGGTGATGACGATATCTACGCGATGATCAACGCTTACTGGGAGGAATTGGAGTTCCATGTGCAGGAGGGAACGGCACAGGAGTGGAAGAGAGTAGTCGACACAACTTTGGCGAGCCCGGATGACTTCTCGGAGCCAGGAGTGCCTCTGAAGGAGACTAAATACATGGTGGGTCCGAGGTCGATCGTCGTCTTATGTCGGGAAAGAAAGAACGGAGCGCCGGAGGATCGATGAAAGTTGTCAATCGCCGTGATGGCTTAGCGGTTACCTTTTACCGTTTTCTGTTTGCGGTAATATGTTGGCGATGCCGATATGGCGCGCTTCCTTGTATGGACAGAGGGCGAGGGCGGCGGAGCGAAGGGATGGGCCTGCTCTGATTGTTCGTGGAAGAATCCAATTCCAACGCTCCTCAGCGGGGAAGAGGCTAAGGGCGCTTACGATCGGCTAGCGGCGGTGAAGTTTCGCGAGCACAGGTGCTTAAGCACTGGTTTTTCTGCGCCGAAAACGGAATCGACGGCGGATGGCAACGTCTTCGCAGATCGCGCCAGAGCGCTCATCAAGAGAGGATACACGCCGAAGATTGCCGTGGATCTTGTTCTTCACGAATTGGAAAGTGAATACGGCAGCCATTCGCGGAAGATGGACCAGGCGCGCACCGATGCTGAAGACTTCCTGCGCAGGCTGAGCCAGGGACTTCTATGAGATCGCGATCGTCGAATTTCGACGCCCGTTTTGTACTCCGTAGGCGTCCGATGAATCTCGATTGATGATGCGGCCGTTAGCGTTTTTCCGCGGTAATTTCGGCTCTTAGTTAGTCCATCCTTTTACGAATTCCACCAGGCTGCGAAGGGCGATACCAGAAGGGCCTTTCGCTATCCAGGGTTTGTTGTCTTCCATCCAGGCGGTGCCGGCGATGTCGAGGTGAATCCATGGAGTGTCTTCGGCGAATTCTTTTAGAAACATGGCGGCGAAGATGGCGCCTCCATAGCGGCTGCCGGCGTTGACCATGTCGGCTATGTTGGATTTGATCAATTCCTTGTATTCGTCATCTAGCGGCAGACGCCACATTTTTTCGCCACTCTGCTGGTTGGCTTTCGCGAAGCGCTCGTACATGTCGTCGGTGCTGGCGAAGATTCCAGCATTGACGTAGCCGAGAGCGACGACGACTGCCCCGGTTAGGGTCGCGGCGTCGACTAAGTGCGTGCAACCGAGTTGGCGGGCATAACTCAGACCGTCCGCCAGGATTAGTCGACCTTCCGCGTCAGTGTTGATGATTTCTATCGACTTACCCGACATGGCAATCTGCACGTCTCCCGGCTTTTGTGCTTTACCAGAGGGCATGTTTTCGGTAGCCAAGATAATGGCGGTGGCTTTTACTTTGGGTTTGAGCAGTGCTAGGGCTCGCATGGTGCCGATCATGGTGGCGGCTCCGGCCATGTCGTATTTCATTTTCTCCATGCCGTCGGCGGGCTTGATTGAAATGCCGCCCGTATCGAAAGTGACGCCCTTGCCGACCAGTCCGAGGTGGACATCTTTGGCTGCGCCGGGCGGATCATAACGCAGAACGATCAGCGCGGGAGGCTCGTCGGAGCCTTGGGCGACTCCCCAGAACGCGCCCATCTTAAGTTGCCTGATTTTGTCGGCTCCGTAGACTTCGCAAGTCAAGCCGACTTCCGATGCCATTTTCTTGGCGCGCTCGGCGAGGATCGTAGGCGTCATGAGATTCGAGGGCTCATTAACCAGGTCGCGAGTGAAGTTCTGCGACTCGCCTACGATGCGACCGGTGTGGAGGGCTGCTTCCAATTCCGAAAACTTATCGTCGGCATTGGCAACGATGGTGACGGTGTCGATCTTCTGATCCTTTTCCTTGTCTTTACCGCTCTTGTAGTAGCCGGGATCGAAATCGCCTATGAAGGCGCCTTCGACGACGGCGCGGACTGCGTCGGGCGCGGAAATGCCGTCGGACGGCACATTTCCAGCCGCGGCATTCTCGGGAAGAGCTTCTTTGGCCGCAGCGCTCTCCGGAAGAACCAAGGCGAAATTGCGTATGCTTTTTGCTTTGAGAGTGCGAACGGCGGCGCCAGCCAGCTTGCGCAACTCAGTGGTGGAGAAATTCTTAGCCTTGCCTCCACCCAGCAGAAGGAGGCGCTTGGCCTTGAGTCCGGTGGGGCGGTGGAGGAGCGTGGTTTCGAATAGCTTCGCGGTGACTTCTCCGCCGGCAATCACCTCCTTGGCCGCGTTGCGCACGGCGGTGTCGGCGCCCTCGATGGAGAGCGAAGGCTTATCTTTTTCAGATTGGTTTTTTTCGCTGCGGTCGAGGACCACGAGGACCAGGCAATCGGTTTCCAGCTTTGAGGGGGCGGTGGAAGACAGGTTTGTATTCATGGTGGACCATTTCAGTATCCACGGTGGGAGGGGGAACGCGCAACTGAGCTCCTTTGATTGAGCTCCTTATGATTTAGGTCGACGACCCGGGCTTACTTCTCTGGCATTCGATTTGCGATGAAGTCGGATACCGCAATAGCGGCGGGAGGATCCATATTGGCGAGAACGGCGACCACGTACCCGGGCCCAGGGCAGATTTCCAGATCGCCATTCATTCCAGGCGCACCTCCGGTATGGCCAAAGCACCGCGTGCCATTGATCGTGTGATCTCCGAACCCGTAGCCGTAGCGCCCACTCCCGGTATCGACTTTGCCGGTGGTTAGCAGTTCCGTATCGTGCGCATTAAGCAGCTTGTTCTGCTCGATAGCGTTGGCGAATTTTAACAAATCTTCCACCGTGGAATAACCACCTCCGGCCGAAGATCCGCGATAGGGAAGCGTGTCAACATTGGTCCGCCAGGAGCCACCCGCCTCCTCTTTTGTATAGCCCACACTGCGATCGTTTACCGTGCGGTCTTCGGGCTCAGAGCCGGTGGAGTTCATTCCCGCCGGTCCATAGATGTGCTCGCGCACGTAATCGTAATAATTCTCTTTGCTCACGTTTTCGACGACGACGCCGAGCAGAACAAAACCGTAGTTGCTGTAGTCCCACTGCGCGCCCGGATCGAACTTGAGCTCTCTGCTGCCATAAAGCTTCACGTAATCCTGGAGCGTATGCAGTTCGAGCCGATGCGTATCAAATTCCGGGCCAAAAATATCGCCGGTGCCACCAGTGTGAGTCAGCAGATGGTGGATCGTCACTTTCGAAGCCACCTCCTTATTCGGATAGTCGGGTAGGTATTTCCCCAGAGGATCGTTGAGTCCTACTTTGCCCGACTCGACGAGTTGCAGAATCGCGACTGCGGTAAACATTTTGTTCATCGAACCGACGCGAAAGCGAGTTTTTAGCGTATTCGGGATTTTGTGCTCGCGGTCGGCCAAGCCGTAGGCCTCTTCAAAAATAGCCTTGCCATTCCTGGCTATGAGTACAGCCCCGGCAAACCGATCGGCGGCAACATCCTGTTCCACCTTCTTGTGCGTAGCCGCGATCAGTTCGCTTTCACTCAGGTGAGGCACCGGGAAGTCGGTCGGACGCTCGGCTGTGGTCACCTCCATGCTGAGGATGTTATGCGGTTCGGCAGCGTCCACCTCGAGCGTGAGGCGCGCGAACTGATCCGAGACCCGCTCCTGCACCAGCACTGCAAGCTTGGTCGGCGTGGATTCCTGTACTTTTCTGAGGTCAAAGCCCCCCGTCCGTTCGCGAAAACTCAAATGCTGATCCAGGCGCGCCGCCCTGGAGGGGAAATTTTTTTGCAGGAAAGCGCTGTAAGCTTGGCGATCGCCGCGATTGAACGCCTCCAGCCACGCGGAGAATTGGTGAGCGGCGGGCGTGTCCGGAAGCTGGGTTTGGCTGGCGGTTTGGCCGAAACAGGTTAAGGAAACCAAAAGCAGCAGAGGAAGAAGTTTGGCAAGACGCATGATGGTCAGACGGACAACTCCGTCGTTCGTCATTAGTTTAATGCCTGAAGAGCCTCCAAGGTCACGTCCCAAAGCTAACTCTTGTTGGGCGGGTCGCGGGTGAAGAATTCTGTTCCTCCTCCCGATGAGTATGCAAGGGGTCAGCTCTCGCGGACCACCCTTCCTAGGAGAATACTCACGGTGATCCTGGTGCTGGCAGCGACAGCCGGCAATCTAAGCGCCCAAGAGGTGCGCGCCGATGCTACGCCCGCTCCAGACCTGGCCGCCACGGAGGCGCAATACGCTTTTGCTGTGCGTCCGTCTGTGACCAGGAAAGATATGGCGGCTTCGGCTTTCTGGAGGCCGTCGACGATAGCGCTGGTCGCTCTTGACGGGGCGGCGAAAGCGGTTGGCTGTTATGCCACTCGCAAAAATATCGATGGCGGCGGCCAGGAATATGACCCGCTGGCCCGTCTCTTTGTGCATACGGCGGGAGCGCAGGCCGTGTCGATGGGGGCGCTCTTTGGCGCAGAGGTCGCTCGCTCCTACCTGCTGCACCGTAGACGGCACGACTTTGCGGGGCATGCCGTACTGGCAGGAGGCGCCTTGATGAACGGGCTGGGCGCGGCCTTCAGCATCAAGCATCGTGGCGGATGGGTAGTCTTGCCGGCGCCGACGAGTTAATGTGCCGGATAAATCTGCTTTCCTTGACGGAACACTTGATGAACTTTAGAAAACGCCGTGATATCGTTTGCCGGATCGCCATCCAGTACGACGAGATCGGCATCCATCCCTTGCGCAATTCGCCCGCTGCGAGCTGAAGATCCAAAGCGTTCGGCGGGATTCGTCGTGAGTGACGCCAGAATGTGCTGCATAGTCATCCCGGCCCGCGACATCAACGTGAATTCCTCCGCAGTGTCGTATTGGTCGATGTAGCCGATGTCGGTCCCGAACAGGATCTCCCCTCCCGCGTCGGAGTAGGCCTTCAGTTCCTGCACCGCCTGGCGGATCCACTTCTCGTCTTCTTCCTGAGAAACCTTTGCCTTCTTCGCCTCCACGTCAAACAGAGTCAGCGTCGGAATCAGCGCCATATGACGGGACTTCAAGCGCTCCGCGAAGGCAGAGCTCCAGTCGCCGCTCATGGGAGCGGTGTGAGCGAGCACGTCGACCCCGCTCCGAATCGCCACTTCGAGACCCTCGGCATTTGAGGGGTGGGCGAAGACTGGTTTGCCAGCGCGGTGGGCTTCGGAGACGATAGCTGTGGCTAGATCCAGCGGCATCGGTAGCACGCCTTGTGCCGTGATGGCGCCGGCGAATATCTTGATACCGTCGGCGCCGTTCTTAATCTGCCGGCGAACCCGTTCGACCGCTTCTGGTATCGATGCGACCTCGGCAGACGGAATGTGGTTCTCGTCGAGAAATTTCTTGGCGTAAACCGGGGTTCCGCCTTTGGGATAGAACGGGTCTCCTACGGTGAGAATGCGCGGACCGGCCACCTCTCCTTTTTCAATTCGCCGCCGGATGTTATTGGTATTATCCAGGACCGACGCTATGTCGAACACCGTGGTAAAACCCCAGCGCGTGAACATCTGTTCGAGTTGCGAAGAGAGATTGCTGGACGAACGTTTCTCGGCATGAAGTAAGCCGGGAGTGAGGATGTGAACGTGACTGTTCCAGAATCCGGCGGTTACGACGAAACCTCTACAATCTACGATGGCGGCCGTTTGTGGAGCTTTAATCGTGGCGCTCGGGCCGACGGTAGTAATAACGCCATCGTGTATGAGGATCGTGCCGTCCGCCATGGGCGCTGCGGTCGGCGAGGGATAAATTTTGGCGTGAACCAGGGCGAGGTCAGAGGCGAAGATCGATATGCTCAAAACTAATATGGCAACGAAAAGGGCGAGGATGTTTCGGGTTCGCATGCCGAAAGTATACGGACGCGGGCGCGGAATGGTTCGCACGAGTTGTTTGCCAGACCTTGGTCGCTACCAGTTTTTTCTCTCCACTAAGTACGACTTCTTGTAACCCAAATAATTTTCGACGTAGCGGAGAATCGTCTCCTCGTCGGCCTTTTCCAGGCGGCGGCGGAATTTTCCTGGAGACCCCATCCAGAGCGAATTTGGCTCGACAACAGTCCGTTCCGGGATTAGCGTGCCGGCGGCGATGATCGAGCCTGATCCGATGACCGCTCCGTTTAGAATGATCGACCCCATGCCGATCAGGCAACGAGCTTCGACGGTGCATCCATGAAGAATGACGTTGTGCCCCACCGTGACATAGTCGCCAACGTGGACGCCATATTGTTCCTTCATGCCATGGAGGACGGAGTTGTCCTGAATATTGGAGTAGTGGCCGACACGAATCTGGTGCACGTCGCCGCGTAGAACCGCATTCATCCAGACGCTGGAGTGCTCGCCGAGAATGACGTCGCCGATGAGCTGGGCCGAGTCATCAACGTAGGCGGTTTCGGGAATTTGGGGAGTTACGCCTCTGTAGGTGCGGATCATAGATTTCCAACATATCATGGGGCCAGCCCATGTCTGAGTGTCCCCACGTGCCTGGACTTCGTCCACGCAGCGACAAGGATATTCACCACGAAGACGCTGCGGAATAATATGGAAGCAGCCACGGGACGCGCCCGCCTAGACGACGTTCTTATTTAGTCGGGTGTGTAACCCAGATACTCCTGGTGGCCCTCGAACACTGAAGCCAATTTCGTTATGCGGAAAAGCTCTTGCAGGCGTTCATTCAGATGGATGAGTTTCAGGGCGCAGTGCTGGCGCTTTGCGGATAGGTATAAGCCCACAATTGCGCCCAGGCCGGAACTATCGAGGTAGGCGACGTTGGTCAAATCGAGCACTAGACTCTGGGTCTTCGGAATCAGGCCACGTACGGTCGTCTGCAGCGAGCCGGTGGTGCTGGAGATAATTTTGCCGGTGCAGCGAACGATGGTCTCTTCGGGACCGGTTATCACTTCCAGATTCAAATCTGAGATCGAGACAGGGTTTGCGGCCATGAGAGGCTCCTTGGCTAAAATGGAGTGCGTCGTTAGGGGGCCCGTTCAGTAGCACTCGATTGCCAGCTGAGAAAGGCTGGCCCGAACCGCAACAATACTCCAGGCAATGGAAAAGTCAAGCTTGGTTTGAGCTTGATTAGTCCTACTCGCCTGCGCTCATCATCACGATCGGCATCGTGGGCGTGGCGGCGCCGGCTTCGTTCTCCACCGTCATCGCAAATGCTTTTGCTTTCGTGTCGGGCGGCAGAGGCGGATTGATCACGGTGGCACTGCCATGAGCGTCGGGTTTGAATAGGCCAGCTGGAATCGGAGCGCCCTGCTCGGGAATCAGCCAAAGTTCATACGTCCTCTGCGATGGCAACTCAGGCAGATTGTTCGCGATGAAAATCAGCGTGCCGCGCTTCGGCACATAAATCGCCTTGCCTTGCGGCTGGGGCGGCGCTTTTAGCGCCACCAGAGTAAAGTGCTGGCCCTCTGGATTTGTGATCGAATCGGCGACGTTCCTCGCGCGTTCTAATTCCACCGTTTGCCGGTCGAGCGACGCGTGAAAGCTTGATACATCCCGCTGCAGCGCGTTGTTTTCCTTCCACAATGAGGCCGCCAATACGACCACCGCCAATGCGGCCGCCCAGCCCAATACTCCCCACAGCGAACGCCGCGGGCGAGCGGGCACGGCGACCGGCATGCGCGGTTCTTTCGCGATGGCATCCAGCAAGCGCTGCCGCGAGCGCTGCGGAGGCTTCGGGCCGACGGTCGAAAGCGCGAGCAAAGCGCTGTCGGCACGCAATTGCTCGAGTTCGAGCCGGCATGACGGACAGGTTGCGAGGTGCTGTTCGAGATGCGCGCGGTCTTCTTCCGTCAGCGCGTTGAGGGCGTAGAGTGCGAGATCCTCGGCGAATTGTTCGTGCACGTTCATGTTGAAGGCTGCGTTCGAAACGCCTTGCGCAATGCAATCAATCCGGCGCGAATCCTAGTCTTGATCGTACCCAACGGCTCGCCTGTTTTCGTAGCGATTTCCGAATGGCTCATGCCCTCGAAGTACGCCATTTCGAGAACGGTTCGTTGCGGTGGCGGCATCGCGCCCAGCACGCCGCGAACCTTTTCCGCTGCCCGCGAGCGGTCGGTTTCGCTGGCCAGATCGGGCGCTACGGACAGTACTACATCTTCAATATCGGTTTCGGGCCGCCGCCGCCGGAGGGAGTCAATGGCGCGGTTGCGTGCAATCACAGCGAGCCACGCGCCCAGGCTGCCGCGCGCGGCGTCGAAGGCTCCGGGGTTTCGCCAGAGCTGGAGAAAGATTTCCTGCAATACGTCTTCCGCCGCACTGGTATCAGCCAGTATGCGCAGCGCGACCGCATACACGATGCCCGAGTAGCGGTCATAGAGCTCCGCCATCGCGCTCTGATCGCCCGACCTCATGGCCGTTACTACAGCCACGTCGGGCGCGACCCCTCTTGTTTCAGGACTCGACAAACGCGACGTCTCTTCCTTGCTGAAAGTACGTACGCCAACCCCGGTTGGATTGGGGGTTATCGGGCTGGTCCAGCATGTCTAACTCTATCAGGTGCAACACTAGACGCCACTTAGCAGCGGCCGCGGCGACCTGCAATGCAATAGAATCGCGAAATCGATTCGTTTGTTTCTTCAAAGTTTGGCGGAAGGGTCTGTGTGATGAAGGCATCTGATTTTCGACGGATCGCATTGAGCTTCGAAGGAGCGGCCGAAGGCTCGCATATGGGCGCCGCGGACTTTCGCGTCGGCGGAAGGATCTTCGCCACTCTCGCCCATGAGAAACAGGGTTATGGCAACTTGATGCTCACGCCCGAGCAACAGGCCGCATTTGTAGGCGAATTGCCGGATGTTTTTCTGCCCGTCCACGGCGGCTGGGGACGCATGGGAGCGACCCATATTCGGCTGGCGAAAGCGAGCGAAGATGTGCTGACGGGGGCGTTGCGAGTGGCCTGGAAATCACGGATCGAGAAGAATGCCGGAACAAAGAAGAAGCGCTCTCCGCAGGGCAAGTGAAACCGCGGACAATCGCCGCTTCTTCACTCAGTTGGCGCGTAGAAGTAATAGTCTGCGGTGTAAAGACTCTTGGTTTCTGCATCACGATGCGATTCGTCGCATCCTCCGGCGGGAGGCTTACCGCCGTGAGTGTTCACCCGCTGAATGGTCGTCACTTTGCTAAGCAGCCCCTCGCCGGAATGACTCACCACATCGACCCGCAACCACTGAATCGAGTTGGGATCGTCGGAGTCGACGTGAGCCGCGGCCTTGCCAGTGACTTGACTGCCATCGTTCAGTTTCCACGAAGGTCCGGCGAAATGGCTTCCGATCACTTTGCCGTCTCCGTCTTTCAGTTCAGCGTCGGGAGCCTTAAGTGTCCAAGCAAATTTTCCGTCGGCGCCCGCACGGCAGGCATAGATCTGCGATCCTGAGGCGTGCGCCACTAAAGCGACCCATTCGCCGGGATGTGCCTGAATCGGATCCGGAACTTTGGGCGGATTTATCTTCTGGGCCGCGGCTCCGGAGAGCCAGAGAAGTCCCACGATGACAACACCGATGATGGCGACCGGTGCGGGCGTGTAACTATTTTGTTTCGCTCCTGGCATGGCGAGATTGTAGCAGGGCTTTGGTCGCGTACCTGTCAGAGAATTACAGGGTTTAGCCTTTAATGTCACTCCTGTACAATTTCCCGGAATGAAGCGGCAGGGTGGCATCTCGGCGAAGTTTTATGCAGCGTCGTTGATCCTTCTCCTGGCATGGGTTTTGCTGGGAGCGCCCGTCTCGCTTTCCGCCGAGCCCATCGCCTCGCTCCAACCACATAACTACGTCAACGATTTCGCCGGCGTGTTAGATGCCTCCACGCAAGCGCGGTTGAACGATCTTTGCCAGGAGGTAGATCAAAAAGCGCACGCGCAGATTACCGTGGTTACGGTGAAGTCGGTGGACGGCGACGACGTGGTGACATACGCCGTCGCCCTTTATCAGAAGTGGGGGGTCGGGAAGAAGGGAAGCGATCGCGGAGTGCTGATCCTTCTGGCTACTAATGACCGCAAGTATTGGACTGCTGTCGGCTACGGGCTGGAAGGGATTCTTCCCGATGGAAGAGTCGGCGGGTTTGGGCGCGAGATGGTGCCTATCCTACAAAGTGGAAATTATGGGGCAGCGCTCACGTTGCTCACCACGCGGGTCGCGTCCGTGATTGCGCAAGATGCGGGCGTGACACTGGATAATCAACCGCGTATTGCTGTTCCGCGCCGGCAGCCCGCGCCCGGCGGAGCGGGCGCCGTGTTTCTGGTCATCTTCATTTTGTTTATTGTCTTTTCAATTCTGCGGGCGATATTTCGCGGCGGCGGACCGCGCGGCGGTTCTGGATTCTGGTCGGGATTGCTTTGGGGCATGTTGTTTAGCAATCTTGGAGGCGGTCGCGGGGGCTACGGCGGAGGAGGCTTTGGCGGTGGTGGATTCGGTGGTGGGGGCGGAGGGTTTGGTGGATTTGGCGGCGGCGGCACTGGTGGCGGCGGAGCGGGTGGCAGTTGGTAGCTTTGAGTAGTGCGAGGCGAGAAATGGCTCCAGAAAAATTAATTGACGAGTTTGTCGAGCGCGTGCGGACAGCGGCGGGAACGAACCTTCTCGCCGTGATTCTCTACGGATCGGCGGCGGCGGGAGACTATGTTGCCGAACATTCCGATGTGAATCTCCTATGCGTACTGGGCGAGACTTCTTACGCGCGGATCGAGGCTCTGGCTCCCGTGGTCGCGTGGTGGGAAAAGCAGAAGCATCGGCCGCCGCTGTTGATGGGAGCGGAAGAAATGCGCCGGTCGTCTGACGTCTTCTCCATCGAATTTCTCGACATGCGCCGGCACTACCGCTTGCTTTGGGGAGAAGACGTTCTGAAGACGCTTGAGGTTCCGATGCGCCTACATCGGGCGCAGTTGGAATATGAGCTGCGAGAGAAGACGATTCTGCTGCGTCAGCATTTGCTGACGCTCGCCGATGACGATGATGCAAAGTGGGGTTTGCTGCTGCGTTCGCTGCCGGCGTTTGGTACGCTATTCCGCCATGCGCTTATAGCGCTCGGCGATGCGGTCGCGGGATCGAAGAGGGAAGCGGCGGCCGCACTGGGCAGTAAGCTCGCGATTGATACCGGCGTGTTTGCGGAACTGCTGGATATTCGCGAACGTAAGAAGGATCGAAAGTCGGTCCAAGTCAATGACTTGTTTGCCCGCTATTTGACTTTGGTCGACCAGGTGACGGCGGCGGTGGACAAGATGCTCGATCCGGCGGCGTAGGGCGAGATTACAAGTTGCGCCTGACAGCAGGTCCTTCCCCTTCGGCGAGCTCAGGGTCAGGATGACAAAGCGTGCGAATGACCGTTTAAGAGACGCTTTTGCGGCGCTCAATTTGAGTTCAGGAGAGAGATATGAGCAAGGGCTTGATCGTTGTAATCGTGCTGGTGGTGATTGCTCTGGCGCTGTTTGGGCAGTATGTAGGAGTGAAAAATAGTTTGGTGGCGAAGGATCAGGCGGTGAAGGCGGCCTGGTCGCAAGTGGATATCGTGTTGCAGCGGCGCGCCGATCTGATCCCGAATCTTGTCGAGACCGTTAAGGGATATGCGGCACAGGAAGTGACCGTGTTCGGCGACATTGCTAAGGCGCGATCGGCGCTGCTCTCGGCGCAGACTCCTTCCGACAAGATCGCCGCCAACGGGCAGTTGGATGGGGCAATCGGCCGGCTGCTGCTGGTGGTCGAGAATTATCCTCAGCTCAAGTCGAATGAAAATTTCCTGCGCTTGCAGGATGAATTGGCGGGCACGGAGAACCGCATCGCCGTCGAGCGCAAGCGCTATAACGACACTCTGCAGGATTACAACACCTACGTGCTCCAGTTCCCGAATAGTATCTATGCGGGCTGGGCGGGATATAAGCAGAACCCGGCGTACTTCCAGGCCACGGAAGCCTCGCGCGTAGTGCCAAAGGTGGATTTCGGCGCGAAGCCGGCGCCCCCAGCGGCGCCAACGCATTGAAGATGTGATTGGAAGTGCGCGAAGATCGGGAGAGCGACCTCGAAAATGGATGTGGTCGTGGCTGCGGGAGGCTTAGCCGCGATTCGAAGTTCGGTGTGGTTCGAATGCCGATGGCGCGGCTGTCGACATACTTTCGCAAACGACGTCTTTTGCTCCGTTTACTTGCCTGTCCCCGTCAAAGGGACTTTCTGGGGGCTCGCGCCTCCGTTGTCTGATATATCGAGAAAGGCCGTTCTTACTCCCGCCTTTATTGGCTGAAAGACGACGACGTACCTGGGCGCACGCGATCGATAACGGACAGGACGCGCTAGTTGGGGGCAGCCGGTGACGGAGCAAAACTCATATGCGGCAAAGAGCGAGCGCGGGCCGAGCGTGAGCGATCAGCGGCCACGGCTGACGATTTCAGCGATCGAAGAGCCGCATCCCTTCGCGAAGGGACTCCCAGCAGCGGTGTTCGATCATTGGAAGCTCTCGGGAATTATGACGTATGGTAGCGGATGGCCCGCGAACGCCACAGTCTCGGGCGATCCCAACCAGGACGGAAATCTGAGCAACGATCGTTTGCCCGGTTACGGACGCAATGCCTTTACCGGGCCCGACTATGCGAGCCCCGATCTCAAGCTAGGAAGGTTGATGGATCTTGGCGAGCGACTTCATTTGGAGTTAAGCGGAGACTCGTTCAATCTCTTTAATCGCAACAATGAAAGATTAGTGATAACCGACAACGGTTTCCAAAATACAGTGGGACCGTTCATCAAGTACACGCAAAGCGTGGGCGGCACTTATTATCCTTCTTATTATCAGCAACCTACCTCCTTTCTCAAACCAGCAAGCTGATTTGCGCTGCGGCAGATGCAATTATCGATGCGCCTCAATTTTTGAACTAGTATGAAGATTTCTGCACATTCTACTTGACTTAACAGGGTAATGCTTGCCATAACTAACAAGTCCACTTAGGACGAGTGGGGGGGTGTAGTCCCGTTGGCGGAAGTTCGACTGCAAGAGGGTGAGTCCCTCGAAAACGCGCTGCGGCGGTTCAAACGGAAGGTACAAACTGAGGACATAATCAAGGAAGTAAAACGTCACTCGTTTTACCTGAAGCCCGGCGAGAGGAAGCGAGTAAAAGAAGCGCTAGCTCGCAAGCGTAGCCGCAAGAAAGCACGCAAAGAACAAGATTGATAACAGGACGAACCATCAGGACGTAAGAAAAACGACTGAAAAACGACTAAGGAGAAACGGGCTGATCCAGATTGGACGGCCCGTTTTATCTCCTACAAGGGTAGTTACGACCACAGACAGCAAAACCAGAAACAAAGCTCGAAGCGAGAGATTGCTCAAATTCCCGACCGTTGTGAAGCAATTTTTCGACAGTCGTAAAGCATGATCAGTAACCATGCGGTGCACACCGCATGGCGGGCCGAATCCAGGGGTCAGCATGAGGGGGATGTAAATCTCCTGCCCACGATGTGAACCGGATCCTTCCCTATTCGGGTCTCCCGTGATGAGCAGGTCACGCGTAATGGGAGCGCCTCTTCAATGGAATACCAGGACAAGGTTTTGAAGTGCATCGATTGTGGCACGGACTTCGTGTTCACAGCGGGTGAACAACTGTTCTTCCACGACAAGCAGTTCAAGAACGAACCAAAGCGCTGCAAGAACTGCAAAGGCAAGCGAGTCGCGGTGCTGGGCGCATCGCCGCCGGGACAGTCTCGTGGGCACTCGTATGCGAAGATGGAGACTCGGACGAACTGTTCGCAGTGCGGGAAAGAGACTACGGTTCCGTTCCGGCCTACGCAAGGACGGCCGGTGCTTTGCCGCGAGTGCTTTCAGGGACGAAGGGTCGCGAGCGCCTGATCATTTCTTTGACCGCTCCGAAGTTCGGGCTCAAGGGAGCGTTGTCGAATGAATGGTCCAAGGGAATAAATGGGGCTAGCGGGATGGTCATCCTGACTGGCGCTTGTGTTCCTGCGCCTGGGTGGCATTCTGGCGACGCTGCTGCTTGTCGGCGTGGCTGATAAGCAACGCCTCCACCTGCCGCAAGAGATCCTTCGTTCCTAACGGTTTGATCAGCAACGAGTCGGCAGCACCCCCGTTACAATGTTGGCCGTCCGTCGGTTTTTCGCGACGGTCGCTAGCGGAACGTTCTCGAGCAGAACGTTCTCGCTGCCAATCTTGTCCGTCCGGTGGATGAGCCGTGAGCAGCGCGGTAGCGGGATTGTAGGCGTGCCCTCGCGCCCGGCGGAGAACCTCCAGGCCGGATTCTTCGGTTTCCATGCGCAGGTCACTGATCACCATGTGAAAAACACCGGCCTCCATGCGCGTAAAGGCCTCGGCGGAACTGGAGGCGGTTTCGATTTCAAATCCGTGGAGTTCGAGGACTGCCTTCAGCGTCAGGAGCACCGCGAGGTCGTCGTCGACTATCAGAATGCGGCGTTTCATGTGCGCCTCCCGGGCAAGGGGGAATTTTTGATGCGACGCGTTGCCAGTTAGCGAAGACCAGAATCTATTCAATACAGCTTGTTCAGTCGTGGCGCCTGCTCATTTAGTATAGGAGCGTGCCTCGCTTCTACATAGAAAATTTTGGCTGTCGCGCTACCCAGGCGGACGGGGCTGCGCTGGAGCGCCAGTTTCTCGCGCGCGGACTCGATCGCGCCGAAGCAGCTCGCGACGCTGAAATTGTAGTGCTGAATACTTGCACAGTTACAGCGGCCGCAGATAAAGACGCGCGGGCATCGATACGCCGATTGCAGCGCGTCAATCCGGATTGCAAAATCCTCGTAACTGGTTGCTACGCGCAGCGCGCGCCCGAAGAGCTGGCGGCGCTCCCCGGTGTGACCTGGGTCGTAGGCAATTCGCACAAACATCAGGTAGCCGAAATCGCAACTTCTTCTTCGGAGGGATTTGTCTCGCTGGCGCAGCTCGTGGGCGAGTCGCGAGACCCACTATTTCGCGCGGAGCGCGAACGAGTGGGTCACTCGGGCAATATTTATGTCGGGGACATTTTTGCCCATACTGAATTGCTCGCCGCTCCCGTATTTGAAGCCGCTAATGAGCGCACACGGCCGAATCTAAAAGTGCAGGATGGTTGCGACAATCGCTGCTCTTTCTGCGTGATTCCTTATGTTAGAGGGCAGAGCCGCTCGCTGCCGGCCGAGCGGGTAATCACGGAAGTGCAGACCCTCGTAGAAGCGGGTTATCGCGAAGTGGTGATTTCCGGGATTAACCTGGGACGATGGGGAAGAGATTTCGAGGTCGTTAGTCGTTGGTCGTCGGTCGTTGGCCAGGCCGCCTCCGTCAACTCCCCGAATGCTTATGAGACGCTGTCGCTCACCGAACGGCCAACGACCAACGACCATCGACTGATCTCTCTGATTCGCGCGATCCTCGATCGCACCTCTCTTGAAAAATTGCGCATCAGTTCGGTCGAACCCATGGACTGGAGCGACGAACTGATCGAGTTGGTAGCGTCGTCCGAACGAATCGCGAAGCACGCCCACGTGCCCATGCAGTCCGGCAGCGATACCGTGCTGCGGCGCATGCATCGCAAGTATCGCCCCTGGCATTATCGCGAAAAAATATTGAAGATCCGAGCGGCCATGGCCAACGCGGCAATCGGAGCCGATGTAATGGTCGGATTCCCAGGCGAGACAGAGGCCGAGTTCGAAGAGACGCGCCGCATGATCGAAGACCTGCCGTTTACCTACCTGCACGTATTCACCTATTCGGCGCGCCCCGGAACGCAGGCGGCCGCAGCTCCCGCGCAGGTTCCTACGGTTGTGGCGCGAGAAAGAAATCGCATACTGCGGGAGATCGCCACGCAGAAGAAAGGGGCGTTCATGCGGGCTCTAGTGGGAACAGCCGTCGAGGCTATCACTCTCCACTCCGGCGGAGAGGATTTCACCGAAGCGCTGACCGACAACTATCTGAAGCTGAGAATTTCTGGGCGGCATAAGGCCAATCGCTGGATGGATGTGAACGTCGCAGGGGTCAAGGGCGAGATGCTATTGGCACAGTTGATGCGCGAGCCGATCGGCGAGCGCTGGAGGCGCGAACACAAAAGTGCACGGGAAACAACAAAAGACATTGACCAGCAACCCTTTACCGGCTTACGATAGCAAAAATCAAGAAGTGCGGGAGTGATCCGAACCCATGTCACAGTCAAGGCTTCGGTGTGCGGTATGCGGCTTGATGTTAATCCTGTTTCCGGCGCAGGTGCTGCTGGCGGGAGAGACTCCATCGGCAATGCTGTACACCAACGGTGCGGCGTGGTTGAACGGGAGCGTGGTGCCGAAATCGGCAGCCGTGTTCTCGGGAGACTGGTTGCAGACGCGTCCCGATTCGACGGCTAACATTCAATCGAACGGTTCGAGTGTCATGGTCCTGGCCGATTCGCTGGTGAAATTTGAAGGGCCGACCGTAGAACTGGAACACGGCGCGGTGCGGGTCACGACTTCGCGCGGACTGGCGGCACGCGCCGGTGATGTCACTATCAAGCCGGCGGCCGACACTTGGACCGACTTTCAAGTAAAGGATGTCGATGGACGGGTGCAAATCGCGGCCAACAAGGGCGACGTGACGGTACAAGACGACAAGGGAACCACTACCACTGTGACGCAAGGGCAGGAAACCACGCGCGATGACACAACCGACGTCGAAAAGAAGAAGAAAAAACGGCGGCGAGCGGCGGGAGCGGCGACCGCGGCCAGTGGCGGAATTATGAGTTCAACGCCGGCAGTGGTTGGTGGATTGGTCGGCATAGGTGGCGCTGCGGTGTGGATATGGACGCGCTCATCGAGTCCGTTGAGCCCCGCGTGTCCGACGACTCCGTGCGAGTAATTCGGCAGTCGCCAAGTTTTGCATTGAATACTTTCTCTCCAATGGGTTCTGGGGCGGGCGACTGAATTTATGTCGCGCTACGTCTCCTACCGAGATTTCGATTGGGTTCTGATGGGCTTCGTGCTGGCGATCTGCACCCTCGGCGTGGTGCAGATCCATAGTGCGACCGAACATACGAAATTCGCCGGATCCCACATCCGGCAAATCTACTGGATTCTCGGCGGCCTCGGCGCCATGTTCCTGGTCAGCCTCGTCAATTATCAAGCAATTCTTGAACAAATCCACTGGATGTATATCGTGGCGCTGGCCTCTTTGATCGCGGTAATCCTCTTCGGGCAAAAATACCTGGGCGCGCGGCGTTGGATCAAACTCCCCGGCGGGGGCCATTTCCAGCCATCGGAGTGGGTGAAACTCATCCTGATTTTGGCCGTGGCGAAGTACTTTTCGGATTTGCATGAGCGGGAGCTATCCTGGTCGGATTTCCTGAAAGCGGGCGCGATCGTCGGGTTCCCGATGCTGATGGTGCTTGCGCAGCCTGACCTTGGAACCGCGCTCACTTATCTCCCCGTGGCGCTCATGGGCCTATTTCTAGGCGGACTACGCTGGAAGCAGGCGCTGATCGTGGTCATGATTGCTGGGTTGCTGGTCCCAGTGGCCTGGATGAAGTTGAAGTCCTATCAGAAGGAACGGTTGACGAGTTTCATGAATCCCGATGCGGATCGCCAAGGCTCCGGGTATCAGGTCAATCAGTCGTTGATTGCGGTGGGGTCGGGTGGAATCTGGGGAAGCCGCCAGGGATCGCAGACGCATCTGGCGTTTCTGCCGGTGCCGCAGACCGACTTCATTTTTGCCGCCTTTGCTGAGGAACATGGTTTTGTAGGAGCTCTGGCGGTACTGCTGTTATACTTTATAGTGCTGATGCGGTTGACCCAGAATGCGCAAACGGCTCCCGACCGCGCCGGGGCATTTCTGGTGATGGGTGTGGTGGCTGTGCTTGGCTTTCACATTCTCGTCAACGTTGGCATGGTGGTTGGCTTTATGCCGGTCACCGGAATACCTCTACCGCTCATGAGTTACGGTGGGTCTTCCGTTCTGTTCATGTTTTTGGCGCTCGGAATCGTGATGAACGTTCGCATGCGCCGCTTCGTGAACTGAGACGGATAGGTAGAAGTTGGGGCGCCTTTCACAACAAATGCAAAACGGCGCCAAGAAACAAGATTAGGCAGGAAACAAGATTACGAAGGCCCTCGCGAAAAAGGAGGGCAGAATGCCGGCAGAAGTCGAAGCCGGACAGGATTGAAGCCAGTCAGGCGGGGAACGGCCCTCTCGGCGGAATCAGAGAGTTGTGGCCACAGACCTGACGGAAGGCTTTACGCGATCAGTGCAGACGAGCAAGAACAATTCACAGCTGCAGTGTAGGTCCCGGGAAGTACTTCTTCTTAGGGACCGCGCCCGCTCCTACCCGGAGCGGCGCTGAACGCTATCGATCCGTTGGTCCGCCTTGCGCTTCTGATCCGGTGAACATACCGGAGTAGAAATGAACAAGGAATTGTATGTATCGACCACGCCCCATGAAACCAAAGTGGGGATCACAGAAGATGATCAACTCGCGGAAATTTACCTCGAGCGAGAAAACGAATACACCCTAGCCGGCTCGATTTATAAAGGTCGGGTCACACGCGTGCTGCCAGGCATGCAGTCGGCCTTTGTGGATATTGGCCTGGAACGCGACGCATTCCTCTACGTCTCCGACTTCATGGATCTGGAACAAACGGATGAGGACCTGGATGAAGCGATCCCGGCGAATCGACCGGTAACCGAGGCGCGCCAACGCAACGGATCGGAAGCAGGTCCCGTGATCGACGGGGAAGTTCAGTCGGGCGAGGCCGTTGGTGCAGGGGGTGACGTAGATGAGTCGGCAGCCGGAACTGCGGAACCGGGCAATGCGCCGAGCACTGCGCGCGATTTTCGCGGCCGTCGCCGCCGCCGCGGGCGCCGTGGAGAAACCGGCGAGCGGGGCGGGCGCGCCGAGCGCCCGGAGCAGGCCCGGAACGAACCACCTCCTGAATTGCGCGGCGAAACCAGCCCCGAACCGCGCGGCGAAACGCGCGATGAGACGCGAGGAAACGAAACAAGAAGCGGAGGAAGGGAAGTAAGGAACGACCGCTTCAGCCGTGGTGATCGCCCGGGACGCGGCGGCTCCGATTCGCGATTCCAGCGCTCCGCGCCCACCCCTCGGGTGGGCCGCGATTATGATTACGGACCTCCCCCCGGCT
>JGI12635J15846_10001093_pt1 | contig 23638 bp, 21 predicted proteins | sample BlaSpr_A8_OM2_M2_FD_15846 | JGI IMG/M metagenome (IMG submission 15846) | reverse complement strand
CGTATCGATCCGCCGGGTTGCGGCGCGAGCCGCAGCCCTTCCAGGCTTTCCGAAATCTGCAACGACTGGCGCGCAATCATCGGCGTCGCAACGTCATCCACCGTGGCCAGAATCGTGTAGGCGCCGGGAGAAACATCGCGAATCTCAAAGCTGCCGTCTTTGCGCATCTCCGCGCCGCTCAGCACCAGATTGAAATCTTTGGATTGCAGCATGATCGTCGCGCTCGAGCCCGGCGGCAGGTTCACCACCGAGCCGTGAATGGTTAAGCTCGGACTGGGCGTTACCGAGAAATTTGCCGGGAAATCTTCGCCAGCATGTAAGTGGATCGGCGACGATTGTCCGCGGTCGCGCGTCCCGGGAAAGTACGTTGTCTCGTAGGCGGCAGGCGCAGGTTTGTCGGAGGCTCCGGCTTCGCGGGTCGCTCCGGCAGCCGCGTTGTTCGTGCTCTCGATCAAACTTCTGAAGTCGGGCGGTGGCGTTACCGAAACAAAGTAACTTCCGGCAGCGAGGCCTGGGATGCGGTATTCGCCGAGATCGTTGGTGCGCTCGGCTCCCGCCTGCTCCCATCGGCTGCGCCCCGCGACAAAAGTTTGGCGCAGAACAGCGACCTGCGCTTCCGCCATGGGATCGCCATCTTCGTCGGTGACTCGGCCTTCCACCACCGCCGCAGCCTGCAAATGAATGACAAGATCTTTCAGTTCCTGGCCCGCAGTGAGCGCGATCATGCGGCCGTCAGTGTGGCGCCGGTGCTGATCGACTTCCTGATAGCCGGTGCGTTCGACAAACAAATGATAGCGTCCGGGCGAGATGTTCTCGATGCGAAAGCTGCCGTCGGCGGCGGTGAGTGCTGTGCAGTTTCCGCCATCGCTCTGGCTCTCAGCGATCAGTTCGATCAGCGCCTTCTTCAACGGCTCGCTGCCGGGATCTGTACTGACGATTCCGCTGATCGTAGCGAGCGCGTGCGCGGATGTTTGCCCGCCAGAGGGAGAGCTCTGCGCTGAAAGCGTCGCGGCGGCGGCCACCAGCCACAACAAACATCCGGGAGAAATCTTCATTGTGCTCAGAGGCGAAAAGCCCGGCGAGTTTGCCACAGCGACGAGGGATTGGTCAGCCGTTGGTCTTGTATTCTAACCCGATTTTGCCTATGACTGGATCAGAAAATGACGCCTACTCCCCTAACATGTTTGGTACCAACCAGTTCCATTGGTAACTATGAGATCTGAATCGACGCTAGTTCAGGAAGTACTGCCGATACAGCGTGTCCCTCTGAGCCGGACGGAATCCCGCGTCGCGGATGATGCGGCGGAGTTCTTCTTCCGTGGTGCAGTTGTTGACACCGGCGGCGCGGACGACGTTCTCTTCAAGCATCACCGAGCCGACATCGTTGCCACCGAAGCGCAGGCCCATCTGACAGACTTTGAGTCCTTGCGTGACCCAGCTCGATTGCACGTTGAGGAAGTTCGAGAGATACAGGCGCGAGATGGCGAGAACTTTCAGGTAATCGACCGCAGTAGCTTCGTCCCAGTGGCGGCCACCAAGCGCGGTGTTCGTGGGTTGAAAGCTCCAAGGGATGAATGCGGTGAATCCGCCGGTTTCTTCCTGCAAGTCGTAGAGCTCCTGCAAGTGGTTGATGCGGTGCTCGTAATTCTCGCCGACCCCAAACATCATGGTCGCGGTGGTGCGCATGCCGACCTGGTGCGCAGTACGGTGGACATTAATCCAGTCACCCGTGAGGCACTTCAAGCGGGCGATCTTATAGCGAACCTCGTCGTCGAGAATCTCGGCGCCACCGCCGGGGATGGAATCGAGGCCCGCATCGCGCAGGCGAAGAATCGTGTCCCGAATGCTGAGGCTGCTGTACTCGGCGATGGCGATGATCTCCGAAGCCGAGTAGCAATGCAGATGGACTTGCGGAAAGCGCTCTTTGATTCCGCTCAGCATCTTTTCGTGCCAGTCAATCTTAAGGTCGGGATGCAACCCGCCCTGCATGAGCACGCCAGTACCGCCGAGTTCAACCGTCTCGCGAATTTTTTCGTAGATCGTGTCGAAATCGAGGATATAGCCCTCCTTCGCCGCCGGCCCTTTCAGGGGGCGATAGAAGGCGCAGAACGTGCAATATTCAGTGCAGAAATTCGTGTAATTAATGTTGCGGTCGATGATGTACGTGACCGTGCCTTCGGGATGAAGGCGGTGGCGCACGGCATCTGCTTCCATGCCGATGCCGATCAGGTCATCGGACTGAAACATCTCCAGGGCTTGTTGCTTGGTTAAAGACATAGCTACCTTCATTAATTCTAACGGAGGACGGCGACTGGCTCCAAATGCGGCGCGGCAACTACGCTCGTCTCATCCGCCGGTATTGGATGAAACTCATGACCGCTCCGATGACTGCAAGCGCGATCAATATGCCCATTGCGGGTTTGTAGTAACGGGAAAAAAAACTGAGGACATTGATTCCATAGTGAAATCCCAGACCGGCAACGATCGAATAGCGAACGCCGCGACCCAAGGTCAAGGCTCCCAGAAATTTCTTCCGCGAATATTGCATCGCACCAGCCGCAACTAGAAATGGAACGAACGGAAACGGCGGAGGCAGCAGCGCTGGAATCGCAACCGCGCCGAACCCCCAGCGCTCAAACGTTTGAGAAACTTTTGTCGCCCGCCTTTTGGAGAGCTTGCGCTCCATGGTTTCCTTGCCACCCTTGCGCGCCATGGCGTAAGTAAGGTACCCGCCAATTACCGCGCCCAGCGTGGCCATCACCGCATAGTAGGGCCACGGCTGCCCGTGACGTGCAGCCAGCCATATCGTGAGAACGTCCATGCTCCCGGTCAGTGGAATCACCGAGTTATCGGCGATACCCAACAAGACCAGGCCCGGTCCCCCCATGCGGCGCAGATTTCGCCACATCGACATTGCAAGCAATGGATGAAAATGGAGAAGCATTCAGGTTGTAGGAGTTTACAGGCTAGGCGCGCGATTGCGCTATACAGGCGTTCGCGGGGCTCAGAAAACTTATCTCCGGAGCGGCAGGCAGAGCGCCGATCTCAGCCGCATAGCGATAGAACAATCGCAGTCCTTCCAAGCAGGGTTCGTCGAGATTGTAATAAATGTTTTCGGTAAGGTAGGAACGAACGTCGACTGCACTGAGCCCAAGGCGCGTTCCCCACTCGCGGGAAATTTCGTCGAGACTTTTAGGTTGCAGTCCGTGGTCGCGCGATTGTTGGAAAACTGTAGGCAGGTCTAGGCAAGATGACGTCTCGCGCAGTGCGGCCTCACGGACCGCCCAGAAGGCAAAGACGAAAGGCTTGCCGGTGCAGCGAATCCATTCTTCCGCGAGATCGAGGGTGATATAACGCTTGCGATCGACCTGCAAGGCGGGATCTCCAATTACTAATCCGGCATCATGCTCGGCGAGCATTTTATCGATATCAGGCGCCATCGGAGTGAAGCTCCGGCCACCACCCAGCCACTTTTCAAACAGAACCTTCGTCAGCGCAACCGAGGTCATCGACGACGTATCCAAAGCTACGCTGCGGATTTTTTCGACCGGCACTCTGCTCACCAGCAAAATCGAGCGCACCGGCCGGCGCGAGGCAATCGCGACGCCCGGCAACACCACGAGTCCCGGTATTTGTACGTAAGCGGCCGCCGGAATGATTCCAATATCGGCGGTGCCGGCCTGGAGCGCCCGAGCGCAGCCCGCTGGCAGGGTATAGGAAATGTCGAAATCTTTCTCTCTTCCTCTGCCCGCGTCGCCATGTTCGAAATCCCACATCAGCGGCGCGGTGTTCAAGTAGGAAATCGCAGAAATGTGTAGACGTCTCATTCCTGTTTTGATTTTATCAGACCATGTTTGGCGAGCCTTTATGACGCCTTCCCTTGACACTGCCTTCGGCAAATCACGACAGTCCGCGCAGTCCAGGTAATGCGGTCCAGGCGATCAAGTAATTCAAGATTAAAGAGTGGAGCAAAGACTTGCCGAATGCGGTGGCTGTACCCGCGACGCATCTATTGGAATGGTTCGGAATCTCCCTGACTCAGGCTAGGTCCAACCAGGACACGAAGACGGGTGGAACATTTTGGCAGCCCCAGGCGGTCTTCCGAGTCTCCCTTACTGAACTGGAGAGCACCGGAATTCAGGCGGTTTCTGCGCAATCGATAGCCACGGGAAAATCGGCCGAACTCGCTCACGAAGAAATCGCTCGCGCCGCCGCTGCGGGAGTAACCATGCTCTCATTTGAAGATCCTGCCTACCCGCCACGGCTGAAGGAAATCTACGACCCACCCTTGGTCCTTTATGTTCGTGGCCATCCGGAGTTCTCACACATCCCGGCATCGCAATGGTTGGTACCCACCACCCAATCACCGTACGGCTCGGGGATGGCGGAGTGGTTGGCCTCCGATCTGGCGGCGCAGGGGGCTGGTAATTATCAGCGGCATGGCTCGTGGCGTTGACACTGCCAGCCATCGCGGGGCGATCCCGGCCAAAGGCAAGATGGTCGCGGTGTTTGGCACAGGAGTTGATGTGATCTGTCCCCAGGAAAATTCGCGCTGGTCGGAGCAAATTCTCGCACTCGGCGGTACGCTCATCTCAGAGTTCCCTCTCAGCGCTGCTGCCTTTCCGCAAAAATTTCCCCATTCGCAACCGGATTTTGAGTGGGATTTCCGTCGGAGTGCTCGTGGTGGAAGCGGCAGAATACTCCGGAACACGAATCACGGCGCGCTGGAACAAAACCGCGATGTCTTCGCGGTTCCAGGCAACGTTACAAACAAGAATTCCTGGGGACCCCACACTCTGATTAAGCAAGGCGCGAAGCTGGTCGCGACCTGGAAAGATGTGTGGGAAGATCTACCGCCAGAGTGAAACTCGCGCTCACTCCAACCCCCTCGCTTGAATCCGGCGACGCGTCTTCCGCATCTCTATTTCCGGACGAAGGGCTTTCTCCACACGAAAAGCGCATCCTGAGCCTGCTGAAAGCCGACGAAGCCACGCATATCGACGAACTTGTGGAACTCCTGGAAACGGAGATGTCGTCTTCGGAGATATTCGCGGCACTCTTCGAATTAGAGCTCACCGGCAAGGTACGGCAGATACCGGGAAAGAAGTTCGTGAAGAACTTCTAGAAGTGGCTTCTAGCTGCTGGCTACGAGCTCTTAGCCAAACCAGGTCGGTGGGGCGAATACAGTTGAAGGATGCAGCAGGAGATCTGAAGTAGAAATGAGGCGGTTTGTTCAAATTGCCCGCGGCTCTGCCAATGAAGTGGAAAATCATTTGCTGCTCGCGAAAGGTTTGGACTTCCTAAGCAACGAGGAATACAAAGATTTGGAAGCAAGAATCTTGGAAATCCAGCGTATGCTTGCCGCGCTCGCCCAAAGCCTGAACGTCGCGGTTTTGGCTAGCAGCCAGCCGCTAGCAGCGAGGAGCCGCCGCGCAGTAACTTGTTGACTTCGTCCCATTCGTGCTAGCTTCGAAACAAATTATCCAAAGAACAGAGGAACCATTGGTAAAAAGTTTAGTCATCGTCGAATCGCCAGCCAAGGCGAAGACCATCCAGAAATATCTGGGAAAGGGATTTACTGTCGAGGCCTCACTCGGCCACGTCAAAGATCTACCCAAGAGCACGTTGGGGGTGGATACGAGTAACGATTTCGAGACTGACTACGTCGTTATCCCCGGGAAAGAAAAAGTTCTCGCCAGGCTGAAGAAGCTTGCAGGTCCCATGGACGCAATCTATCTGGCGCCTGACCCGGACCGCGAAGGGGAGGCCATCGCAGCCCATCTTGCGAGCGAACTCGACGGCAACGGGAGCCACTCGAAAAAAGGTAAAAAGAAAAAGAAACAGAAACAGGATAAAGATAAGGATGCGCCTCCGCGCATTCAGCGAGTCACCTTCAACGAAATCACCAAGCGCGCCGTGCAGGCCGCCTTTGAACATCCCCGCCCCATCGACCAAAATCTCGTAGACGCGCAACAGGCGCGGCGCGTGCTGGACCGGCTGGTCGGCTACCAGGTATCGCCGCTGCTCTGGGATAAAGTTCGCCGCGGACTTTCCGCAGGGCGCGTCCAAACCGTCGCGCTGCGCTTGATCGTGGAACGCGAACGCGAAATCAAAGCGTTCGAAAAGAAGGAATACTGGACGATCGACGCCCACCTTGCGGCCAGCAAACCGCCCGCATTCGATGCGCGTTTCCTAGGCAAGGGCGAAGAAAAAATTGAAGTCACAAACGGCGAAGACGCGGAAAAGATACGCGCTGCGCTCGAGCGGGCCGACTGGTTGGTGCGGTCGGTCGACAAGAAAGAACGCCGCCGAAATGCCGCCCCTCCTTTCACTACGAGCAAGTTACAGCAGGATTCTTCCCGCAAGCTCCGCTTCAGCGTGAAGCGCACCATGATGATTGCGCAACGGCTCTACGAAGGCGTAGAACTCGGCGAAGAGGGACTGGTCGGCCTGATTACTTACATGCGTACCGATTCGACCCGGGTTGCCCCCGAGGCGATTCAGGAAGTGCGCGAGTACGTTGCCAAGGAATACGGTGCGAACTACCTGCCGGAGACGCCGAATACATATAAAGAGAAGAAGGAAGCGCAGGCCGCGCATGAAGCCATTCGCCCAACCTCGGCGATGCGTCATCCCGATCAAGTCAAGCAGTCTTTGAAAGAAGATGAATTCAAGGTCTACAAACTGATCTGGCAACGTTTTGTGGCGTCGCAGATCATGCCTGCCGTCTTCGACCAGACGACGGTGGATATCGACGCCAAGAGTAAATCCGAGACATTCTGGTTCCGTGTTACAGGATCGGTACTGAAGTTCGATGGATTCCTCCGCGTCTACGAAGAGTCGAAAGAAGGCAAGGACGAGGAAGACGAAGAACTGAAGCACAAGCTGCCGGCGCTGGAAGCCGGGCAGAAACTCACGCTCAAGGAATTGAAGCCGGAGCAGCATTTCACCGAACCGCCGCCCCGCTACAACGAAGCATCGCTTGTCAAGGAATTGGAAGAACGCGGCATTGGGCGTCCGTCGACCTACGCCGCCATTCTTTCGACCATCCAGGAACGGCAGTACGTGCAGAAACTCGGTGGCAAGTTCACGCCAACCGAGATCGGTCTGGTGGTCACCGATCTGCTGGTTGAAAACTTCCGGGATATTTTCGACGTGCAGTACACCGCTCGCCTAGAAGAGGGACTCGACGAAATCGAAGAGGGCAAGGAAAAGTGGACAGACACTCTCGCCGAGTTCTACAAGAAGTTCCAGAAAGATCTCAAATATGCCGAAAAGCATATGGAGAACATCAAGCGGATGGAGAAGCCCACGGACGAGAAGTGTGAGAACTGTGGCGCTCCGCTGGTGATCAAGTGGGGCAAGCACGGATCGTTCTACGCCTGCAGCACCTACGACAAAGAAGATCCGAACACTTGCAAGTTCACCAAAGAAAATCCGATCAACCTGCCCGACCTCGACTCGGCCGACGTGCAGGAAACCACCCAGGAGGAATATTGCGAAAACTGCGGCCGGGTGATGGTGCTCAAACGTGGCCGCTTCGGCCAGTTCATGGCCTGCACCGGCTATCCCGACTGCAAGACCACGCGGCGCCTCGACCAGGGCAAGAAAGTTCCGGATATTCCGCTCGATGAACCGTGCCCCAAGTGCGGCCGCAACATGATGATCCGGCACGGACGCTTCGGGGAGTTCACCGCGTGCAGTGGATATCCCGAATGTAAGTATGTGAAGCAGAACTTCATCGGCGTAAAGTGCCCGGAATGCAAAGACGGCGACCTGGTTGAGAAGCGCGCCCGCAAGGGCAATACGTTTTATGGCTGCGGAAATTATCCCAATTGCAAGTTCACTTCGGCGCACAAACCGATTCCCGAGAAGTGCCCGAGTTGCGGCAGTGAATATTTGGTCGAAAAAAACCTCAAGGCTGGAACGGTGATTGCCTGCCCGAACAAAGAGTGCGACTACGAGCGCGCCGCGCCACCTGCAGAGGTGGCAGCAACGACGAGCGCCTAGTCGTTAGTCTTGGAATATTGGTTTCTTGAGAAGTCATTAGCTCTGGCTACTCAATTTCCTCTATTTCTAACCAATAGTTAAAGGAGAGAGCCCAATGCCCAAAAAACCAACCGCCGCTGATGCTCAACTGATTCTTCAACTCTACGATTTGCGTCGCGAAGCGGAAATGCGCAAGGCGCGAAACTGGTGGTTCGTTACTTTTTGGCCGTCGAGTGCCGACGACTTCATGAAAGTCGCGTTTGCGCCTGGGACGCAGGAGAATAACTGGCTGCGCCAGGTGAGCGGCTACTGGAGCATGGCCGCATCGCTCGCCCTGGAAGGTGCCTTGAACACGGATTTGCTTCTCCAACCGGCGGTGAGCGGGGAAATGTTCATTGTGTTCGCCAAGGTGCATCCCTTCCTCAAGGAGCTGCGGCAAAAAGCTGGCGACCCGCACATGTTCGCGACCATCGAGAAGGTCATCCGGAGCACGAAATTTGGCCGGGAGCGACTTAAGTTCATGCTCAAGCGCGTCGAGATGATGCGGGAAAGAATGGCGCCCACCAAGGCAACTTAGAAAGCCCGCGAAAAAACCAGCTTGTCGAATGCCGGAACGGATGCTGCGGTTATCTCGATCCGAATGCGATCCATTGCTCCACGGTCTCCGGCTTCACGCCCAGTGATCTGTTATTCTAGTCGGTTGTGCGGATGATCTGGTGGTTCCTGATCCTGGGTATGAGTACCCTGACGGTGGTGTGCGTGGCAATCGCTTTGTATATGCGTTTACGCCGCCACTTGCAGGGAGCGCGTGCCGCCCGGGAAGGCAGTTCTAGTGAAACAGATCATGAGCCTCAGTCCAGCGACATTGAGCCCTGATACTCCGAGATGAACATTCGGAGACTTGCCCGGGAGAAACGGCGATGCAAACTTTAAGCAATCTGCGGGAACGCGCGATCATCTCCGAAAGCGTGCGCCAAGTCGCTCTTGTGCTTGGCGGCAGCCTGGTGGTCGCCATCTGCGCGCACATCTCCATTCCTTTGCCGGGCACACCTGTGCCCCTGACGGTTCAGAACTTCGGCGTACTGCTGGTGGGATTGCTTCTCGGCGGCCGGCGTGGATTCGCGGCACTCATGCTCTATCTCGCCGAAGGTTTGGTCGGGCTGCCTGTGTTCAGCCCGTTCGGTCCGGGAGGAATTGCGCAATTGCTGGGGCCGACTGGAGGATTTCTGCTGGCCTATCCCCTGGTTGCAGGGCTGGCGGGGTATGTCATGGAACATGGACGGAAGAATTTTGCTCGCGCTACCTTCGCCAGCGTCCTTGGTGAAGTTTTGCTATTCAGCAGCGGGCTGGCTTGGCTTGCGGTTCTCATGCATTCCGTAGCGCAGGCTTTCCGTTTGGGCCTCTATTGGTTTCTGTTTGCGGAGATAATCAAGGTGATGGTCGCCGCCGGAATTGCGGCGCGATGGCAACGCACTCGTGATACAACGGCCTTAAACAGCACGGCGTATAAGTAGTTTGGAGTTCAAATGACAGTAGCTTCGGAGCAAGAAGCAAGACAAGCCCGCGCTAATGATCCCGGAGTGCGCGAGGTTTCCATCGCTCACAGTCCCGATTCCGACGATGCATTCATGTTTTACGGCTTGGCCACAAACAAAGTCCGCGTCCCGGGCCTGCGCTTTACGCACACTCTTTGCGATATCGAGAAGCTCAACCAGAAGGCGCGTGAAGGCGTCTACGATGTGACCGCGATTTCTTTTCACGCTTATCCTTATATACAGGACCTCTATGCGCTGATGTCATGTGGCGGTAGCCTGGGCGAAGGCTACGGGCCCATGATCGTTTCGCCACGGCCCTTTACTCAGAGTGAAATCAAGGAGAAGCGCATCGCCGTTCCCGGTACGCTCACCACGGCGTATCTTGCTCTACAACTTTTTGCTCCCGGAATTGAAACCGAAGTCGTGCCCTTCGACCAGATCATTCCCCAGGTGCTCGAGGGCAAGTACGAAGCTGGGCTCATCATTCACGAAGGCCAGTTGACCTACGATAAAGCCGGACTGCACCGCATTGTCGATCTCGGCCGCTGGTGGCAGAAAATGACGGGCCTGCCGCTGCCCCTTGGGGGCAATGCCATCCGCCGCGCGCTTGGGCCGGAACTCATTTCCGCAGTCAACGGCGCATTGCGCGGAAGCATTCAATATGCGCTCGATCATCGGGAAGAAGCGCTGTCCTACGCCATGCAGTTCGCCCGCGATCTCGACCCGCAAACCGCCGACCGTTTCGTTGGAATGTACGTAAACGAGCGCACCCTCGATTACGGCCCGGAAGGGCGCGAGGGTGTGGCGCGCCTGCTCGATATGGGGCACAAGGCCGGAATTATTGGCCCTGAGGCGCGCGTGGATTGGGTTGCATAGCCACCTTCCTCAAGGAGTTTCTCCCATTTTGTCCGGCACGACCCATAAACCTCAAACCTTGCTCATCGACGCAGACGATACGCTCTGGGAGAACAACATTTATTTCGAGCATGCGATCGAACGCTTCGTTTCATTTCTCAATCACCACGAATTCTCTCCCGTGCAAGTTCGCGAAGTGCTGAACGATATGGAACGCGAATGCATCGTGAAGCATGGCTACGGCCTTCATAGTTTTGCCCACGCGCTGGTGTATACCTTCGAGCGGCTCAGCGTGCAGCCGGTCACTCCCGAGTTGCACTTTCAGATTCAAAGCTTCGCCCATACCATAGAGGACCATCCCATCGAGATGCTGCCGGAGATCCCTCAAACGTTGGAATATCTCTCGGCGCGTCACCGCCTCATCCTGGTGACCAAAGGCGCCCTCGCTGAGCAGACTGGGAAGATCGAGCGTTCCGGACTCAAGAACCATTTCGCGGCGACTGAGATTGTCGCGGAGAAAGATCCCGCAGCCTACCGCAGGTTAGTCGAAAAGTATCAACTCGCGCATGATTCCACCTGGATGATCGGCAACAGCCCGAGATCTGACATAAATCCCTCCCTGGCCGCGGGACTGCACGCGGTTTTCATTCCTCACGGCAATACCTGGATTTTGGAACATGATGAAGTCAATCCGGCTCCCCCCCCGCAGCGTCTTCTTATCGTGGGACGTTTCGCCGAACTGCGCGAGCATTTTTGAACTCCTCCGATCAGCAAACTCCCCATCGGAGAAATCCGGAATCAACCTCGCCACTCCGTCGTTCAGCAGCTCCGTTTTCAACCGTCCACAAGCACCAAACTAACCAACAACCGCCTCTCGCTGTGCGTGTTTCCAGCATGTTACGCTCGTTCTGTTCAACGTTTTTTGCACCATTCGTCCAACGTGGAAACCAATAATTTCCGCAGGCTGTTGCGCACGGTTGATGCTCTCTCCGATCTCGGACCAGAGCTTACAGCGGAGCGCGATTTCACCGACACGTCACGCCGCATGTTGTCCGCGGTCATGGAGGCGGCAGGCGCGCGCGAAGGTGTGCTTTTTGTTTTCCACGAGAAGCCCACCATGCTCACGTCTGTGGCCGTGCAGACCTTCGACATGCTGCCCCAGCCAGCCTTCATCCCTCTCCTACCCAAGCACGCTCACGCTCTCTCCGCCGCGCGCGGACCGATTGTGCTCAATGCTTCCACCTATTCAGTTTTTCTAAGTTCCAATGGCAACGTGGCTCCGGAACTCTTCAAGTGCATCGCTCCTCTCAAGTCGGTCGGCAAACTTGCAGGAGTTGTGGCTCTCGGGCGGCGTCTGGAGGATGCTCCCTATCAGGAAGCGGAACTGGAGGCCATGGAACTGCTGTGCAGCTACATCGGACTGGCGGTACACAACCATGCGTTGACCCAGACGTTGGCTCAGCGAGTCACCGAAAACTTGCGCTTGATGGCGTCTTTGCACGGCTTCTATGACAGTGCCCTCGAAGCCTTCGCCACCGCCATCGACGTGAAGCACGTTAACATTCACGGCCACTCTCTGCGCGTGGGACGCTACGCTGCCGCCATCGGCGAAGCCATGGGCATGGAGGGCGGCGAAATTGCCGCGCTGCGCAGCGCCGGATATTTGCACGACATCGGTAAAGTGGCCGTCGATCGCCGCTTGTTCGGCAAGCCGGGAGCGCTGAATCCCGAAGAGTTTCGCGAGATGGCGGACCACACCGTGGTCGGCCATCAGATTGTCAGCAGCGTGGAGTTCCCCTGGCCGAAAATTCACGAGTCTGTGCGATGGCACCACGAACGCAGCGACGGCTCTGGATATCCCGACGCTTTGGCCAACGACGAATTGCCCATGCAGGTGCGCATTATGGCCTTGGCCGATACATTCGACGCCATGACCAGCACACGCCCGTATCGCGAACCGCTTTCCCTGGGCGGCGCGCTGAGCGACCTGGTGCGCATGACTCCTCAAAAATACGATCCCAGCGTGGTGCAGGCCCTGCTGATTCAGGTGCGCCGCGATTCCGTAGGCAGCAATCGGCCATCGCTCCTCGCAGACCACATGCCGGTAAATATCGCTCCAGCTGACGTGGATCAACTGGCTGCAACCTTGCAGCACAAAATCTCCCGCGGTAAAGTACATCTCACCTAGCCCTCCGACTCAGCTTTTCTGGACCAGAGGACGGCCGTAAGCATCGGGTAAGTCTCTTCTGGAACACCCTTCCGTAAACCTGCAGGCAGCAACTTTTTCCTCCACTCGGGTTCATAATGAAGAGGCTGTCGTCCTTCCTTGCTCGGGAGTCTTCATGCTTGTGGGTCGCGCCAAGTTTGCCGTTATTTTTTTGTCCGTCAGTCTGGCGGGCACCGTCGCGCCCGTGCTGGCAAAAAAGAAAGACAAAGATAAAGTACCCTCCAGCGCCGGCGATCAACGCCACGCCCTGCATGCCCTCAATCGTTTAACTTTCGGTCCGCGGCCCGGGGACGTGCAGCGGGTAATGGCAATGGGAGTCGACAAGTGGATTGATCTGCAACTACATCCCGAAACAATCGATGACAGCGCCCTGGATGCTCGTCTGGAGCCGTTTCGCACAACCCGCATGAGCACGAAAGAAATTGCAGAAGAGTTTCCGGACGGGCAAGAGATCCATCAGGTGATGAACGGAAAAAAGCCTAGGCCGGCGGATGCGGCATTACGGATGGTGTATCAAGTTCAGATCGACCGGCAACAGGAAAAAAAAGCGCGACAGGAATCGACCAAGATTGCACGTTCCACGCCGTATACGAACGCCTCTGCGGATCATTTTGTAACGAACGCGGTAACGAACACTGCAATGAACCCCGCAACAAACTCCTCTATGGAAAATGAAATTCTCACGGAAGCAAACCATAAAAATGCACACAACAGCGGCGTAAGCTCTACTGCGCCTCCAGTCGCGCTCACGGCCGAGGAGCAAGAGCAGGCGCGCCGGCGTGAACAAAAGCTTTACTCCGACCTCGAGGTGCAACAACTGCCCAGCCTTCCGCCCGAACAGCGTTTCAAGAAAGTTCTCGGAATGTCGCTGGAGGAGCAAGTTGCGCTGGCCGATTCTTTGCGCGGAGGAAAAGCCCAGGAATTTCTTGAAGGCTTGCCTCCGAAGCAAAAGGAAACCCTTCTGGCGATGAATAATCCTGGCGGAGTGGTCACCGGCGAACAGACCCAGGCCAAGCTTTTACGCGCCATTTACAGCGAGCGCCAGCTCGATGAAGTGATGACCGATTTTTGGTTTAACCACTTCAATGTATTTGTGGACAAGGGAGTCGACCGGCTGCTCCTCAGCAGTTACGAACGCGACGTCATCCGGCCGCACGCGCTCGGAAAGTTCGAGGATCTCCTCGTAGCCACGGCGAAAAGTCCGGCAATGTTGTTCTATTTGGACAACTGGCTCAGCGTCGGCCCGGACTCGGATCAGTCTCTCGGCATTCCCGCGCATCCTTCTGGAGCGGACGGCCGCCCTCGTCCATCGCGGCCAAATCCGCGAAAGCGTCCCAGTGGCCTCAATGAAAATTACGGGCGCGAGTTGCTGGAACTGCACACACTCAGCGTGAACGGCGGCTACTCGCAGCGCGACGTCACCGAGGTTGCAAAAGTCTTTACTGGATGGACGATCGACAAGCCGGCCGAAGGCGGCGGCTTCAAATTCGACCCGCGCATGCACCAGCCCGGACCTAAATTCGTGCTCGGCCGCCGCATCAAGTTCAAAGGCGAGGGCGAGGGATTAGAGGTCCTGCATCGTTTGGCTACGAGTCCGCAGACGGCACACTTCATCTCGCTCAAGCTCGCCCAACGCTTTGTCTCGGACGCTCCGCCTCCCGCTTTGGTCGATCGCATGACGAAAACTTTCTTGAAAAAGAAAGGTGACATTCGTGAATTGCTGACCGTGCTCTTTCGCTCGCCCGAGTTTTGGGATGACGGAGCTTATCGCGCCAAGGCTAAAACACCACTGGAATTTGTGGCCTCAGCCCTGCGCGCCACCAGCGCTGAGGTCGACGATGCATTGCCTCTCACCCGCCAGCTCAACAACATGGGCATGCCACTTTATGGCGCGCAGCCGCCCACCGGCTATTCCATGAAAGCGGAAACTTGGGTAAGTTCGTCTGCCCTGCTCAATCGCATGAATTTTGCATTGGCTTTGACTGCCGGAAAAATAAAAGACGTTAAAGTGGATGTGGCGCAATTAGCCGGAAGCAATTCGCCCGATCCGCCGCAGGACTCGATCCGAATACTCTCCGTGTTGGAAGCCAGCCTGCTCAACGGAGACATTTCAAAACAGACGCACGACTCGATTACAGCGCAGATCGCCACTGCGGCAGCCAATGGCGCATCTGTAAAAAACAACAAGCCCGGAACGGACACGGACGCGGAGGCGCCACGCACGGACATAAGCACAATCGCCGGCCTGCTGCTGGGCTCACCGGAGTTTCAGAGAAGATAACTGCTGGTTTCTAGCTACTAGCTTCTAGCCAACACCTCATGTTCGGTCGCGATCGGAAGAGTAGTAGCGAGAAGCTAGCAGCCAGGAGTATTTTCTTATGCCCATCACTCGTCGCGTATTTCTTCGTAACAGTGCCCTTGCCGTCGTCGGCACAGCGGCAGTGCCCAGCTTTCTTGCTCGCGTTGCCATGGGCGCAGCTGACACCGGCTTGCGTACAAAGCGTCTGGTTGTAATTTTTCAGCGTGGCGCGGCCGACGGATTGAATATTGTGATCCCGCACGCCGAGCCGCAATACTACGCGATGCGGCCCAGCATCAACATTCCCCGCAAGGACGTACTCGATCTCGATGGATTCTTCGGCCTGCATCCTTCGCTCGCTTCCTTTCAGCCAATTTGGCAGCAGCGTCAACTCGCAATTGTCCACGCCGCCGGATCGCCCGATCCTAGCCGCTCTCACTTCGAGGCTCAAGACTTCATGGAGGCCGGCACTCCCGGCATAAAAGCAACTGAAGATGGATGGCTCAATCGCTCGCTGCACAATCTGCCGCGGCCTTCGCCGGAGTGTCCCTTTCAGGCAATAGCCATGGGACCATCCATCCCGCGCATCTTGAGCGGCAGGGAGGCTGCCATCGCCATGAACAACATCAACGATTTCTCAGTCGGCGGCCGCAGCGCGAAACCGTCGCCCGTCGCGATCGCATTCGAGGCCATGTACGATCATTCTTCTGACACGGTGCTCCACGGCACCGGCGAAGAGATGTTTGATGCGGTGAAGATGCTGAAGTCCGCGAACCCATCGAAGTACAAGCCCCTACCCGGAGCCGATTATCCCAAGGGACGTTTCGGTGACAGCCTGCGCCAGCTCGCGCAGCTGATCAAGGCGAACCTCGGCGTGCAGGTGGCATTTGCCGATATCGGCGGCTGGGACCATCACGTAAACGAAGGCGCAACCGAAGGCCAGATTGCCAACGTGCTGCGCGAGTTTTCGCAATCGATCGCCGCTTTCTGGACCGACCTCGGCGATCTCGGAGAAGACACTGTGGTGGTGACCATGTCCGAATTCGGCCGCACCGCCCGCGAGAATGGCAATCGCGGCACCGACCACGGCCACGCCAACGTCATGTTCGTTCTGGGTGGACCCGTAAAAGGTGGTAAAGTCTACGGCCGCTGGCCCGGCCTCGATCAGTCGCAGCTCTACGAAGGCCGGGATCTAGCCCTGACCACGGATTTCCGGCAGGTCGTAGGAGAGGCTGTTACACGGCACCTGGGCAATAAGAATCTGGCGAATGTTTTTCCGGGTTACGAAAATCCATCGGGAAAGTTCCTTAAATTGTTGGTATAGCGAAAGCGAAATCTGACAGGCATCTTCACTCAGATTTCAACCAGCACGTCGCCTTTCTCGACCTTCAGCGGATACACGGCAACCTTCAAGCTGGGATTCGGTTCGGCCGCACCAGTCTTTGGATCCCACGCCCAGCCATGCCACGGGCACACAACTTTCCCGCCCTCAATCATTCCCTGCCCCAGCGGCCCGCCGCGATGCAGGCATACGTTATCCATCGCGCTGTAAGTTCCATTCACGTTGGCGACGCAGATGGTCCTCTCGGCGCAGGGAAATTCTTTGGCTTCATCGGCAGGTGGGAGTTCGGATTCGCTGGTGAGCTTGGTAAAGGGCATTGGCCAAGGTAGTAGCTGTTAGAGAGATCCTTCGACTCGCCTCGCCATCGCTCGGACTTCGCTCAGAGCCTGCCCTGAGCCTGCCGAAGGTACGACCGCAACGGGCTCCCGCTTCGCTCACGCCCGCTAAGCGCGGTCACTTTGGCTGCAACGTCTGCGCGATCATTACCTGGCGTTTGAAGTTCTCCATCATATTCGGATCAAGCCTCACTTCCGTGGGCTTCTTCGCCAGCGTCATGGTATCGATTTTGTCCTGCAGCTTGAGCAGCGCATAGAAAAGATTCTCCGGCCGCGGCGGGCAGCCGGTCACATAGACATCCGTGGGCACGATTTTATCGACGCCCTGCAGCACGGCATAAGTATTAAATGGGCCACCCACCGACGAACACGCCCCCATCGAGATTACCCACTTCGGGTCGGGCATCTGATCGTAGATGCGCTTCACCACCGGCGCCATCTTCAAGGTCACCGTCCCGGCGACGATCATCAAGTCGCTCTGCCGGGGGCTGGGACGAAATACTTCCGAGCCGAAGCGCGCAATATCGAACCGCGCCGTCGACGACGCGATCATTTCAATCGCGCAGCAAGCCAAGCCAAACGTCATCGGCCACACCGCGGACTTCCGCGCCCAGTTGAAGACGTAGTCCACCGTGCTGATCATGAAATTCTTTTCGAACTTATTCTGCAACCAGCCCATGAAGTGACCTCGGTGAACAACAATTATACAGTTCAAGCCCGGCAAATGGCGCAGGGCACCTCAGTCTAGGTATACTGCGCGCAGGTGTCAATCGGGGACGTCGCATGAAGATCGTGAAGGTGATAGCCATCTTGTTGCTCGGCCCTTTGCTAGGCATCCTGGTAGCTTTCTCCCCCGGTTCGCTTGCGCTGCCTTACGACCCGAACTTCATTAGTAGCGGGAACATGCATCGCCCGGCGATGGATTTCCGATGATGGGCTGCATTTTTTTTAGTCTTCTCGTTTCCGTTCCTCGGTCAGCATTGCTAGCTGGAGTAGTCTTGTTCTACCGAGGTACCCGCGAACAGAATCATTCATGAATTCAACCCCCGCCGTGGCCGCCGACCACAAACGCACGCTCACTCCGCTGGTCAATACCTGGGTTCGTATCCGCACCTCGCAATTCTGGCTGGTCGCCATCGCCTTGTTTCTGCGCGTTGGCTGGATCTTCGTGGGGCACACCTACAAGTTCAAACCTGCCGAAAATAATTTTGGCTTCGGCTGGGAGATGGGACGCATCGGCGCAGCCATTGCCTCCGGCCACGGCTTCCGCGATCCCTTTGGCGCGGCCACCGGTCCTACGGCTTGGGAACCGCCTCTCTACCCTTATCTGACTGCCGCGGTCTTTCACTTCTTCGGCATCTATTCGAGAGCCTCGGCATTCATCCTGCTTTCGATCAACAGCGTTTTTTCGGCGCTGACTTGCATTCCAATTTTCCTGATTGCCCGCAGACTTTTTTCCGAGAAGGTCGCGGTTGGCTCCGCCTGGACTTGGGCCCTTCTGCCTTACGTTATGTATTGGTGCACGCGTTGGGTTTGGGAGACAAGTCTCTCGGCGCTGCTGTTGGCAGTGATCTTCTGGTTGGCGCTGACCATGGAAGACCGCGATGGCCTGAAACCGTGGCTCGAGTTCGGCCTGCTCTGGGGAATCGCCGCGCTGAACAGCACCGTGCTGATCGCCTTCCTGCCAGCCTCGGGATTGTGGGCTTGGTATCATCGCGCGAAGCGGCGCAAACCGTCGCTCTCAGGCATCGTGCTCGCTTCCGTAGTGTTCATCGCTTGCGTCACCCCATGGACACTGCGCAACTATCGCACCTTCGGAAAGTTCATCTTCGTTCGCGACAATCTTGGCGCGGAACTGCACCTCGGAAACAATCGTGGCGCCGACGGCACGTGGATGCAGTATTTGCATCCCACGCAGGATGTCTACGCCATGCGTAGGTACACTTCCCTGGGCGAACTGGGCTATATCGAATGGCGCAAGCGGCAAGCGCTCGACTACATCAAGGCTGATTACCCGCGCTTCGTTGTGCTCTCCCTCAAGCGCTTCGTCTACTTTTGGGCAGGCCCACCGCGCCTGGCAGAAATCTGGTGGCTGGCAGAAGTGAAGAATTCGCTCTTTCTCGCCTCGTCGGTTCTGATGTTCTGGGGACTTGGACGCGCACTGCGCCATCGCAAACCCGGCGCCTGGCTTCTGTTCTGGCTGATTCTTTTGTATCCCTTTATTTACTACGTGGTCTATCCCGGACAGCGCTACCGCCATCCCATTGAGCCGGAGATAACGATTCTCGGGGTCTATTTACTCACCGAAGCGGGCAGAAAAGCTCCAGATCCCCTACAGAAATAATCGGGAACATTACCGGGGGGGGCCTTCGTATAACCAGCTATGTGGAAGAGTGCCTTCGCGATTCTGCCCTCACCAATCGGAAATCGCCACGTCTAACATTCAAAACCGGAGGAATCCATGAACCGCCGACAAGAATTGCAGGCTCGGTCAGCATTCGTGCTGACGTTCTGTGCGATGCTGATTTCCGCCTCGCCCGCCCTCGCTTCCGATCATCACGGCGACCTAACTGAGGAATTCCGTCAGACCTACGCCCTCGCTCCCGACGGCAGCGTCGAACTCGATAACATCAATGGTGCGGTTCACATCTCCACCTGGGATCAAAACGAAGTCAAAGTGGACGCTGTGAAATATGCCTATTCGAAAGAGCGTCTCGAGGAAGCCCGCATCGAAATCGATGCAGGCAAAGACCATATTTCGATTCGCACCCAGTACCCCGACCACGATCACACTTTCAACTGGGGCTCGCACAATAACCCGGCAGAGGTGGAATACACTCTGACCGTGCCGCGCGGCGCACGGCTCGACGAAATTAAGCTGATCAACGGCGCGCTGGATGTAATTGGCACGGCGGGCGAGGTCCATGCCTCCTGCATCAACGGCAGACTGGAGGCCCACAACCTTTCCGGCCGCGCCGAACTCTCCACCATCAACGGCCAGCTGGAGGCCAAATTCGACCAGCTCCCCGGCTCGTCCGTTGAATTAAGTTCCGTCAACGGTTCGGTAGCGCTGACCATCCCTTCCGACGCCAGAGCGGAGATTGAAGCCACCACGGTTTCCGGCGGAATTGAGAACGACTTCGGTCTGCATGTGAATCATCACAACTNCGTGGGGCACGATTTGCGTGGCGAACTTGGCACCGGCGGCCCGCGCATCAAGCTGGAAAACGTGAATGGCCGCATTGAGATCCATCACGCCTCCGACGGCCGCGCTCTAAGCCCGGCGAAGGATTTAAGCCACCGCGACAAAGACGACGATAACGAGAGCGAGATCTAGATGGTTGATGTCTGGAGGCGCAGAGCCCTCGTCATCGACGTCATAAACGACTCTCGTGTTTCCGGTTCTTCGAGTGAGGCGCGAAATTAGGAGTCCAAGCAAGTGCCAACTATTCCGCCCAGCACTGCCGAGCCCGGTTCGGACCATTCTCGCGTGTCGAAACCACTACTCCCAACGATTAGCATCCCGATCATCCACCACCAGTCCCTCTTCTCTAGAGTCATCTCAAATCTACCTCTCCCTAATAGGTCGCGGACCTTAGTAAATCGTATATCCCGGCGCCGGCGTCCGCAGATCGGGCTTCGTCGCCATCAGTAGCAACGCGCCTTCACGCTTGAACGCCCGCAAATCGTCCAGGCTGTTGAACGATTTAGTTTTGTAGTCCTCAGGAGTCGGCGTGTCGTCGGGAATGCGGCACGCCTCCACATTCTCAAACGCATGTTTCTTCAGCAACTCCACGTATTCCGCCTCGGAACGTACGTGCACCGGCACCTTCAGCTTGTCGACCCACTGCAACGAGTACTGATTATCCCGATATAAATTGATCAGGATGAACAACCTTCCCCGCGGCGCCATCACCCGAAACAGTTCCATCAGCGCCCGATCCTGATCGGCGTAGTAGTAAAACGACTCCACCGACAATACTTTGTCGAAGAAGTTTTCTTCCCACGGAATCTGCTGCGCTGAACCCCAGACGTACAACACGTTGTCGAAGTCCTTCGACGCGGCGCGCGCCTCGCGGATCATCTCATCGGAAACGTCCAGTCCAACCACTTGCCCGAATCCATCCGGTCCTTCTCCGACCAACCGCGCCAGCAGTCGAGTCGCCCATCCCGAGCCACACCCGAGATCGAGCACTCGCTCTCCGGAACGAAGATTCATCTGGCGAATCGCCTTCGCCGTGATGTCGAGATGATGGCTCTCCATCTTCGGTCCTTCCCCCCCAGCCGCCCAACGGTTGAATTCTTGCTGCAGCTTCTCATCGGGGGTTTGTGATCTTTCAGGCATGAGGAAGATTTTATCGCCTTTCGCGATTGCAACTGATGGTTGACAGACTGTTACAGGCTTGAACGGCATCGCATGGCCGAATTCTGCAACCACGACATCTTCATTCCCAGGATGCTTCAAGACGAAGACTTGGTACTGGAATTCGTCGAGTGCGCGCCACACACGGTACACAAAGTTTCAACCTACTATTTTCGCACGGTACTGGCAAATTCTGGAGAGGAACTCGGCGGAATCAATCCCCGCGTCGGCTCCAATGTTCACATCGAGTTGTACGCCGGGCACATTGGCTTCGCTGTCCACGCTGGTCACTGGAGGCACAGGTGCGCGGCCCGCTCGCTGCGGCTGCTAATTCCACCCGCAGGGATCTTCGCCTCGATCCGTTATGCATAACTTGCGATCCCGACAACGCAGCGTCGCGCCGGACGTGTGAACTTGCACGCGCAGTGTTCGTCGAAATCGTCGACGTTCCGGAGACCTGCATCATCCACCGCACCGGCCACAAGAAGAAATGCCGCTACTGGTTGGAACTGGGACGCGGGTTGATGAAGTTTCTTCGCTCCGCACCGGATGTCGCTCCCGAACCGCAAGACGTTGCTCGATAAGCATACAAACCGGGACGCAAAGAGCATCTCTATGCTACAGTTTTCCTCCACATGGCGACACACCCTCAGAATGCGCCGCCCGACCCTTCCCCCGAATCGCTCTACTGCCCGAATTGCGCGAAAGAAGTAAACGATCCCCTAACCTGCGGCGACTGCTCCTCCGTCATCTGCCGCCGCTGCGGAACGCCGCTGGAATCTCCCGACGAACTGGGAATCGGATAATGGACCCCACCGCCACGTCCCTAATCGAAACTCCCGCATCCAATTCGCAACCCACTTTAGTTCGCGGACTGAGTCTTCTCGATTCCGTGCTGCTCCTGGTCAGCGGCATCATCGGCTCCTCGATTTTTCTCACTGCCAAAGATATCGCCGGCCCGCTGCCGCAGCCCATGCTGTTTCTTTTAGTGTGGGTGATCGGCGGCGTCATCTCGCTTTTTGGCTGCGTCGCCTTCGCTGAACTAGGATCGATGTTCCCCGAATCCGGCGGCCAATACGTCTACCTTCGTGAAGCTTACGGCGACCTCGTCGCTTTCCTCTATGGCTGGATGCTCTTCGCAGTCGCCAATGGCGGCACTATCGCCGCTCTCTCGGTCGCTTCGGCCGCTTATACCGGTCAGGTTTTTCCTATCGTCTCCGAGCAACACATCGTCCTCTCGCTCGCCGGAGTCACTCTCAACCGTGCGCACATCTTCGCTCTGCTCCTCATTGCTCTGGTCACCTACGTCAATGTTGTCGGCCTGCGCTGGGGTGCACTCCTGCAGAACCTTTCCACCTGGGCCAAGTTCGCCGCCATGGCCGCCTTCGTCATTCTCGGATTCGCCATCGGCAAAGGCGACTGGTCACACTTCCATTCGAGCGACGCCGGCCTCAGCATGGGAAACCATCCGGCGCAACTGATCTCCGCCATGGGCATCGCGCTCATCGCTGTCTTTTGGGCATACGACGGCTGGGTGTACATCACCTGGGTCGCGGGCGAAGTAAAAGAGCCGAGGCGAAATGTGCCGCTCGCGATGATCTTGGGCGTGCTCGTGGTCGGTCTTGTCTACATGGCGATGAACATGACTTACCTCTACGCCCTGCCACTCAACGAGATCGCGCAGCATGAAACTATCGCTCACGCAGCCGCAGCCGCATTGTTTTCTGCTCATGCCGCAAGATGGCTCTCGCTCACCATCGCGGTTTCGTGTTTCGGCGCGGCCGCGACCTGCACGCTTTCGGGAGCGCGCGTCTATCTCGCCATGGCGCGGGACGGCGTCTTCTTCAAGCGCATGGCGGTCATTCATCCGAAGTGGCGCACGCCCGCCTTTAGCCTCATCGGACAAAGCGTCTGGGCCGCGCTGCTTACCCTCAGCGGCCGTTATGACGAACTCTACACGTATGTCATGTTTGGCATGGTGCTCTCCTACACGCTGACCGTGATCGGAATGTTTTTGCTGCGATGGAAGCGTCCCGAGATTCCCCGTCCTTATCGTTGTACGGGATATCCCTGGCTACCCGCGATCTACGTACTCGTTGGCGCGGCCTGGACGCTCAACACCATCATCACCCGTCCCACGGAAGCTTTTTGGGGTACCGCAATCATTCTGATTGGCGTACCGGGTTATTTGTACTGGAAGCGCGCCAGTAGAAAAGTTGCGCCAATCGAATAAGCGACCTGGGTTTTCTTGTAGAAGAAGTTCAAGCCTACGTTTCGACTGCGCACATAGAACAAGAAAAACTTTCTTCGTCTTGTACGTTTTTCATAACAGCCGCGAAAAATCGCTTGATTTTCGCTCTACCTGCTGCTAGGTTCCAAATTATCTGATGGGCCAGCACTGATTTCGAGGATTGCAGAGGGCTAGGCTCCCTTCCTGGTGGGTTTTCGCGAGAGTGCTCCTGCGGTAGCGCAGCTCTGCTCGTCTCAACACCGGGTTCGGCCCGCCCAAAAGGACATCTATGTCTACTCCAAAGAATCAATTTCCACTTGCCGGTAGTGAGCGCGCTCCGATGCCAGGAGCGCGAGAGATAGGTCCAGCCGATCCCAATGAAACGGTTGATGTGACCGTCCGGCTGCGATCTCGCGCGGGGAAAAAGCCCCCTGTCAACCCCGATGAATTCACAAAAGACATT
>JGI12635J15846_10001092_pt1 | contig 23695 bp, 20 predicted proteins | sample BlaSpr_A8_OM2_M2_FD_15846 | JGI IMG/M metagenome (IMG submission 15846) | reverse complement strand
GGACACTTTTCGGTGTTGCAAGCGCTCGACCACGCGGGCCTGCGCGAGGAGTTACTGCAAAGCGTTTCCGGCGGCAAACCCTTTCTCGGAATCTGCCTGGGAATGCAATGGCTTTTCGAAGGGAGTGAAGAGTGTGCTGAGATCGCGGGCGCGGGCATCTTTACCGGCAAGTGCCAGCAGTTTCCTTCGTCAGTGAAATCGCCGCATGTCGGCTGGAATTCTTTGGCGGTTCAGCAGGGCTCGCAATTGTTGCGGGGCATTGCACCCGATTCGTTTGTCTACTATACGCATTCTTTTCACGCGCCCCTGGTAAAGGAGACGTCGGCGTCCACCGAGTACGGGCTGTCCTTCGCTGGAGCGGTTGAGCGCGGCAACATTTTCGGGGTGCAATTCCATCCCGAGAAATCAGGCAACGTGGGACTCGCGATCCTGAAGAATTTCTGTGAGGTCTGAGTGTTGACCAAGCGCATCATCGCCTGTCTCGACATGGATGGCGGCCGCGTCGTGAAGGGAGTGCGGTTCAAAAATCTGCGCGATGCCGGCGATCCGGCGGAATGTGCCGCGGCTCACGCTCGCGACGGCGCGGATGAGATCGTGCTGCTCGATATCACCGCGACCAGCGGAAACCGGCGCACGTTGCTGGATGCGGTCCGCAGCACAGCGCGCTCGCTATTTGTCCCGTTTACCGTGGGCGGAGGAATTCGCCAGATCGAGGATGCTGCTGCGGTATTCGACGTGGGCGCGGACAAGATCGCAATCAACTCCGCCGCCGTGCGCGATCCCGCATTGATCGGCAAGATCGCAGGCCGATTTGGGTCGCAGGCAGTTGTAGTGGCCATCGATGCCAGAAAGGTCAACGGAGGTTTTGAAGTGTTTGTCGCCGGCGGACGGGTGCCCACGGGCAAGGACGCGATCCAATGGGCGCGGGAAGCGGCTGCGTGCGGAGCGGGAGAAATCTTGCTGACCTCAATGGATCGCGACGGAACGCAATCCGGCTTTGACTGCGAACTGGTACGCGCCGTCGCAGATGCGGTTTCCATTCCCGTGATCGCTTCCGGTGGCGCTGGATCGGCGCTCGATTTCATCGAAGTGTTTCGCGACGGATGCGCCGACGCTGCCCTGGCTGCTTCCATTTTTCATTTTGGCATCGAGAATATTGGACAGCTGAAGAGCGAACTGCGCGACGCCAGCATACCGGTGAGGTGGCCATGCTGATTCCGTCGATTGACCTGATGGGCGGCAAGATTGTGCAGTTAGTGCAAGGCGAACAAAAAGCGCTGGAGTTCGACGACTTCGATTATTGGATCGATCGCTTCTCGAAATATCCGATTGTGCAGGTAATCGATCTGGATGCAGCCCGGGGGCTTGGAAATAACCGGGCCATTGTAAGTGAAGTTGTGCGGCGGCTTCCTTGCCAGGTGGGTGGCGGGATTCGCACCGCCGAAACCGCGCGAGAGCTTTTAGAAGCGGGAGCGCGCAGGGTCATTTTTGGTTCTGCGTTATTGAAGAATGGTGAGATCGACACCGAGTACGCCGCAACGCTGGCAAATTCACTTGGCGCCGCGGCGTTGGTATTTGCACTCGATTCAAGAGGCGGACGGGTTGCGATTGAAGGGTGGCGGAAAGACACTGCTCTTACCGCGTTCGACATGATTCGAGCACTCGAACCGTTCTGCGAAACCTTTCTCTACACCCACATCGATACAGAAGGGTTGATGGGCGGAATTCCGATGGACGTTGTTGCTGCAATCCGGCGAGCTACTTCCCGGCGACTGGTGGTGGCAGGCGGCATCAAAACGCAACAAGAAATCGACAGCCTCGAAGCACTTCGCATGGACGCAGTTGTCGGCATGGCTTTGTATTCCGGCCGGCTCTCGGTCTGAATTAACTCNTACATGAANGAAGGNTGAATAATTGCTGGAGCTAGTCGGGCTCGAACCGACGGCCTCGTCATTGCGAACGACGGCGTCCTCCAAATTGCCTCCTTTGCCTGCCTGCACTTGCAATCGAGTCACGTTCCATTACATTCCAAAACTTTTTCCAAATTTCAGGTTCGCCGGGAGAGTTGCCTCACAGTTTTTCCGGCTCGTCCCTGGTTGCAGGCGCGGCATTTCCTGACGCGCCCGCAACCTCGGATGTTCACTGCACAATCCAGGCTCGCCTCGCCCGCTTGGCCTGCAATTTTTGTTGCAAATAAGAAATCCTGCAGCGCGCATCTGCTCAAGCTGCAAGAAAAAACCATTGAGCTATAACAACACAACTGGAATTTGCGTCCAGTGTCAGGGGCGCCAGGGCGGCAGGGTTCGCTCCAAGAAGACAGACGGGCGCAACGGAGCGGAGCTGCGCCCAGAAGTTCGCTCGACACGGTTGAGTCTCCTAATTCTGGTTTTCGCTCAGACCTGTAGCACATCACCCTCGCGGGCCACCATCTCGTACAAGACAGGATTGACGAAGAATCCGATGAAGAGCCGGGAGATGAGGCCGGCCACGATGACGATGGCGAACGGCCTTTGAGTGTCTGATCCAATACCGGTGGAAAGCGCGGCTGGCAGCAATCCCAGGCAGGCAACCAGGGCGGTCATCATAATCGGACGAAGCCGCAGGAGCGAAGCTTCCCTGGTGGCGGGGCGGATCTCCATACCTTCACGGCGCAGCTTGTTGATGTAGGAGACGAGAATGACCGCAGTTTCCACTGAAACCCCTAGCAAAGCCAGGAGACCCAAGACCGAGGAAACGCTGAAGGGAGTGTGTGTGAGTTTCAGCGCAACCAGCGCCCCCACCGGTTCCGTCATGATTACACCGAGAGCGATGGTGACGGGAAACTTGAAATTTCCGTACAGGGCAAACAAGATCATGAAAATTAAGACGACGGCGAGAGGGCCAATAAAGTACATCTGCGATTTGGCTTCCAAAAACTGGCTGTATTCGCCGCCCCATTCCATCCGGTAACCCTGCGGCAGGACCACCACTTTCTCGACGGCCGCTTGGCCGTCACGAACAGCCCGTTCCAAATCACGCCCTTCCACGCTGTATTGCACGCCGATGTAGCGGGAATTATTTTCGCGATAAATAAAGGACGCACCGTTTCCCTGGCTGATATTGGCGAGCTGGCTGAGCGGAATCTGCTGCCCGTCGGGTGTACCCACCAACAGGTTTCCGATCTCGTGCGCGCTGCTGCGGAACTGAGGCTGCATTCGGACAACCAGATCGAACAGCTTTTCCCCCTGAATGACCTGGGTGACGGCCTGCCCTCCAACGGCTGCTGAAATCACAGCTTCGACATCCGAGACATTGATCCCATAGCGCGCGATCTTGTTTCGATCAACGTCGACCAGCAGGCTGGGCTGGCCAAGTTCGCGCACCACGGTAAGATCGGTAAACCCTGGCACATTGGTCAGGGTGTTCTTGATCTGGATCGCTTTGTCCTGCAATACATTCAAGTCCTCTCCGTATATCTTGACCGCCAAAGAACTCTTGAGGCCGGTGAGGGCTTCGTCCACGGCATCTTCGGCGGGCTGAGTATAGTTGAAAATAATTCCCGGAAAGGACGTAAGTTTCTTGTTGATCGATTCGATAAGCTGTTTTTTCTCGCTGATCTGGCCGGTCCAAACCTTGTCTTTATAGGGCTTGAGGCCAACGTAGAATTCACAATTAAAAAATCCAGTGGGATCGGTGCCGTCGTCGGGACGTCCCAATTCTGAGCCTACAACGGTGACCTGCGGATAAGACATGAGAATGTCGCGGATTTGCGGAGCAATGCTGCTGGCCTCCTCAAAAGAAATGGTGTAGGGCATGGTTGCCCGTACCCACAGCGCACCCTCATCGAGATGAGGCATGAACTCGCCGCCAATGAATGGAACAAGAAGAAGCGTGACGCCGAAATCAAGGTGGCAATCACGATGGTCGTCTTCGGCCGGTCGAGCGCCCAATCCAGTTGAACCGCATATTTCCGCTTCATCCACTCAAAAGCACGATTTGGTTTCTCGCGCACGCCCCGCTTGAACCAATAGGAGGCCAGCACAGGAATCAGCGTGAGCGTGAGAATAAGCGCGCCCACCAGAGCGAAGGACATGGTCTCAGCCATGGGGTGGAACAACTTTCCCGACGGCCCGCTTAGCGCGTAAATCGGAAGGTAACCAGCAAGAATGACGGCCACCGAATAGAAGATGGGTCGATCCACATCTTTTGCAGCGGCGAGAATAACCTCGTTCAGGTTATAGGTCTGGCCTTCCCGTAATGCCAGTTCACGGTAGATGTTCTCGATCATCACCACCGTTCCATCGATGACAATCCCAAAATCGATGGCGCCGATGGAAAGCAAATTCGCGGCGACGTCGTGCGCGTGGAGCACGATGAACGCGAACAAAAGCGACAGCGGAATGGTGAGGGCCACAATGACGGCCGCTCGAAAGCTGACTAGAAAGAAAATCAGCACGACCAAGACCAGCACCATGCCACGAAGCAGATTAGCTTCCACCGTGTCCGTAGTCAGGCCGACCAATTCGCTGCGGTCGTAATAAGGATGAATCTTGACGTCAGGCGGCAGGATTTGATGGTTCAGTTCCTCGGTTTTTGCTTCCACTCCTTTAAGGACATTTTGGGTTTGCTCTCCGCGCAGCATGAGAATGACGCCTTCCACGGCGTCGTCATTCTTTTGAAAACCGAATTCACCCAGGCGCGGAGCGTGTCCGATGGCCACGTCTCCCACGTCCCGGACTCGGATGGGCACGCCTTTGTTGGCGCCGACCACGATGTTTCCAATGTCCTCGGTGTTTCGTACCAGCCCGATGCCGCGAACGTAATAGAACTGCCCACCTTGCGAATAGAAGCCGCCCCCGGCATTCGAATTGTTAGCCGCCAGCGCTGCTGTCACTTGCGGGATGGTCAGGTGATACCCATAGATGCGCGCCGGGTCGAGCAGCACTTGATATTGCATCACCGTTCCGCCGAAGCCAGAGTCGTCCGCCACGCCGTGAACCGAACGATAGGCGCGCTCAATCACCCAGTCTTCAATGGTTTTCAGCTCCTGCGGAGTGCGATCGGGACTCTCCAACACATAGCGATAGACCAGGCCGCTTGGACTGAAGAGAGGTGCGAGGGTCGGAGTCACTCCTGTGGGCAGCGTGGCCTGAGCGAGCCTTTCGAACACGATCTGCCGCGCAAAGTAATCGTCGGTGTTTTCTTCGAAGGTGAGGATTACATCGGACAGCCCATAGAGTGAGATAGACCGCATCACCACCATGTGTGGGACCCCGTTCATCTCCAGTTCAAGAGGCAGCGTCACCAGGCGTTCCACTTCTTCGGAGGCGTGATCTGGCCACTGGGTAATAATCTCAACCTGGGGGGGCGCGAGATCGGGATACGCGTCCACCGGCATCCGCTGAAAAGATAGAATCCCTCCCACCGTGATGAAAGCGGTCAGCATCAGAACCAGAAATCGCTGCCGGAGCGCCGCTTGGACTATTCGGTGAATCATTCAGTTTTGCTGGATACCATTCATGCTGAAACTCTTAAAACCCTTCGTCAAGCGGCCGCGGACTGCTTAGCGCTGCAGCGAGTTCGCAAACTGTAAAAACAAGCTGCCGTTTCCGATGACCCGGTCGCCAGTTTTCAGCCCACCGGTTATCTGCGTCTGCCCACTCAAACTTTCTCCCAGCGTCACAGATCGTCGGCCAAACTGGTTCGAAGACGCCGCAGCATAAACAAAAGGCTGATTCTCGGTGTCGCGTAGGATTGCCGAGTCGGGGAGCGCGATGGCGTTGGAGATCGTGCCGGCATTCACCGTTGCGACCACATACATGTCCTTCTTAAGTTTGTCGCCAGGATTGTTGGTCTCAATGCGGGCCTGCAGCGTGCGCGTGCTCGGATCCAGCGAGGCGGCGACGTAAGAAATTCGTCCCCGAAAGATATCCGGATAAGCATCGGTCTGAATGGCGACTTGATCTCCCACTCGCACGTACGGCAAATCCTTCTGGTAGACATTTACCAGCACCCAGACTGTACTGACGTCAGAAATCATGAAACATTGAGTGGAACCGGGCTGAATGAGTTGTCCAGCGGAAACATCCTGCTCCACTACCAGCCCGCCGATGGGTGCCTTCACAGGAACTTCAAAAGAAGGGGGAGCTTTCACCAGCGCGTCCGGGTCGGGGACCCCCATGACCTTCAATGCTGCTTGGGCCGCGACTAAGTCGCCGCTTGCTTGTACTTCCGCGGACTCGGACTGTTCCAGATTTTGTTCGGCGATTGCGTGATGCTGATACAAGTCCTGGGCTCGCGCGTACGCCTTTTGTGCCAAGGCGTAAGCCTCCTTGGCCTTCAGGTAGTTGGTGCGGAGCTGCGAGAAATCGGGGCTCGCCACGTACAACATAGGCTCGCCCTGCGTTACTTTCTGCCCCGGTACGACCACCACCCTGCTGACTGGGCCGCTCACCTGCGTGATCACCGGAGTGGTGCGAAAACTGTTGTACGCCACCGCTCCTGTCAGGCGGAGGGATCGAGTCAGAGTGGTGGGCTGTACGGTCAGCACTTGTACGTGCAACATCTGGTCCTGCGGAATGGTAAACAGCTCAGGATTGTTTCGGCTGCTCGCATTGGCGGAATTAGCGGCGACGTTCGATCCTGAGTTTTGGCAACTGGCGAGCAGCAGCAGAGTCGCCGATACAGCGACCGCCGCTGTCAACCGTTCACCAAGATGCCTGCTGGCGCTCATGGAAGGTTCCTCGTCCCCACCGCTTCCTTCAACTGCTCCAACGCGGTCACATAAGAGGCCAGCGCCTGGCGATAGGCCAGCTGAACCGTCCGATAGCTCCGCTCTGCGTCTAAGAAATCCAACAAGCTGGCTGCGCCGCGTTTGTAGGCATACTCGCTGATATCGCGTGAATCCTGCGCCTGCTTAAGATACCCGGAAGTGTAGAGTTGCACCACCTCGTCGTTACTTTTTACCGCCTCGTACGCATTGGCAACATCAGAGAGAACCGTATCACTGGCCGCTTGCTGTTGTTCTTGTGCCTGGGTCAGCGCATATCCAGTACGCGCGATCTCGCCTTGATTGCGGTTGAAGATGGGCAGCTCGAAATTCGCAAAGATCGAAGCCGCATTTTCGCCGGAAACATGGGTGAAGTCGTACGTGCCATTGATGTCCACTTTCGCATTCGCCTTGGCCAAAAGGATCTGACTCTGCGCCGCGGTTATCCCCAATTCCGCCGCACGAAAATCAGGGCGCTCGCGCATTGCTTTCAGCTGCAAGTCTTCGCGGTTTGCCTTGAGCGGTTGATACGCCAGGTCACCAATCACATCAAAATCAGCCGGCACCGCGTTGTAGCCCAGGAACTGACGCAGGGCGACTAGCGCCTGCACCTTCGCAAGACGGGCTGACGACACGTCCGTCTGAAACTGCAGAAGCTGCAGCTTGATCTTGAGATAGTCGCCTTCTCCGATGTACCCTGCCTTGAGCTGGGCATCGCTGATATCCACCGTCTGCTGGAAGCCCTGCAGGTCTTGAAGCGCAAACCGAAGAGTGGATTCCGCCAACAAAACACTGACGAACTGCTGGGCTACGTTGAAAGCCAGGGTTCGTTCGGCATCGGTGACCTGGGCACGAGTGACCGCGGTTTGATCGCGAGCCGCCTGCAAACGCCGCTGCCGCTTATGCCCGCGCTCGAATAGATAGGAGATTCCAAGATCGAACTGTTGCGTCTGATCCAGATTCTCGCCGGAAAAATCCTGCGGACTGAAAAATGGAATGAATTGAGTATCAACCCCAATGGTGGGGTTAGGACGGAGGTTCGCCGTAATCTCCTGAGCCTGGTTCTGCAGAATCAGAGTCCGGGTCGCTTTTACCGAGTGATTGTGCGCCAGCGCTAGCTCGATGGCCTGATCAAGACTGATCAGCGTCGTATTTTGTGCACTGACTGCCTCGACTAACAGCAAGAGAAATATCGCAGTCCGGACGAGTATCCGAAGGTACCTGGATGGCATAAATGGTTGAGATCAAAGCGCACTGAGAGTGGCGCAACAGATCTCGAGCGGGGACTCGAACCCAACGAGCACTTCGCCAAGCTCCGTCGTCTGTATGATCCTCCTGGTAAGACTGCATTTCAAGGCCTAATGGATGTATTGTAATTCACCGCGTTCACGATTCGGGCCATCCCCGTGATCCTTTCCGAATCGCACAATCGACAAGATTGTTGACAAAACGCAGATAAAGAAATGAGAGCCGCAAGACGGCGGTTTCAAGATCCAAAACCGTTCAAGGAGGGGAAGTTCTGGTGGCTGCTCAAGTGGGCACCTGCAACAAGACTTACAGACCTGAAGTCTGGTAGCGCAGAACCGACAGTGCCAACCGGTATTCATATCCGGCTTGAGCATTTCCGATCTCGGCCTGGGTCTGCTGTAGCTGTGCCTGGCTGAGTTCTACAATCGAACTGAGGCCCAGCTTGTATCGTGTCTGGGCAAGATCAAGCGCCTGGTTCGCCTGCGCCAACAACTGCTCACTCACATTCACGCGGTCGAATGCCGTGCTTGCCGCCAGCCAGCTCGTGCGTACATCTCGCGAGATCCGATTTCGAAGGTCCATCCGACGTTGCCGAGTAGCCTGGGTGCGCAAATCCGCTTCGCGGGACTTCGCTGAAAAGAGAAAACCATTAAAGATTGGGATCTCCACGTTCACTCCTATGGCGGCGTAAGGTCCATAAATGACATCATCGCGAACAGGAGAATCCCCAAAGGCCCCGAGAGCACTGATCGCGGGATACATCTGGTCATGCGCCGCCCTGTGCAGCTTCTCCTCAGACTCCGACTGAAACTCCAGGGCAAGAATCTCGGGGCGCTTGGCAAACGCTTCGGCAATCAACGGATCCACCTCGGCTGGCGGTGGGGCCAACGGCTCCGTCTCGTTGACAAGCTCGAATGTTTCAAGAGTGGGATATCCCAGAATCGCCGAAAGGGCAGCCATGGAAGCCTTGTCATTGTTTAGCGCGTCCAGGTAGAGAAGCTTCGCCTGCGCCAGGTTCACGTTGGCAAAGCTCAAGTCCAGGTCTGACCTTAATTTACTCTTAGTGAGAGCGGAAACCTGGTCCGATAACAACTGGCGCGCGGCTACAGTCTGCTCTGCTACGTGCAGCACAGCGTGCGTCTGTAGCGCGTTGCAAAAAGCCTGGTCCACGGCCAACAAAGTATCTTGTTTCGTAGCGACTGCGCTTTGCTCGTCGGCTCGTGCCTGAAGGCGGGCGCCGGCTACCAGGTTCGTGGTGTGCCCGAAGTCGGTGATGAGTTGGCTCACCGTGGCGCCGCCGGCGGCTCGCGTGTAGACGCTGGGATTATTCAACACCCCAGCGGTGATGCGGCTATTTTCCCGGGCATCGACTGCCGTCAGGTTGCCGTAGGCTTGTGGCCAGAGATTCGAGCGCACTTCCCGCGTCACCTGCTCTGAAGCCAATGCAGTCAGCCGAGCGACAGAGATTGCCGGATTGTTCTTCAGCGCCAGCGCCTCCGCGTCCTTCAAGCTGAGCCGTATCACATTCGAGGAAGGCGAGCCCTGCACCAGTGGTACCGACTGCGCCAGGCCTCGCATTGAGAGCGTGTGGATTGAGAGCGCGAGAGCGCCCAACAGAAACACCAGTCTCCATGTCATGCCGGCTGTTCCTCCTTTTTCTCGTTCTTCTTATCCTCATCTTTGCCGTGAACCATCAGATAGACGGCGGGTACTAGGAAAACTGTGACGATGACCGATATTAAAAGGCCGCCGATCACGGCACGCGCCAGAGGCGCGTATTGCTCGCTGCCCGTCTCCAGACCCAGCGCCATTGGCAGCATCCCCAACAGAGTCGCGAGCGAGGTCATGAGAATCGGCCGCAGCCTGATCTTGCAAGCCCGCACCAGCGCCTCCTGCATCGCGAAGTTCTCCTTGCGCAGCTGCCGCACAAACTCGACGATCAAGATACTGTTGGAAACCACGATTCCAGTCATCATGATCACGCCCATCAGGGACATGATGTTGAAGGTGCTGTGTGTGAGCCAAAGAATCAGCACGACTCCTGCCAATCCTGGGGGAATCGCAACCAGAATGATGAGCGGGTCGATGAAGGAAGCAAACTGCGCCATCAGAACCAGGTAGACCAGCACAATAGCCAGCACCAGACCGATGGAAAAGCGCTTGAACGATTCCTGCATGCCGACCACCGATCCGAGCACCTCGACCCGGGTGTTTTCCGGTAACGTCAGATGGCTGACAATCTGGTTGACTTCGCGATTGATCCCACCTAAGGCCTCGCCCGCAGGCATCACATAGACGTCGATGACGCGCTGCAGCTGATAATGGTCGACTTCGGTCGGCGTATTCATCGGCGATATATCGGCCACGGATTGCAGAGGCGTGTAATTCTTGATATTCGGAGCACGCAGAGGGATTTGTTTGAAATCCTCCATGCTCATGTTCTCGATCTGCTTATCGAAGTACTGCACAGTGAGCATGTAGTTGTTCCCCGTCTTGGGATCGATCCAGTAGCTCGGTTCGATCATGCCGTTGGAAGTCAGCGCGGTGATTACGTTGTCCACCACCTGTTTGGGCGTGAGTCCAATCAGACTAGCGCGTTCGCGATCGATGCTCAGCTGCAGTCCGGGATAAAGAAGATTTTGGGGAATCAGCACGCTACTCACGCCCTTGCGGCTTCGGATCTGTTTGGCGATGTTCGCCGCCACTTTATAAGTGCTGTTGATATCGTTGCCTCTCACTTGTACATCGATGGGAGCAGGCAATCCCAAGTTGATTACCGAATCGACCAGCCCGCCCGCCTGAAAGTAAGTATCGAGTTCCGGCAAATCTTCCGACAGTTTGCGTCGAACCCGGCGCATGTATTCGTAGCTGCCGAGTTTGTGGTCTTCTTTCAAGCTAACTTGCACAAAAGCTGTATCCATGGACGAGTTGCTGGTGTACATGGCGGAGAGGTCAGGCGTGATCCCGATGTTGGAGACGATCATTCCCAGATCATGCGGTTCGATCACCTCATGAATATCTTTCTCGACGCGGGCGATGTATTGATTCGTGACCTCAAGCCGGGAACCGCTTGGCGCTTTCACGTTGATGACGAACTGGCCTGGATCCGTGCGAGGAAAGTAGGCCGTCCCCACAAATGGAAAAATTCCCGCAATGACCAAGACGATACCAACGGAAATCCAGCCCACGGTTCTTCCAGGCCGCGCCAGAGCGCGAGTCACCCAACGCTCATAGAGATTCAGGAGCTTCTGAAAGCGCTCGTTGAACTCGCCAAGGAACCTTGTGAAAAGCGATCGTGGCCTTGATTTGTCTTCGGACTCATGCTCAATCTCTTCCCCGACGTCCTCGAGGTGGATNAAGTGCGCGCAATAGAGCGGGACCACCGTCATAGCAAAGATGTACGAGGCAAAAATGGACAGCACCACACCTAGNGCGAGATCGANAAAGAGATAGCGGCTGACGCCGTAGAAAAGCGTTACGGGAAAGAACACGATAGAAGTGGTGGACGTGGCCGCCAGAACCGCCAGAGAAACTTCCATTCCTCCTTTTTCCGCCGCTACTCTAGGGGGTTCACCGATTTCCATGTAACGGAAAATGTTTTCCAGCACCACCACCGAGTCGTCGATCAGCCGTGAGAAGGCCAGTGCCAAACCGCTCAGAAGCATCACATTGATCGACCCTCCCATTGCATTCATGAGCAAAAAACAGACCAATGCGGAAAGAGGAATCGACAGCAGTACAGCAACGGTGGCGCGAGGGCTACCCAGAAAAATGAGAATCATGATGCCCGTCAGCAGCAGTCCGATTCCGCCTTCCTTCATCACGTTCTTGATGGCGCTCTTAACAAAGATGGACTGGTCAAAGACAACCGCTGTTTTGAGCGATTTCGGAATGTCCAAAAGGTTTTTTATCGCCGCCTTGATTCCATTCACAATCGTGATGGTGTTGCTGTCGCCGCCTTGCTTTAGGATAGGGATGTAAACCGACTGCTGTCCGTCGATACGGACGATGTTGGTCTGAATCGCGCCTGAGTCCTTGGCCTCACCTACATCGGCAACCATCACCGACGCGTTGCCCACGGTCTTCAGCGGTATACGGTTAATTTCATCTACGTCGGGCAATTGCGCATTGGCATAGATGTTGTAATCTCTGGGACCGATCCGGACATCCCCAGCGGGAAGAATCAGGTTGGAATCATTCACCGCGTGAACCACGTCCATCAGGCTAAGCTGGTGCGCCTCCAGCTTGACCGGGTCCACATAAACCATAATCTGGCGATAACGCCCGCCAAACGGCTGCGGCACCGAAGCGCCGGATACGTTCGCAATCTGGTTGCGAACCTGGAATTGTGCCAGATCCTTCAGCCGGGTTTCGTTGAGGCCTTCCCCTTTCAGCGTTACCAAACAAACCGGAAGGCTCGAAGCATCGAACTTGAGTACCACCGGTGGCAATGTTCCTGGCGGCAGACGCCGAAGGTCCGCCATCGCCAGGTTTGCGATATTACTGAGAGCCGCATTGGCATCGCTGCCCGGCTTGAAGTAAATCTTAATCAGGCTCACGCCCGTAAGAGAGCGCGACTCGATGTGGTCGATGTTGCTGCCCAGGGTAAAGAAACGCTCGAACGTATCGGTAATGTCGGCCTCGACTTGCTCCGGCGGCATCCCCGAGTAGAAGGTCGCAACCACGACTACCGGAATCTTGATCTGCGGGAACAAATCCACCGGCATCCGAGCCACCGTCGTCACGCCGACCACGGCGATTACCAGACAAAGCATGATCACAAAGAACGGGTTCTTCAGAGCGAATCTCGGCATTACTTTCGTTCTCCCATCTGGCCTTCGCTCGCACCTGCGGGCGCTGACTCCAACTTGGGCGCCACCACCTCGCCGATCGCATAGTCGGACTGACCGGCGCTGATCACTCGATCCTTTTCTGAGAGACCGTGAACGATCTCCACGGTAGTGGAGGTTTGTTGTCCTAATTCAACGTTCCGCTTCTGCACGCGATTCTGATCGTCGAGAGCCAGCACGTAATGCTCGTTGCCTTCCTGAACCACGGCCTGGACTGGAACCGTGAGCGCACCCTTTTTCCCCTGCAACGCGAGCTTCACCTCGGCGTACATGCCTGCGGTCAGAGTGTCTTGCGGATTCCCCACGTCAATCTCGGTGTGCATGGTTCGGGTCTCGTCATTGAGTGCGTCAGCGAAGCGGGACACGCGCCCCTGGAAGTCTCGATTCAAATCGAGAACATGGACCTGCACGATGCTGCCCAGATGGATCATCGGCACGGCGGATTCGGGAACTGGAATCTCCAGCCGAAACAGGGACCACTCCGCGAGTTGCACCACGGGCTGCGATTGCGTCTCAGATGAGGTTCCGGCTGAGATTAAGGCGCCGGTGTCGACATACCGTTTGGTGACCACGCCCGCGAAAGGAGCCGTGATGTGCGAATAAGCCTGCAACGCCGAAAGGCGATCAAGCGTGGCTTGCGCCATCCCAAGCTGGTTTTGCGACTCAGCCAGAGCCGCCCGAGCGCTATTGATCTGTGCTTCGGTCTCTTTATCTTTTGCCATCGAATCGTCCAGTTCCTGCTCGGCGACCAAACCCGGACGCTCCTCTGACGCCTGCTTGAGCCGCGTATAGGCTGCGTGGTAAGCGCTATGCGTGGACTCTGCCCGTTCGATTTCGCTCTGAGCGCGGCGAATCGCATCTTGACTGCGACCGATGTCCGATTTTGCGCCCATGACCTGCGCATTCAGTTCGGGGACCTCTAAAATGGCCAGTTCCTGCCCCGCCCCAACCTTATCCCCCACATCCACAAAGATATGGCGGATGTAGCCCGCTACCTTGGCGTGAACATCGACCTGCTGGAAGGGACGGAATTCACCCGTAAGAGTAATGACGTTTTCGAGTGGAGCGCGAGTGGCCAATACCACCGGCGCGAGCCGTTGCGCTGGTTTGTCGGCCCCGTCAGCATTCGCGTCACCTAGCGAACGCTTCATAAGCAGCGTGATTGCGCTGACCACGGCAAGGGCTACAACTGCTCCAATCACTATGTGTCTGCGTTGCAGCGTCATCGTCTCACTCCAAATCTGCACGCCTACGAATGGTGAAAAAGCCATCATACTGCTTCCAATAAACTCAGATCACTTCGCGAACTCGCGCAGGCCCGGGCCAGCCTCATGGATAGTGTTGGAGTTCAGTTGGAGTGACTAGCCTTTGACAACGGAGAAAAAAGTCAGCAGGAGGGAGGCGGTCGATTATAGAGATTGTCTTCGAGAAGGAGAGTCGGAAGCGGCGGACCGGCTGGCGCCACAAGAGGATAGAACGTGGGAGCCTGCGACACCACAATCTTGGCCACTGGAGCGGCCCAACGAACCGCATCGCGATCCATGTGCTGCCGCATAGCCTGTGGCGAGTTGGACTGAACCGCTATAGAATGGGAAGTTGTACCGCGGAAAGTTCGTGTCGCCAGCGTAACGACGAGAGAAACCATGACAACGCTGACGAGCGCCAAGCGCCACCATGGTACTGAACGAACCACAATCTCTCTTCTTTCGGCCTTCCCCACGACAACCTCAGTACGATTATACAGACCCATCTGAAAGCAATGTTACCTGAAACAAGGGTACCGATCCAATCCCCTTGATTGGCGTCGCAGATATTACTAAGTAGTCCCCTCCGACAGATGCGCAGCAAAACAGCCGGTTGTATTCATCTCCTCTTCCGAGGTTTTCCAGAAACAGCCGTGCGTGCGCATCTCCTTTGTTCCGGTTGGATGACGGGCAAACCGGAAGTAATGTCCAGGATGGACTCTCAACGAAGCTGGCCGGAAGTCAGCTTCGAGGAGATCGCTATTGATCTCCGCCAAGCCCGTTTCTGGATTACTTCCGGGTTGCCGACAATTCGCTGGGCAGACCACTCGGGTTCCATGCCGGAGCTCAGTGGGATGTCTCGATTACGTAGTGGTCAATCTACTCCGGATGCAGCTACTCTTGATGCATGGGTGCGGCCGTTCCGTCGGACCACTTTGCAACTTCGACTGCGAACACAAGAATCGGCGGCAGCCCTTTCGCCTGGGACGGTTCCTTCGACGTTGAGAACGACGATAAGAACCAGTAAGGACCGGAAACAACTGGCGAGCCCGATGCGCCAGCCCCCCAATCCTTACCGTCCTTGAGCGCGGTAAAGAACATCAGATGTGGTCCGTTGTGATCCCCTTCGTCGTATAGATATGCCGACTTCGACATCATGAACACCATATTGCCGCTTTCGAGATCTGGTAATTGTTTATGGTCGAACGCCGCTTTAAGGGCCGACACGATCTCCGCCTTAGAGAGGCCGGCCATCACCATCCTCGTCCGCAGATCAGCGATCGGCAATATCGATCGCGCAGCTTGGCGATTCAGGCATTCGGCACCTCTTACCTTCGGGTTCCAGAACTCAGGCGAGTCAAACGCCTCCATCCAGCTTCTTTCCACCATACAGACAAACCCGTTTTTTCCTCGGACGGCTGTCTCATAGCCTTCCCGTCCCAAAAACAAGACCGTCGCTTCGCTGGATATGGAATCCGGAGCGGCGCTCCGCGCCAGCAGAATCTCAGCATTCCTTTCCATCAAGTATTGGTCGACAGGCGCCATTTTCGGATATTTATCCGACTGTGCCGCCGCCTTCGGCACAAGGAAACCGATGCTGATTACCAGAACCAGGGCGGTGATCTTGATCATTCTTATGCCGATCATTCTTATACGGACCATTCTTTCCCCCGGGAAGCTCTGATTAATTCGGAGCTGTCATTTCGAGCGCAGCGGAATTGCTCGTCTTTCGGGCAATTCTGCGGAGTCGAGAAACCTGCTTTTGGTTCTGTTGGACTCATCATTCTTTCCCTCGCGGCCGCCCTCATCGCGAGGTATCCTTTCGCCGCCGCTGCTCGCTCTCCTTTATCATTTCGTTCAAGTCCGCCGCTGGCCGAATCTCGAAAATGCTGCCGTACTTCAGGGCCGGATGCTGCGCCATGAGCTGTATAGCATGATTCATGTCCCGCGCCTCAAGGACGAGAATGCCGCCGAGTTGTTCCTTGGTTTCCGCATAGGGACCGTCCGTAGTTGCGACTTTGCCGTTCTTCCAATACACGGTCAAGGCGGTTTCCGGAGGCTGAAGCGCTTCTCCACCAGCCCAATGCCCGTTGGCGCGAAGATGGTCGTCGTATTCAAAGCATATGTCGAACATCGCGTGTTGCTCGCCCTCGGTCATGCCTTCGTGTTTGCCTTTGTCGTAGTATCCCAAACAGACGTATTTCATTGTCCTGCTCCTCGTTCTTCTCGTCGGTTCTTCTCTTTTTGGGTGGGGACCAGCAGCGCAGCTGTCGCGAGTTGTTTTTGTCACTGTTTCAAGTAACGAAGCGCAACACATCCTGATTTAAAAGTCTTTGACTCAACAAGTTTTAGTTGTAATCTCTCCCGCAGGCTAACACCTTCTAACAACCGTCTCCCTTCCCCGGCAAATATTGGCTGAACGACAAAACGATATTCATCCACCAGGCCAAGCTCGATAAGCTGTGAAGGAATATCTACGCCACCGACCAGAATATGTTTGCCTGGTTCTTGTTTCAATTTGAGTATTTCATCGCGAAGGTTCGCACGAACAATTCTCGTATTTTTTCCTTCGACGCTATCCAATGATCGCGAGAAGACAACAAGTTTCTTGGAGTCAAATGCTTGAGCAAATGCGTTCTCCGCTTTTGTCTCAGACTGGCTTTTTGCGATATCAGGCCAATAAGGAACCATCAATTGATAGGTTTTACGCCCATAGACGAGTAGGTCGGCATCTCGCAGGAGCAGCGAATAGTGTTCGAGTAGTTCGTCATCGGCAATTTGTTTTGGCGCCATCAGTTTGGTGTGGTCGCAGCAGCCATCCAGGGTAATGTTGATTGCGAAGATTACATTTCTCATTTGATTGTCCTTTGATTGTCCTCTCTTATGTACCAGCGCTTGTTTACCAGAACTTGTCCGCCCTTCGCACAGTTCGGCTTAGCGACTTTCCGTTCCGTCTGACCAGCGTTGCACGCCGATCGAGAACATAGTCAGGTGCTCGGTCAGGTGCTCGTGCTCGTCGCTCATTGCGAGGATGGGAGAACCCGGCAGATTCGCTCCCCAGGTTGCGGGGTCGGTCTGCGAAAAGTAAAACATGAGGTGGGAGGGCCAGTGTGGGACGCTGTCGCCGCCGTAGCCTTGCTTCGACATCATGTAGCACATCGCCCCCGGTTCCATCGCCGGGAGTTCTTTTTTGGCGACGGCGGCGACGATGGCCTCGTCGACCTGAGCTTTGGTGCGTCCCGCCAGGACCAAGTCGGTCCTTTTGAGGTTGCGCGGAAGGAGCGAATGCGCGGCTGCCGGGTTATAACAAATCGGGGTCCGCACTTTCGGATTCCAAAAGTCAGGATCGGGTGCGGAAGTCCACGAACGTTCCACGATACACACGAAACCGTTCTTGCCTTTCACCGCTGTTTCGAAGCCATGACGTCCAAGAACCAGGACCTCTGCATCGCGCGAAATGGACTCCGGTGCGGCACTGCGCGCCAGGGCGATTTCCGCACCCCGATCCGCCATGAGGTATTGGTCGATCGGGGCCATGTTTGGATAAGGTGTCGTGGCATCCTGTGCCATCGCCTGGGTCAACGTATAAAAGCACACCGTTCCGAGCACCACAAGCAGTGCGAACCCTTTGATCGCGATTGCGCTAATCTTCTTATGCATTGTTTTCCTCCTTAGAATAGGCCAAGTCTTCTTCCTGTAACGGCGTTGCGGCGGGCCGGTTGCCCTGCCTTCACCACATAGTCGAACGGCCGGACCGGAATTCGACAACTCGTCCAAGAAATTTTGTTTCTTCCTTGCTTTAGAACTACGTGAATGTCCCGTCTGTCCCCGAATTTAAGCGATAATCTAACCAACGTGTTTGAGCATGAGTCCGTCGCGAACATTCCTGAGGGCAAGCTCGTTGAGTATCTCCTAGCGGTTCCGTATTGGCGCCAGTGGATGTTCGGCCACTTCGGCATCCCGGAGGACCCAATCTATAAAGATTCGGTGCCGCTGAACACGGCACCAGGCGGACCACAGTTTAAGGGTGACATTGATGTCATGCTGTGCGGCCAGGATCGCCCCGAAGAGACCGTTGCGTACCAGGTGAAGCGAGTCAAGGTCAGCGTTTCGCAACTGCGTTTCAAGACTCCGGGAAAGCTCCAGGACATCGAGGAAGGCATTCGCCAAGCAAACCTGTGGTAGAAGTAGGTTTCTGGAAAGTCTACCTCTACATATTCGCTTTGATCGACACACGCGAACTCAATCTCCTTGGAGAAGATCGGATGATCTTCAATGAGATTAGGAACAAGATCGATCTCACCGTTAGAAACTCCATCGGCAACCTGCGCAGCAGGGTCGGAGTTTTCCGCGTAGAGTTAATCCAAACAACTGATAGTTCGCCGACTACCTTCGACCAGGCCGGTGGTCATCTTCTCCGCCCAGCGGTTCCGGCGCGGCAGAGCTACGAGCTAACCAAGTGGATCGGCGAAGTTTTTCAGATAAAGCGTGATTGAATCTCAACGATTCAGGAAACTTTTCTCACCGCCCCGCACTCTGCCCCGACGCTTTTGGCTTCCCTGCTAAACAGCTTTGCCAGTGGCGAATGCTTTGCGCAGCGCACACTTCCAACTTGCGCTGAATTGTTTGGAGACTTCGGCATCCGGCACGAGGAGGTCAAATCCATGAAAGGCACCACGCACGACCAAGAGTTCGGTTGCGACTCCGGCATGGACGAGCCGCCGCGCGTACTCCATGTCTTCTTCGACGAACAGGTCGATAGAACCGACGCCGATCCAGGCCGGCGGCAGGCCGGCGACGCTGGCCACCCGGGCGGGTACGGCAGCTACCGGCTCCTTGGACGAACCCGCTGGAACACCGAGCAGCGAGCTCCAGGCCAGACGATTGGCGCTCGCGATCCACATAAAGTGGCCAATGGCGGGCGGCGCCGGGTGGGAGCTGCCCGTTCGGTCGTCCAGCTGGGGGTAGATGAGCAGCTGGAAGCAGATGGGAACGTCTTCTTCGTTGCGATCGCGTTTGTTGCGGTCGCGCGCGTGAATTGCAAGGCTCGCTGCGTGGCCGCCGCCCGCGCTCTCGCCGCCCACGGCAATTCTGGAGCGATCAATGCCGAGCTCCGCCGCATGGGCGTGAACCCATTTCAGCGCCGCGTAATTATCCTCAAGCGAGCCGGGATAGCGCGTCTCCGGAGCCAGCCGGTAGTCCACCGAGACGACAACGCAATGGCAATCCGTCGCGATCCCCTGGATCCGGGGCATCAAGAAGGGATCGGTCATCATGAAGCCGCCGCCATGCATGTGAAGCAACAACGGCTTGCCCTTCTCCAACGGCGCAGGATCAACGACCCAAAGACGAACCTCGGGTGCCCCAGGCGGTCCGGGGATATGCCGCTCCACGGGCTGCGGCGCGGGAGCAGGTAACGGGGGCATGCCGGGCAACTGCCGGAACTTGCCGACTATCTCCGCTGACAAGTCATAGGCGGGGAACTGCTTGAGTGTAGGAAGAAGTTCTGGATCGACGAGGGAATATGGGTCAGCAATCGCCGGCGAATTTTCTGAGCGCGAGGCTTGCTCAGCCTCCGCCAGCGTAGCAGCAGGCGCGAGTCCCAAAGCCAGACCAAAGCCGACGGTGCGGATAGCGAAGTCGCGACGAGTGAGTTGATTGCTCATTGTTCTTCTCCTCATAGCGGATTGGCGGAACCGGCAGCAGAGCGTTGCGCCGGCTCGTTCATCTCGTCACTACGGCGCGCGTTCCGAGGCCGCAGTGGCCAGGTTGTTTACTTGCTTCCGGCGGGTCCTCGACTCGGAGCCGGGCGAAAAGAAAACGCGCGCACCTCGACCGGCGCCCGGCAGGCGATGACAGCCTTGCGCCCCCACGCCAGTGCCTCGTCCATGTCAGCAGCTTCCAGTATCCAAAAACCGCCTACGTGCTCCTTGGTCTCCAGGTAGGGCCCATCGGTGATGAGCACCTTGCCATCGGGCTTCGCTCGCAGCGACTTCGCGCTGCTGGCGGGGGTGAGGCCGCCGGCGAAGAACCTGGCGCCAGCAGCGATCATTTCGCGGTTAAGCGCGTGGATCTCCTCGATAGTCGCTTCGGTTTCGACGGACGGGTCGTAGTCGTCGGGGTGGTGAATCGCAACCAAATACTGCGGCATAATTTCTCCATTCTCCTGTAACGGTCTTCTTCCTGTTGCCCTGCCTTCACCATATAGTCGAACGGCCGGACCGAATTCGACAATCGTCCTGGAAATTTTTCTGGATGCCCCATTTCTCGCGTTCTTTTCGAGAAGTGGGGCTTTTGGCCTGAGCTCAGGTAACGGCGGCAGATCCTGACGCAGGTTAGTGTCTGGAGAATGCTGTAGACGGGGTCGCGTCCGAGGTCGTCTGGCCTTCCTTGAGGTCCATGCGCCCGATGAGACCGTCGGCGACGGTATAAACGTGCCACACCTCGCTATCAGAAAGGACATCGCCACCAAGGCTTTTCACGAGCTGATGAACCTTGACCTCGGTAATGCCGCCTTCCTGGTCGATCACCTCAAGTGGTTCCACGTGAGGATCGAATTCCTTCCACTGACGGGTCCAGTAGGACCGGATCTCTTCTTTCCCGACGACTCGTCCGCCTTCCGATGCCTTGGGCCAGCTGACGTTCGCACTCATGAGCGCCAGGGCGCTGTCGATATCCCGATGATTGAAGGCAGAGTAGGCCTGAGCTATCAACGTTCGTGTGTTCGGCATAAATGCTCCGGAGTACGTATGTCTACTTTACACAGGATGCACGAAATTGCTCTGGGAGACACGGTGGCCCATTCAAGCCGTCTTTTGGCTTGAGTGGGGCACTTGTACCGAGATCAGTATCGCCCTGCGAGGACAGTCTAGCTCTTGCGCCGGGCTAAGTGTGTGACAGCTGGACGATCCCCACTCAAGCTAAAACCCGGCTTGAGTGGGCCGCCCGCCGCTTTCCCCCGTCCCCCGATTCCCTCCACGCGCGGAGAGTTTTTACTACTGGCTCATCTCAGCGGCCACGGCGTCGCCGAACTTCTTTTGGATCTCCTTTTGGGTCTCGGGATCGAAGTCGGTCATGTCAAACATCCGGCGAACTTCGACCATTTCGTTATCCTTTCCGGGGATGCGCGAGGCCCATTCGAGCGCCTCTTCGCGCGATTTCACCTGGATGATCCAGTAGCCGCCGACCACTTCCTTCGCTTCGGTAAACGGGCCGTCGGTAACTTTCGATTTTCCGCTTTTGAAGGTGACGCGCGCGCTCATCGTCGCGGGCGGGGTCAGCCCGTCGAGCGCGAGCAGCACGCCGGCTTTCCCTAGTTCTTCGTTGTACTTGCCCATTAACTCCATGTCTTTGAAGTCGGGTACCGTGCCGGGTTTTGCGTTTTCGTAGTCTTTCGGAAACATGATCATCATGAAGCGCATTGTGTTCTCCTTGGGTAATGAGTATTGTGCGGGCGCCGTATCGGGGCCGCTACTTCTATATAGGAGCTTCGACGACGCGCGCCCGGGAATTTTGCGAGTGGCGAGGACGTGCGGTGCGGCTCCACTTACTTGTCGAACGGATGGGACGCGAATCGACACTTTTTTTGACAAATTTTCGCGTAGCGTATCGCTCCGGAAACACTTTCTGGCGGGCCGGTTGCCCGGCCTTCACCATATAGTCGAACGGCCGCACCTGAATTCGACAAGTCGTCGAGGTTTTTATTTTAGCCGCCGAATCCGCTCTTGCAGGAATTGCCGCTCCGGTTCCTGTTGGGTCTGTCAGCGCCAGAGCTTTCTCATAAGGGGACCGAGCCTCAGCGGTCCTGCCGAGCCTGCGGTGCAATGGACGAAGACAGCCTACTCTAGAACTCCAATTCGGCGATCAACTTCAAGAGCCGAAGAAGTGTGGCGTGCTCATCCGAAGTGAGTTGATGCCGGACACTCCCATCGGCGTCCATCCGGGCCTTGATCAACCGTTCCCTATACTTGTTTCCTTTTGGCGTCAACCGGACGTGAATTGCTCTGCCCGATTTCGCCTTTCGTTCCGACACAAGTCCTTCCTGAGCCATTGACTTGATGGCCCGGTGCACAACGGTTCGGTCGAAACCCAGAAGCGTGGCGATCTGGTTCTGATTGAGCGGAGTGCCGCCTCGCAGTGTTGACAGGATAAAACCGCGGGTCGCGGAGCACCGAGTCTTTCGCTCAAGCCTCTTTCCTACTGAAAAATAAGCCGTTGCGATATGGGCAAGTACTGAATCTTTCAGGATGTCTTCAGGAACCTCTTTCCTTGGAACGATGTTCATAGGATTGTTACCGTTGCTTCGAGAGGTCTTCGCCACTGCGGCGGTTCGACGTAGGCATGCGATTTCTTCCCGATCGCAATCACCATGACAATCTCATGATACCGGGCGGACAATCCGAGATATTTAGAGAGCCTGCGACCATCAAAGCCTTCCATGGGACAGGTGTTGATTCCCAGGGCTTCGGCAGCGATCATCAGATTCTCGCAAGCTAGCGATGTGCTCTTCGTCGCCCATTTGAACAAGTCCTGGCGTGACAAGGGCGGCATTCCCATCACTTTCCACAAATTCAGCAGCCAGAACATCCCCCATTTGATCGCAGCGAAAATACCGAATGGCCCCGGCATGAAAAGGATCCGGCCGATCTTTGCCGTCCGCTCGTAGTCGCGAATTTTTGCTTCGCTGAACTCGCTGCTGCTGCGCATCCATTCCAATTGTCCTTGCGATGTTGCAGTCAACGATCCAATGTCTGCGACGGCCACGAGCAGCGCCGACGCGGTTTCGGCAGGTTTCTGTCCGAGGCAAAGTTTCGCCACTGCCGTTTTTTCTTTCGCAGTTTCTACCCAATAGAACCGGTACGACTGAGTGTTGAAGCTGGAGGGAGCATGGCGTGCCGCATTGAGGATTTGCTTGCGCAGCTCTTCGGAGATTTCGATTGGCTCAAAGACTTTAACTGCTCTCCTTTGGAAGATCGCTTCCAGGGTTCCATTCATAACAGTCTCCATGTTGCTATTACAACATATTCATGTTGCACATGCAATATCAATCTAAAGGATGCGGCGGTTGTGGGGACTGGCTCACCTTTGGTTTTTCTCAGCGGGCACACCACAACTGAGGCTGCCGCACCGTTCGCGGTTTTCGGGAAAACTGGAAACAGACGGGAACGTTCACCAATTTCCATTCGTCGAAGAATTGGGGAACGCTCCTCGGTTTCCTGAAAATCGACATCTACTCCATTTTTTATTTCAACTGCCGAATCCGTTCTTGCAGGAATTGCCGCTCTGGTTCCTGTTGGGTCAGCGCCAGCGCCTTCTCATAAGACGCCCGAGCCTCAGCTGTCCTGCCGAGCCTGCGGTACATATCTGCGCGGGCGGAATGCGCCAGGTAATAATTTGCCAATTCGCCATGTTCCAACACCGCGTCGATATGCGCCAGACCGGCTTCTGGACCATCGCACATCGCGATTGCAACGGCACGATTGAGCTGTACAACCGGCGAAGGCTGAATTCGTACCAATCGGTCGTAAAGCGCAACAATCTGCCGCCAGTCGGTCGCAGCGACCGATTCCGCCTCCGCATGAACGGCCGCAATCGCAGCCTGCAGT
>JGI12635J15846_10001090_pt1 | contig 23708 bp, 24 predicted proteins | sample BlaSpr_A8_OM2_M2_FD_15846 | JGI IMG/M metagenome (IMG submission 15846) | reverse complement strand
CCGCCGGCCGCCCAATCTTGCGATCTCCGGGCGGCGAAAGCTCGGCGATGCTTTTCCGAGCAAGGGGGTCAAAGTCGGCCGCCGCGTCGGCCGCCGGAAAATAGTGCCCTACTATGATCGCGGCGAGATCGAAGAAGGGGCGCTCGACGGCTGGCATCTGGAAATCTGCTATCTGCGCAATGAGCTCGATGTTTTGTTCGCGCAAATCCAGGGATCAGCGCGCGTCAGGCTCGAAGATGGCGCGATTTTGCGGGTCAACTACGATTCGCATAACGGCTGGCCCTATACGGCCGTCGGCCGCGCGCTCATCGAGCGTAAAATTCTCACCAAAGACGAAGTTTCGATGCAGCGCATTCGCGATTGGATGGAAGCCAACCCCGATCAAGCCAAGGAAGTGCGGCGCCTAAACAAAGGTTATGTGTTCTTTCGAATAACCGATCTCTCGAACGAGGACGAAGCCGTTGGCGGCCAGGGCGTGCCGCTGATGCCGGGCCGCTCCATCGCGGTTGATCGGTCGTTGCACGTCTACGGCACCCCGTTTTTTATCGCCGCCGACCTGCCCATCACCAACGACAAGGCAGGGACAAAATTTCGCCGGCTGGTTTTCGCGCAGGACACCGGCTCCGCTATTGTCGGACCGGCGCGGGCCGATATTTACTTCGGCGCCGGCGACGAGGCCGGGCGCATGGCCGGGCGCATCCGCAACACCGGACAATTCGTGATGCTGGTGCCGCGTGAAGTCGATCCGGTCACCGCGGCGCAAAATATCCCGCTGCCGCCGGAACGTCCGACCGGCGTCTTTGCGCAAATGGGCGCTGACGCGATGGCCGATCCGGCGGCCGAAGACGTGCCCATGCCACCGGTAAAGCCGGTCGTATCGCCGAGTTTCAAACCTAAGCCCAAAGCAACATCACGGCGGAAATGGTGAGCCGCCGGCGCTCATTAAGCGATGAAGAGGAGGCGCTGTGGTCCGGCATTGCGCGCTCCATCACGCCCCTGCGGCATGCAAGGAAGCGTCCAAAAACGGAAGACCAAGCCGGCACCACAGACATTTCCGCGCCCGCCTCCGACCCCCGCCCGGTGCGCGGCGCTCCGGCCGCAGCAGAAAAACCGCCGCCGCTTGCGCCGCTCGATCGCCGCTCCAAACAGCGCATTGCCAGCGGACGTACGCCGATCGAGGCGCGGCTTGATCTGCACGGCTTCACGCAAAAAGACGCGCACGCGGCACTTTTGCGTTTCTTTAAGGGCGCGCAGGCGGCCGGCGCAAAAGTCGTGCTTGTCGTCACCGGCAAGGGAACGGCGCGAAGCCGGCCGGCACGCGGCAATTATGCCGAGCCCGCCGAGCCGGGGGTGCTCAGGCGTCAAGTGCCTATCTGGTTGTCGCTGCCGGAATTTCGGCCGTTCGTCGTCAGCGTGGAAGATGCCCATATCGCGCATGGCGGGCAGGGCGCGCTCTACGTCAGGCTGCGGCGCGGCCGGTAAGCATCCGTTAACCCTATCCATCACAAAACTGGATTTGGCGCCGCTTTACTGGCGAAAAAACGTCTTCTTTGCTGGCAATAATCCGGCCATGTCGGAGACGAGTTCTAGCGGCCCACCGTCAATGCCGGGGTCGGGCCGCCCCGAGCCATCAGACCAGGCGTTGGCCCAAGTCGAAAAGTGGATGGTGCTAATTCGCGAGCTCGCCCACGAACGGCAGGCTCCGACCGTCGTTCCTTCCGACGATCCGTCGCCCAGAGCATGATCCCGAAAGTCCTCGCGCCCTAAAGAATAAACCGGCTCAAATCCGCGTTCTTCGCCAGATCGCCGATATGCTGCTCGACGTAGGCGGCATCGATCTTCACGGTCTCGCCTGAGCGGTCCGGCGCGGCAAATGACACCTCGTCCAGTACACGTTCCATCACGGTTTGCAGCCGGCGCGCGCCGATATTCTCAACGCTGGAATTGACCGCCGCCGCCGTGTCGGCGACCGCATCAATGGCATCCTCGGAGAATTCGAGCGTCACCCCTTCGGTTCGCATCAGCGCGATATATTGCTTGATCAATGAGGCTTCCGGCTCGGTGAGGATGCGGCGGAAATCGTCTCGCGTCAGCGGTTTTAGTTCCACGCGGATTGGCAAGCGGCCTTGCAGTTCGGGCAACAGGTCGGACGGCTTGGCGGTGTGAAAAGCGCCCGATGCGATGAACAGAATGTGGTCGGTGCGCACCGTGCCGTGCTTGGTGGCGACGTTGGTGCCTTCGATCAGGGGCAAGAGGTCGCGCTGCACGCCTTCGCGGGACACGTCGCCGCTGACCCGGCTGTCACGCGCGCAAATCTTGTCGATCTCATCGAGAAAAACGATGCCGTTATTCTCGACCGCCTTGATCGCCTCCTGCGTCAGTTGCTCGGTGTCGAGCAATTTGTCGGATTCTTCGTTGATCAGAATGTCGTGAGAATCGCCGACAGTGACGCGCCGCGTTTTGGTGCGTCCGCCGCCGAGCTTGCCGAAAATGTCGCCCATCGAAATGGCGCCGACTTGCGCGCCCGGCATGCCCGGAATCTCGAATAGCGGCATGCCGCCGGAAGCCTGCACCTCGATTTCGATTTCCTTGTCGTTGAGTTCGCCGGCGCGCAGCTTGCGGCGGAAAGCGTCTTTGGTGGCGGCGCTGGCGTTGGCGCCAACCAGCGCATCGAGCACGCGGCCTTCGGCCGCCTGCTGGGCGCGGGCATGGACGTCTTTTCGTTTGCGTTCACGGGTCAGCGTGATGGCGATCTCGACCAGATCGCGCACGATTTGCTCGACGTCGCGGCCGACATAGCCGACTTCGGTGAATTTCGTCGCTTCAACCTTGAGAAAGGGCGCGCCGGCAAGTTTGGCAAGGCGGCGCGCAATTTCTGTTTTGCCGACGCCGGTCGGCCCGATCATCAAAATATTCTTCGGCAGTACTTCCTCGCGCAGCCGCTCATCCAATTGCAACCGCCGCCACCGATTGCGCAACGCAATGGCAACCGCGCGCTTCGCGTCGGCCTGACCGACAATGAAGCGGTCGAGTTCGGAAACAATTTCGCGTGGAGAAAAATCGCTCATTTACCGCATACCGTCAGGCGCCTTTAAGTGTCTCGACGGTGACGTTGCGGTTTGTGTAAACGCAAATGTCGGCCGCGATGTCGAGCGAACGGCGCACAATCGCCTCGGCATCGAGTGGTCCGTCAATGAGCGCGCGCGCCGCGGCGAGAGCGTAATTGCCGCCCGATCCGATGCCGACGATGCCCGCCTCCGGCTCCAGCACGTCGCCGGTGCCGGTCAGCACCAGCGATGTGTCCTTGTCGGCGACGATCATCATCGCTTCCAGGCGGCGGAGAAAGCGGTCGGTTCGCCAGTCCTTGGCCAATTCGACGGCCGCCCGCATGAGCTGACCGCGATATTGTTCGAGTTTCGCTTCCAACCGCTCGAACAGGGTGAAGGCGTCGGCCGTGGCGCCGGCGAAACCGCCGATCACCTCGCCGCCGCTCAAACGGCGAACCTTCCGGGCATTGGCTTTGACAATGGTTTGGCCGATGGAAACCTGGCCGTCGCCCCCTACGCTCACGATGCCGCCCTTGCGGACAGTCAAGATGGTGGTGCCGTGCCATAGGCCGGAGGGGCCGGAATTCGATGATTGCATGTGCCGGGGAGCCTTCGCTTAGGCATGATCTAGGACTTGGCCCCCTTCATTGCAATTGCGCGTCCCGGGCGATTGGCGAAGCGGCCAAAGCCCTGATAAAAGGCGCGGCGTTGCGGAGAAGATTATGCGCACGGCTTCGGCGAAACGGACCACCAAAGAAACCGCGGTCGAGGTTACGGTTAACCTCGACGGCGAGGGGCGCGCGTCCATCGCCACCGGTATCGGCTTTCTCGATCACATGCTCGAATTGCTGGCGCGGCATTCCCGCATCGATCTGGAGATCAAGGCCAAGGGCGATCTGCACATCGACCAGCACCACACCACCGAAGATGTCGGCATTGCGCTCGGCCAGGCGGTGCGGCAGGCGCTCGGCGACCTGAAGGGAATAACCCGCTACGCCGACGTGCACGTGCCGATGGACGAAGCGCTCACCCGCGTCGCGATCGACATTTCCGGCCGGCCATTCCTGGTCTTCAAGTCGGAATTCGTGCGCGACAAGGTGGGCCCGTTCGACACCGAATTAGTGCAGGAATGGTTCCAGGCCTTCGCCATAAATGCGGCCGTGACCCTGCATGTCGCAACGCTTTATGGCACCAACGATCACCATATTGCGGAATCATGCTTTAAGGGCTTGGCCCGTGCGCTGCGGGCGGCGGTTGCCATCGATCCGCGCGCCGCGCATGAAGTGCCCTCGACCAAGGGCACGCTCAGCGGCTGAGTTGTCGCCGGCTCCCGAAGCCTTGGTACGAGCACTGGAAGAAAGCCATGCCTGTTTTCACGGTTCATGAACCGCCGTTGCGCGCGACCGCGGACCTGCCGGACCCGGAGGGTTTCGTTTTCGTGCGCGACGGTGTTTACGTCTGGGCGTTTTTGCTGACGCCGTTGTGGTTGCTGTGGCGCGGATTGTGGCTCGTGTTTCTGATCTACGCCGTGGCTGCGATCGCCATCGAAAATGCCATGCATTACGCTGGGTTCGGCACCGGCAGCATTATTCTGGTGCAGCTCTTGATATCGATTTTGGTCGCGGTCGAGGCCGCGTCATTGCGGCGGTTTTCGCTCGCGCGCCGTGGCTGGAAGAATATCGGCGTTGTCAGTGGTTATGATCTGGAAGACGCGGAACGGCGCTTCTATGACGCCTGGGTGCGCGGCGCCCCAATCGGGCGCACCGAGCCGCCGCCGGTTCCGTCCAGGTCGCCGCCGCTTACCCAGTCGCACGACATTATCGGCCTGTTCCCGGAGCCCAGAGGCGGCAGCCGGTGAGTGTCGCGATTGTCGATTACGGTTCGGGCAATCTGCATTCGGCCGCGAAAGCGTTTGAGCGCGCGGCGCGCGATGCCGGCGCCAGCGAGACGATTGTGGTGACGCGCGATCCGGATGCGGTGGCGTCGGCCGATCGGGTGGTGCTCCCCGGCGTTGGCGCTTTTGCCGATTGCCGGCGCGGCCTCGAGGCCATCGACGGCATGATCGCGGCGCTTGATGAAGCGGTGAATAAGCGCGGGCGGCCGTTTTTCGGCATCTGCGTCGGCATGCAGCTCTTGGCCGAGCGCGGGCGCGAATATGAGGTTACCGAAGGCCTAGGCTGGATCGCGGGTGAGGTGGACCGAATCGCGCCGTCCGATCCGAAACTGAAAATCCCGCATATGGGTTGGAATACACTTGAACTTGCCCGCGAGCACGCGCTGGTGAAAGGCTTGCCGCTCGGTGTCAACGGCCTCAACGCCTACTTCGTTCACTCTTACGAGTTGAAGGTGACGAACCGCGCCGATCTTGTCGCGCAAGCCGATTACGGCGGCCCGGTCACGGCCATTGTGGCGCGCGACAATATTGTCGGTACCCAATTTCATCCGGAGAAGAGCCAAAAGCTCGGCCTGGCGCTGATCGCTAATTTCCTGAAGTGGACGCCGTGATTCTCTTCCCGGCCATCGACATTAAGGACGGCCAATGTGTGCGCCTTGAACAGGGCGACATGGCGCGAGTGACTGTGTTCGAGCACAATCCTGCCGCCCAAGCGCGTCTTTTTGAAAACGAAGGCTTCGAATATCTCCATATTGTCGACCTCGATGGCGCCTTTGCTGGCAAGCCGATCAATGCGCCAGCGGTTGAGCAAATTGTGAAATCGGTCGGGATTCCAGTCCAGCTCGGCGGCGGCATTCGCGACCGCGCGACCATCGAAGCCTGGCTCGGCAAGGGAGTTGCGCGGGTGATTATTGGCACGGCGGCGGTGCGCGACCCGGCGCTGGTCAAGGAGGCCGCCAAAGCATTTCCCGGCCGTGTCGCGGTCGGGCTCGACGCGCGTGACGGCAAGGTGGCAGTCGAGGGCTGGGCTAAAACGTCCGAGCTAGCCGCGCTTGAGATCGCTTGCCGCTTCGAGGACGCCGGGGTTGCGGCGATTGTTTACACCGACATTGCGCGCGACGGCATGCTCAAGGGGCTTAATCTCGACGCGACGATTGCCCTTGCCGACGCGCTGTCTATTCCGGTCATCGCGTCGGGCGGTTTTGCCTCGCTCGACGACGTGCGTGCGCTGCTCGCGGCGCGGGCGCAAAAGCTCGCCGGCGCCATCGTCGGCCGCGCGCTTTATGATGGCAGGCTCGACGCCGCCGAGGCACTCACGCTGATCGGCGTGGCGCGGACGGCTTGAAAATGTTCAAGGTCCGCGTCATTCCCTGTCTTGACGTGAAAGACGGCCGGGTCGTCAAAGGGGTCAATTTCGTCAATCTGCGCGACGCCGGCGATCCGGTAGCCGCCGCGATCGCCTACGACAATGCCGGCGCCGACGAGCTGACGTTCCTCGACATTACCGCGAGCCACGAGGACCGCGATATCATGCTCGATGTGGTGCAGCGTACCGCCGAAGCGTGCTTCATGCCGCTGACCGTCGGGGGCGGCGTGCGCACTGTCGAGGACATTCGCGTGCTGCTCGCTTCGGGCGCGGACAAAGTGTCCATCAACACCGCGGCGGTCGCGCGCCGCGCTTTGGTCAAGGAAGCGGCGGAGAAATTTGGCGACCAATGCATTGTCGTTGCCATTGACGCCAAGAAAGTTTCGCAAAATCCGGCGCCCGACCGCTGGGAGATCTTTACCCACGGCGGCCGCCATCCGACCGGCCTCGACGCGATCGAGTATGCGCGCGAGGTTACCGCGCTCGGCGCCGGCGAAATCCTGCTGACCTCCATGGATCGTGACGGCACGCGAAAAGGCTTCGACATCGCACTGACGCGCGCGGTGGCGGATGCCGTGACCATACCGGTCGTCGCCTCCGGCGGCGTAGGCTCGCTCGAACATTTTGTTGAGGGCGTGCGCGACGGCCACGCCAGCGCCGTGCTGGCGGCTTCCATCTTCCATTTCGGCGAACACTCGGTGCGCGAGGCCAAGGAATATATGGCGCGCGCCGGTCTCGCCATGCGGCTTGATCCTTGATCGGACCGGCGCTTAGCCGGCGCGCTTCGCCCAGGCGAGCGCCGCCTCAAGCCGGTCGTTTCCCCAAAAAAGTTCGCCGTCCGCAGTGCGAAAGCTTGGGGCGCCGAAAATATCGAGCTCTTGCGCCTTCGCGGTCTCCGCGCGCAGCCGATCTTTGATCGCGGCGGTCTGCGCGGTCTGAAGCACCGCGGCGGCATCGGCCGAAAGGCCGGCAAGAATGCCGCGCATGGTTTCCGGCTCGTCAATGCGCCGCCCCTCGGCAAATTCGGCGTTAAAGACCGCGCGGCAAAAATCATCTCGCCAACGCTCGCCTAGCCCGACCAAGGCAATCCGCGCCGCGAGAACGCTCGATTGAGGAAATGGCTCCGGCCGGTGGAACGCCAGTCCGAGCCCGGCGCATGTCCGTTCCAGGTCGCGCCACATATTGCGGCCTTTGGCGGCAAAAAGGTTGAAAGGCGAGGTGCTCCATCCCTGCGTCTTGAAAATAGGCCCGAGCAGGAACGGACGAAAATGAATGGCAACGGCTTCCCGGTGCGCCAATGCGCCGACCCGCATGATCGCGGGGTAGGAGTAGGTGGAGGCGAAATCGAACCAGAAATCGAGATAAAGCGCGGCCATCGCGGTTCTTAGCTAAAAGCCCTGAATTAACGTCGTTGCCGCCCCTACCCAGTGGAGCGGATTTGACATTCGCTACCCGGCAAACCGCTAGCTCTTAAAGCGAATGTCAAATCCAAAGCTCCACTGGGACTAATTTGCGAGTGGTCCTTTGATTTTAGCATTCGCGCGAGAGCGTGCCGAGGCGGGATGCGAATGTTAAAATCGGACCACTAGCGCCTCTCCCCGGTTGCCGGGAGAGATGCTAAGGAGGCGGCCAAGGAAGCCCTTCTATGAGCGCGTTTACCTTGCACGATCTGGAACAGCGAGTCCGGGACCGCGCCGAAGCGAGTTCCGAGAAATCCTATACGCGCAAGCTTCTTGATCGCGGCGTCGATCATTGCGCCAAGAAGTTCGGCGAGGAGGCGATCGAAGCCGCCATTGCCGCAGTGGCCGAGGATCGGGACCGGGTGGTCGCGGAGACCGCCGACCTGCTCTACCATCTTCTTGTTATGCTCCACGCCCGCGGCGTTTCGCTCGCCGAAGTGGAAGCGGCGCTGGCGGAACGGACGCGCCAATCCGGGCTTGACGAAAAAGCGGCGCGCAAAGGCGGCTAAGGGCGATCGCGATGGAGCAACGTACCGAGCCGGATGTCTCGCCGTATCGCGTTTTTTCGCGCGCCGAATGGGCGAAGCTGCGCGAAGACACGCCGATGACGCTCGAACCCGCCGAAATCATGCGGCTGCGCTCGCTGCACGACCGGCTCGATATCTCGGAGGTCGAGGAAATTTATTTGCCGCTGTCGCGGCTCTTATCGCTTTACGTCGCCGCCACCCAGCGCCTGTTCCGCGCGCAACAAGGCTTCCTCGGCACCGAAGACGCCAAGATGCCTTACATCATCGGCGTCGGTGGCTCGGTTGCCGTCGGCAAATCGACGACGGCCCGCGTGCTGCAGGCGTTGCTGGCGCGCTGGCCCAATGTTCCGAAAGTCGACCTGATCACGACCGACGGCTTTTTATATCCCAACGCGGTGCTCGAGCGCGAAGGGCTGATGGAGAAAAAAGGCTTTCCGGAAAGCTACGACTTGCCGACGCTGCTGCGCTTTCTTTCCGACATCAAGGCCGGCCGCCGGCCAGCGCGCGCGCCGGTCTATTCGCACTTGGTCTACGACGTCATTCCGAACCAATTGATTGAGATCGACCGGCCCGACATTCTCGTTGTCGAAGGCCTCAACGTGCTGCAGGCCGGCCGCCTGCCCAAGGACGGCAAAGCGGTTCCGTTCGTGTCTGATTTTTTCGATTTCTCGGTGTATCTCGACGCCGATGAGGGCGTGCTGCTGTCGTGGTACGTCAAGCGGTTTTTAGCACTGCGCGGCACCGCGTTCGCCGATCCGAAATCCTATTTTCATCGCTACGCGCGGCTCTCCGATGAGCAGGCCGTCGACACCGCGACGTCGATCTGGAACCGCATCAATCTCGTGAACCTTCGTGAAAATATTTTGCCGACCCGGCCGCGCGCCGATCTCATTCTCAAAAAGGGCGAAAGCCACGAGGTCGAGGAAGTCGCGCTGCGCAGATTGTGACGCCGCTCAGATTTCACGGTGCGCGGTCACCTCGCGCAGCCGTCGAGGCGTCCAGGTTACGCCGCGAGCGCAGCCGCCCCGGATGCAAGCGCCGCCGCCAGGCTCTCGCGGTCGAGCGGCTTGACCAAAAAACCATCCATGCCCGCCTCATAGCAGGCGTCGCGATCTTCGGCGAAGGCGTTGGCGGTGAGCGCGAGGATTGGCGTTCGCGCGGTGCCGGCTTCGGCTTCCAGCGCCCGTATCTGCCGGGTCGCTTCCAGGCCGTCGAGGCTCGGCATGTGCACATCCATCAGCACGCGATCGAACGGCGTGCCGGAGGCGTGCGCGGCGCGCCAGAATTCGATCGCCTCGATGCCGTTCGTCGCGACAATCGGCTGGTGGCCCATCTTGAGCAACAAAGCGCGCGCGAGCAGCGCATTTATTTCGTTATCTTCGGCGACCAGGATCGCGAGGCCGCCCGTGGACGGCGCCGTGCGCGGTGCCGACAGGGCTTCGGCGGCGGCAAGATCGAACGCATCATCGGCTGACATCCGTGCGGCCAGCGAAGCGGCGCGCACCGGCTTGATCAGATAGCCGCTGAAGCCCGCTTCTTTGAGGACGGCGAGCTCGCTGCGCATCGCCGGGGTGACCAAAACCAGCCGCCGGGGGATTGCGGCTGCGGCGCGCGCAAACACCGCGCAGGCCTGCGCTCCCAGCGCGTGGTCGATGAGCACGCTGGTCCACAATTGCTCAGGCAACAGCGTCGCGGCGACTTTCTCGTCGGGGACGATCTTGGTCCGCGCGCCCCAGCCGGCAAGTCTGCGCGCGATCAGCGACGCCTCGAGCGGGCCTGGAGCGACAATCAGCACGTTTTCGCTTGCCAAGTCGGGCACGGCGAAGGGCCGTTCCGCGGTATCGTCGGCACTTGGTAGCGGCAGATGGACGTGGAACGTCGCGCCAGCGTCGCCAGCGCTTTCGACCGCGATGGTGCCTCCCATGGCTTGCACGATCTTCCTGGAAATGGTGAGGCCAAGGCCGCTGCCGCCAAATCGCCGCGCCGGCCCGCTTTCGCCCTGCTCGAATTCGAGGAAAATGCGCGCTTGGTCGGCGGCCGAAATCCCGATGCCGGTATCGTGCACCGAAATCAACACTTCATCGGCCTGCTCGCCTGGCGTGGCGACGATCGACAAGCCGCCGTATTCGGTGAACTTGATGGCGTTGCCGGCGAGATTGAACAACACCTGGCGAAGCCGCGACGGATCGCCGATGACGCGCGCCGGCAAGCGCTCGTCGACATAGCCGCAAATCTCGAGCCCCTTGGCCTGGGCGCGGGGCCCGAGCAGTTCGACCACTTCCTCGATCATCGCTCCAAGTGGAAACGGCTCGGCTTCGAGCGCAAGCCGGCCGGCTTCAATCCTGGAAAAATCGAGGATCTCCTCGATCAGCGACAACAAGCTCGCGCCTGAGGCCTTCACCGCTTTCAGGTAAGTCGTTTGTTCCGCGGTCAGCTGCGTATCGGAAAGCAGTTGGGTCATGCCGAGGATGCCGTTCAATGGCGTTCGAATTTCGTGCGAGACCATAGCGAGAAAACCGGACTTGGCGCGGTTGGCCGCTTCGGCCTGGTCGCGCGCATCTGCCAACGCGTGCTCGGCACGAACGCGGTCGGTCACGTCGCGGCCGACGCTCTGCACTTCACTGCCGTTGCGGGTGCCGATTGTGACTTCACGCCAGGCGATCCAGCGCGCCTCGTCGCTGCTTGCGATTTTTTGGTCATACGCCCGGGTGCCGTCGGCGAGCATGGTGATTTCACCTTGCTCGAGGACCGGCAACGCAAAGCCGGACCCCGCGAGCTCTTCCCGTGTGCGGCCGGCGAGCCGGCAGAACGTATCGTTGGCGTAGGTAATTTTGCCGCCGCCGCCGCGCCGCACGATCACGTCGTCCTGCGCGTCCAAAAAGCTTTTGGCGCGCTCCTGGTCCTCGCTCATCTCCCAGTTGCGGTCGGACGCGTCATCGAGCCGGGTCTCGAGATCGCGCAAGTCCTGCTTCATTTGCCGGATGCGGGACACCATGATGCCCAAGGCCCCGCAGGCGCCGCCGAACAGCCACGCCACGCCGATCGCGAATAAGTGAGGGTCATAATGGGCCGCGCGCGACGTTGCGCCGACCAGGAAGCCGAAGCCGATGGCGAATGACATCGAGCCCAGCACGGCCGCGCGGACAACGAACAGCAGAACCCGGCGGGTAAAAATCGCGTGTTTTCCGAGCGTCGTGCGCAGGCGCATGGTCCCATTCCGCCTGGCACGCTCGGCCGCGGCACTGATTGTGCCCCGTTGGCGTCCTTGCTTGTGATGCTTAGTTTGGGCCTATGAATCTTGCGCATCCCTTGCACGCAAGCAGAACGGTTGGAGCTAGGGTTGATGCTTTGTTAACATTGCCGCCCGAAGGGAAGCCGCCGACGGACGGTGTGGCCGGAGAACAAGAATGGACAATGTCGTAAATGCAAAGCGCTCACGCGCGAAAGCGTCTGACGCGGCGGCGGAGGGGAAACCGAGCCGCGATGAGGCGGAAGCGGCGGTGCGCACGCTGATCCGTTGGGCGGGTGATGATCCCGATCGCGAGGGCCTTCGCTCCACGCCGTCCCGCGTGGTCCGCGCCTACGAGGAATGGTTCGCCGGCTACAACGACGATCCGAACGCCTATCTCAAACGCACTTTCCACGAAACCGGCGGTTACGACGAAGTCGTCGTGCTGCGCGACATTCGCTTCGAATCGCACTGCGAGCATCACATGGCGCCGGTTATCGGGCGTGTGCATATCGGCTACCTGCCGCGCAATCGCGTGGTTGGAATTTCCAAATTGGCGCGCTTGGTAGAAGTCTATGCGCGGCGGCTGCAAATCCAGGAGAAGATGACCGCTGAGATCGCCGCTTGTCTGGAATCGGTGCTGAAGCCGCACGGCGTTGCCGTTGTCGCCGAGGGGACGCATCAGTGCATGACGACGCGGGGCATTCACAAACCCGGCGTCACCATGGTGACAAGCCGCATGCTCGGGGTTTTCCGCGACAACGCCGAAACCCGGCAAGAGTTTTTGGCGGCGATCGGCATGCGTGGTGGGATCAACGTCGCCAGCGGCTGAGCAGGTTGAACTCAGCCCGGCGATGTTGCCGGTTGCTGCCGGCGCGGCTTAAGCCGCGCGGCGGAGCGTCGGTGCGTAAAATTCCGGAGTTATGTAGCTGCCTCAGTGGCCCGTTTCGGATACAACTTGGCGGGGCTGAGGGATGTCATGCCAACTCTACATTTGGTGCCCGAAGATCTTCGGTCGCTTTATGCCGTGCACGAATGGCGCAATGCTGCCGGTATCTTACAGACCGCCTGTCCCGAGGAATGGGATGACATAATTGCTGTGCTACGAGAATTTCGGCTCTACGAGTCGGAAGTCACCGCGTCTGGCGGCAATCGCTCCCCGATTTCAAGACGCCTCGACGGGGCATTTTACAAACGCGGCTGGATTGAGAAAAAGTTCTCAACCGCGATCGTCCTCGACGATAAAAGAGTCGATAGCCCCACTCACAATATTGACTGCTTCAAGGGTACCGTCGCGCTTGAGGTTGAATGGAACAATAAGGACCCGTTTTTTGACCGGGATTTGAATAACTTTCGACTTCTGTTTGAGCTACGCGCGATTGAGGTCGGCGTGATAATTACCCGCGCAAGCGAGTTGGCTTATATCTTCGGCAAGTTAGGCGCATCCACAACGCATCTTGATAAGTTGTTGCCGCGTCTAAACGGTGGCGGCGGTGGTGGATGCCCAGTTCTGGTATTTGCAATTACGGACAAGCTTCACGTTCTCGACATACCCTCAAAGGGCCGCTGATTTTGCGAGCTATTCGGCAGCGATCAGCATCCCGCTGTTGTTCTTATAGGTAGGCCAGTCAGGACGATAATCGGGGTCTGCTTGATTTCCCCAAGTATGCCACCCCGTGCGTTGACCGCGTGCAAACAGTTCAAGATACGGTCCGCGAGAGCACGCTTCGATAATCGGGTAAAGCTCATCCGGCTTGCGCGAGTGTTCGCGTTTTTGAGACGCAATAAAATTCACCTGTCTGCGTCCCGGTGCGAGTGTGCGGGCGTTTTTTCCACGAACGCCGAATAGGACGATCTCGGTCACATTCCGAAAATAGAACCCGACGCCGCGACCGTCAGGGCCGCCGTCCTTGCGTATCTTGTGCCAGACGATATTGGACTTGTACTCGAAGCCCCACGCCGACATAACCGCCAGGCCCTCGGCGAGCAGCGCGTTAGGTACCCAAAGATACAAATGCGCCGTGTCGGCGGCTACGTCGCCGATGGGCAGCGCTTTAATCTCATCAAGCGAGAGCGTGCCATAACGCGCAAGACGGCGATGTTCTGGGGCTATTTTCCCCGTATTGTTTTTAAAGCGCCACGGCGGGTCCGCAAGCACGGTTCCAAACCGGCGCTTTCCAACAAAGCCAAGCACATCAGCGGATAGTTGCATTACTCAGTCATCCTCTAAGCGGATTGTCTTTGCGCCTATAGCTTCCATGCACTGGAAAAAGAAAATGGCAGTAAAATTGCCCCGCCCGATCCTGTTGGTGATATTTCGCCGATTTTCTTTGATGCCCATTTCGCCAAGTTTTTCGGCTAAGTCGGCATAACTGAGAGTTCGCCGGGCTAATTCGGCCTTCAGAAGGCCCTTTACATGCGCTTGCCAATTCCGCGAGCTTCGCGCCATATGGAGTCACTAATTTCGAGCCTAAAAACATCATAAACGGTGCTTTTGGCGTTATCAAGCGCGGGATGCAGATGGATGGCGCTAAGATGTGCATATTCCGCAACCAAGATTTACGCCGCGCGGCGGACCTCGTCGGCCAGCGCGCGATAAGAGAGAGCTTCCGCGATGTGCACGCGGCCGACCTTGTCGGCGCCATCGAGATCGGCAAGCGTGCGCGCCACGCGCAGCACGCGATGATAGCCGCGCGCCGAAAGCCGCATGGCATCGGCGGCTTCGCGTAACAATGACATCCCGCTCGCTTCCGGCCGTGCGACATCTTCGAGAATGGCGCCTGAGACCGCTGCGTTGCTGCGCACATGCGGCAATCCGGCTGCCGCGTAACGCGCGGCTTGGCGCTCGCGCGCCCGCGCGACCCGCTCGGCGACGTCGCGGCTTCCTTCCGTCGGCGGCGGCAGGATGAGATCGGCGGCGGTGACCGCCGGCACTTCGATATTCAAGTCGATGCGATCGAGCAGCGGGCCGGAAATGCGGGCCTGATAATCAGCCGAGCAGCGCGCGTTGCTGCCGCGCCGGCAGGCAAAGCCCGGTTCGTCGGCGCGGCCGCAACGGCAGGGATTCATGGCGGCCACCAGCATGAAGCGCGCCGGATAGGTCGCGCGATGATTGGCGCGCACGATCGAGACTTCGCCGGTTTCGAGCGGCTGGCGCAGCGAGTCGAGCGCCTGCGCGGAAAATTCCGGCAGCTCGTCGAGAAACAGCACGCCGTGATGCGCGAGCGAGATTTCACCGGGCCGCGCATGCAGGCCGCCGCCGACCAAAGCCGGCATGCTGGCGGAATGGTGCGGCGACCGGAACGGCCGGCGATTCGTCAGTGCGCCACCTTTGATCTCGCCCGCGACCGAAGCGACCATGGAGACTTCCAGAAGCTCGGCCGGCGCCAGCGGAGGGAGGATGGACGGGAGCCGCGCCGCCAGCATGGATTTGCCGGCGCCGGGCGGCCCGACCATGAGCAGGTTGTGACCGCCCGCGGCGGCGACTTCGAGCGCGCGCTTGGCGCTTTCCTGGCCCTTGATGTCGGCGAGGTCGAGTGCTTCGCCCTCGGCTTCGAGGATTTTGGGCTGTGGCCGCGACAACACTTGCGTGCCTTTGAAATGATTGGCGAGCTGGATCAGCGACGCTGCCGCGATGATCTCAATTTCCGGGCTTGCCCAAGCGGCTTCCGGCCCGCAACGCGCCGGACAGATCAAGCCTTCGCCCCGGGCATTGGCGCCGATGGCGGCGGGCAGAACGCCGGCGACCGGCGCGATCGATCCATCAAGGCCGAGTTCGCCGAGGACGGCAAAGCCCGACAGCGCGTCGTGCGGAATAGCGCCGATCGCCGCCATCAGGCCAAGCGCAATCGGCAAGTCGTAGTGGCTGCCTTCCTTCGGGAGATCGGCAGGCGCAAGGTTGATGGTGATGCGCCGCGCCGGCAAAGCGAGCCCCGACGCGATCAAGGCGGAGCGGACGCGCTCGCGCGCTTCGGAAACCGCCTTGTCCGGAAGACCGACAATGGCGAAGGCTGGCATGCCGGGCGCGACTTGGACTTGGACATCGACCGGCCGAACCTCGATGCCCTCAAAAGCCACGGTGGAAACGCGCTGGACCATGCCCCGCCCCTAGCGCTCTCACACTAGCGGAACTTCACGCCGTCGGCAAGAACATTTAGTGAACAACAGGGAGGTGGAATCTCAGCGATAGGCGGCGGTCCGTAATTCCTGCCGGGCGGCTTCGAGAATCTCCTCTGACAAAACGGGATCGTCGACTGCCCGCGCCAGCGTCACCGCGCCGACCATGGTCGCCATGGCGGCGACTGCCTTGCGCCGCCGCGCCGGCTTGGAAAATCCGGGAAGCGCCTCGGTGAGAATATCGACGAGGCGCTGCAAGCCTTCGGCGAACGCCCCGCGCAGGCCGGCGCTGCCCCGCGCAGCGTCGGTGCCGAGCGCCGACAAGGCGCAGCCAGATGCCGGGTCGCCGCAATGCCGCGCAGACAGGTAATTCTCAATCAGCGCCGGGTAGGGCTTGTCGCGGGTTTCGGCGACAATGCGCTGCCAACGCGCGACCGAGGCGGCGAGCGCCCGGCGGCTCGCTTCCACCGCAAGGTCGTCCTTGGAGCCGAAATGCCCGTAGAACCCGCCGTGGGTGAGTTCGGCGCCCTTCATGATATCGGCGACGCCGACCCCGCCGAACCCCTTGGCACGGAACAGTGCGCTCGCTACCTCAACAATACGGTCGCGCGTTTGGGCGGCTTGTTCGCGACTGACCCTCATGATGCACCTGCGCTATGCGTTTCGAAAAAGAACGATTGACAAGTTATATGATGATCGTCATGAATAAGCAAGCAAATGATGATGGTTATCATCTAAGCTGGATCGGCCAGTAATCTCCGAGACATCATGATCTCAAATGCCTTCGCCGCCGCCCTGAAAAGCCGACAAATCTATTACGGTTGGGTGGTCGTCGCGGTGACTTTTCTGACCATGCTGGTCACCGCCGCGGCCATGGGGGCACCCGGGGTGATGATCGTCCCGCTGCAGCACGAGTTCGGCTGGGACAACGTGCAGATTTCTTCGGCGCTGGCGTTGCGCATCCTGCTGTTCGGGTTGTTCGCGCCGTTCGCGGCAGCCCTCATGAACCGCTTCGGGCTGCGCCAGATCATGGTCGCGGCGCTGGCGTTGATCGCGGCAAGCCTCCTCGTCTCGCTGGCGATGACCCGGCTGTGGCAACTGATCCTGCTGTGGGGGATCCTTCTTGGCGTTGGTACCGGACTGACTGCTTTCGTCCTTGCCGCCACCGTCGCGACGCGCTGGTTCACCCAGCGCCGCGGTCTCGTGATCGGTCTCCTGACGGCAAGCTCCGCCACCGGGCAATTGCTGTTCCTGCCGTTGATCGCCGGGCTGACCGAACATCTCGGCTGGCGTGTCGCCCTTGTCGTTGTTTGCGGCTTTCTGGCGCTGGCGGCCTTCGTCGTGCTGCTTTTGATGCGCGACCGGCCGGGCGACCTCAATCTGCCGGCCTACGGCGAAACCGCCGTGGCGCCGCCGCCTCCTAGCGCCGCTGACGGCCTATCGGCATTGCTGGTGTCGCCGTTGGTGGTGCTCGGCCAGGCGGCGCGGGTCCCGCAATTCTGGGTGTTGTTCGCGACCTTCTTCATCTGTGGCTTGAGCACCAACGGCCTGATCCAGACGCATTTCATTACGCTGTGCGCCGACTATGGGCTCACGGCCGTGACCGCGGCCAGCGTCCTGGCAACGATGGGCGTGTTCGATTTTTTCGGCACCATCGGCTCCGGCTGGCTCTCCGACCGCTTCGACAATCGCTGGCTGTTGTTCTGGTATTACGGTTTGCGCGGCCTGTCGCTGCTCTATTTGCCGTTCACCGATTTCAGCTTCTACGGCTTATCGCTGTTCGCCGTGTTCTACGGGCTCGACTGGATCGCGACCGTGCCGCCGACGGTCAAGCTCACGGCGGATAGTTTCGGCCGCGAGCGCGCCGGCATTGTGTTCGGGTGGATTTTCGCCGGCCACATGATCGGGGCCGCCTGCGCCGCCTTCGGCGCCGGTTTCTCCCGCACCGAGTTCGCGAGTTATTTGCCGGCTTTCTTTGTCGCCGGTGCGATGTGCCTGATCGCTGCGGGTTTGGTGCTTACCATCGCCAAGCCGTCGCCGACGGGCTTTGGCGCGGCAACGCCACAACCGGCGCCGGCAGCAAACTAAAGCGCTTTCCGCTTTTCCTCGATCTTGTCCCAGATCAGCGCGGCGATGTCGGGCCCGCCGAGATTCTTCACCGCGCGGATGCCGGTCGGCGAGGTGTCGTTGATCTCGGTGAGAAAGCCGTCGATGACGTCGATGCCGACAAACAAAAGCCCGCGCTCGCGCAGCGAAGGTCCGAGCCGCGTGCAAATTTCGCGCTCGCGTTCGCTCAAGTCGGTGGCTTTAGGAACGCCGCCGCGCACCATGTTGGAACGCAAATCATCCGGCGCCGGCACGCGATTGACCGCGCCGGCAAACTCGCCATCGACGAGGATGATGCGCTTGTCGCCATCTTTCACCGCCGGCAGGAATTTCTGCACCACCCACGGCTCGCGAAACATGGTGACAAAGAGATCGTAAAGCGAGCCGAAATTCATGTCCTCGCGCGCCACACGGAAAACCGCCTCGCCGCCTTTGCCGTAAAGCGGCTTCATCACAATGTCGCCTTGCTCGGCGCGAAACGCTTTGATCGCTTCGAGATCGCGGGTGATCAGGGTCGGCGGCATCAAATCGGGAAACTCGGTGACAAAGATTTTTTCCGGCGCGTTGCGCACCTGCGCGGGGTCGTTGACCACAAGTGTGCGCGGATGGACGCGTTCAAGAATGTGCGTGGTGGAAATGTAGGCGAGGTCGAACGGCGGGTCCTGGCGCAGCAAAATGACATCCAGGGTCGAAAGATCCGTGAGCTGCGGCTCGCCGAGCGAGAAATAATCGTTAGCGGCATCGCGCACCACCAGCGGCCTGATGGCAGCAGAGACTTTTCCGTCGCGAAGCGACAGCCGATCCGGCGTGTAATAGGACAGCGCATGCGCGCGGCGTTGCGCCTCCAGCAGCAGCGCGAATGTCGAATCGCCGCGGATATTGATCCGCTCGATCGGGTCCATCTGTACTGCCACGTTCAAGCGCATGGGGTTTTCGCCGCTGCCGTCAATTTCACGCTCTTACGCAATTTTGGCTTCGGCGGCTATGGCAGTGGAGCGGATTTGACATTCGCTACCCAAAGCGCCGCAAACTCGCGAAGTGAATGTCAAATCCAAAGCTCCACTAGCTAGCCGCAAAGCGCGCTTAACGGCTGGCATCGAACGCGTTGGCCAGGTGCCGGGGCATTTTTCCCGGCGTTACCAGAATGACGTCGAAGCGGATAAGGCGTTGTGCGTCTCCGGGATGCCGCGCCAGCCAGAGCTCGGCGGCGCCGACAATGCGCCGTCTGCCGCGTTCGGTCACCGCCAGGGCGGCATCGTCGGCGTGATCGCGCGCCTTGACCTCGACGAAGACGAGCGCGTTCCTTCGCCGCGCCACAATATCGATTTCGCCGAATGGCGTTTTGAAACGGCGTGATGCGATCCGGTAGCCTTTGGCCATGAGCAGCATGGCGGCGCGGCTTTCCGCGGACAGGCCAAGCCGGAAAGCAGCCACGCGCTGCCGCCGCGGTTCGGAAGCTCGCGCCTGCGGCTTTGCCGGCCAGATCATGGCGCCGGTCCTTCCTTCACGAGTGCAAGCGCCCTCCGGTAGACATCCCGGCGCGGCAGTCCGGTCGCCTGCGCGACTTCGCTCACGGCGTCCTTGAGCGAGGCCCGCGTCAGCGCCGCGCGCAACAGCGGGTCCGCATCGGCAATGTCGGCCGGCGGCGCAGCGGCAGGGGGCGCGATCACCAGCACGATCTCCCCGCGGGTATCGGCTTCGCCGAAACTCTGCGCCAAGCTCGCCAAATCGCTGCGGCGCACTTCCTCGTGGAGCTTGGTGAGTTCGCGGCAGACCGCGGCTTCGCGGTGGCCTAGCCCAGCCGCGAGGTCGCTGAGCGCCGCCGCAATCCGCGGCGCGGTCTCGAACAACACCAGCGTTGCTGGGATAGCCGCGAGCTCCTCGATCCGGGCGCGCCGCGCGGCTTGTTTTGCCGGCAGGAAGCCGGCGAAGAAAAACGCGTCGGTCGGCAAGCCGGCGACAACGAGCGCGGCGATCGGCGCCGAGGCGCCGGGCAGCGCGGTCACGCTATGGCCGGCTTCCTGGACGGCGCGCACCAATTTGAAGCCCGGATCGGACAGAAGCGGCGTGCCGGCATCGGAGACCAGCGCGATCGCGGCGCCATCGGCCAGCCGCTGCAGCAATTTCGGCCGCGCCGCCGCCGCATTGTGGTCGTGATAAGGTGTGAGCGGGGTGGCGATAACGTAGCGATCGATGAGTTTGCGGGTGACGCGGGTATCTTCGCAGGCAATCAGGTCGGCTGCCGCCAGCGTCGCCAGCGCGCGGAACGTGATGTCGCCGAGATTGCCGATGGGAGTTGATACGATATGAAGGCCGGGAGCGATGCTGTCGGCTTCAAAACTATGCCCGTGCAGCATGTAGCGTCCGGGGGGTCGCAAGGCGCGGCCGGATTGCTTGGCAAGCGCATCGTCCATTCCGATACCCTAACGCTGGGCCGTTCAGTCGTCATGTTCTTCATGGGTTCTGGGCTTTTTGGCTTGGTTAACCATTCGTCGCCAGAATGACAGATTGGCGCTGCCCTAATATTCCGGCATCCTTGCTGGCCGTCAGGAGAACCGCTGTGTCCGGAGAATTTCGGGATCGGGGGCTGGTCGCGACGCGCCGCGCATCGCTGGGGGCGCTGGTAGCGGGCGCCGCCGCCGTGCTGGCGGCCTGTTCGTCGAACTCCAGCTACTTTTCCTCTTTCCCCACGACAGCGGCGGCGCCGAATGCGCAGCCCGGCGCCACGCTCGGTACTGGCCAGGTCAAGGCGGCGCTGATCCTGCCCTTGTCGGCTCCGGGCAATGCCGGAATCGCCGGCCAAGCCATGCGCAACGCCGCCGACATGGCGCTTGCGGAATTCAACGCCCCGAATGTCCAGCTTCTCGTAAAGGACGACGCCGGCAGCCCCGACGGCGCGCGCCAAGCCGCGCAACAGGCGCTTGCCGAAGGGGCCGAGATCATCATCGGGCCGCTCTTTGCCCAGTCTGTCACTCTGGTCGGGCAGGTGGCCCGGGCCCGCAACGTGCCGGTCATCGCGTTTTCGACCGACGCCAACGTCGCCTCTCCCGGCGTTTATTTGCTCAGCTTTCTTCCCGAAACCGACGTCGCGCGTATCGTGCAATATTCTTACTCGGTCGGAAAGCGCTCTTTTGCGGCGCTGATCCCCGATAACCCTTATGGCACCGTCGTGGAGGCGGCGTTCCGCCAGGAAGTCGGACGCCGCGGCGCCCGAATCGTAGCGATCGAACGTTATCCGCACGACAAAGCCGGCATGGCCGGGCCGATCAAGAACGTCGGCAGCGCTGCGGCCCATGCCGACGCCCTGTTCATTCCCGACGGCAGCGACGCGGTCCCCGATGTCGCGCAGCAATTGGTCGCCGACGGCGTCAACGTCAAACGACTGCAGCTTCTCGGCACCGGATTGTGGGGCGACGACCCGCGGATCAACGCTACGGCCGCGCTGGATGGCGGCTGGTATGCGGCGCCCGACGCAGCGGGCTATCGCAATTTCGCCAACCGCTATGCGGCGCGCTTCAAGCAACAGCCGGTTCGCACGGCGACGCTTGCTTACGACGCCGTTGCGCTCATTGCCGCTCTGGTCAAGACACAAGGACCCCAGCGCTTCTCGCCGGAAATCCTGACCAATCCGTCGGGCTTTTCGGGGATCGACGGGTTGTTCCGCTTCCGCGCCGATGGAACGAACGAGCGCGGGCTGGCGGTGCTACGGGTGACGCCGACGGGCCCGCAGATCGTCGCGGCCGCGCCGCGCAGTTTCAACGCTTCCGGAATTTAGGCGGCGAGATCCGCGACGACGGCGTCGAGTATCGGAAAACCGGGAAGTGTGACGCGCAGACGGTCAGGCGGCGCGGTTTCGACGAGCCCGGCCTCACGCAGCGCGGCGACGCGCTCCGGGTCGAGCGGGCGGCCGGAAAACGCCTCGTAGCGCCCGACGTCAATGCCTTCGGTCAGCCTCAAGCCCATCAGCAAGTATTCGTCGGAGGCTTCTTCGCGCGTCAGCGCCTCGTCGGTGACGAGGCCGTGGCCGCGGCGCTCGACTTGCTCGAGCCAGGCTTCGGGACGCTTTTCCGTCGCGGTCGCGCGCCGGTCGCCGTCGATATCGAGCCGGCCGTGAGCGCCCGGCCCGATGCCGGCATATTCGTGCGCGCGCCAGTAGACGAGATTGTGCCGGCATTCACCGCCGGACCGGGCGTGGTTGGAAATTTCGTAAGCCGGCATGCCATGGCCGGCACAAACTTCCTGCGTGGTGTCGTAGAGCGCGCGCGCCAAATCATCGTCGGGAGTTTTCAGCTTGCCGGCCGCATGCAAGGCCGCGAATGGCGTGTCCGGCTCGATGGTCAGCTGATAGAGCGAGAGATGATCGCCGGCTTCGGCCAGCGCTAGCTTGAGTTCTTTCGCCCAATCCTGCGGCGTCTGCTGCGGTCGCGCGTAGATAAGATCAAACGAATAACGCTCGAATGATTGACGCGCGACGGCGACCGCGGCGAGAGCTTCCTTGGCGGTATGCAGCCGTCCGAGCTCCGCTAGCACGCGATCGTCGAGCGCCTGCACGCCAAGTGAGACGCGGTTGACGCCGGCGCTGCGGTAGCCGCGGAAGCGTTCGGCCTCGACGCTGGTCGGGTTCGCTTCGAGCGTGATCTCGGCGTCTGCGGCGATGCACCAATGCCGCCCGATCGCTTCGAGCAAAGCCGCAACGGTTTTTGGCTGCATCAGGGACGGCGTGCCGCCGCCGAAGAATATCGTGGAGACGGTGCGGCCGGGCGCACGTTCCGCAGTGGCCGCGATTTCTGCGGCGAAGGCGCGCACAAAGCGCGGCTCATCGATGGGCGCCCGGCGCACATGGCTGTTGAAGTCGCAATACGGGCATTTCGACAGGCAGAACGGCCAGTGCACGTAAACGCCGAAGTCCGCCGGTTCATTGCTCAAGGCAGGCCTCCGCGAGCTTGCGAAAGGCGCGGGCGCGATGCGAGAGACCTAAACCCAATGGAACGCGGTCAGCAAAACTGGCGTCCGGTTTTGCGTCCGGCCGCGTTCCCACTTTTTCATTAGGCGCGCGATCCGGGCGGCTGACCGGTGACCACTCAGCCTGATTGCGCGCTGGCGGCAAACCGTGTTTCTCTTCGCTCGTCATCTCGCCGAAGGTGCGGGTGTAGCCATCGGGAAGAAATATCGGATCGTAGCCGAATCCCTTGTCGCCGCGCGGCGGCCAAACCAGCGTCCCATCGACGCGGTCTTCGAATTCTTCCAAATGCCCGTCGGGCCAGGCGAGACAAAGCGCCGAGACGAAATGCGCTTTGCGGCTTTCGGGCGTGATCGCGCCCGCCGCCCGCAGCTTGTCCTCAATCTCAGTCATTGCGCGGCTGAAATTGCGGTCAGGTCCAGCCCAGCGCGCCGAATGAATCCCCGGCGCGCCGCCGAGCGCTTCGACAACAAGTCCGGAATCGTCGGCAAAGGCCGGCAGGGCCGATGCGAGCGCGGCCGCACGCGCCTTGATCCGGGCGTTTTCGCCAAAACTCGTGCCGGTTTCTTCCGGTTCGTCGAGGCCCACGTCACCCGCTGATATGGTCTCGATCCGGAACGGCGCCAACAATTCCCGCATTTCAGCGAGTTTCCCGGAATTATGGGTAGCGATCACCAGACGACCGGTCAGCGGTCGACGGAGGATGGACGGTGCTTTTTGTTCGACCCTCATCCGTCATCCGTCATCCGAATCACATCACCGCCATTTTCTGCAAATCGATGAGCTTGGCTACGCCTTTGCGCGCCAGCGCGAGCAGGCTGGTGAGTTGCTCTTCGGAAAACGGAACTTTCTCGGCGGTGGCCTGCACCTCGACAATATTGCCGGTCCCGGTGAGGACGAAATTGGCGTCGGTTTCGGCTTGCGAATCTTCGGCGTAATCGAGATCGAGCACCGCCACGCCGGAGCAAACACCGCAAGAGATGGCCGCGATATGGTCGCGCAG